>Ga0194127_10000498_pt1 | contig 62700 bp, 49 predicted proteins | sample TA2KigC100mmetaG_FD_148624 | JGI IMG/M metagenome (GOLD analysis project Ga0194127, IMG submission 148624) | Freshwater microbial communities from Lake Tanganyika, Tanzania - TA2015036 Kigoma Deep Cast 100m | ecosystem: Environmental > Aquatic > Freshwater > Lake | place: Tanzania: Lake... | reverse complement strand
ATCTGCCAGCTGCGGTTGGCGACGGGTGTGCTGATCCGCGCGAGCTGGTCGAAGTCGCCTGAACGCCGCGAGCGCCTGCTGGCGCGGCTGCTGCGGATCATCGCATACCACCAGGCCAACATCGCCGACGCGCGCGAGAGTCACGCCAAGAAACGAAAAGAGCAACTCCGCACACGCGGAGTCGCCCCTGAAACATGCATCTCGTGCTGCCAGAAAGTGGCGTTGTAAAGTCAGCAGCCGGCGTTGTAGAGGTTCAGGAACTCGAGGAAGTCGTTGAAGTCCACCGCCCCGTCCATGTTCACGTCGGCGATCGGATCCTCGGCGTTGAACAGGTTCAGGAACTCCAGGAAATCGTTGAAGTCCACCGCCCCGTCGCCGTTGAGGTCGGCGGGGCATTCGGGCAGCGTGATCTGCCCGTCGTCCATCAGGGCCGGGGCGCCCTTGCCGTGCGCCGCCCACTGGGCGTAGGCGACCTGCCCGGTGTTGTTGGTGGTGTTCGCGTCGCGGAGGAACTCGATGTACTCGCGCGACGTGGTCTGGAAGTACACCCGCACCCGCGCCGACGCCGCCCCCGGCGGGATCTCGTACAGCGTGTCATCCCAGTATTGCCCGTCGGCATAGGCATACGCCACCGGCGCCGCCTGCACGCCCGCGAACGCCGCGTTCGTGAAGCCCCGCGGCGGGATTCGGTTGTCCAGGAACCACGTGTTGTTGATCGCGAAGTGGAACCCGGGGCCCGCCGGCTTGCCCGTCAGCCCCGCGGCGTGGGCGTCCAGCCCGATCTTCGCCTCGTACACCTTGGTGTCGCCCGTCGAGAGCGTCGCCGTGCCCCAGTCGTACGCGCCGCGCTCCGACACGATCGCCCCCTGCGCGTCGTGGAACCGCACGTTGACCCACATCCGCCGACCCTCGGGGTACCCCGTCGGAAGCTTGTGACCGGTCTGGTTGATCACGCGGACCCGCAGGCGCCCCAGCCCGGCGGTCAGCTCCAGGTCCGACGCCGCCCGCAGGAACGACTCGGTGCGCGCCACCGCCGCGTCCACCAGCGCGTCGGTCAGGTCCGTCTCCCAGTGCGGGTAGAGCGAGTGGACGGCGCGGAGCACCCAGGTGTTGCCGCCCGGGAAATGGTGCTGGGCCAGGTCCTTGCGCACGGGCGGGTCCAGATCGGGGAAGCACCCCGTGCCCGTGCCCCTGGGCATGTGGCAGTCCTGGCACGATCCGACCAGCGGGTTGGTCCCGCCGAAGCGTCCGCCCATGTCGATCGGTCCCTGCGCGAACGAGGAGTGCAGCCACTCGCTGTACGTGCGCTCGATGGGAAACTGATCGTACCTGTTGCCGGTCGGGTGGGGCGCGTCGAGCTGGTTCAGGCGGTACGAGCCGTCGGGCTGGCGCGAATACACGGGGTTGCTCACCTCGTGGCACGTGGCGCACATCGACGAATCGCGGTGGAAGGGCGACCGGAGCCACTCGTGGTACGTCGCCTGCGGCGTGATCACGCGCGGGCCCCGACGCCGATCCTCCGGGTCCATGATGTACGACCCGTTCCCCGCGTTCACCGGCGGGCGCGGCAAGCCCGCCAGGATCGCCATGTCCTCCGGCGGCGAAGCCCCGGGGTGGTACACCGGGTCCACCATCCGGTGGCACACCGAGCACGCGACGCCCTCCCAGTCCGCCCCCATCAGCATCGAGCCGTCGGGGGGCGTGCTCCGGCCCTCCAGCCAGCCCTGCGGCGTGTGGCACCGCAGGCAGAACTCCCCCGCGAACGCCGCGTCCTGGTTCGCGATCGTCATGCACGCGTGGAAGACCGGGTCGCGGGCCGCCTGCCCCATCAGGCTCGCCGCCCACGGGCGGTAGGGCTCGTGCTCGTCGTCGTAATCGCCGTGACAATGCACGCACGAGGCCCCGGCGCTCACCAGCGGGAACGGGATCGAGTTGGGCTGCGTGCCCCCCTGGATGAAGTCGCGGATCGTGGTCGGCACCGTGCCGGCGGCGACGGCCGCCAGGAGCGCCGCGACGCCCAGCGACCCCACCCACGCCACCTCCGCCACGCCGCGCCCACGCAACGCCCCGGAATGGTCACGCATCCCAACCCTCCCACACCCCTGATCGACCACGAGCGGCGGCCGGCCGGGGGAGCCATCGTCCGCGGGCCGACCCCGCGGATCAACTCCGAACATCGACCACTCATCTTCGTCCATCGCCCCCAACGTGTTGCCCCCCGCGGCTGCCAGAGGGCGGTGATTCCGTCCCGCGCGGCGCGGTTGGATTGAGGATGGATCCCTCGCCTGACCGATAAACCCCGTGGATTGACCGGGCGGAGCGCTTGACCGGCGCCCGCGACCCGGCTTTTGTTCCTCCCGACGAGGCCGCACGTGACCGACGCTTGCCCTCAACCCGCGTCCCCCCGCACCACGCTCCGCGTGGCGGGTGCGCCCGTCGCCAAAGCCGCCAAAGCCAAAGCCGTGAAACGGCAGGCCTGACCCCGCGCGGCTGAACCCCACGTTCAGACTCCGATCCGGGCTCGCAGGCCAAGACCCGCGGGCCCGCGGTGTCGTCTGTCCGCAATCCCCCAACCCAGTCCCCAGGCCGGCAACGTAGACCGGCGATCCGACAACCAGCTCCAGGAGACCCCGCATGAGCACCGCCACCACACACGCCGTCGACTGCACCGAGTGCGCCGCGCCCGTCACCCTCGCCCGCACGCCCCTGCTGGGCGAGGTGATCCGCTGCGGCGACTGCGGCGTGGAGCTCGAAGTCACCGCCCTCCACCCCCTCGCCGTCGAGCTCGCCCCCCAGGTCCAGGAAGACTGGGGCGAGTGAGCGCCGTGCCGCGCCCCACCGGGACACCCATGAGAGTCGCCCTGCTGTATTCGCGGATCCGCGTCGAGGAGCGGATGCTCCTGGACGCCCTGGAACGCCGCGGCATCGCGCACGAAGCCCTCGACGTGCGCACGCTCCGCTTCGACCTCGACGACCCCGCCCCCTGGGGCCGCTTCGACGTCGCCCTCGAGCGCTGCGTCAGCCAGACCCAGGCCCTCGCCTGTGTGCGCACGCTCGAGGCGTTCGGCGTCCCCTGCGTCAACCCCGCCGCCGTCATCGACGCCTGCGGCGACAAGCTCGCCACCTCCCTCCTCCTCTCCCGGGCCGGCGTCCCCCAGCCGCGCACCCGAGTCGCCGTCGACCCCGAGTCGGCCCTCGCCGCCATCGAGGAGATGGGCTACCCCGTGGTCCTCAAGCCGACCGTCGGGTCGTGGGGGCGCCTGCTGGCCCGCGTCCACGACCGCGACGCCGCCGAGGCCATCCTGGAGCACAAGGCGACGCTGGGCTCGGTGCAGCACGGCGTGTTCTACATCCAGGAGTACGTCAGGAAGCCGGGGCGCGACCTGCGCGTGTTCATGGTCGGCGACGAGGCCATCTGCGGCATCGTGCGCACGAGCCCGCACTGGATCACCAACACCGCCCGGGGCGGGCGCGCGGGGGCCCTGGCCCTGACTCCCGAGCACCGCCGGGTCGGTGCCGCCGCGGCCCGGGCCCTGGGCGGGGGCGTCCTCGCGGTCGACCTCCTGGAATGCCCCGAGCGCGGGCTGCTCGTCAGCGAGGTCAACCACACCATGGAGTTCCGCAACAGCGTCGAGCCCACGGGCGTCGACATCCCGGGGCGGATCGTCGAGCACGTGCTGTCGGTGGCGGCCACGGCGGGGGTCGCCCCATGAGCGAGCGTTTCAGGGCCGCGATCGTGGGAGCGTCGGGCTACGGCGGGGGGGAGGTCCTCCGCCTGCTGCTGGACCACCCGCGCGTGGAGGTGGTGGCAGCGACCAGCCGGCGGCACGCGGGCGTCTTCGTCCATAGCGTGCACCCGAACCTCCGCGCGCGCACGAAGCTGCGGTTCGTCACGCCCGACCAGCTCGGGGCGGCGGACGTGCTGTTCCTGTGCCTGCCGCACGGCGAGGCGGGCAAGGCGATCGAGCGCTACTCGGCCCTGGCGCCCCGGATCGTCGACCTGTCGGCGGACTTCCGCCTGCGCGACGCGGCGGCGCACCGGCGCTGGTCCGGCGAGGACCACCCGGCCCCCGCGTGGTTGGACCGCTTCGTCTACGGGCTGCCGGAGTTGCACCGCGAGCGCCTGCGCGGGGCGCGGCTGGCGTCAGGCGTGGGGTGCAACGCGACGGCGATCAACCTGGCGCTGCTGCCCCTGGCCCGGGCCGGGCTTATCGGACGGGCGGTCTGCGACCTGAAGGTGGGGTCGAGCGAGGCGGGGATCTCGCCCTCGGCGTCGGGGCACCACGCGGATCGGAGCGGGGCCGTGCGCCCGTTCGCGCTGACGGGGCATCGGCACCAGGCGGAGGTGCTCCAGGAACTGGGCTGGATCGACCTGCACCTGTCGATCACGTCGGTGGAGCTGGTGCGGGGGGTGTCGTGCGCGGCCCACGTCTTCCCGACGCGGCCCGTGGACGAGAAGTCCCTGTGGCAGTTGTACCGGCAGGCGTACGGCGCCGAGCCGTTCGTGCGCCTGGTCAAGGACCGGGCGGGGATCCACCGCTACCCGGAGCCCAAGATCCTGGCGGGGACCAACTGGTGCGACGTGGGGTTCGAGGTGGACGGCGAGACGGGGCGGGTGGTGGTCGTGTCGGCGATCGACAACCTGATGAAGGGGGCCGCGGGGTCCGCGGTGCAGTGCATGAACCTGATGCTGGGGCTGGAGGAGACGACGGCGTTGTCGTTCCCGGGCCTGCATCCGATCTGAGAGCGGGGCACGCGATGATCGTCATCAAGGTGGGCGGGGCGGAGGGGATCGACCTTGACGCGTTGGCGGCGGACGCGGCGGCGCTGATCCGATCGGGACGCCGCGCCGTCGTCGTGCACGGCGGGTCGCACGCCACCAACACGCTCTCCGAGCGACTGGGGCACCCGCCCACGTTCATCACGTCGCCCTCGGGGCACACGAGCCGACGGACCGACCGGCGCACGCTGGAGATCTTGCAGATGGCGTGCCGGGGGGTGCTGAGCCAGGGGCTGGTGGAGCGGCTGCAGCGGAACGGGGTCAACGCCGTGGGGCTGTCGGGGATGGACGGTCGGCTGTGGGAGGGGACGCGCAAGGAGGTGGTGCGGAGCGTGAAGGAGGGGCGGATCCGGCTGATCCGGGACGACTTCACGGGGACGGTGGATCGCGTGAACGTGGGGCTGCTGCGGGTGCTGCTCGACGCGGGGCTGACGCCGGTGGTCTCGCCCCCCGCGATCAGCGTGAACCACGAGGCGATCAACGTGGACGCGGACCGTGCGGCGGCACGCACGGCGGCGGCGCTGGGGGCCGAGGATCTGCTGCTCCTCTCGAACGTCTCGGGGCTCATGCGCGCGTTCCCGGACGAATCGACGCTGGTGCCCCGCGTGGCGCGATCGGAGGTCGAGGCGGCGGCGGGCTGGGCCCATGGGCGGATGAAGAAGAAGGTGCTGGGCGCCGGGGAGGCGCTCTCGGAGGGCGTGCGCCGCGTGATCATCGGCGACGCGCGGCGGAGCGCGGCCGTCACGCGGGCCCTCGCCGGAGAGGGGACGGTGTTCCAATGAGCGCCAGCGCGACGCCCCGCTCCCCCGTCGTGAGCGACGAGCAGGCCGTGGGCCTGCTCCGCTCGCTCGTCGAGATCGAGAGCCTCTCGGGGCAGGAGCGGCGTCTGGCGGAGTTCCTGGTCGAGCGCATGACGACCCTGGGGCTGTCGGCATGGATCGACGAGGCCGGGAGCGCGGTCGGCGCCCGCGGATTGGAGGCCCATGGAGCTGCCCGCGAGTGGCCGATCCGCGTCGACCTGGCGCTCCTGGGGCACATGGACACGGTGCCGGGGCGGATCCCGGTTCGGATCGAGAACGGTCGGCTGTACGGGCGTGGCGCCGTGGACGCCAAGGGTCCGCTGGCGGCGTTCGTGGTCGCGGCGGCGACGGCGTGCCTCCCGGCGGGCTTTCGCGTCGCCGTGATCGGCGCCGTGGAGGAGGAATCGACCTCGGCGCGCGGCGCCCGGCACGCGGCCAAGACCTTCGAGCCGTCGGCCTGCATCGTGGGCGAGCCCAGCGGGACCGACGGCGTCACCCTCGGGTACAAGGGGCGCCTGCTCGCCGAGTTCCACGCCCGCGTGGCGAGCAGCCATTCGGCGGGCCCGGAGCCCACCGCCGCCGAGCTTGTCACCGGGTGGTGGGAGCGCGTGCGGTCGGCCGCCGAGGCGATGAACCCTCAGGGCGCCGGGATCTTCGACCGGGTGCAGGCGCGCCTGCGGTCGATCTGGAGCCGGCACGACGGGCTCGAGGAGCGGGCGGCGGCGAGGGTGGGGTTCCGGATCCCTCCCGGGATCCCCACGGTCGACCTGCGGCAGATCTGCGTGGAGGCGAGCCAAGGGCTCGCGGGCCCCCTCGGGGAGCTCGCGTTCGAGGGGGACGAACTCCCCGTCCGGGCGCCGCGCGACACGGCGCTCGTGCGGGCGCTGACCACGGCGATCCGGGGCGAGGGCCTGACGCCGCGGTTCGTCCTCAAGACCGGGACATCGGACATGAACGTGGTCGCGCCCGCGTGGCAATGCGCGATCGCGGCCTTCGGCGCGGGCGACAGCCACCTGGACCACACGCCCGACGAGCACGTCGGCGTCGAGGACTACCTCAGGTCGGTGCGGATCCTCCGGCGAGCGATCGAGTCGCTCGCGGCGCCTGGCGCCTGACGGCCCCCGGGGCGGAAGAAGACGCGCACGGGGGAGGCGGATGCAGCCCCGCCGGCCCCCGTGCGACGTTCAGGGAGCGAATCGGATCAATCGAAGATCGTGCTGACCGCGGGGGGCTCGACGGCGAGGAGCTCCTGCGTCGTTTCGATCCTCAGCCGCGAGCCGGGCTCGCGCCGCTCGGCGTAGAAGACCTTCATCGAGTACGACTGCCCGTCGTTGAGCCACTCGAGGCGGTCCAGCTCGACCGACTGGGCCGTCGCGTCGTGCACGCCGCCCAGGTCGATCACGAGCTTGCCGTCGATGAACACCCACAGGTCGTCGTCGGAGGCGAACGTCAGAACGCTGCCGGACCCGCGCCGGTGGACGAAAGTGGTGTCCAGCTCGAAGGTGAACGAGCGGTTTCTGTTGCCGCCCCGGGCGTTGGCGCCCTTGCCGTTGACGTCGAACCCGCCCTGGAGGTCGGCGGCCTTGGCTTCCAGGACGCCGTCGTACACGTAGACGCCGGTGCCCTGCTTGCGCTCCAGTTCGATGGTCAGCAGGCCGGACTGGTTCACGCCCGACCGGTCCTTGAACCAGGTCGCGAACGACTCCGCCGACCGCACGGCGCCCGACTTCCTGGCGTCCGTCCCGCCCTTCACGTCGCCTTTGCGGGCGGCGATGTAGGGCTTGCCGGGACAGATGCCGCGCTTGGAGGCGTCGGTCCACGGGAGGCTGACCTTCGCCCCGCCCGATGCGAAGACCGGGTCGCCCTCGCTGTTCAACTGGTTGGCGACGATCCCAGCGTACACGCCCTTGCCGGCCTTGGGAACGAAGTTGAAGTCGGGGTGCCCGCCCGCGGTCTGGCTGTCGCGGAAGTCGCGCAGCACGCCCGTCAGTCGGATCGACGTCGGGAGGCCATCGTGTTGGCCCGACTTGGCGTCGCCGCGCGTCGAGCCCTTCTTCGCGTCCGCCGACTCACACTTCGTGACTGGCGCCGGAGCCGCGGGCGCCTTGGGCCCGGCGCCGGCGGCGGCGCTCGCGAGCCCGCTCAGCCCAGCCGCCGAGATCAGCCACGCCGCCGTCACCGCGACCTGTCGAGTTCGATTCATCATGGGAGTCCCTCCACGCCTGGGCGTCGCGTCGGACGCCGGCACATGGTGAACTTCCCAAACACGGTGCGGGGATGCCACACGATTCGGGGGCCGGGGCCGCGCGCGGGCCGCGCCAGGCGGTGCGGGCGGCGCACCAGCCCCGCCCCCCCGTCAGAGTCGCGGCGCTTCTCGGACCCGGCGCCCTACCACTCGGGCCCGCCCGAATACCGCCCGTAGATGTCGGCCATGGCCTGGACCATCTCGCCCAGTGTGGCGTTGGCGAGCGCCCCCTCGATGAGGGCCGGCATGACGTTGGTCGCGTGCACCGCCCGCCCGTCGAGCGTCGAGCCCGACCAGGGCAGCCCGTCGCACTGGCTGGACCAGGGCCGTCCCTGGCAGGCGGCCCGGACGTGGTCCAGGGCCCGGGCCACGCGCCCCGCGTCGCGCCTCTTCTTGAACGCGGCGAGGCGCTCGCACTGCCTGACTTCGACCTCGTGCGGGATGGCCAGGATGTCGATCGCCCGCTTCTCCTGGGCGTCCGCGTACTCGTTGACGCCCACGATGATCCGGTCGCCCGCCTCGCACTCCTCGCTGAAGCGGTAGCTGGCCTCGGCGATCTGGCGGCGGAAGTAGCCGCGGTTGATCCCCGCGACCGCGCCGCGCCCGTACCCCTTGGCCGGGGCGTACGCGGGGTGGTTCAGCGTGTCGCCCGGGTCGTCGGCCCGCCCGCGGGGCCCGCTCTCGTAGGCGCCCATGCGGTCGACGTCGTGGATGAGGTCGAGGCCCTGGCGTTCGAGGGTGTCGGTGAGGTGCTCGACGAACCACGACCCGCCCAGCGGGTCCGCCACGCGCGTGACGCCCGTCTCGTGGGCCAGGATCTGCTGGGTGCGCAGGGCGACGGTGACGGCCTGCTCGGTGGGGAGGCCCAGGGTTTCGTCCATGGAGTCGGTGTGGAGGGACTGGCACCCGCCCAGGACCGCGGCCATGGCCTGGTCGGCCACGCGCACGATGTTGTTGAGGGGCTGCTGCTCGGTGAGGGAGCATCCGGCGGTCTGGACGTGGGTCTTCATGTACCAGGACTTCTCGCTCCTGGCGCCGTAGCGCTGGCGCATCACGCGGGCCCAGATGCGCCGGGCCGCCCGGAGCTTGCACACCTCCTCGAAGAACTCGTTGTGGCTGTTGAAGAAGAAGGAGAGTCGCGGGGCGAACACGTCGACGTCGAGGCCGCGCTCCATGGCGGCCTCGACGTACTCCATGCCGTCGCGGAGGGTGAAGGCCAGCTCCTGCGGGGCGGTGCTGCCGGCCTCGCGGATGTGGTAGCCCGAGATGGAAACGCTGTGCCACCTGGGCACGTAGCGGCTCTGGAACTCGATGGTGTCGACGACGAGCTTGACGGAAGGGTCGGGCGGGTAGATGAACTCGTTCTGGGAGTGGAACTCCTTGAGGATGTCGTTCTGGAGCGTGCCGCCCAGGGTGTCCCACCCGATGCCGCGCTGCGTCGCCATGGCCAGGTACATGGCCCAGATGACGGCGGCGGGCCCGTTGATGGTCTGGGAGACGGTGACCTTGTTGACGGGGATGTCGGCGTAGAGGCGGTGCATGTCCTCGATGGTGGCGATGGCCACGCCGCACTTGCCCACCTCGCCGACGGAAAGATCGTCGTCGGAGTCGCGCCCCATGAGGGTGGGCAGGTCGAAGGCGGTGGAGAGGCCGGTGTTGGCCGCGGTCTTGGTCTGGGCGGCGGCGAGAAGGTACTTGAAGCGCCGGTTGGTGTCGTCGGCGGAGCCGAAGCCGGCGAACTGTCGCATGGTCCAGAGGCGGCTCCGGTAGCCGCTGGGGAACAGCCCCCGCGTGTAGGGGAACTGACCCGGCGCGGGCAGGTCGCGGTCGAGGTTGCGGAGCGCCGCGGCCGGGGCCGCGTACGTCGGGTCCAGCACCAGCCCCGAGATCGTCACCGCGTGCGGGTCGACCTTGGGCGGCACGGGCGAGGAGCGGACGGCACTCGGGTTGTGGGCGGTCGTCATGCGGCCATTTTACGCGCGTCCGGCCCCGGGCCCGTAAACTGCCCGTCCCATGGAGACCCCCGCCGCCCCGACGCCCACCCCGCCGCCGCCCGGGCTCGTTCGAGCGGCCGGGTGGGTCGGACTGGTCGGTCTCGCCCTGCTCTGTCTCGCGTCCGCGGTGCAGAAGATCTGGGGGCTCGACACGTGGTGGCAGTTGGCGACGGGCCGCTGGATCGTCGAGAACGGGCGCGTCCCCGGCACCGACGTCTTCTCGTACACCGCGGCCTCGCACGCGTGGGTCGAGATGCGGTGGCTCTTCTGCGTGCTGCTGCACGCGGGGTGGAGTGTGGGCGGGCCCACGCTCCTGATCGCCGCGGAGCTCGTTGCGCTGGCTGCGATGTGGACGCTGGTGGCGTGGCGGGCCCGTCGCCTGCTGACGCACCCGGGCGTGCTGTTGGTCCTTGGGCTGGGGATCGGCGCGGGGCTGTCGCGCTGGGTCCTGAGGCCCGAGCTGGTCGCCTACGCCCTGTCGGCGTTGTACCTGGTCTGGCTCGACGCCGCGAGAAGGGGCGGCTCCTCCCGGGCCCGCGCGTGGGTCTGGGTTCTCGTCGTTCCGCAGATCCTGTGGACGAACAGCAGCACGCTCCTGGCGCTGGGGCCGGCCCTGGCGTGGGCGTTCGCCCTGGGCGACGCCGGGCACCGGGCCCTGTCGCGCATGGTCGAGGCGCGGCGGGGCGGGGTCCCCCGCGTCGAGTGGTCGGGCGTGGTGGACGCGCGGCTGTTGGGCGTCGCCGCCGCGATCACCGCCGCGTGCTGGGTCAGCCCCTGGTTCCACGACGGGGCGATGTTCCCGCTGCTCCTGTTCGCGCAGATCCAGGAGGGGCACATCGTCTCGCAGGTGATCGGCGAGATGGCCAGCCCGCTCCGCACGCCCTGGTCGGCGTGGACGCTGGACCTGCGCCTGGCCCTGGCGCTGGCGGTGGCGGGCGTCGGCAGTTTCGCGCTCAACCGCCGACGCCTGGACCTGCCGCGGGTGATCGTCTTCCTGGCGGGGGCGTACCTGGCGTCGAGCGCGCAGCGGAACGCGGGGCTGCTGGCCGTGTGGGGAACGTGGGCGGCGCTTCGCAACGCCGAGGACCTGGCCCGCGACGCGGGCGAGCCCGATCCGGGACGGGCCCGCCTGGCCCTGGGCGCGCGAGCGGCGCTGGGCGTCGCGTGGGGGTTCGTCGCCTGGTTCGTCGCCAGCGACCGCTGGGCGATCTCCATCAACGCCCCGCGAGAGTCGGGCGTCGGCGTGGTGGAGTGGAACACCGCCCGCGGCGCCGCCGAGTTTCTGCGCGAGCACCGCCCGCGCGAGCCCTGGTTCAACTCCATCCGCGACGGCGGGTACCTCGCCTGGCGCCTCCAGGACGGCGCGGGGGCCGGGCCCCGTGTCTTTGTCGACGGGCGCCTCGAGGTCTACGGCCCGGACCTGCTCGCCCAGGCGGTCGCCGCGACCACCCCGGCGGGGTGGGCCTCGATCGAGCAGCGCTGGGGATTCAACACCGCGGTCTTCCCGGTGCGCGGGCACGAGGACGTGGTGCGCATGCTCGCGGCGTCGGAGCGCTGGGCCGCCGTTTACGCCGATCATCGCAACGTCGTGCTCGTGCGCCGGATCCCCGAGCACGAGGCTCTGATCGCGGCGACGGCGGGGCGGGTAGGGCTCGTCGCCCCGGACGAGGCTCCCGACGAGTCGGCCCCGGCCTGGAAGCGAGCGCTCGGCGGGTCCGGGCGCCCCTACTGGTCGCTCGGCATGGCCGAGACCATGCTGGCCCTGGGCGACTTCGACAAGGCCGCGGCGTACCTCGCCCTCGCGCTGGAACGCTTCCCTGGTCAGCCCCGCCCGATCGCCACGCTGGCGGCGGTGGAACGCTTCCGGGGGCGGCCGGCGGAGGGCGACGCGCTCTACAACACCCTCGCCGGGCTGCGCGAGTGGCGCGTCCGCAGCGACGCCCAGTTGCTCGCCTGGCTGGAGCCGGCGGGGCGGTTCGAGGAGGCAGTGCCGGTCGTCGAGCGCATCGTGCTGCTCGAGCCGGGCGACATGCGCATGCGCCTGGTCCTGGCCGATCTTTACTTCCGCCTGCAGCGGTTCAAGGACGCCCTGCCGCAGTACCAGGGCGTGGTGAGGGTCGCGGGCGCCGAGGCGCCGACCTGGCTGAAGCTGGGCTTCTGCGCCGAGCAGTCGGGCCGCCCGGACGAGGCCATCGCCGCCTACCGCCGGTCGCTCGACCTCGATCCGAACCAGGTGCCGGTCTGGTCCATGCTGGGCGAGCTGTACGAGAGGAAGGGGGAGACGGAGACGGCGATCAAGGCGTACCGCCAGGCCCTGGAACTCCGCCCGGACTCGCGCCGGGCCAAGGAGGGGCTGGATCGCCTGTCGGCGCCGCCGCGGTAGCCGCGAGGGCCCTCAAGAGGCCGGCGGCGCACGAGCGACGACGCCCCGCCCGGCGTCGTCGGGCGTCAGTTCGCCCAGCGACGGGTCGACCCGGGTTCTCGTGCCGCACTCCGGGCAGAGGACGTGCGCGCGCGTCACGGGCAGCCCGATGAGCGAGTAGCGACACTCGGCGCACGCGCCGCGATCGCGCAGCACGAACCGCACCTGTCGGCGGAGGAGCTGGTCGCGGGCCAGGAACGCCGCGACGGGCGGGGTCCCCACGCCGACGAGCATGAGCCCGATCGGGATCACCACGAAGAGCACGAGGACCCCGGGCAGGTCCAGGGCCTGCTCGGTCACCGCGTACGTCCAGGCCATGGCGGCGAGGGCGACCGGCAGCCCGGCGATGAAGACAAGCAGGACGATCACACCCCGCAGGATCCGCCGCCACCACGCCCGCGTCGCCGCGCGCACGAATCGCTCGCACTGCTCGTCCGAGTAGGAATCCAGTTCGGGAAAGGCACGGTAGAGCTTCGTGCGGACGAGGATTCGCATGGCGCGTGTTCCGAGGGGCCGCCCGGAGAGCATACCGGCGCGGGTGGGCCGGGGTTGCGTGCGGTCGGCTAGCCTGTGGGCATGGAGGTCGCCCCGTCGTTCGGCGCGGTGGGCATGGCCCTGGGCCTGGGGCTGTTGGTGGGCCTGCAGCGGCAGCGGGCCGGCCCGGTCCACGGCGGGCTGCGCACGTTCGCGGTGATCACCGTGCTGGGGGCGGTGTGCGGCGTGCTGCACTTCGTGCTCGGGCCATGGATCGTCATCGTCGGGGCGGTGGGCGTGCTGATCGCGCTGGTGCTGAAAAACCTGAGCGCCGAGCAGCGGAGCGACCCGCGGCTGCTCACCGAGTTCACCATGCTCCTCATGTACGCCGTGGGCGTCATGACCGCCGTGGGGCCGGCCCAACTGGCGGTTTCCGTCGGCGTGGGCGTGGCCATCCTGCTCCAGGCCAAGGGTCGGCTGCACAGGCTGGCCCAGAGGATGGGCGACGAGGACATGCGCGCGCTGCTGACCTTCGCGGCCCTCACCTTCGTCATCCTGCCCGTGGTGCCCGACGAGGGCATGGGGCCCTACGGCGTCATCAACCCCCACCACCTCTGGCTCCTGGTCGTCCTGGTCGTGGGGATCGGGCTGACGGCGTACGTGGCGTACAAGCTCCTCGGCCCGCGGCACGGACTCTGGGTCGGCGGGCTCCTGGGCGTCCTGATCTCCAGCACCGCCACCACCGTGAGCTACGCCCGCCGCGCGGGGGGCACCCCGGCGGCGGTGCCGAGCGCCGCCTTCGCCGTCGTTCTCGCCGGCACCGTCGTGTACGGGCGCGTGCTGGTCGAGGTCGCCGTCGCCGGACCCGCCCTGCTGGCGCACGCCGCCCTGCCCATCGGGCTGCTCATGGGGCTCTCGACGCTGACGGCCCTGGCCCTGTGGTCCCGCGCCAGCCGCAACGCCAACAGCCTGCCGGAGCAGTCCAACCCCGCGGCCCTGCGGACGGCGTTCATGTTCGCCGCGGCCTACGCCGTCGTCATCGTCGCGAGCGTGTGGGCCCAGCGCACACTGGGGTCGGCGGGACTGCTCGCGGTGGCGGCCCTCAGCGGGCTGACGGACATGGACGCGATCACCCTGTCGAGCTCGCGCCTGGCGCACTCGGGCGAGCTGGCCCACGACGCCGCCCTCGACTCGATCGTTGTCGCCTCGATGTCCAATCTGGTCTTCAAGACCGGGATCGCGGGCGTGCTGGGCGGCTGGCGGCTGCTGGCCCGCGTGGGCGCGGTGGCAGCGGTCCTCCTCCTGGCCAGCGCCGCGGTCGTGCTGTTCTGGCCGGGGTGAGCGGCGGAACGGGGGTCCTGAAACGGATTCGCGTCGAAGGGCTCGCGTTCGGCGCGTGTTGGCGTTGCGCCCGGCGGGGGTTCGTGGGACGATGGGCGCCGACGCGGAGGTCGGCGATGTTCATCAAGGAACGGACGTCGGGTGATCGGGATCGAATGCGGGCGCTGGCCCGAGCCGAGGAGGTGGCCGAACAGAGGGACCGCCTGCCGGCGGTGCCGCCCACGCTCGGCGGCAGGGAGACGCCGGCCATCGCCGCGGGCGTGCGCCGGGGCCGCACGTTTGTGCGCCGCACACCGAGCCCCAGTGCCACGCCTCGTACAGCACGGCGCCGGAGTGCGCGGCGTAGACGCGGCAGGCGGTCAGCCCGCCGTCATGGCGGTGACGTCTTTCAGTCGGAAGGCGCGCAGGCTGGCCTGCGTGGGCCCGAGGTCCGAGTGTCCCGCGGCGGCCAGGAGCAGGAGGCGCTCCCCGCCGAGCGCCGGGGGCGTGGAGCACGATCTCGCCGGTCTCTCTGTTCACGACCACGCGGGCCGGCTCGCGGTAGAAGCGGCGCGTGCCGATCTCGGCGATGGCGATCTCGGAGGCGGTGGCGGCGACCGTCGAGCCCGAGGCGTTCGAGAGCGAGCTGGCGTTCGTGCGCGGCGCCGCCCCATGAATCAGGGTGACAGGATTTGAACCTGCGGCCTCCTGGACCCAAACCAGGCGCTCTACCAAGCTGAGCTACACCCTGCCGAACGGAGTGTAGGGACTCGACCCGCGCCTCGTGGCGCAAGTCGGAAGTCCGTGGACGGATGCGCTCCGGGTGCCACGGGTCATCGGGCGCTTCGCCCGTGACCCGTGCGGCTGTTCGAGGCCCGTCCGGAGGGCGGCACGGGCGACCGCCGGGCGGATCGCCCGTGGCACCCGCAGCGCCTGCCGGCGCCCTGGTACACGTTCTTCCGACTCACGCCACTAGTTCGGCAGCTCCTTGAGCATCAGAACCCGGGGCGAGTCGCCCTTTTTGAGCACGTTGGAGCGGTCGACGACCATGAGGAACCGGCGGCGGACCGAGGGCACCAGCGCGTCGTCCTGGGAGGAGAGGCCCTCGACGTCGCCGCGCTTGAAGCCCATGACCACGAACCACGCGGCGTAGAGGTCGCTTCGCACCGACGCCGCGTGCGAGATGGCGTTCATGACCGACAACTGCTCGGCGTAGGAATCGGCGACCTGCCGCGGGATGTCGTGGACGACGACGTTGGGGGTGCCGGAGCCCGTGGCCGTGTTGCCGTTGATCAGCGTGATCGGCGTGTCGACGGCGATGGCGGGGTTGGCGGCCGGGTAGCCGGTCGCGAGGGCGTCCTTGCCGATGCGGTCGATGCTGAAGGCGTCGGAGTAGGCGCCGGTGACGAAGGGGGCCCGGGCGGCGAAGACCTCGCCGAGCGTGCGCAGCCCCGGGAACTCGTTGAAGGCCTGGGCGCCGAGCGGGTCGGTCGCCTGGGCCGCGTTGAGCTGGCGGCCGTTGGGCGGCGCCTGCCCGGTGATGTTGTCGCGGAACCAGAGGTAGGTGCCGGGCATCCCCCGCGGCTCGACGGGCTGCTTGTCACGGAAGGCGGTGATGGTGGCGGCGATGTCGGAGCGCCCGTCGTGCGCGCCGGAGCCGGTCCACCACCAGGGGTCGGTGCCGGGGATCGAGTTGGTGGGCGGGCTGACGAGCGGCAGCGAGCGGAGCACGGTCAGCGGCGCCGTGCCGAGGTTGATCATGCCGGGCGTGGCCCGCGTGCGCGAGCCGAAGTCCTCCGACTTGGCCACCGGGCGACCGGCGTTCTCGACGCGGTACATGGGCGCGAAGACGTCGAAGACGCGCCAGGCCATGGGCGCGACGGTGCCCATGGGGCGTTCCTGCCCACTGCCCGCCTGCTGCGGCGGGGTGAAGAGCAGGTCGGCGTCGGCGTCGTAGAAGCAGGAGTACCGGTCCAGGTGCAGCCGCCCCTTGGTGAGCGGGCCGTGGCTGCGGATGTCCGGGCCCTGCGTGTTGCCGAGGCGGTGGAGCACGTCGCCCGGCTGCGTGGAGAAGTCGTAGTCGAGCGCATTGGCGAGGGCTTCGCCGAGCGTGGTCCAGGACCCGCGGAAAGCCGGGTTGTGGGGCTCGCGGCTGGGGTAGTCGGGCAGCTCAGGGTCGAACATGGGCCCGATCGCCAGCGGGAGCAGCAGGTCGCCCACGCGAACGATGCCGCGGGCCTCCGCCGATCCGCCCGGGATCTGCCGCATGAAGCGCTGGTTGTCGAGCCAGATCTCGGCGTTGAGGTCGCGGAAGGAGACGGAGCTGAGGTTGAGCGGGATGTCGTTGCCGGTCTTCTCCTCGGCGCGATCGCCCAGGTGCACGCGGTTGGTGACCTGCTCGGTGAGCTGGCGGATCCACATGGTCCTGAAGCCGGTCGCGGCCTCCGGGTCGCCGCGCTCGAAGAACTGGCGGTCCAGCGAACGGACCGGGCCCGGCGCGGTGCCCGCGGCCGACTTGTCGCCGCGGTTGTAGGAGCGTGCGAAGGCGAGGTTGGCGGCCTTGGACTCGACGGCGTAGGCGGGGACGGCCCCGACGGGGGTCCGGAAGCGCTGCCCGCCCGGGCCGCCGCCCGTGGGCCAGTTGGGGCGGCGGATCGAGGCCGCGGTCACGATGCCGAGCACCTCGTCGGGGTCGGGCTCGGTGTCGCCGACGCGGTCGCCCGGGAGCCGGAGGTGGCGGTCGAGCGTGGGGTTGGTGTAGAGGCTGGAGGCGTTGGCGCCGCCGGAGCGCACCGCGTCGAACCAGCGTGGATCGACCAGGCGGTCCATGAGCTGGTCGTTGGCGAGGGTGTTGGTCTGGGGGGTCTCGCCGGCGTCGGTGTTGACCACGCGGCGCCAGAGCCTCACCTCGCCGTTGCGGGCCCGGCGGAGGGGGTCGTCCATGGGCGCCACGACGCTGATGGTCCCCAGGTCGGAGAGCGGGTTGATGGGGAGCTGTCCCGCGGCGCGGGGCACGTCCGTGACCGGGTCGTAGAAGGGCACGAGCGTCAGCTCGGGGTCGGGCCCCTGCTGGGCGATCACCTGCGTGCCCGAGAGCGTGCGGTAGAAGTAGTCGCGCACGCGGCACTGCATGGAGAGCCAGCTCACGAGCCCGGCGGCCGTGATGCTGTTGTTGGCGTTGTCGTCGTCCGTCTTGTCCAGCACGCGCACGACGTCCGCGACCTGGTCGTTCAGGGCGAAGACGACCGTGGACTCGTAGGGCCGCAGCACGAGCGGGAAGGGACCGGAGCTGGGCGGCTCGCTCCCCGTCGGCGCCTGGATCGAGTAGCGGTGCATGCGGTAGTGCTGGCCGGCGAACTCGAGGTAGTACCCCAGGTCGGTGAGGTTCAGTTCGAACGGGAAGGGGTTGGTGAGCTGCACCGCGAAGCACTGAAAGAGCAGGTCGCGGGAGGCCAGCTCGTTGGACCCTGGCGCCGCGCCGGTCGCGAAGATCCCGTTCGGCCCCAGGAGCCCGTCCCGGATCGTGGCGTGCGAGGTGTTGGGGGTGAACCCGACCTGGGAGCTGCGCTTGTTGGCGTAGACGAAGAACGTCGCGGCCTCGGTGATGAAGGGCTGGGCCTCGGCGCCGAAGACGGTGACCGCGCGGTTGCGGACCGCGCCGGCGGCCCCCGCCTGCACCTTGGCGAGGCGGTTGGGCATGCCCGCGCTGGTCGGGTCGCGCTGGGCCTCGTCGACGCGCCAGTAGGCCTGGACCGGCCCCTGGTCGGCCTCGGGCACGCGCTCGTACCACACGTTGAGGTCGAGCAGCCCGTCGTAGACGGGGACGGGGCTGTTGCGCCACCCGCCGCCGCCGCTCGGCTTGACCGCGAGGACGCCCGCGCGGGGTCGCATGGCCGACCACGGGTAGGTGCGCGAGGCGATGCCCTGGGCGGCGTCCCGCGCGAGCGCGGCGAGGAAGGCCTCGTCCACGAGCAGCGTCTGGGCCGTGGGCGCGTGGTCGGCGTCGAACGCGTCGAGCGTGTTGGCGGTCAGGTGGGCGGCGAGCATGAGCGGAAGCTCCGGCCCGCGGTGCCCGTAGAAGAGCGTGGCCACGCCCTCGTCGATCGCGGCGCCGGGCCACGCGTTGGGCCAGTCGGCGAAGGGGAGGAGCACGTCCGCCCAGGCGCGGAAGAGGGCCTGGCTGTCGCGACGGGCGAGGAGGTCGAGCGCATCGACCTTCTGCTCGAACCCGCCGATGCTCGACGTGAACGCATTGAGTTCATCGGGGGTGCGAGCCTCGTGCTTCATCGCCGGGCGGAGCGGGCGGGCCCCGCTCAGGGGCGTGAGGTGCTGGCGAAGGTCGAGCGCGGATCGGGCGAGCATCTGCTCCCGGATGAGCGGCAGGAGGCCCGGGTTGTCCGGGGTCACGTCGCGTTCGTACCAGAGCGAGCGGGCGTCGCGCAGGGGGTTGAGGCGGGCGCGGGTGGTGGCCAGCCCGAGGACGGGGGGCGTGGAGCGGACGGCCATCGCCGATTCGAGGCGGGAGGTCACGGCCGGGTTGTTGACGCCGCGGAAGGTGAGCAGTTCGAGGAGGTCGCCCAGGCCGGCGACGCCCCCGAGGCGGTAGCTATCGGCGCCGCCGGTGGCGCCGCGGAGCATGGCGACGCCGTCCGGTCGCCCGGCGATGGACTCGAAGAAGCTCGACCGCTCGCGGGGCGAGGGGGGCGCGGGCGCCAGGGCCTCGCCGCGCGCGGGGACCAGCCCGTCGCGGCGTGCCTGGCGGAGGGTGAGGTACGCCTCTCCGGCGACGAGCGGCGCGATCGCCTCGTCGTAGGGCGTGTAGTCCTGCGGCTCGAGCAGCGTGGGCGAGGCCCGGATCTCGTTGGGGGTGGGCTGGTGCAGCATGCCGTAGAGCGCGGACGAGCCGCTGGGCGGGGGATAGTCGAGGGCCAGGTCCTCCATGGTCAGGAGGCGGCGCAGGTCGACGTCGGCGGGCGTCGTGCCGGGGAGGCCGGTCGGGTCCGGCGGGGTGCTGAACTCGAAGGCGGTGTTGACGTTGATCGCGGCGGAGAGGTCGACGATGCGGGCCGCGAAGAAGTAGCGCGTGTTGGGGTCGTTGGCGATGAGGCGGACCCAGTTGGCGCTCGTCGGCGCCGTGGCGTCGAGCATCTCGAAGACGCGAGCGTCATCGAACCCGTCGCCGTCGGTGTCCACCCACTGGTAGCCGGGCCAGAACGGGGAGCGCGGCCCGAGGGGCCCGGCGGGGTTGATGTCCGCCGGGCGCAGGAAGGCGTTGCGCTGGTTGGCGGAGAGCAGGGCGGGCGTGTTCGCCTCGGCGGTGGTGAGCGGCACGACCTGCCCGCGGTCGTCGAACACGGAGAGCGACTGGCTCATCTGGATCGCGTCGGCGGCGAACCCCCCGCCGACCGCCCCGCCGGCGGCCTGCGGGCGGAGGTTGTAGAGGTTCACGAAGCGCCCGTCGGGCGCGATGTTCGTGGCGTTGCCCCAGTCGGTCTGGCGCAGGTGCTTGAGCATCGAGGCGCGGGCGTCCGTGATCTGCCCTGTCGCGGACGTGACCGGGATCCAGGTCGGCGTCGTGGAGGCCAGCCACGGGTCGGCGCCCGAGCCGTTGCCGGTGGGGGTGAACCGGAGCTCGGCGCCGGCGGGCCGGCTCACGATCGGGGCGGTGGACCCGAAGCTCTGCTCGAACTGGGCGGTGGAGGGATAGTCCCAGGCCTCGCGCATGGGGGAGGGGTCCTGCCCCGGCAGCAGCCCCAGGGCGTGCGACGAGTTGACCGTGTCGAAGAGGTCGTCGGCGATGACGCCGGCGATGTACTGGGCCATCTCGTGGGGCACGCGGTCGGCGCGCCCGGCGTTGACGAACGCCGCGCCCCCCTGCCGGTCCGAGCGCGAGATCGCCACGTACACCACCGCGATGACCGCCATCAGCACCAGCACGCCCACGACCATCACGAGGAACGACCCGCGGCGCGCGCGCGGCGATCGGCGTGCGTCGATCTCGGGGGCGAGCTTGCTCTGCATCGACGTGCCTCCTTCCTGGGGCGTGCGGCTCATCGCTCCGGCACCGGGAGGATGAACTGGAACGACTGCTCGATCGTCGGGTCAAGGGAATCGGCCATCGTCACCGTCACGCGGACGAGCGTGGGCCAGGGCCACGGGGCCCACGGATCCGCCGCGTCCGTCGGGTCCACCTGTCCGTTGCCGTTCAGGTCGGGGTTGAACGCGGGGTCGATGAAGCCGAAGTAGCTCGTGAGGTCGGTGGCGCCGGGCGTCGGGGCGGGCGTGCCGTAGATCAGGTCCCGGACGGGCGGGCGCGGGACCGACTGCCCGCCGACCAGGCGGATCAGGGGCGGGCTCTGCCAGGTCGTGGCGGTCGGGTTGGGGTACTGGCGCATGCGGAAGTCGCCCGGCGCCGAGGGATTGAGCCGACCGCCGTAGAACACCAGCTGCCCGAACGTCGGGCTGCCCGGGTCGCTGTCGATCTCCCCGAAGCTCCACTCCACGACGAACCCGGTGCAGCGGGGCACGAAGCTGCTGACGGTGAGCATGCGCTGGTCGGCGAGGCGCTGGGCCTTCTCCAGACGCTGCGGGTCGGTGCCCTCGCCCAGGACGAGCGTGCCGACGTAGTTGGGCGGCTCGACCTCGTAGCGCATGCGCACGCCGTTGGGGCGCTGCGGCGTGGGCTCGGACGGGGCCGGGAACACCTCGCTCATCCACGCCTGGATGCGTTCGCGGGCCGCGGCCCCGGGGTCGAACGTGCCGGAGAGGGGCTGGTTGAACACGAGCGGGCCCGTCAGGGCCGGGAGCTGCTGCATGGAGTGGAGCTCCATGCGGAGCGTGGGCAGGTCGGTGGCGATGACATCGACCAGCCCGCTGGCGAGGTTGGGTGTCGGGGCCAGCGCGCCGGTCCAGGGGGGCGTGGGGGTCACGCGCAGGTAGTTGGCGGGGTCCAGGGGCAGCACCGAGGTCGCGCCCGGGCGGAGCTCGGCGAGCCGGCGGAAGACGCTCGACGCCGCCGGCTGCAGCCCGACCTGGGCCTCCTTGTCTCGCACGCGGAGGTTGCCCGGGATCGTGGCGGTGTTGATCCCGAAGATGGCGGGCGGGTACGAGCGATCGGTGTTGCCGGGCGCCGCGAGCGTGGCGACGTGGCGGAGCAGCGTCCAGTCGACCGCGAAGCGGTTGGGATTGCCGGGCTGCGCCTCGCCCAGCCCGATGCCGGCCTCGTCGTTGAGATCGGTCAGCTCGGGGGTAAGGTAGGTGTTGGCGGGCCCGCCCGCGGAACTCGGGCGTCGGCGGGCGCCCATCCCGTAGTAGATGCGGGCGTGCTTCCCCCGCGGCGAGAGGTCCGGGCTCAGCGGCTCGCGGGCGCTCGTGAAGTCGCCGCGGGCGAAGAAGACGATCTCGTCGACCCGGCGCGGCCTGGGCGAGGGGTCGTCGGCGGTCCTGGCGATGTTCCCCGGGGCGCCGCCGGCGGCGTTGGCGTACTGCTGCCGGATCACCAGGATCCCGTCGCGGGACATGGCCTCGAAGTCCCGACGCAGCTGGATCTCCATCTGCGTTGCGAAGGTGTTGAAGGTGCTGACCCGGCGCCCGCCCGTCACCGTTCGCCCCACCGAGTCGAGGATCGCCGCGAGCCCGACCGACACGAGGGCCACGGCCCCCACCGCGACGAGGATCTCGATGAGCGTGAACGCGCGCGCCGCCCCGGCGTCTCTCGGGCGCCGGCCCGGCCTGATGATGCCTCGGCGATCGGTCATGGCTTCGGCGTTCCTTCCATCGATGGGATCGGCCTCACTGGATCTGTCTCACGAACACGGCGCAGGGGATCTGCGGCGTGAAGATGACCTCGGTGCCTGTCACCTGCGCGGCCTGGGCACGGTCGTACCCGGGCTCGATGATCAGCGTCTGGGGGGCGCGGGCATCCCGATCCACGACGGTCTGGATCAGCCCCAGCACGTCGACCAGCTTCTGCCCGGGCTGCCCCGCCAGGTACTGCAGCGTCGCGTCGCCGCCCATGTCGATCCGCGTCTGCGTCGCCCCCTGCGGCGGCAGCGCCACCGTGACGCTCATGGCGCGGGCGTGGGCATAGGCGCCGGTCCCGTTCCGAGTGGGGATTCCCGACGCATCGACCCCGACCGGGAGGATCCGGTTCGGGCCCGTCGCCGTGAGCACCTGCTCGAGCGTCGAGCCCTGCGGGACGCGGATCCCGGCGTCGATCCGCCGCAGGAAGACCGCGACCTCGATCGGCGCGCTGCGGTAGTCGTCGGTGGGGGCGATGGGGCGGCGCCGCGGGTAGAAGTCCCACACGAACTCGGGCGTCGCCCCCGAGTAGGCCTGGGGCACCAGGCGCGTGCCCACGTTCAGCTCGCTCGCCGAGCGCCCCAACTGCACCTCGACCTGAGGCGCCTGGTCGTCACACGCGTCGCAGAGGCGAGGATCGACGGGGTTGGGCACGAGGCAGAAGCAGCGGCGGCTCCTCCCGCCCCCCACGTGCACGATCGCGAGCGTGCGGTAGTTGCTCACGTACTGCGGCTCGCGGCCGAACCACGCCCACTCGACCTCCCAGCGCCCGTACGTGGGCGTCGGCGGGTTGGGGAGGGGCGCCGGCGGAACGCACACGGCCTGGGCGCACGGCGGGGCGACCCCCACGATCGACATGAAGTAGTCCTGGCGCATCTGCTCCCAGTCGATCACCGACGACGCCGCGTCGAAGAAGAGCTCGACGCTGCGCCGGGCCGACTCGCAGCGCCTGGACTCGACGACGGCGACCTGCTGGTGGACGACGACGGAGAGGAGCCCGCCCAGCCCCAGCAGCCCGATGGCGAGCACGAGCACGCCGATCAGCACCTCGATGAGGGTGAACGCGCCGCGCCGGGCCCCGGAGTCCCCGATGGTGGATCGCGTGGTCATTGCTGTGTCACCTCGCGGAGCTGGCCCCCGCCGCGCTGGAGCACGAAGAGCCGCGCCTCCGACGGGACCTGTCGGTTGCCCAGGGCCGTGATGGGCCGACCCTCGATCCAGTCATTGACGCGGTTGGTGAGTTCCAGCCCGTTGGGCTGGGGGACGCGGAACAGGGAGAGGTCGTACGTGGGGGAGGTGGGCCAGGACCGGCTCCGGTTGCGGGTCCCGTACAGCGTGCCCGTCGCGGGGTTGACCGCCGTGGCGCCGACGCCGGCGGCGAGCAGGCGCTCGTCGTACAGCGCCAGCTCCGTGACCGGGCGGACCAGCACGGTATCGACCGATTCGTCGCCGATCAGGTTCATCCGCTTGGTCATCCCGTTGATGTCGTTCGAGAAGTCGGGGCGCGGCGCCAGGATCTGGCGGACGAACTGCTCCGGGTCCGCGGCGCGGTCGATGCGGTAGTCGCGGTACGGCGCCCGTGTCGAGCGGAATCCCACCGCCGTCGACGGAGCGACCACCAGCGCCTGCCCGCGGCTGGCGATCGCCAGGTTCCCGGTGCCCGCCTCGAACCGCACCATGAACGTCTGCCGGTTCGACCCCGAGCTGTCGACCCCGCCGGCCTGCGCCAGGGCCGGATCGTCGCCGGGCGCGGCGGCGGCGCCGTCGAGCCCCACCCCCGCCGGGTTGAAGAAGTCCGTCTCGGGGAAGACCCAGTTGCCCCGGTTGACGTCGAAGCGCCGGTCGTTGTTGGGCTCGTACCACCCGTTCCAGGTGAAGATGCGCCCGGTGTCGAGCGTGCCGGCGGGGGCGTAGCCGCGCACGCTCCACCCGCGGGGGATCCGCACGGGCTCGACGAGCGGCGCGGGCACGAAGATGTCGCGCTCGATCCGGTTCCGCGGATCGTTGCCCAGGCTCAGGCGGACCCAGTCGTTCAGCGTGCCGACCTGGATGCACGGGACCACGCGGACCCGCCCGCCCTGGTCGAAGAAGAACACGGCCGCGGCGTCGCCCCGCCCCGACCCGCCGTGCCCCGCGCCCGCGGAGATCGCAAGGTCCCGCGCCGTCGCCAGCGCCACGCGGAGCTGCGACTCGGCCAGCGTGCGGTCCGAACTGCGGACCATCGCGGAGAAGCTCGGGACCGCGATCGCCAGCAGGAGCACGATCAGCCCGATCACGACGATCAGCTCGGTGAGCGTGAAGGCACGCGGACGGTCGACGCCGGTCTTCATCGCCCCACCTCCGCCGGGTTGTCCCGGGCCGCCGCCTCCACGACGCGCCCCTCGGGCGTGTCGGGGGCCAGGCCCAGCTTCGCCGCCATCTCCGGGAGCGGCAGGAAGTCCGAGTGGTCGATCGGGAGCTGGTGCTCGTTCCCGAACAGCCCGTTGGGCCCCGCCCCGACGATGGCGTACTCGGCGTCGTTCAGGCGCATGCCCAGCCCGGGCACCACGCCCAGGATCAGCGGGATGTTCAGGTCGGTCGCGTCCGCCACGAGGTCGGGGTTGGGCGGAGTGCCGCGCCCGCGCAGCCACCGGTAGTAGCGGTACGCCTTCCCGTTCCGGTCCACGAGGCGGACGTCGTCCGGGTCGGCCGACGACACCTCGATGCTCATCCCGCGCTTGCCCGCGGCGACCAAGGGCTCCCACCGCTGCCCCTTGCGGGTGCTGGTCGGCGCGCCCGCGGTCTTCATCCAGGCGGGGAGCAGGAACGTCCCGTCGGCGTTGGGCTTGAGCAGCCCCGGGCCGGGCACGCCGTCGATCGGCGCCTCGACCCCCGCCACGACCGCGCGATCGAGCACGCCGACGAGGTAGAAGGCGATCGTGCTCTCGCTGAAGCGCCGGTCGAGCTGGGCGCCGGTGATGCCGCGGGCGCGGAGCTTGTCGCGGTCGGCGGGCAGGGCCAGGTCGTAGACGGCCACGGCGTTCTCCTGCCCGACCCGGACCACGCGCCGGCTCGTCACGGGCACCTGGTCGTCCATGTCGCGGACAAGGGGCGGCAGGAACCCGAACTCCTGCTTGAACCGGTCGACGCCCATCTTGAGGCCGGAGACGTTCGCCGTGTCGACGGCGCCGCGGGCCGTCGACGTGGCGTACCGGATGCCGACGATCAGCAGCCCCACGAGGATGCCGAGCACGAGGATGGCGACGAGCAGCTCGACCAGCGTGAACGCCCGGCGCGCGGCCCTGCGTCGATGAGTGCGGCTGACCATGGGGGTTCTCCGGTCGATGCTCATCAGATGGCCCCGCCGCCCTGGAGCGAGTTGATCATCGAGACGAGGGGGAGGAACATCGACACGACGATCGTCCCGACGATGCCGCCCAGCACCACGACCATCAGCGGCTCGAGCAGCGACACGAGCGAGGCGACGGCGACGTCCACCTCCTCGTCGTAGTTGTCCGCGATCTTCATGAGCATCGCGTCCAGCTCGCCCGTCTCCTCGCCCACGTCGATCATGTTCACGACGATCGCGTCGCAGGTCTTGCTCTCGCGGAGGGGCCCGGCGAAGGTCTCGCCCTCGCGGATCGAGTCGTGCACCTTGCCCAGCGCCTTCTCGTACACGTAGTTGCCGCTGGTCTCCTTGGTGATCGTGATCGCCTCCAGGATGGGCACGCCCGCGGAGATGAGCGTGCCCAGCGTGCGCGTGAAGCGGGCGATGGTGGTCTTGCGGATGAGCTTCCCGACGATGGGCGTCCACAGCAGCATCGTGTCCGTCGCCGCTCGCCCGGGCCCCGACTTGCGCAGCAGCTTCCAGAAGAAGTACAGCGCGAAGGGCGCCGCGACCACGAACACCCAGCCGTGGATCTGCTGGTCGGGCTGCGTGCCCGCGACCCAGCGGCTGGTGTTGATCAGCGCCACCGTGAGCAGCGGGAGCTGCACGCCGAAGTCACGGAAGATCTCCTCGAACTTCGGGATGATGAACACCATGATCAGCGTCAGGATGATCATCGCGATGCTGATGACCACGGTGGGGTACACCATGGCGCCGCGGATCTTCCTCTTGAGGCGCTCGGCCTTCTCCATGAACTCGGCGAGCCGCTGCAGGATGATGTCCAGCACGCCGCCCACCTCGCCCGCCGCGACCATCTTGACGTACAGGCGGTCGAAGGCCTTGGGGTACTTGCCGAACGCCTCGGAGAGGCTCGACCCGCCCTCGACCTCCTCGCACACGCCCGTCAGCACGTTCTTCATCAGCCCGGGCCTCTGCTGCTGCTCGAGGATCTGCAGGGAACGCAGCAGCGGCAGGCCCGCGTCCTGCAGCGTCGAGAGCTGCCGCGTGAACGCCGTCAGCACCTTCTTGCTCACCCCGCCCAGCGCCAGGCTCTTGCCGGGCTTCTTCTTGGGGGCGGCGGCGGGGGCGGCGGGCTCGCCGCCCTTCTTGGCGGCGCCCCGCTGCTCGCGGACCGAGGTCGGGAAGTAGCCCTGCCCCTTGATCTTCTGGATCGCCTCCTCGCTGGTGGAGGCCTCGATCGTCCCCTTCTGGGGCTTGCCGACCGCGTTGAGGGCTTCGTATGCAAAGGTCGCCATGGCTCAGTCGCTCCCATCGTCGCGGGACGCCCCGCGTTCGCCTGTCCCGCCCGCCACGTCACTCCTCCGAGAGGGTCTCGCGCACCACCTCGTCGATGGTGGTCACGCCGTCGTAGATCGAGAGCAGCCCGCCCTCGCGCAGCGTGCGCATGCCGCGCTTCCTCGAGTACTCGCGCAGGACCGACGTCGACGCCTGCTTCATCACCATGTCGCGCAGCTCGTCGTCGAGGGTCATGATCTCGTAGAGGGCGGTCCGCCCGCGATACCCCGAGCCGTTGCACTTGTCGCAGCCCCGCCCGCGGAAGAACACCCGCCCGCGCACGTCGTCGGGCGTGAGGTTGAGCTCCATGAGCTCCTCCTCCTTGGGGGCGTAGGTCTCCTTGCACGCGGCGCAGATCCGCCGCACCAGCCGCTGCGCCACCACCCCCTCGAGCGTCGCCGTCAGGAGGAACGACTCCATGCCCAGGTCGAGCAGGCGGATGATGCTGCTGGGGGCGTCGTTGGTGTGCAGGGTGCTCAGCACCAGGTGCCCGGTGAGCGACGCCTGCACCGCGATCTGGGCCGTCTCCAGGTCGCGGATCTCGCCCACCAGGATGATGTCCGGGTCCTGACGCAGGAAGCTGCGCAGGGCCTTGGCGAACGTCAGCCCGACCTCCTCGTTGACCTGCACCTGGCACAGACCGTCGATGTCGTACTCGACCGGGTCCTCCGCCGTCAGGATCTTGGTCTCGATGTCGTTGAGCTCGGCCAAGGCCGCGTACAGCGTCGTCGTCTTTCCGCAGCCCGTCGGGCCCGTCACGATCACGATCCCGTTGGGCTTGTTGATCAGCCGCCGCACCGTCACCAGGTCGTCGTCGCGCAGGCCCAGGCGGTCCAGGCTCAGCTCCACGTTGCTGCGGTCCAGCACGCGCATCACCACGCTCTCCCCGTGCATCGTCGGCAGCACCGCCACGCGCAGGTCCACCGGGTGCCCCCCCACCGTCAGCTCGATGCGCCCGTCCTGCGGCAGACGCCGCTCCGCGATGTCCAGGTTCGCCATGACCTTCACGCGGCTCGTGATCGCCGGCCCCAGGTGCTTGGGCGGCGGCACCATCTCGTACAGCACGCCGTCGATCCGGTACCGCATCTTGAACTCGGCCTCGAAGGGCTCGAAGTGGATGTCGCTGGCCCGGTCCTTGATCGCCTGCAGCAGCACGAGGTTGAGCAGCTTCACGATCTGGTTGTCGCTGGCCGCGTCCTTGAGCGCCTCCAGGTCGATCGACGCGTCGCTCCGCCCCGCCAGCGCCTTGAACTTCTGGTCGTCCGCCAGGCCGCCGATCACCTCCGACACCGACTCGCTCTTGGAGAAGTGCTTCTTGATGAGCGCGTCCACCACCGCCGGGTCCGCGACCACCGCGTCCACCTTGAACCCCATCAGCAGCCGAAGATCGTCCACCGCCCGGAAGTTCGACGGGCTCTTCATCGCGATCCTCAGCCGCTTGCTCGTCTTGTTGAACTCCAGCGGCACGATCTCGTACGAGCGCACGTTCTCCGACGGGAGCACGTCCTTCACGTCGTCGGGCACCTCGAACTTGGACAGATCGACGAACTCCATCCCCGCCTGGCCCGCCACCGCCGCCGACACGTCGTGCGGCGTGCAATAGCCCAGCTCCACCAGCAACTGCCCCAGCGGCGCCTTGCGCGTCTTCTGGATCTCCAGAGCCTCGTGCACCTGCTCGCGCGTGACCTTGCCCATCTTGGTCAGCACGCGACCCAGCTTCCGGCCCTTCAGTTCAGCGGGATCGATGGGCATGCCCTGGCTCCCTTACCCCCAAGCCCCCAACCTTATCTCTACGCCACCCCGACGCCACGGGACCCGGCACTCCCTTCGCCGCCACGGCCGCGGGTGCGGAACGTCCGCAAACCACCCGCACTGCGACGGCGAGCCACGCAACGCGCGCCCGCTCATGCCGTCCGGGCTGAATGCACGCCACGCGGCCGCCACCTCGGCTGAGACGTCCGATCCACGCCCGGACGTTCCGCCTCATTGGTGTTTTCGACAGTCTACCCGAACTGGTTCCAGTTTGTCGGACGGCGCATGGCCCGCGTTTCGACACGACACCTGGTTTTGAGACTATATGGCCGAGGCCCGCCAAGCCAGATCGCGCCGCAGACAACCTGACAGATTCCTATCGTTTCTCGCCCGCGCCGGCCGTGGCTTCTTCGATATCCTCGTCCCATTCCGGGCGGCCGATGGTCCGTCCGAGCTTGTGAACGCGGTCTCTCAGGTCATTGGGATTCTTGCACTTGTCGATCATCTCTTCGGCGGAGATGACGCCGCGGCTGTAGAGGGCCCAGAGGTGCTCGTCCAGGAGTTGCATGCCGAACTTTTTGCCGGTCTGGATCATGGAGTCGATGCGGAAGGTCTTGTTCTCGCGGATGAGGTTCTGGATGGCGGGGGTGACGACCAGGAACTCGTAGCCTGCGACCATGCCGGGCTGGTCGACGCGGGTGCAGAGCACCTGGGAGAGGATGGCCAGGAGGGCGGTGGAGAGCTGGATGCGGATCTGGTTCTGCTGGGTGACCGGGAAGGCGTCGACGATGCGGTCGATGGTCTTGGCGGCGCCGGTGGTGTGGAGGGTGGCGAAGACGAGGTGGCCGGTCTCGGCGGCGCGGATGGCCGACTCCATGGTCTCCAGATCGCGCATTTCGCCGACGAGGATGACGTCGGGGTCGGAGCGGAGGACGCGTCGGAGGGCCTCGGAGAAGGTGGGTACGTCGTCGTGGACGGCCCGCTGGTTGACGATCGACTTCTTGTGGTTGTGGAAGTACTCGATGGGGTCTTCCATGGTCACGATGTGGCGGTCGAAGTTCTGGTTGATGTAGTCGATCATGGTCGCGAGGGTGGTGGTCTTGCCGGAGCCGGTGGGCCCGGTGACCAGGAACATGCCGCGGGGTCGGCGGATGAGCTCGCGGCAGATCTCGGGGATGCCGATCTGCTCGAAGGTGAGCAGGCGGTTGGGGATCTGGCGGAGGACCATGGCGATGTCGCCCTTCTGGCGGAAGATCGACACGCGGAAGCGGGCGAGGGTGGAGTAGGCGAAGCCGAAGTCGGTGCCCCCGACCTCCTGGAGCTCCTGCTGGTTGCGCTCGGGGGTGATGGACTTCATGAGGGCGACGAGGTCCTCGGAATCGAGGACCTTGGTCTGGAGGTCGCGGAGCTGGCCGTGGAGGCGGATGGTGGGCCGTCGACCGACGGTGAGGTGGATGTCGCTGGCGTTCTTCTGGACGACGGTGTCGAGGAGTCGGTCGATCTGGATGGTGGACATGGTGGGCTCGTCGGTGCGGGAGTGAGGGGGGGCGAGGATCGCCGGCGGGGTGATGGGGGCGCCCGCCTAGTCGTCGGTCTCGGCGGCGACGGCGGCGGCGTTGTCGACGTCGACCTGGGTGTTGCGGGCGACTTCCTCGGGCGTGGTGATGCCCCGGAGGATCTTGATCTTGCCGTCCTCGACGAGGGGGCGCATGCCGGAGGCAAGGGCGGCGCGGCGGATCTCGGACACCGGGGCGGTGCGGAACGCCAGCTCGCGGATGGTCGAGTTCATGACCATCATCTCGAAGACGGCCATGCGGCCCTTGAAGCCGGTGTTGACGCACTGGTCGCACCCGGCGCCCTTCATGACCTTGGGGAGATCATCGTCGCTGATGCCGGTGAGGCGGAGGTACTTGGGGTCGGGGTCGTGGTAGGGCTTCTTGCAGTTCTTGCAGATGACGCGGATGAGGCGCTGGGCCATGACGGCCTGGATGGACGAGGCGACGAGGAAGGGCTTGATGCCCATGTCGACCAGTCGGGTGATCGCGGAGGGCGCGTCGTTGGTGTGGAGCGTGGAGAAGACGAGGTGCCCCGTGAGCGCCGCCTGGATGGCGATCTCGGCGACCTCCTTGTCGCGGATCTCGCCGACGAGGATGACGTTGGGGGCCTGGCGGAGCATGGACCGGAGGATGGCGGGGAACGTCAGCCCGATGTGCTCCTTGACCTGGCACTGGTTGATGCCCTCGAAGTTGTACTCGACGGGGTCCTCGGCGGTGATGATCTTCTTGTCGGGGCGGTTGAGGACCGACAGGGCCGAGTAGAGCGTGGTGGTCTTGCCCGAGCCGGTGGGTCCGGTGACCAGGAAGATGCCGTTGGGGCGGCGGATGATGCGGTTGAAGATCTGGAGGTTGTCGGACTCGAACCCGAGGTTCTCCAGCCCGATGCGGACCGAATCGGGGCGGAGAATACGGAGGACCACGCTCTCGCCGTGGTAGGCGGGGCAGGCCGACACGCGGAAGTCGATGGTGTTCTCGTCGACGGTGAACTTGACGCGTCCGTCCTGGGGGATGCGGCGTTCGGCGATGTTCATGCCCGCCATGAGCTTGAAGCGGGAGAGGACGGAGTTCTGCATGCGCTTGGGGAGGTTGTCGCGCTCGATGCACACGCCGTCGATGCGGTAGCGGAGGCGGACGCGGTCGACCATGGGCTCGATGTGGATGTCGCTGGCCCGCATGCGGCAGGCCTCGTCGAGGATGCGGTTGACCAGCCGGACGATCGGGGCCTCCTCGGCCTCCTTGTCGATCGACTTGTCGACGCTCTTGTCGACCGACTTGTCGATGGACTCCGAGACGAGGGACTGGTCCGGGGCGAGCCTCTTGGCGGTGCCCGCGGCGGAGGCGTCGATGTACTTGCGGATCAGGCTCTTGGCGGCGATCTTGGGGTCGATCTCGACGTTGAGGCGGAAGCGGATCATGTCCTGCAGGTCCAGGTCCATGGGGTCATGGATCAGGACCTGGAGGCGTCCGTTGGTCTTGGCGAGCGGGAGGATGCCGTGCTTCTTGACCAGATCCTCCGGGATGAGCTTCATGTCGATCCGGGCGGTGGCACCCTGGGCGGCAAGGTCGACGTACTCCATGCCGAACTGCTTGGCGAGGGCCTTGTAGACCTGGTCTTCCTTGGCCAAGCCCATCTCGACGATGACGTCGCCGAGCCGCTTGCCCGTGCTCTTGGCGACGCCGGAGGCCTTCTCGGCCTGCTCCGCGGTGAGCGCTCCCCAACCGACGAGAATCTCGCCGAGCTTCTGACGTGATCGGGCCATGGTGCGGTGGTGACTCTCGGGTGGGGCGGTCGCCGGCGGCGCGGCGCCGGGCGTCGTTGGGGCTGGATCCTCTCGCGGCCCCGCCTGGCCCACGATCCCGGGCGGACCGAACCGGTACCAGTCTATGCGGGCCAACGGGCGACGTGGTTGCCTTCGGTGCGGAATGCGGACGGGACCCCCGCCCGGGCCGCGCCCGACACCTAATGATTCGCCCGAGGGGGCCGACTCTCGCGGCGGACCCGGGCAAGGGTGGTGGAACCTGTCAACACGGGCGATCGACGAGCGGTCGGGGGCGGGCGTCGGAACGGGGGGCTCCCCTCGGCGGATGCTCATCACGGCGGGGCCCACGCACGAGCCCATCGACGCGGTCCGGTTCATCGGCAACCGCTCGTCCGGGCGGATGGGGCTGGCGCTGGCGGGGGCCGCGGCGGCCGACGGATGGGACGTGGTCCTGCTGCTCGGGCCGACGGGGTCCGACGCGGCGATCCCCGGCGTGCGCACGCGTCGGTTCAGGACCTGCGAGAACCTCCGCGGGCTGCTGCGGGAGGAGTGCCCGGGGTGCGACGTGCTGGTCATGGCCGCCGCCGTCGCCGACTACCGCCCCAAGGTGGACCCCGCGTTCCTGGGCGGGAAGTTCCGGCGGCAGGACCAGAAGCTGGTGCTGGAGCTGGAGCCCACGCCGGACCTGCTGGCGGAGGTCTCGGCAGCGCGGCGGAGCGACCAGCTCTTCGTGGGGTTCGCGCTCGAGCCGCGGCGGGAGTTGCTGGAATCAGCCCGCTCGAAGCTGGAGCGCAAGGGCGTGGACCTGGTGGTGGGCAACCCGCTGGAGACCATGGACAGCCCGACGATCGAGGCGACGGTGCTGACCCGGGGTGGGGGGATCCGACCTTCGCCGGGCGTGGTGCCCAAGGCGGAGTTCGCGAGCTGGCTGGTGGGCGTGCTGTCGGAGGAGCTGGCGTTGCTCCGGGCCAGGAAGGGCTGAGATCTCCGAACTTCGGAGGGCAGGGATGGCTGCGGAATCGCGTCACGCCAAGGGACCCGGGCGGCGAGATCGGCGCGGGCGGGGCGGGAGCGCCCCGGGGGCCATGCCGCCGGCGCTGGGGAAGGTCTACGAGGACGACGACCTCGTGGTGGTGGACAAGCCGGCGGGGCTGCTGTCCTCGCCGCTCTCGGACGGTCGGGAGTCGAGCGACCAGCCCCCCAACGTCTTCGACATCCTCAAGCGTCAGTACCCCGGGCGGGGTCGCGGGCGCGAGCGCGAGCGGGGCGTGTGGATCATCCACCGGCTCGACGCCTATGCGTCCGGGCTGATGGTGTTCGCCAAGTCCGCGCGGGCGTTCGAGTGGCTCAAGGCGGAGTTGAAGGCCAGGCGGATCGGGCGCGTCTACGTCGCGGTGGTCGAGGGCGAGATCGAGCGCGGCCCGGAGGGACGGGCGGGCGGCACCGTCCGGTCGCTGCTGCGCGAGGAGTCGCCCGGACGCATGCGGCGTGTGCGCGAGGAGGACGAGGGACTGGCCGCCATCACCCACTGGCGGCTGGTCGGCACGGGCAAGGGCCGGTCGCTGGTGGAGTGCCGGCTGGAGACGGGGCGGAAGAACCAGATCCGCGTGCACATGCGGCAGATCGGGCACCCCATCGTGGGCGACGTGAAGTATGGGAACGCCGACCCGGGCGAGGAGGGGGCCGAGCGGCAGCGCCTGTGCCTGCACGCGGCGGAGCTGAGCTTTGCGCACCCGGCCACGGGCGAGATGCTGCACCTGCGGAGCCGCACGCCGCGGCTGTTTGAGAGGCTGCTGGGGCGATCGGCTGGGACGGGCGAGCCGCCCGTCGAGCCGGTCGCCGCCCCATCGACGCCGACCCCGGCCCGGGGAGAGCCGCCCGTGGGCAGGGCGGCGAAGGCCCGAGGGCGCGGCGAGGACGGGTCGTGGGAGCACGTCGCGGAGTGGTACGACCGGCTCATCGACGAGCGGGGCAGCGACCACCACGAGCGCGTGATCCTGCCGGGCACGGTGCGCCTGCTGGCACCGCGCGCGGGCGAGCGCGTGCTCGACGTGGCGTGCGGACAGGGGGTGCTGTGCCGGGGCCTGGCCGAGCTCGGCTGCGACGTCGTGGGCATCGACGCCTCGCCGAGCCTGATCGCGCGGGCGCGGTCGGCCAAGCTCCCCCGGTGCGACTTCCGCGTCCACGACGCGCGCGAGCTGGATCGGCTCGACGCCGGCGCCTTCGACGCGGCGTCGTGCGCCATGGCCCTCATGAACATCGAGCCCCTCGAACCCGTGACGCGGGGCGTCGCGGCGTGCCTGAAGCCGGGCGGGCGGTTCGTCGGCGTCATCCTGCACCCGGCGTTCCGGGCACCCGGACAGACCTCGTGGGGGTGGGACGATCCCGCGGGCGACCCGCCCCGGCGCGGGCCCCGGCGCGACCGCTCGGCGGCCCGCCAGTACCGGCGGATCGACGGGTACCTCTCGAGCGCGTCGCGGAAGATCGTGATGAACCCGGGCGAGGCGGCGTCGGGCGGGCGCGAGGTCGTCACCTGGACCTACCACCGCCCCATCGAGGCCTACGTGCGTGCCCTGGCGGACGCCGGCCTGCTCGTCGAGGCGATGGAAGAATGGCCCAGCACGCGGGTGAGCCAGCCCGGCCCGCGCGCGCCCGAGGAGAACCGCGCCCGCCGCGAGATCCCCCTCTTCCTGGCGATCCGGGCGGTCAAGGTCGCGAGGGACCCCGGCCCGGGCGGCGGAGACTACGATCGCCCGTCGCGGGCGTAGCTCAGGGGTAGAGCGTCAGCCTTCCAAGCTGAATGTCGAGGGTTCGAATCCCTTCGCCCGCTTGCTCGGAAACCCCGCTGAACGGCGGAGATTGGCGTACCGATCCGCGTTGGATCGTGCGGCGGAATAGGCCCTGCAACCCGGTCACTGCCGGATTGACGCCCGCCCATGAGTCTCGACGCCCTTCCCACCTCGCCCGCTGCGCCCCGTCGAATCCCGTCCTACCGCCGACACAAGCCGAGCGGTCAAGCCGTCGCACCGTCGGCGGGCGCGACTTCTACCTCGGTGCCATCGGCTCGAATGACGGGGTCGCTCTCATCGGTCCACCCGCCATGAGAGTCGGTGCGTGGTATCAGCTCCCACCCTGCCCGGCGGTGCCGCAGCGCAGATCGACGACGAACCAACGGCAAACGCGGGGCCTGGGGCGGAAGTGGACACCGTCACTCTGAACAAGATGTGCGGCCTGGCTGTTGACGCCCGCGCCGCCTGCAAAGCGCAGACCGCTTCGGCCTCCCGGGAATCTGCACGTCCTCTGCGTGCCGTGCTCAAGCCCGCATCGGACACGCTTGTACGAGCGCGGTTGGCCGCCGTCGAGGCGTGCCGCGGCGCGGCGGACCTGGCGGAGGACCTCACGCTGGCGGCGGGCTGGAACGCGACGCTGGCGCATCCCGGGTACGTCGCGCGGATGAGGCTCAATCCCGACAAGACCGACTTCTCCGACGCGCGGATGAGGGCGGGCGTCCAACGCCGGACCCGGCAAGCTCGAGTGGCCACGTGGGCTCGATGCTCGGCACCCGATGGGGCAGCCGGTTCCACCTCGGACGCACACCATCTGGGCTACGCCGCAAGGCGAATGCTCGAATAAACGATGAGCGGTGCGTGAACGCCACGCGATCGCCGATCGCGAAGTTCATCATGGCGCCGTGGGCCCGCACCTGGTGGATCAGGCGGAGCCGCGCGGTCACGCGGTGGTGCAGGTCGCGAAGCTCGTCCTCGGTGAACCGGTCGATGTCGATGGGCATGGCCGGCGCCGTGCCGGCGATCAAGCCAGAGCCGCCGACGTGGCAGAGGCCCGGGCCCCGGACGCGGCCCGGCGGCACGAGTACAACCACCACCGGCCGCACAGCAGCCCGGGGTGCCTCCCCCCGGCGGCGTTCGCGGCAACGCTGGCCGGCCCTCCGGTCGGCACTGCGCCCTACCTCCGCCCCGGCCAGCGTCGGTCCCTACCCTTGAACGCCGACTCTCATAGCACCTGGTACAGAAAACGGGGACAGGTCAGCGCGTTCTCGATCTCGAGTTCCTTGAGCCGGCGTGCCTCGTCGGCCTTCATCCCGTCGTACTGGCTCCGCCAGCGGGCGTAGGTCGGCTCGCTGACGCCGAGCATCTGCACAACCTGGGCTACGGGCCTCCCCGCCGCGAGCATCGCGTCGGCCTCCCGCAGTTTGGTCACGATCTGCTCCGGTGTGTGCCTCGTCCGCTTCATGCCCAGAGTCTCCTGGACCCCGCCGGGGCCCGTCGGGACTCTCATAGGCCTGGATCAGGATTTTGGGGAGCAGGTCAGTACGCCAGGGCGAACACCGAACCCGCGTGCGTGGATGCCCGACACGCCCGCCAGGAGTCGCCAGGCCGCGTCCTACCGCGTCGGCTCTGTCGTCCCTCCGGCGGCTGCGACCATCGCCAGGATGCCCGCCCTGCGCGGGCGAAGATCCCCCCCCGCGGCCGCCTCCGGAGAGGGAGCCGTTTCGAGGGCCCCCGCGGCCCGCAGCGCCGCGATCTTCGCGTCCGCGGTGTCGGCCGCGCCGCCGATGATCTCCCCGGCGTGCCCCATCCGCCAGCCCGGGGGCGCGGTGCACCGACCCTACTTGTCTTTCTCGTTCCGCAGGGCTCCTACGCGAGGGTCACTTGAGATGGACTTCACGTACTGCTGTTTGACCAGCTCGATCCCTTCGAGGGAGAGTGCCGCCAGGAGCGCGTGCAACTCTTCAGCATGTCGGGTCGCCTGAATCGACGCGAGTATCGCGTCGTTGGCCGCGGCCCTGGCCAGCGATGACAGGATGCTCAGGTCGAACTCGCCTTCGCGCGTCCCCGTAACGACATCCTGACCCCGAATGCGTTCGTGCTGTTCCTCCGTCCACTCGATCGTCGGCAGGTCCTTGGCGGTTTCGGCGGCATCCGCGAGCTTCGCCGCGGCCAGTGCGGCACTCCGACTGCGTCCCGTGGCGTCGTAGAACTGCGCGAGCAGCTCCGCGCCCAGATCCCGCACGCGAAACGCTCTCAACTTCGCCACCTGCTGGTCTTTGAACCGTATCCGGGGGTCATTCCGAAGCCCCTTGCTCTCCTTCATGCTTCGCGCCTCGGCCGACAGAGACGCAACTCGCTCCCTTCTCCAGCCGTCCAGAAGCGCGATGTCGACCAGCGGCAGGGCCTGATCGAGCGATCTCAGTCGAGCCGCTTCTTTCCGCGCCATCTCACGGATCGACCTGACCTCGAGATTCGAGAGGGTCTCCAACGCCCCTGGCGACGGTCGCCCCCGCCTCGCGGCCTCCACTACCGGCCTGGGGCACGCCCGGCACCTCATCCAGGCGTCGATTCTCGCCGCGATCTCTCCATCGCCCGACATGTTCAGCGCCAGCCAAAGCCCCTCCACGGCCTGGCCACGCAGGGTCGCCGGCACCGACGGGTCGTCAACGATCTCCACCAGCAACTGGTGGGCGCGGGGGGTGTGCATGTCGCACAGCATCCGAAGCGCGCGCGACTTCACCTCCGGATCGTTCGCTTCACGTCGGACCTCTTTCGCGACCGCCTGGGCCGCGGCGTCGCTCTTGCGGCCGTCGAGCATATACAGGTGATGCAGCTTTTCGTCTTTGGTGCGGTCGGTCTCGAGTTGCTCGATGGGGATCCGCTCGTCAACCCCGCGGCTTTGTGCCGTCGCCACATCGGCCACCCCCCACGTCAGCGCCAATGCGACGAACCTCGAGAGCCGGACCTTCATTGTCAAGCCTCCGAAAAGCACCAGAGCCGGGACTCACCGGTTAGGCCGGGATTTCCCATTTGATTCTCCGCCCACGACCACCGTGGGCCATCGAGCGCGAGTGTACCGCGGGATTGACCTCGGTGGCGGCTGATTCCGCGGGCCTCACCGTCGATCCGGGCTTGAGTTCGGCTTGGGTTCGCATGCTCAGGGTGGTGCGGCCGGCGAGGCGGCGTGCGCCTCCCGCGCCCGCCCGCCCACGACCTGGCGCATGGCCGGATCGACGCAGAGCCGCTCGGCGTCGTTGGTGTCCTCGCATCCCGCCAGGCGGCTGTAGACGGATTGTCGCAGCAGCGCGGTCATCGTGTGCCGCGTGTTCGTCCCGGTCCGCCGGTCGTGGAGCAGCCCCGCCGCCGACGCGGTCAGATCGAGCGCGTCATCGAGTTCGCGATGGGCCAGGAGCCCCGCGTCGCTGGTCACCTTCGAGGCGTGGAACTCAAGCTTCAGACTTCCGTCGAACTCGATCCGCAGGGCGTCCTTTGTGCCTTCACCCATTGGACCCTCCGGACTTCCGTGTCCGACCCTGCGACAATGCCTGCATTCCTGCGGTCACACGCTACGCCATGATACCGGAAGGCAAGTTCCCATCTGGGAAACCCGGGCTCATAGGCCTGGATCAGGATTCGGGGGGCAGGTCACCTTCGAGCGCTGCGACACCTCGCCGCTCAAGGGAATCCGCCCGCCAAAGTTACCTCCCTCTGCCCCTCCGGGGCAGGACCGAGAGAACGCGACCGCTTCCACGGGTTGCGCTCCGCCCGCGAGGCCGCGGGCTCCGCTCCACCCGTGGTTACACCCCTGCGCCCCTTCGGGGCGAAGAGGCCCGCGCTTGCGGCCAACCTGTATGTTCTTCTCTGTGCTCTCTGTTCTCTCTGTGCTCTCTGTGCCTCTGTGGTGAACTGCCTTTGGTTTTCCCCGCGCAGCGGGTCCTGCGGACGGCGTATCAAGGCTCAACGCCGCCACCGTCGCCGTCGTGACCTCCGACCACGGCCCGTTTTCGCCGCGCCCCCGAGGTGCTGACCCAGCGGGCCATGGAGACGGCGGCCCACCCGCACGCAGGAAGTTGGGGCCGCCTTCGCCGGGCTTGAACTCGGCCTCTCGCGGAGGGGCGGGAACTCGGGCGGGTGGTCATGGTCAGGAACGAGAGGGCGGCGGGGTCCGTCGGCGTCGGCTGGTCGGCATCCACGAGTGTCACCCACACCTCGGCCCCGAGCACGCCCGCGGGCCGCGACGCACGCGCAGGCAACGACCGCAACCGGCGCCACCGTGTAGAGCCGCGCCCGTGCCCCCTCCGGTCGCCGCGCCGGGTCTTGGGAAGGGCCGGGGCCTTTGCGCCGCCGGGCGGGGCCGCGGGCTCCGCGAACCCATCGAGCATCCCGCGCACTCCGCGGGCCGCGTCGTCAACCCGCTTGATCCACCGTTGCCACTGGCCGGGCCGGCAGTGCGCCCCGCGCCTCGGACAGCCCGGGTTGTCGCACAACGCCGGGCCCGGGGGGTTGACCGCCCGCAGGTTGTCCAACAGCGCCGCCGTTTCGGTGCACGGCGCATCGAGTCGGCGGCTCACTTGCTCCACAAGACGCACGGGGGCGTACCGCAGCGACGCCGCCCGTCCGCACACGCGCCCGTTGCAACCGGCGCGCTACCCGCCACCATTGTCGCCGTCGGCCCGCCGGAGTCACGAATCGACCCCGACGTGTCAGAGGGGGGACACTACAGCGCGTCGGCCCCGCCTGCCTGGGGTCGCCCCCCACCCTGTCGGGCGGGCGAGCGGCGCGGTCCTTGGTTCCCGTCGCCCGTACGATCGCGCATGGCAAGGCCAGCTGCGCGTGCGTCAATCGACGCCGACGCGGGACGTCTCTCGGGCTGCGGCTCCACCGGCGCACCTGGGCCGCGTTGAGGTCGTTCATCGCTGCGGCTCGTGCGGCGGGGATGGCGCCGTCGTGGGATGAGGGGGTCAGGCTACTGCGGCGGGGCGATGCGGCGCATCGCGTGGCGCGTGCTGCCCGCGCGCGTCGGGTGACGGTGTCGCGGTTGGGTCCGATTGACGGTGATCCGGCTCGCGGGTGCGATCGGCGGGCCTGGAGTTCCTAACGGAGGCCAATCACACTGTCTCACCGTGGGACACTTTGTACGGCTGAGATTTGGCTTCTGGTCATTCTCGGCGTGCCGCGTTCACCAGCGCCAGCACTTCCGCGCGGATCGCCGGGGGCAGGTCGGGCCATCGCTCGATCACCAGCCGCAGGTCGGGGTCGTCCGGGGCCTTGGCCGGGGGCGTCGCGGGCGTCGGGCCGGGGCGAGAATCGCCGGGAAGAGCGCCGCATTCTGCGCCCGCCCGGAAGTGAAACGCCCGTGTTTCCCGGCGATTCCGGGGGGTGTTCAAGTCCGGCTCCGCGCATTGGTGCGTGCGGCGCGTGGTCGCGTGAGTTGCGGGCGTGCGCGGCGGGCCCGATAGTGTTGGCCCATGGGTGAGGCAGCCGTCAGCATTGCGGTGATTGGGCTGGGGTTCATGGGGCGCACGCACGTTGGGGCGTACCGGGCGGTGACGGCGGGCGGGGTGCGGGGGCGGCTGGTGGCGGTGGCGGATCCGGCGCTGGAGCCCGGCTCGGATCGAGTTCCCGACTCGCTGGCCGATCCCGCGACACCCGGGCCGGCCCTCGACCTTGCCGGGCTCGCGACGTTCGATGACGCAAGGCGGATGCTCGACCGGGCGCGGCCGGCGCTGGTCAGCGTGTGCTCGCCCACCGATACGCACGTGGAGGTCGCGGCGGCGGCCCTGGAGGCGGGGGCGCATGTGCTGCTGGAGAAGCCGGTGGCGCTGGACGCGGACCACATCCGTCCGCTGGCCGAGGCGGCGGCGCGGACGGGGCGGCTGGTGATCCCGGCGATGTGCATGCGGTTCTGGCCCGGCTGGGACTGGCTCAAGGCGCGGATCGGGGACGGGGCGCACGGGCGGCTGCTGTCGCTGTCGCTGACGCGGCTGGGGTGCGAGCCGACGTGGTCGCGGGCGTTCTACGGGAACCGTCGGCGCAGCGGCGGGGCGATCATCGACCTGCACATCCACGACGCGGACTTCGTGGTGCATTGCCTGGGGATGCCGCAGCGCGTGGTCACGACGGGGAGGCCCAACCACCTGACGACGGTGTACCGGTTCGGCGCGGAGCGCGCGGACCTGCACGTGACGGCGACGGGGGCGTGGCTGAGCACGCCCGGGTTCCCGTTCCGCATGCGGTACGTGGCGGAGTTCGAGCGGGCGGTGGCGGACTTCGACCTGGGGCGCGACCCCATCCTGCTGCTGACGCACGCGGGCGTGACGGAGCCGGTGAACCTGGGCGACGGGAGCGCCTACGAGCGGCAGGCGGCCCACGCGATCCGCTGCGTCGAGGCGGCGCGGGCGGGTCGGCGGCTGGAGGCGCCGACACTGGAGGAGGCGGCCCGCGTGATGCGACTGCTCGCGGCCGAGTGCGAGAGCCTCGAGCGGGGGGAGATGGTGGACACGGCGTCGGTGTAAGTGGGTGAGGGTGCGACCGCGGAGCACCGAGATCGCCGAGCCGATCTCGCCGGCACGAGGGGCGGATCGGGGTGATCGGCGGGGTACGATCTGGGAAGCAGGGGAATCGCATGGCGACGCAGACGGCGATGGGGATCCGGGAGATCGAGCCCCGCGAAGCGGCGGACTGGGTGCGGAGCGGGCGGGCGGTGCTGGTCGACGTGCGCGAGCCCGACGAATACGCCGCCGAGCGGATCGAGGGCGCGACGTTGGTGCCCCTGTCGCGGTTCGAGTTCGCGCGCCTGCCGTCGGCGCTGGAGGCGCCCGTGGTCTTCCACTGCCGGAGCGGTCGGCGCTCGCTGGAGGCGGCGGCGCGGGCGTCGGGGGGCGGGTGGAGCGGCGTGTACAACCTCAAGGGCGGGATCGAGGCGTGGAAGGGCGCGGGGCTGCCGGTCATCCGCACCCGGGCCCCCATCAGCATCATGCGGCAGGTTCAGATCGTGGTGGGCGCGGGAGTGCTGGCCGGGAGCGTGCTGGCGTGGCTGGTTTCGCCCTGGTTCCTGCTGCTGACGGGCTTCTTCGGGGCGGGGCTGCTGTTCGCGGGATCGACGGGGATGTGCGGGATGGCGGCTGTGCTGGGGGCGATGCCGTGGAACCGGGCGCTGCGTCCGGGCGGGGCCTCGTGCGCGGGCGGGAGCTGCGGCGCGTAGCGGGCCGCGGCCCGGGCTGCGGACGCCGTGGCGCAGGGCGAGTGGCGCGAGTCGAAAGTCCGTGGACGGAGCGCTCCGGGTGCCACGGGTCATCGGGCGCTTCGCCCGATGACCCGTGCGGCTGTTCGAGGCCGGTCCGGACGCCGGCACGGGCGATCCGCAAGGCGGATCGCCCGTGGCACCCGCGGCGCCCGCCGGCGCCTTGGTGCACGTTCTTCCGACTCGCGCCACTAAGCGTCGGGGTCGGGCTTGACGGCGAGGACGGAGCAGGGGACCTCGCGGAGGACTCGTTCGGCCTGGCTGCCGAGCAGGATCGACTTGAGGCCCGTGCGTCCCTTGGTGCCCATGGCGATGGCGTCGGCCTTGAGGCGCTGGCTGAGGTCGATCAGGCCCTTGCCAGGACTGGGGCCGGGCTCGATCAGGTACTCGACCTTGTCGCTCGCCAGCCCGTCGAGCAGGGGTTGGCAGGCGGCGATGAGGCGCTCGCGGGCGGCCCGGAGGAACCGGTCGGCGGAGGCGGCGTCGGCGCCCTTGGGGCGCTTGGACGCGTCGACGAGGTCCCAGGGGTCGTCGTAGAAGTGGGCGATGACGAGGCGGCCGGCGTCGAGTCGGGCGAGCCACGCCGCGTGTCGGACGGCGGCGTGACAGGCCGGGGTGAAGTCGAACCCGGCGAGGACGGTGTGGTACTCGCCCGAGTTGCCCGGGTGGACGGCGAGGACGGGGACGGGAGCGTTGGCGACGGCGGTCATGGCGACGTAGCCCGCGCCCCGGAAGGCGTCTCGCGAGCCGTGGGCTCCCATGACGAGCAGGTCGGGCTGAACGTGGCCGAGCCGCTCCTCGATCGAGGAGTACGGGTGCCCGACAACGATGTTGCAGTCGAGGGTGTCGGCGCCGGAGACCTGCGCCTTGAACTGGGCCCAGCGGGCCCGGGCGGCGTCGATCTGGTCGTCGACGGTGGGCACGGGCACGTCGATCCACGCGTCGCTGCGGTTCACGAGGATGGGCTCGACGACGTGGAGGACGGAGAGGTCGGCCCGGGCGCGGGTGGCGATTCGGCGGGCCTGGGCCAGGGCCGTCAGGGAGCAGCGAGAGAAGTCGACCGGGAGGAGGATGCGGCGGATGGTGGGCATGGAGACCTCGGATCAGTGGGCGGCGGTGGGGACGGGGAGGGGGGCCTCGACGCCGCCGCGGCGGAGGATGGACTTGATCACGACGATGAAGACGCCGGTGAGGAGGAGGTTGAGCGCGAGGGAGAGCATGGCGACGACGACGATGGGGCCGCCGATGCCGTAGGAGAGGGCGAGGACGAGGACGCCTGCGCCGACCTCGCCGCGGGGCCACATGCCGATGGCGAGCGCGAGGCGTTCGTGGAAGGAGGCCTCCTTGCGGTAGCAGAAGGCGGGGAACATCTTCCCGATGTTGGAGAGAGCCGTGATCATGAGGACGTGGAAGGCGATCTGGCCCCAGCCCATGGGGGGCGTCTTGGCGGCGATGTGCGAGGCCGACTCGACCACGGCGGGGGCGGCGGCGCCCACCGAGCCGATGAACTCGGGCATGGAGAGGCCCACGAGCACCATGAAGGCGGCGGAGACAATGGCGTCGGCGCGGTGGTTGGCGGCGTCGTGGTGGTCCTCGTGCCGCACCTTGATCATCATGCCCAGCAGGAACGCGGGGAAGAGGATCTCGACGTGGATGGGCACGCGGGCGTCGATGTTCTTGCTCAGGAGGTAGAGCCCCTCGGTGAAGACCACGAGCACGACGCTGTAGCCCAGCACCGCGGTCCACTTCATGGACCAGTCGAGGCGTTTCATCAGCCTCCACCCGACGACCAGGAACGCGACCATGATGGCCACGACCACGCCCAGCTGCCACCGCAGCCCGACCAGGGCCATCTTGAGCGGGAGCATGAGGAGCACGGTGTCGAGGTCGTCGAAGATGGCGAGCACGCGGGCCTTGCGGAAGAGCCAGGTGGCGCTGAGCCCGGCGGCGATGAGCATGCTGAAGAGGACGCCGGCGGAGGTCGGGGCGGAGAACCGGGAGGCGAGCAACCCCTCGCGCCAGATCCAGCCGTCCGACCAGGCGGTCTGGGGGAGCATGACGAAGACGAAGTAGAGGCAGCAGAAGATCCAGGGGAAGGCGGCGGCGGTGGCGGCGACGACGTAGTCCCAGCCGTACTGGCGGAGGTTGCGCTTGTCGATCTCGAACTCGCTGCCGACGCGGATCATGATGTAGGCCAGGGCCAGGAAGGTGAGGGCCTGGATGGGGAAGCGCGTGGAGGGCCAGAATCCCGGCGCGAGCGTGGGCGCGGCCTGGGAGGCGATCAGGCCGAACACCAGCAGCGACGAGAACAGGACCACCTTCCGCATTCAGGGCACCTCCGCGCGTGGGAGGCCAAGCGTATTGCGGCCGCGCCGGGCTTGCGGGCCGGACGGCCGGCCCCCGGTCGTTTCCGCGGCGGGGGCGGGCATCAGACGCCGGTGCGGCTGAGCTCGAAGGCGAGGTAGGCGACGTAGAGGGTGAGGAGGATGGACCCCTCGAGCCGGGCGAGGGTCTTGCTGCGGAAGCGGATCATGGGGACGAGCGTGCCTCCGAGGATGCACATGGCCAGGACGGAGGCGAAGCCGCCCGCCGGGATCGGCGCGGGCGTGATGAGCGAGGCGACGGCGAAGATCATCCCCAGGTTGAAGACGCAGGATCCGACGGCGTTTCCGACGGCCAGGTCGACCTCCTTGCGTCGGACGGCGACGACGGAGGTGACCAGCTCGGGGAGGGTGGTGCCGACGGAGATGATGGTGAGCCCGACGACGCGCTGGGAGAGCCCGCACCAGATCGCGATCTCGGAGGCGGCGTCGGCGGCGAGGTTGCCGCCGGCGGTGAGGAGCGTGAGCCCGGCGACCATGAGCATGATGGAGACGGGGAACCCGCGCTGGGCGACGCGCTCGGTGACGGCCTTGACCTCCTTGGCGAGGACGCGATTCTCGGGGCGGGCCCGGAGCCCGGCCCGGATCACGAAGGCGGAGTAGCCCAGGAAGAAGGCGACGAGCACGGCGGGGACCAGGCGTCCGCCCAGGGCCAGGTCGAGGGCCGGGACCAGCGCGGCGACGAGGAGAAGCGCGAAGATGGCGAGCATGATGGGCAGCTCGCGCCGGATGATGGTGGAATGAACGACCAGGCGCGCGAGGATGGCCGACACCGCGACCACGAGGCCCAGGTTGCAGATGTTGGCGCCGACGGTGTTGCCGAAGACCAAGTCGGGCTTCTTCTGGATCGCGGCGATGAGGTTGAAGGCGAGCTCCGGGGCGGAGGTGCCCCAGGCCACGATGGTGAGGCCGACCAGCAGAGGCGGGACGTCGAGGCGGCGTGCGACGTCGAGGGAGCCGGTGACGAGGGCTCGGCCGCCGGCCACGAGCATGACGAGTCCCAGGGCGAGGAGGAAGAAGGCGCTCATGGGCGCCCCCCCGTGGCGGCGTCGATGGCGAGCGCGGCGCTGATGACGGCCAGGTGCGAGTAGACCTGGGCGAGGTTTCCGAGGGCGGCCTGGTGCCGGGTGTCGTACCCCTCGGTGAGGATGTCGGTGCAGTGGGCGTGGCGGCAGAGGTCGCTGAAGAGTGCGATCAGGCCGCCGGAGCTCCGCTGCCATCGCGCGGGGGACCCGTGCCCGACCCGGGTGACCGGGAGGCGGTTGGCGACGACGATGAGTCGTCCGGAGCGTGGCACGGACGTGATGACCCTTCCTTGCATCGTGGACGAACAGGCGGGCGGGGCGGCCTGACGGTGGAACATAGAGGCGGGCGGCACTCAAGTCCACCCTCGTGCGGCGGCTTGGCGGTGGCGTGTATGCTGGTGCGGGGCTGCGGAGGGCACGCCCCGGAGGCGGCGCATGGCGAAGATCAGCAGGATCCTCTTTCCCACCGACTACTCCGGGCTGTCGGAGGGCGCGGCACCGCACGCCGCGCTGGAGGCGCGGGCGCACGGGGCGGGGCTGATCGTGCTGCACCTGATCGAGCCGGTGGTGGCCAACACCCCGTCGGCGGTCGGGGTGATGCCGGTGGTGGACGAGATCACGCCCGACGACCGCGATCGGATCCGCCGCTTCGCCGAGCGGCACTTCGCGGGGCTGGAGTGCCACACCGAGGTCCGGCACGGGTTCCCGGCGCGTGACATCTCGCCCTACGCGGCGGGGGTGCAGGCGGACCTGATCGTGATCGGCACCCACGCCGACGGGATCCTCAAGCGGATCATCCACGGGTCGGTCAGCAAGTCGGTGCTGGAGAGTTCGCCGTGCGCCGTGCTGATGGTCCCGCTGGCCGCGATCAAGGCGGACGCGGCCCGGTGACGGGGGCCATGGGCGATGCGCCAGGCGGTCGTCCGTGCCGGCGTCCGGACGGGCCTCGAACAGCCGCTCGGGTCACGGGCGAAGCGCCCGATGAACGGGCATGGCAAGGAAGCCGGACCCGACGGGCGTCACGGATGACGAGTGGGCGTCTGTGGCCCCGTGCCTCACCCTGATGCGTGAGGACGCTCCTCAGCGCGAGCACGATCCCCGCGAGGTCTTCAACGCCCTGCGCTGGCTCGTCCGGGCGGGGGCGCCGCGGCGGATGACGCCCAACGACTTCCCGCCCCGGGAGGCTGTTCACCAGCGGACGCAGCGGTGGATCGCCGCGGGCGTGTTCGAGGCGATGGTGCACGATCTGCGCGAGCTCTTGCGCGTGGCCAGCGGCCGCGCGCCGGACCCGACCGCGGCGATCCTCGGCAGCCGCACGCCCCAGTCCACGCCCGAGAGCGGGCACCGCGCGGGGTACGACGGGGCCAAGCGGAAGAAGGCTCGAAGGTGCACATCGGCGTGGACACGCTGGGCCACCTCCTGACGCTGCGCGCGACCCGCGCCGATCAGCAAGACCGCGCCCAGTTCAAGGCGCTGGCCAAGGACGTGCAGAAGGCGACCGGCAGGAGCGTGCGGCTCGCGTCCGTGGACCAGGCGTACACCGGTGACAAGCCCGCGGCGGCCGCGAAGAAGCACGCCATCGAACCGAGCGTGGTGAGCCGCCGCAGGCCACACGCGGCTTCGTGCTGCTCCCGCGGCGCTGGGTCGTGGAACGCTCCTCCGCCTGGATGGCCCGATTCCGACGCCTCGCCAAGGACGATGAACGTCCGCCCTCCCTCGCGGGCCTCCACCTCGTCGTCGTCGACTGCCTCATGCTCAACAACCTGCTGGAAGGACGTTCATGACACGCTTTAGGGCGCCTCCGGGCTCAGACGCATCAGCACCAAGGTCGTCGGGTCCTTGCCCTGTGGGCCGACGAGCAGCACCGGCCGAGCGGCGTCATCCGTCGCCCGCGGCACGAAGTGCCCCGCGATCACCCGGACGTCCGGCGCCCGCCGCGCTTCCTCGCCGGATGGAGCGGGCGGCGTCGGGGTGAAGACCAGGCCCTCGGGGGTCGTGCACAGGTAGCCGTCGGCGCCGCCGTGAGTCCAGCGCACGGCGGCGATGGAGCGCGGCGCCAGCAGCCCAAAGCTCGACTCGCGCGCCTCGAACGTGACCATGCGGGCCAGGTCCGGGTGGTAGAACAGCGCGGGGTCGGGTGAGCCGGCCCCCGTGCGCGGCGGGGCCGTCTGCACCGGCGCCGTGATCTGGAAGCCCATGGCGGGCTCCGGGCGCCTGGAGACCGTCCGCCGGGCGAGCGTCGATCCGAGCCGGGCGGGCGAATGGGGAGTGTCGGCCAACATGCGCACGGCCTCGATGTCGGTCCCGCTCGGCGTGCGCACCAGCGCGTAGACGACCGACGCGTCGGACGTCGTCAGGGGAAAGGCGTAGGCGCCGCCGGCAGCCCGGCGCGTCGACTCCGACCCGTCCGCGTTGAGCACGACCAGGTGCGTCGCCTCGGGGAGGTCGGCGACGCCGCGGCGCGTATAGACGAGGCGCGAGTCGGCGGTCCAGGCCGCGTGGGCGTTGACCGTGTCGCCCGTGACCAGCCACTGGACCTGGCCCGAGAGCCAGAGGAGGCGACCGATCCAGCGGGCCCCATCCTCGCGGGGCCACTCCACCAGCACGCCGGTCGAGTCGGCCCCTCGCCCCGCCACGAGGCCCATGGGCGGCTGCTCGGGCCACTCCACCCGCCTCGCGATGGGCTCGGCGAGGTCGTACACGGCCAGCCGCGACGTGTGGGCCGGGGTCGCGGACGGATCGGCCAGCAGCGTCGGCCACGGGGGCGGGTCGCCCTCTTGGACCGCGAGGAATCGCCCATCGGGCGAGACAATCGGGAGGGATTGCCCGTCGTACCCCACGGCGCCCGCCGGGGCCACCGAGACAACCACGCGGGACGTCGACACTCGGGCCGCGTCGGCCGGGCGGGCGACGGGCGCGAGCGGGCCGGCGGCGTCGGGTGACGCGGAGGCGGCCGGCCGCCGGGGCCCCTCGGTCACGCAGCCCAGGAGCGATACCCCCGCGATCGTGAGCGCGACATGGGTGCGGAGCGGCACGGGTCAGCGCTCCGTCGATTCGCCCGACGGGGGCGCCGGCGGCGCCGCGGGCGTGCTCGGGAGCTGGCGGCCGGGCGACTCCAGCTCGCCCTTGCGATCGTCCAGGCGCCGCAGATACGGGTCGTTCATCGGGCCCATGGAGTCGGTGTTGTCGACCACCACCGGCGTGATGAACACCAGCAGCTCCTTGTCGGTCCGCGTCTTCTCCACCGAGCGGAAGACCAGCCCGATGAGCGGGATGTCCCCCAGCAGCGGCACCTTGCGCTTGATCTCCGAGTCCTCCGCCCGCAGGATGCCGGAGATCACCACCGTCTGCCCGCTCTTGACGATGAGCTGCGTGGTGGTCTCGCGCCGGTCGACGATGGCCCCGCCGAGGAGCGTGTTCCCGGGCGTCGTCGACGAGAGCTCGAGGTTGATCTTCAGGTCCACGTCCTGCTTGACGGTGATCCGCGGCCGCACCCGCAACTGGATGCCCACCGCCCGGTAGTCGAAGCTGTTGACCACGTTCCCCTGCGTGTTGGGCTGGCTCTGCGTGATGAAGGGGATGTCCTGCCCGGAGAAGAACTCGGCCTCCTGGTTGTCGCTCGTGAAGATCTTGGGCTCCGACAGGATGTTGACCTTGGTCTTCTCCGACAGGGCCTGGAGCATGACGTTGAGGTTCATGCTGCTGTTGAGGACGGAGGTGTCGAAGAGGGACGGGAGGAAGTCGTTCTTGGTGCCGGTGGCGGTGTTGCCCAGCGTGACGCTGTTGTCGGCGTTGGTGGGCGTGAGGGTCTGGCTCGACCAGCGGAACCCCAGGGCCGTGGCGTCGTCGCGCGAGATGTCCAGCACGATGGCGGAGATGAGCACCTGCCGCCCCGGCTTGTCGAGCTCCTGGATGAGCTGGACCAGCGAGGCCCGGTACTCGGCGGGCGCCAGGATCATGAGCGCGTTCTGACGCCACACCGGCACGATGCGGAGCTGCCCCACGAGGTTGGAGGCGTTCTGCCGGTCCGTGGGCGGACGCGAGCGCTGCCACCAGAAGCTGATCGAGTCGGGCGACGTCGCGGTCGCCTGGTCCGCGGCGCTCTGCGTCTGCGCGGTGGTGGCGAAGGGGCTGGCGCTCGACGCCGCGTCCGTGAGCCCCGACTCGCTCCGGCGGATCTGCGCCAGCGTGCCGTCCTGCGCCAGGAGCGAGTTGAGTTGCTCGGCGAGGTCCTCGGCGTTGGCGTGCTTGAGCTCCAGGATCGTCGGCAGCCCGACGGTCTGCGGCTGGTCGAGCCCTTCGATGATCTTGTCGATCACCGCCAGGTTGTCCGGGCTCTTGGCCACCACCACCAGGCGACCCGACTCCGGGATCGCCTGGAACGAGAACTGCCCGGCGAGGCGCCCGACGCCCTGCGACGCCGCCGTGCTCGTCGCGGCCTGCCCGCCCTGCCCGCCTTGGCCCCCGCCGCCCGTCGGCGTGGTGGGCGTGCCGCGTCCGAAGAGGCCTTCGAGCAGGCTGCGGACCTTGACGGGGTCGGAGTTCTTGAGGTCGTAGATGCGGGGGACGACCGCCTCGTCCGGGAGGGGCAGGTCCCAGAACTGGCTGATCTGGGCGCGAATCTGCTCCATCACCGCGGGCTCGGCGACGATGGTGACGGAGTTCTGCTGCGTGTTGGTCGAGACGCGGAGCTGCCGCGAGCGCGTCGCCTGCTGCTGCTGTTGCTGCCCGCCGAAGAACGCCGCAGGGCCCTGCGGCTGCGGGCGCCGCTGCTGCCCGGTCTGCCCGGCCCCCCCGGTGTCGCCCCCGAACAGCTCCTCGATGTTGCGGGCGATCTGCTCCGCGTCGGCGAAGCGCAGGCGGAAGGTCTCGGCGACCACGGCCCCCGCCGAGGGCTGGTCGAGGCTGTCGATCAGCATCTCCATCCGCTGCAGCAGCGCGATCGGCCCCAGGATCGCCACCTGGTTGGACTCCTTGTCCACCGTCAGCTTGGCGTAGTCGGGCACCGCGTTCTTGAGCACGTCGGCGTAGTTCTCCGCCGTCACGTTCCGCAGGCGGTACACCTTCTCCGCGATGGCGCCGACGTTGGTCCGCCCCAGCGTGGACTCGTCCGGCCCGATCACCGGCACCTTCTGGCGCACGACCTCGTTGATGTCGCGGAGCGTGACGATCTCGTCGGTCTCGATGACGCCCACGCCCGCCTGCTGCAGCGCCAGCAGCACCATGTCCAGCGCCTGGATCCGCGGGATCTCGCGGTCGTTCAGGACGGTGACGCGCCGGCTCAGCACGTCCTGCTGCGGGATCACCACCTTCCCCGTCGCCTCCACGATGAACGGCACCACCTGTTCCACCGTCACGTTCTTGAAGGCGAGCTTGGTGGGCGGGCCGTCCATCGGGGGGCGCCCGTCGCCGGCGCCCGGCGCCAGGGCCAGGCCCGCGGCGAGCGTCAGGGCGAACGCGGCGGAAGCGGCGCGGGGGAGCGTGCGGAGGTCTGTCGTCATGTCAGTTCTCTTGGCTGCGGGTCGGGAGGGTCGGGTCGAGCGTCGGGGGCGCGTCCGCCGGCGGGGGCGCCGGCTCCTTGATCACGGTGGAATCACGGTCGAAAAGCGGGACCTTGAACTCGACGCCCTTCCATTCGAGGACCGCCTGCCAGGGCATCTCGACCCGCACGACCCGCACCTCGCCCGACTCGCTCGACTGCCCGGGCACCAGGCGCGTGCCGTCGGAGAACCACACCGCGTCGTTGACCATCGCGATGATCGCCGGCCCGCCGTAGCTGGTCGGCTTGGGCGGCGGGGGCGGCTCGGTCTCCACGACGGTCGGCGGGGGGGGCGGCGGCGGGATCGGGGGCGAGGGCACGAAGAAGATCGACCGACCGTCGATCTGCGCCAGCGAGCGCTCGACGCCCGTGGCGTAGTCCTCGGCGGCCTTGGCGAGCCGCTCCTCCTGCGCCGCCGCCGACCGCCTGGCTGACGGCGCCAGCAGCGACCCGCCCACGCCGACCAGGCCCGGGAGGCAGACCACCAGGGCGAGGATCGCGACGACGACCGCGAGCCAGCCGACCCACCCCACGCGCTTGAGTTGATCGAGCGGGTTGGTCATCGGCCCCTTCCTTGCCCGCGCGGGGCCTGGATCCACGTCTCCACCGCGACGCTGGCCCGCACGACGCGGTCGCCCCGGTTGGCCTCACCGCCCCGGCGGAGCTGCACGCGCGACACGCACGACACGTCGGGCGAGCGCTCCAGGTCGGCCAGCACCGCCGCGAACACCTCGGGCGCCGCCTCGAACTGGATCTCGCGGACGAAGCGCCACACCTGCTCGGTCGCGGGCACGGCGGCCTGCAGCGGCCCCTGCTCCATCGACGTCAACTTCGTGCTCGACGTGTGCCGGCGCACGCCGTGCGAATCGAGCACGGCGGTCACGGCCTGGTTGAGCTTGAGCGTCCGCGTGTTGGCGTCGGCGGGGAGCTCCAGCCGACCGAACGTGCGGATGGCGAGGGCCTCGGCCTCGGAATCGGCGCCGGCGTCGGCGAGCTTGCGGAGCGACGCCTCGCGGACGTCGGCGGCCCGACCGGCCTTGAGCGTCCCCTCGACGATCGGCTCGACCAGCCCGAAGTAGGCCACCAGCCCGGCGGCCGCCCAGACCCCCCACTTCACCACCCGCTGCTGCCCGGAATACCACGCCAGGAGTGCGTTCATGCGCCGCCTCCCGTGGGTTGCTGGTCGAGTCGCTTCATGTGCTCCTGGATGCGCTTGACCTCGTCCTCCAGCCGCGAGCGCACGCCCGCGTCGACGTCGCGATTGCGCTGCGGGTACGTCCGCCGCCGCACCATCTCGATCGTCGCGCCGCGGCGGTCCATCGCCGCGATCTGCTCGTCGGTCAGCGGCGCCGGCACCGAGTCCCCCGCCGCCGAGCCCCCCACCGCCGGGTTGGGCGCCGAGGGCGTCGAGGGCTCCGAGCGTTCGCGCGGCGCCCGGGGCGCCGAGGCCCGCGAGGATCCGTTCGTCGCCGCCACCGGGTCCAGCGCCACCGGCGTCGTCGTGTTCGAGGCCCCCTCGCCGTACAGGCGGACGGCCAGGGGCTTGGCGGCGAAGTCGTCCCCCGCCGCGGCCCGGCCGTGCGGGTTCGACACCATCGCCGTGAGCTGGAACTCGACGCCTGACACGCCGGTGCTCTGGCGGTTGATCCGCGTGCTCGTGAACACGCGCGTGGCGTTGAGCGTCTCGAGCAGCTTGTTGAGGGCGTCGACGGAGTCGGCCCTGCCCTGGGCGCTGAGCCCCTGGTCGGGCGACACCGTGACCGTCTCGACCGTCACGCCGACGGGTGCCGCACGCGAGAAGTCGGCGAGCAGCTTGGTCATGGGCCAGCGGGCGGACTCCATCTGCTGGTGCATCGCCTCGCGGATGCCGGCCCGATCGACTTCCTTCAGGCGCTCCTCCAGCCCCGAGGACTTGGCGCTCAGCACCAGCCCGCGAGCCAGGCCCAGGGCCCAAGGCCCCAGGAGCAGCGGGGCCAGGCCCGCGGCCAGGGCCAGCACGGCGCGACGCTGGTCGCTCAGCACCTCGACCGCCAACGTCAGGATGGTGCGCCGCTGCACGACCGCCCGCTCGCGGAGCGACGCCAGGGACCGCGAGGCGTGATCCCCCGCAAGGGCCGCGAGCGCCGCGCCCAGGGCCAGCCCGTGCCGCTCGATCCAGCCCGCGTCCGCCGGTGCTCCAGCGGCCAGGGCCGCGCTCAGCCGCGACGCGGGCAGCAAGAGGAACCCCGATGGCGTGGGCGCCGGGGGCGCCGCGCCCACGAGGGCCGCGGCGTCGGCGGCCAGCGCCCGGGCCCGCGCGGCGAGCTGCGCGGGGCTTTCCGCCCCCTCGATCAGCGAGCGGACGATCACGCCCTTGGGACCGGCGCCGATCATCGTCACCTGGCCGGTCGCGGGATCGGCGCGGACGGCGACGCCCGGCTCGGCACCGCGCAGGAACGCCAGGGCCGCGGCCTCGGTCGTCCACGCCGTGTCGAAGGTCACCTCGGGCGATTCGCCCGTCGGGACCGGCGCCCGCCACCCGGTGAGCAGCGCCAGCCGACCGGCCTCCCGACCCGTGTCGGGGACCGGCCCGACGGCGCGCCGGAACGGGGGCAGCGTCTCCGGGAGCTGGACCTCGCCCATGAGGTCGAGGGCGGCGGCGGCATCGGTCGACGCGACGCCGGGCACCAGGACGCCCTTGACCAGCGCCTCGCGCCCAGGCGCGAGGCGAACGACGCGGTCCGCCCGGTGCCGTTCCACCGCCATCGCGACGGGCTGGGCGTCGTCGCCCTCGCCCGAGAGCGCTTCGACCAGCGTCTGGCCCTCGGGCGACACCACCGCGATCGACCAGCGGCCCCCCGCGGAGTGCACGGCGATCACAGGACGCTGCCCGGAACGGTCGGTCCTGGGGCGTGGGCTGTTCAACGGACGATGACCTCCTGGAGGACGGCGGGCACCCGCGAGCGGTCCACCGTAGCGGTGATCTCCACCTCGACGCCGGAGCGGATGTCACGCCCCCGGCTCGTGACGATGAACGTGTTGGACCGCACCGTCAGCATGTCGTACAGGCCCGCCAGCCGCGCCCGGTTCAGCCCGGGGATCGCCAGCAGGTCGATCACGGACGTGAACCCGTCGGGGCGCGACTCGCGCTCGAAGATGATCGCGTCGGCCAGGGCCGGGTCGATGGCGGGCAGGTACTGGAACGTCTCGGCCGGGCAGGTGTTGATGTTGAGCTTGCCGGGGATCGACGCCGCTCCCGCCGTCTCCGACGCGATCGTCACCTCGTCCAGCACCCGGGCCAGCTCCTCCGTCGTCAGCGACGCCACGTTGGACCGCGCCTGCCCCTGCGGCACCACGACGCGGCTGCCCTGCAACTGCGCCCCGTTGGCCAGGTCGGCGATCTGGCGGAGGTCGTAGCGGACCAGGTCGCGCATGCGCGCGATGTCGCTCCGCTTCTGGGCGTAGTCCACCAGCGCCTGGGCCTGGTCGCTCGCGATCCCCGCGCGCGAGGCCACGTCCCCCGCCGAGGCCACGCCCAGGTCCAGCCGCGCCTCCCCGCTGGCCGCGAGGCTGTCCCCCACGCTCGCGGCGGTGATGATCCCGGACCACCCGGCGTCGAGCCGCCCGTCGGCGTTGTCCGGCGGCCACGAGGCGTCCCCGTCGTCCTCGTTCGGGTCGAGCAGCCCGTTGAGGTTCCAGTCCTCGCCCCGGACCAGGATCGGGTCGGCGCCGGCGACCAGCTCCATCTCCTCGACGGAGCGGAGGGGCGCGTTGCGGGGCTCGTAGGAATACGCCTGGGCCCGGTAGTACCCGATCTCCGCGCCCAGGGGCTGCGTGTCGTCGTCGTCGTCGACCCAGTCCAGGATCGAGTCGGCCACGTCCTCCGTCATGCCCGGCAGCGTCATGAGCGCGTCCCGCGACATCGTGTTGACGTTGATCATGGCGTGGGCGTCGCGGGGCCCGAGCACGCGCCCATACACGTTCTCCGACGCCACCTGAAAAACCGACCCGTCGAGCCGACCCTCGGCGACCAGCCCGAGTTCCTGCAGGTACCCCAGCGGGCCCGACGGGTCGCCGTTGAGCGCCGAGTACTCCGCCTGCGCCACCGCCGCCGCGATCCCCGACCTCGCCGCCCAGTACGCCCGCGTCCGGGCCATGGCCTCGCGCCCCGCCACCGCCTCCCCCAGCGACGCACGCTGCACCGACACCAGCACCACCGCGGCGATCGCCACCACCCACAGCACGATCAGCGTGGCAAAGCCGCGGCGAGCCCTCATCGACCACCCCCAACGCCCGCGGGCGTCGTCGTGGCCGGCGCGGCCGCGGGGTCCAACTCGGTCGTCTCCGTCGCGGCGTCGACCGGCACGGGCACGCGCTCCAGGGCCACCACGCGCCGCGCCGTCGCCGACGTGCGACCGTTGTCCGACACGCCCACGGCCGTGACGCGCACGGCGTGCGGCAGCCCCTCCGAATCCGAATCCCACGACGTGAACCAGTCGGCGCCGTCCGTGGCCTCGAGGGCCAGTTCGCTGACCCCCGAGACGCTGGGCGCGGCGACGCCCCCCGAGTCGGGGATCGCGAAGACCGCCATGTTGGACCGGCGCCACAGGGCCGCGTGGGACGAGCCGGGCGCGGGCCCCAGCCGGTATTGGACGCTGAACTCGCCCCCCTCCGGCACGCCGTAGCCCCCGCGCACCGGGCGGCGCGAGCGCGCGAGGATGAGCAGCTCGTCGGAGCGCCCCGTCGTGCCGGTCCCGGGCGTGATCCGCACCCGCGCGAAGCGCAGGTCCGAGTGCCGCACCGTCGACACCAGGTCGAGCGCGACGCGGGCCGCGGCCGTGTCGGCCCGGGCGACGGCCTGGGCCCGCTCGGCGCTGCGGGTCTTGAGACGCAGCAACTGCGACGTGGCCACCGTCGCCGCCCCCGCCACCATCGCCGTCACCAGCGACGCCACCAGCAACTCGATGAGCGTGAAGCCCGGGCGTGCGGGGATGGAGCGCCGGCGGCTCATTGCAGTCGGTCCACGACGGTGCCGGGTCGGCGGATGGGGTCCGGGTCGTCGCCCAGCACGGGGGCGATGAGGGCCTCGATGGTCTCCGCGCGGGCCCGCCCGCCCGCGCTCCAGCTCACGCTGACCGCGATCGTGTACGCCTCGCCCGACTGACCGCCGCCCACGTCGACGCGGTAGCGGTAGCCGGCGAACGGCGGGTCGCAGGCGCCCTCCAACTCGAACTTGCTCGTGTACCCCTCCACGCCGTTCATCAGCACCAGGTTGAGCCGCTCGTCGATCAGCATGGCCGCGTTGCGGAGGTGCTCCCCCTCGCCCTGGGCCGAGATCGCCCGCCCGCCCAGCGACACCAGCGACGCCAGCGCGATCCCCAGCAGGATCGCGCCCACGATGGCGTCGATGAGCATGGCGCCGCGGCGGGACCTCACCATGGCTGCTCCCTCATGCCCATGGCGTCCAGGTCGATCACCGCGGGGTCCGGCGCCGTCAGGTCCGCGTCGCTCGCGTCCGCGATCACCTCCGCCCGCTCCGACAGGGGTGAAAGCCGGATCGCCCAGCGGCGCCCGCCCCGTTCCTCCACCAGCATGATGGCGAGAGGCACGCGCCCCCCCGCCGACTGGTCGTCCCGCAGCGCCGCCCGGAAGCCCCGCGTGTTCAGCTCCACCCCGCCCGCCCACGCCCGCAGCAGCGTCAGCCCCTCCAGTTGCACCGGAGGCGTCAGCGGATCGGGCTCCCACGTGCCCGGCGTCAGCTCGAACGACGTCGGATCCCCCGGCTTCCGCCACACCACGCTCAGCCGGGCCTCCCGCGAGTCAAACTCCACCGCCACCCGCTGCGTCGAGAACGCGGACCGGCGCGCCGCCGACGACAGCAGGTCCGCCGCCGCCAGCACCTGCTCCTCCGTCCGCCGGCTGTCCCACGACAGGATCCGCGGCACGATGACCCCGGCGAGGATCGCCAGCAGCACGATCGCGCACACCAGCTCGACCATCGTGAACGCGGGATGGCGCGGGCGGGAGGTCACGGCTTGATGACGTCCTCGTTCTCGTCCTCGCCCCCGGGCTGGCCGTCCTTGCCGTAGCTCACCACGTCGAAATCCACGTTCTTCTGACCGGGCACGCGCAGCACGTACAGGTTGCCCCACGGGTCCTTGAGCTGGTCGGCGTTGTCGACGTACGGGCCCTTCCAGTCCCGCTCCACCACGTTCCCGGGACGCTCCCACAGGATGTTGATCGAAGCCCCCGGCTCGGGCATCCCGCAGTCCACGATGAACGTCTTCATCGCGGTCGAGAGGGCGGCGGCGTTGCTGGCGGCGACGGACCGCTTGGACTCCGCCACGCGCGACAGCAGGCGCGGCGCGATCACCGCCGCGATGATCCCGAGGATCACCACGATCACGATGACCTCGACGATGGTGAACGCACGATCGGACCGGGCCCGGTTGAACCTCTTCATCGGATCGCCTCCTGTGCCTCGAGCAGCGGGAGCAGGATCGAGAGCACCACGAACCCCACCACGCACGCGAGAATCACCACCAGCAGCGGAGGCAGCGCCGTCGTGAACAGCTTCAGGCTCGTCTCCGTCCGGTCCTCGAAGGCGCCCGCCGCCTGGCCCAGCATCTCGTCCAGCCGGCCGGAGCGCTCGCCCATGTTCACGATCTGCACCAGCATGGGCGGGAAGTACCCCGACTGCTCCATGGGCTCGGCGATGGTCTTGCCCGCGGCGATCTGCTCGCACACGCGGTCCACCACCGCCTCCATCGCCCGGTTCCCCAGCGTCCCCTTGGTGATCCGCAACGCCACCAGGATCGGGATCCCCGCCCCCGTCAGCATCCCCAGCGTCCGCGTGAACCGCGCCACCGCCACGTCGCGCAGAAGCCGACCCAGCAGCGGCAGCTTCAGCAGCGTCGCGTCGAAGCGCAGGCGGAACGCCGCGTCGGCGTACGCCCGCTTCCAGGGGACCACCCCCGCCACACCCACGCCGATCAGCGCCCACCACCACGACCCCACGAACGCCGCCACCCCCTGCACCACCAGCGTCGGCAGCGGAAGCCTCGTCCCCGAGGGCAGGTTCTTCAGCACGTTGGGCACGATCACCGTGACCACCACCACCACCGCCAGCCCGATCAGCACCGCCAGGATCATCGGGTACAGCGTCGCGCTCAGCACGCTGCGCCTGAGCTTCACGTCCCGGTCCATCAGCGTCGCCGCCTGCGTCAGCACCTCCGCCAGGCGGCCCGACGCCTCGCCCGCCCGGATCATGTTGACGATCAGGTCGTCGAAGGGCCTGCCCCAGTCCGCGGCGGCCTCCGCCAGCCCACGCCCGTGCTCCACCCGCTCGATCAGGTGCGCCAGCATCGCCCCCCGGCGGACCTGCCGCGACTGCCGCGCGATGGTCTTGAGCGCCGGCACCAGTTGCAGCCCCGCGGTCAGCCCCGTCGCCAGCTCGCGCACGAGCATGGCCATCTCGGCCCGGGACACCCCGCCGCCCAGCCGGTTGGGCCCCGCCGACGCGCGAACCGCCGCGGGCGCGACCGCGCCGTCCGCCACCACCTCCACGCGCACGGGCGTCTGCCCGCGCCGCAGCAGCTCGCGCACCGCGGTCGCCCGGTCCGGCGCCTCGATGGTCGCCGACCCGCCGCCGCCCGTGGTCGTGTAGGAGAAGGTCGCCATGGTCAGACCGCGTCCACCTCGATGGGCTCGTCCGCGTCCTGGGTCGCCCGCAGCACCTCGTCGATGGTCGTCACGCCCTCGGCCGCCTTGATCACCCCGTCACGACGCATGGTCACGAACCGCCCCACCGCCCGCATCATGTCCTGGGCGCTCACCCGGTTGCTGATCGCCGCACGGATCGGCGGCGTGGTCAGGATCAGCTCGAAGAACCCCACGCGCCCCCGGAACCCGATCCCCTCGCACTTCTCGCACCCCGGGCCCTTCCACCCCATCCCGCCCTGGAACATCTCCAGCTCGGTCTTCGCCAGGCGGTGACGCACCTGCTCGGTCAGCGGCTCGGGCGTGCGGCAGTGCTGGCACACCCGCCGACCCAGCCGCTGGGCCAGCACGCCCTCCAGCACGCTCGAGAGCAGGAACGGCTCCACCCCCATGTCCAGCAGCCGACCCGCCGCCGACACCGCGTTGTTCGTGTGCAGCGTCGAGAAGATCAGGTGCCCCGTGAGCGCCGCCCGCACCGCGATCTCCGCCGTCTCGATGTCCCGGACCTCCCCCACCATCACCACATCCGGGTCCTGCCGCAGGATCGACCGCAGCCCGCTCGCGAACGACAGCCCGCGCTTCGGGTTCACCGGGATCTGGTTCACCCCCGGCAGTTCATACTCCACCGGGTCCTCGATCGTGATGATCTTCAGGCTCGGGTCGTACAGCCTCGTCAGGGCCGCGTACAGCGTCGTCGTCTTGCCGCTGCCCGTCGGGCCCGTGACCAGCACCATGCCGTGCGGCAGGTCGATCAGCCTCTGCATCGCCGCCCGGTCCACCTCGCGCATCCCCAGTGCCGCCAGGTCCAGCCGGATCGCCTCCTTGTCCAGGATGCGCATCACCACGCTCTCGCCGTACAGCGTCGGCACCGTGCTCACGCGGATGTCGATCTTCCGCCCCTCGAACCGCAGCGCGACGTGCCCGTCCTGCGGGGCGTAACGCTCGGCGATGTTCATCCCCCCCATGATCTTGATGCGGCTCGTGATCGCCGGCTGCAGGTGCTTGGGGGGCGAGGGCTGCTCGATCAGCACGCCGTCGATCCGGTACTTCACCGCCAGCTTCTTCTCGAACGGCTCCACGTGCACGTCGCTGGCCCGCTCCCGGATCGCCTCCAGGATGATCAGGTTCACCAGGTTGATCAGCGTGGGCTGCTCGGCCATCCGGTGCAGGTCGTCCGCCTCGATGGCCTCCAGGTTCGCGACCAGCTCGTCGGAACCCTGGTCCGCCCCGCCCAGACGCGCCGCCATCGCCGCCGCCGTCGTCCCGTACGTCTCCCGCAGCAGCTCCGCCAGCGGCCCCTCGCGCACCCCCACCGGGTCCACAGGCATCCCCGCGGTCACCGAGACCTCGTCGGCCGCGGCGTAGTCCGCCGGGTCGAGCATCGCCAGCCGCAGCCGACCCCCCTCCACGCGCAGAGGCACCGCCCGCAGCCGAACCGCCTGCTCCGCGCCGATCAACGCCGTGGCACCGGGGTCGGCCCGGAGCGCGGCGGGGTCGGCCGCGCCGCTGTTCGTCGTCGTGCTCCCGGGGTCGGGCATCGGGCCTCGTCTCGGATCGCGCGGGACCGAACGGGCCCGGCCGCGGAGTTCAGGGGTTCTCGGGGTCCAGATCGGGCAGGTAGAACATGTCCGCCGCCGGACCCAACTGCGACGGCTTGGGCTCGGGCTTGGCGGGGAGCCGCTCGGCCTGCTCCTTGCTCAGGATGGCGAGCAACCGGTCCATCGTGCGGCTGTCGAGGTCCTCGCGGGCCTGCTTCGCGTCCGCCACGTCGCCGCCCTTCCCGCCGCCGCCCATCGCCTGCTGCATCATCTCTTCCATCCAGTTGGCGCCGCGCTTGTCCTCCTCGGCCTCGATGACCGAGGCCCAGCGCGCGTTCGCCGCCGCCGCCTCGCGCTCGAACGACTCGCGCAGCACCTTCAGGTCCGCCCTCTGCTGCTCGCCCAGGTCGGCGAACCCCTCCGCGCTCCTGATGGACTTGGCCGCGTGCGACGGGCGGTACACCCGCGGGTGCGCCCGTCGCTTGAACTCGTCGGTGAAGCGCTCGCCGTCGCCCTCGCCCAGCGCCTGCGCGATCTGCCGCGCGAACCGTTGGTTCACGTCGCGGATCTCGCGCGAGCGGTCGAACGCGTCCTGCATCGCCTTCGAGACCGCCCCCATGTCGACGTTCATCGGGTCCACGTTGTCGAACTGCTTCTCCTGGTCGCGCTGCCACCGCTCGAACGCCTCCAGGCGACGGTCGACCTCGACCTCGTACGACGCCAGCAGCTCCACGACCTCCGCCCGGGCGCCCACCTTGGCGTTCTCGGCGACCGAGAACAGGTCCACCGCCTGACCCGCCACGAACCCGAACCGCAGCAGGTTCTCGCGCCGACGCGCCCGCTCCACCCGCACGAACCCCTCGGCCTGCTTCTCCGTCAGCAGCACCTTGAGATCCTCCATGAAGTTCCGCTCGGACCCCTGCACGCCCTCGCGCAGCTTGATGCCCATGTCACGGACCTTGCGACCATAGCTCATCCAGTCCTGCGACTGCTGCATCTCCTCCTGGATGGCCCGCGGAGTAAGCGACTTCATCTCCGTCTGGAAGGCGTCGACCGCGGCCCGGTGCTGCGCCTGATACCCCTCCAGCAGCGCCTTGGCCGCCTCCTTCTGGTCCCCGTCCAGCGACAGGATCCGCGCGTAGCTCTCCAGGCTCCGGGACGAGATGGGCGCGATCATCGCGCTCATGTCCATCCCCGCGCCCAGCTGCGCCGACGCCCGCTGCGGCCCCACCAGCGTGGCCGCCGTCGCCAACACCCCCGCCACCCAGCCAGCCCAGCCACCCTTGCGCTTCATGATCCAGCCCTCCGCGAGCCGCCGCCCGCTACCCCGGACAACCCCCGCCCCGCGATCAGTATAAACAACGCCGGCGCGGCGTCGTGCGCGGCGGCGGTCCTGGCCTGGCGACGAGTCCTCATCACGCTCCCGGACCGATCATCCGCCCCCGCCGCGGATCACGCGGATCGCTCCGTCGGGGCCGCCCTCCATCACCTGCTCCGCCGGCGGAGGGAGCTGCTTGATCTGCTCCGGCGTCAGCACCTTCTCCACCTGCTGGCGGAAGCGATCGTCCAGTTCGCGCCGGGCCCGACGGGCGATGGCCCGCGGAGTATCCGACTGCTCCGGACCGAACGACATCCGCATCATCCCGCCGTCGCCCAGCATCACCCCGCCCTCGGCCCCCTCCTTCTCCGCCTCCTCGATGGCGCTGGCCCACCGGTCGTTGAGCGGCCCCGCCTCGCGCTCGTACTGCTCGCGGACCTCGCGCAGGCGCTGTCGCTGCTCGGTCGTCACTCCCTCCAGCTTCTCCGCCGCCTCCAGCGTCCTCGACACGCGGCTCGGGCGATAGACCATCGGGAAACTCTCGCGCCGCACCGCCTGCGCGAACCGCTCGCGGGCGGTCTCGGGCAGCATCTCCCGCAGCTTGCGCGCGTGACGCTCGTTGACCTCCTTGACCTTCAACCCCGCCTCGCGCTGCTCGTTCATGGCCTTGCGCATCGCCTCGATGTCGAACTGCCCGCCCCCCAGCGCCGCCTCGCCGCCCCCCGCGATCGCCTCCTTGCCCTTCAGGGCCCGGTCCAGGTCGTGCTCGTAGTCCTCGAGCGCATCGCGGAGGGTCGCGTCGGTCTCGCCCAGGCGCAGCCCCGCGATCACCTCCGTCAGGTCGACCGACTCGCCCGACAGCATCCCGCGCAGGTGCGTCTCGCGGCGCCGGAGCCGTTCGACCTTGGGCCAGCGCTGGGCCTGATCGGGCGTAAGGATCGCCCTCAGGTCGGCCATGAGCGACTTCTCCAGCGCCGCCAGCTTCGCACGCTGCTCGCCCCGCGCCTTGGGCATCTTCTCGCCGAACACCGACGGATCCTGCGACTCCTCGAAACTGCGGCGCATCTCCGCAATGGACTCGGCGAAGGCCCGCTGCACCTCGCCGACCCCGGCCTGGTACCCCTCGTGCAGCGCCACCGCCGCCTCCTTCTGCTCCGACGTCATCTCCAGAGCCGCCGCGTACCTGTCGACGCCGCGGCGGCTGATCGTGTTCCCCCCGCCCCCCGGGCCCCCCTCCCCGGACGCCATGGTGACGCCCAGCCGGACCTCCTGCCGTGCAAGGGCCGCCGGGGCCGCGGCCAAGCCGCAGGCGAGGATCAACGCCGCCATCGTCTGGTATTGCATCGCCGAGGCTCCTGGACCCGGAATCCGACCCGTTCCACCGACACGGGGATGCGCGGCTCGCCGGCTCCCGTCACCCGCCCGTACCCCCCCCGGGTCGAACGGCCCGCCCCGGTCCGGCGCGCAACCCGCCCCGTCATCCTTGCGGTCTCACGTCCGCGGGGACGCGCCGGGCTCAGCCGCGCCGGCGCAACTCCTCGACACGCTCGCGGCGCTCGCCGCCCCCGCGGTCCTCGCCCCGCCCCTCGCCCTGAGGCAGGGG
>Ga0194127_10000497_pt1 | contig 62703 bp, 61 predicted proteins | sample TA2KigC100mmetaG_FD_148624 | JGI IMG/M metagenome (GOLD analysis project Ga0194127, IMG submission 148624) | Freshwater microbial communities from Lake Tanganyika, Tanzania - TA2015036 Kigoma Deep Cast 100m | ecosystem: Environmental > Aquatic > Freshwater > Lake | place: Tanzania: Lake... | reverse complement strand
AAAAATCCGGTCTGCCGGTCTATCGTTCGGAAGTTGGACATCCACAGTCGCTCGTGGTCCGGTGGGAATCAACGAGCCGATTCTAAACCGAACCATCGCGCCGTGTTTAAGTCCGACAAGCTGCTAGCGTGCGCGCTTTTTGAGTTCGCGTTTCGAAGTCGGCGGCGGTTCGAGACGGCCGCGGCCGTAATTTCGCGCGAGCGAAGTTCCGAGATCACGCCTGCAGTAGCACCCAAGCTGTCGGAATTTTCGGACGAAATAAAACGCGGAAAAGCTTTCGCGAGATTCTCTCCTGGAACCCTCGGGGCACGGTCGACGTTACGCTTATTAGATATTTTAGCCAAATCTCGTTGCAAGTTGTATTAGCCAGGGAGAGCAAGATGCTTTTCGACAAATTAAGAATCGGTCTGCCAATTGCGGCCTTCATTCTCATTAGCCCGGTATCGTCGGATTTCGACGCAGCCGCTGCGCCCATGGGTTCCAGTGTATTTTTTTCCGCTTGTGACGTCAGATTACGTCCAACGCATTGGCCGGGCGTGCATCGAACGAGAGGTACTTGGAGGTGTTGGATGCGCCGACACGAACGCTGTTGTCGAAATAACGCCACCGGCGAGGTGTTCTGCGAACCCTGGCCACCGAGATAATTAGATACCAGGGGCTTGGAAAGCTGAACGAAGCTTCTTTGGAGCGGGATGCCGTGCCATAACCTGCCCATGTTCCGCGCCACGGTCCTGACTCTCATTCCCGAAATGTTTCCCGGCCCCTTGGGCCTGTCGCTCGCCGGCGACGCGCTGGCGCGCGGCGTCTGGGCGCTGGAGACGAAACAGATTCGCGATCACGGGCTCGGACGCCATCGCGCCGTCGACGACACGCCCGCGGGCGGCGGTCCCGGCATGGTGATGCGCGCCGACGTGCTGGCGGCGGCGATCGACGCGGCGGCGCCCGCCGACGATCCGCGTCCGCGCCTGCTGATGACGCCGCGCGGCAGGCCGCTCACTCAGGCCCGCGCTCGCGAACTCGCGCAGGGTCCCGGCGCGCTTATCCTCTGCGCGCGCTTCGAAGGCGTCGACGAGCGCATCGTCGATGCGCGCGCGCTCGAAGAAATTTCAATCGGCGATTTCGTGCTTTCGGGCGGCGAGATTGCCGCGCTGGCGCTGATCGACGCCTGCGTGCGGCTGATCCCCGGCGTGATGGGCGAAGAAGCGTCCGGCGTTGAAGAAAGTTTCGAATCCGGACTGCTCGAATATCCGCATTACACGCGTCCCCGCGACTTCGAGGGCCGCGACATCCCAGACGCACTGCTCTCCGGCGATCATGCGAGGATCGCCAAATGGCGTCATGAGCAGGCCTTGGCGCTTACCCGCGCGCGCCGGCCGGACCTGCTCTCGCCGCGGATCGGCGAGGCGTCGCGCCGAGGCTGAATCTCTCCGCTCTGCTCTATGTTTCATCTGGTCGGGCACGGAGGGCGATCTAGCTAATGTGCAGCTCACCCGAGCTTCAGCCTGGAGCTAGCGCGCGAGAGCGCGGCGCGCGAAAAAGTGGAAACCGGTTTTTCGCGCAAAGCGCGCTCACATCTAGCGCGTCGGCACCGGCGTGCCGCTGCGATAATCATAAAAGCCGCGCTGAGTCTTTTTGCCGAGCCAGCCGGCTTCGACATATTTCACCAGCAGCGGGCATGGGCGGTATTTCGAATCCGCGAGGCCCTCATGCAGCACCTGCATGACCGACAGACAGATGTCGAGGCCGATGAAATCGGCGAGCTGCAGCGGCCCCATCGGATGGTTGGCGCCGAGCTTCATCGCCGTGTCGATCGCCTCGACCGAGCCCACCCCTTCATAAAGCGCGTAGATCGCCTCATTGATCATCGGCAGCAGAATGCGGTTGACGATGAAGGCGGGAAAGTCTTCCGAGACGGTGACCGTCTTGCCAAGCTTGGCGATGAACGCCTTGGCGTCTTCGAACGTCACGTCGTCCGTGGCGATCCCGCGAATGAGTTCGACGAGTTGCATGCGCGGCACCGGATTCATGAAATGAATGCCGATGAAGCGCTCGGGCCGGCCGGTGACCGACGCCAGACGGGTGATCGAAATCGACGAGGTGTTGGAGCTGATGATCGCGTCCGCTTTCACGACCTTGGCGAGCTCAGTCAGGATGGTTCGCTTTACGTCCTCGACTTCAGTCGCCGCCTCGATGACGATGTCGGAATCGGCGAAATCGCCGATTTTCGGCGCGCCCGAAATCCGCGCCAGCGCCGGCTCGATCTTGGCGGCGTCGAGCTGACCGCGTTCCGCCGCGCGGCGCATCTGAGCGGCGACATCGGCCAGGCCCGCATCGATGCGCTCCTGCGAAATGTCGTTCAGCACGACGTCATAGCCGGCGAGGGCGCAGACATGCGCGATGCCCTTCCCCATCTGGCCCGCGCCGACGACGCCGATCTTGCGAATCTCGAAGCCCATTTTTTGACCACCGTCAGCCAAGCCAGCGCCGGACAGACTGCGGCGCGCCGCGCTGAGGCGTGCCGCAGTGCAATATAACTTGCGTTCCCCTGGAAGGAAAACAAAGAAAAAGCAACTGGGCGGCGCCCAAAAGACCGAAGGGCCCCGCCAATTTGGCGGCCGCCGCGCATGTCCGTCGCAACCGGAGTTGCGACTCTTTTGCGATCAGCGGCCGATTTTCGCCAGCTCCGCCTCAAGCTCGGGCAGAGCGGTGAAGAGATCGGCGACAAGGCCGTAGTCGGCGACCTGGAAGATCGGCGCCTCCTCATCCTTGTTGATCGCGACGATGACCTTCGAATCCTTCATCCCCGCGAGATGCTGGATCGCCCCCGAAATGCCGGCGGCGATATAGAGATCGGGCGCGACCGCCTTACCGGTCTGGCCGACCTGCAGATCATTGGGCGCGTAACCGGCGTCGACGGCGGCGCGGGAGGCGCCGATCGCGGCGTTAAGCCGCGTCGCGACGGGATCGAGCACTTTTTGAAAATTCTCCGCCGAGCCGAGCGCGCGGCCGCCCGAGAGAACGACCCGCGCCGACGTAAGCTCGGGACGCTCGGATTTCGCCAGCTCTTCGCGCTTGAAGGCGGATACGCCGGGGTCGGCCGCCGCCGCGATCGCCTCGATCGGCGCCGAGCCGCCCTCGGGCGCCGGCGCAAAGGCGGTGGTGCGGACGGTGATGACTTTTTTGGCGTCCTTGGCGCGGACGGTCTGGACCGCGTTGCCGGCGTAGATCGGCCGCTCGAACGTGTCGGCGGACACGACTTTGACGATGTCCGAAACCTGCATCACGTCGAGCAGCGCCGCGACCCGCGGCAACACATTTTTCGTCGCCGAGGTCGACGGCGCGATAATGACGTCATAGGCGCCGGCGAGCGAAACGATCAGCGCCGCTACCGTCTCGGCGAGCACATGATCGAGCGCGGCGTCTTCGGCGTAGAGCACTTTCTCAACGCCGGCGAGTTTCGCCGCCTGCTCGGCGGCGCCCTTCAGCCTGGGCCCGGCGACGAGAATGTGAATCGGGCCGCCGATGTCTTTCGCGGCGGTCAGCGCCTTGGCGGTCGCGGGCGCGAGCGCATCGCCGGCGGTTTCGGCGAGAAGCAGAATCGTCATCTTCAAATCACTCCCGCTTCCTTGAGCTTGCCGACGAGTTCGACCACCGAACCGACCTTGACGCCGGCCTTGCGTTTCGCCGGCTCGGCGGTCTTTAGGACTTCGAGCCGCGGCGCAATGTCGACGCCGTAATCGCCGGGCGATTTTACGGCGACCTCCTTCTTTTTCGCCTTGATGATGTTGGGCAGCGAGGCGTAACGCGGCTCATTGAGCCGCAAGTCTGTGGTGACGACCGCCGGCAGTTTCAGGCTGACGGTCTGAAGGCCGCCGTCGATCTCGCGCGTCACGTCGACGGCGCCGTCCGTCATTTCAACCTTTGAGGCGAAGGTGCCCTGGCCCCAGCCGAGCAGCGCGCCGAGCATCTGGCCGGTCTGATTGCAGTCATCGTCGATCGCCTGCTTGCCCATGATGACGAGCTGCGGCTGTTCCTCGGCGACGATTTTGGCGAGGATTTTGGCGACGGCGAGCGGCTCGACGGCGTCATCGGTCTTGACCAGAATGCCGCGGTCAGCGCCCATGGCGAGGCCGGTGCGCAAGGTTTCGTCCGCCTTGGCGGGGCCGATCGTGACCACGACCACTTCCGTCGCCTTGCCGGCTTCCTTCAGGCGCAGCGCCTCTTCGACGGCGATCTCGTCGAAGGGGTTCATCGACATTTTGACATTGGCGAGATCGACGCCGGACCCGTCCGCCTTGACCCTGATCTTGACGTTGTAATCGACGACCCGTTTGACGGGCACGAGAATCTTCATCGCGCGACCCCTTAGGTCTTTTGACCCTTTGGCGAAACGGTAGGGAGCGCCGCCAGCGCGCGCTCCAATCTGGCTAAAGCCGTTGCGCGGTCTGGTAGCGGGGGCGCGCCCGCAAGTCAAACCAAGCGATCGTGGCGGGAAACCGCGCGATCAGGGCGCGTCCTCGCCAGCGTCCTGCGGGCGCGGCGCGGACGCCAGCGAGCCGCCGCGGTCGAAAAGCCTGTGCCGACGGCGCTTGAACAGCGGCGTCAGCACGAGGCCCGCCGCGATTCCCCCGACATGCGCCATCCAGGCGATGGCGCCGCCCTCTCCGATGAAGGCGTTGATGAGCTGCATCAAAATCCAGACGCCGACGAAGAGCCAGCCGGAGGCGACAAAGGAGAACAGCGGCGCCCGCAGCCCTAGGATCGACTTCAGGCGCGTCCCCGAGAGCCACGCGCCGAGCCAGATCGGCGCGAGCGCCAGGGAGAGCGGCGGAAAGATTCCAGCGACCGTCGCGCGCGGATGCAGCAGCAGAAAGGCCGCGCAAACCCCCGAGATCGCGCCCGATGCGCCGATCAGCGGCGTGATCGAATGGGGCGTGGCGTAGATATAGAACACGCCCGAGCAAACGCCGCAGGAGAGATAGAACAGCAGATAATGGAACGAGCCCATCGCGTCTTCGACATTGTCGCCGAAGACGTAAAGGAACAGCATGTTCGAGCCGAGGTGCATCAGCGACGAGTGAAAGAACAGCGCGGTGACGAGGGTCAACGCTGGCGGCGGTCCGACGATCCAGTCGGCGAGCTCGGCCTCGCCGAAGAGCACGCGCGGAATGATCGCGAAGCCGCGAACGACGGTCAGCGGATCGCCCAACATTTCGCTCTGCACGAGAAGGAAGATGACGACATTGAGCGCGATCAGCGTCCAGTTCACGATCGGCCAGCGCAGATAGCGCAGCGGCGCGTCATCATAAATCGGCATCACCATTGGCGCGCTCCCTTCGATCGCAAGCCTAACATATGGCGACGCCGACAGGCGGCATCACGGGCGGACGAAGCGCCGGCCAAAGCGGTTCGCGACCAGATCGCCGAGCCCGGCGATGTCGAAGGCCACGGTCAGCAGCCCATAGACGGAAGCGCCAACCAAGATTTGCGCGATCAGCGTGAGAATGCCGGGCGTCATCTCGCGCAGAGGCGCAAGTGCGAGCGACATCGCGCCCGTCGCCACGAGAGCCGCGAACATGTCCCAGAACGACGGCCAGACCGGCTGGGTGCGCAGCGCGAAATAGACCGTCGCGGCAAGCGCCCCGACATAGGCGCCGCCTTGCGCGATGGCGAGATTGGAGGCGTCCTCGCCCCGTGGCAGGACAAAGAGCAGCACGAGGCCAAAAACCACCGCGGCGAGCGCCGCGACGATGAGCGGCGTCGTCTTCTTGTCGATCTGAAACACCGGATTGAGGCCGAAGAGAATGACGCCCATCGCGAAAAGTCCCGGCAGCAGCAAGCCGAGATAGTGACCAAAAGGACCGCGATATTGCGCCGGCACGATCAACGCTTCAATCGACGGCATGATAAACCAGAGACCGGCGCAGGCCGGCAGCAGAAAGGCGACGACGATTCCCAAATTGCGCGCGACCTGCTCTTTCGCTCGGTCTGCGCCATGTCGCTCATGCGCGGCGACGGCGATCTGAAACAACAGCACGTCGAGCGCGGAGCCGAGCGCCTGCACCGCACGCAGGCCGAGATCATATGCGAGCGCGAACTGGCCGGTCTCGGCGAAGCCGAAGACGCTCGCGACGATGGAGCGCGCCGTGAGCGGCATCGCCTGATAGAGAAGATGCGCGGTGACGATCGGCGCGCTATAGGCGGCGAGCGAGCGAGCGCTCTGACTCGACGCGGCGCGAATGTCGGCGCCAGGATCAAGCAGCGCGCCGCGACCGAGCATGACCGTGCCGAAAAGGCTGGCGACGCCGCCGGCAAGCGCCACCGCCGCCGACTGAAAAATAAAGGCGCCGCCGCCGATCAGAACCAACGCAAAGGCATTTTTTGCAAGCATCAGCCGCACATAGGCGCTGTCATGAAAGCGCGCACGGACCAGCGCGGTGCAATAGTCGAAGAGGCCATTGGCGACCGCGGTCAGCAGCGCGAGCAGAATGAGATTGGTTTCGAAATCGAGCGGCGGACCGATAAGCGCGTAAATTCCCGTCGCGGTTCCGAGGAAAAGCGTGACGCCGATGAAGGATGCATCGAGAGTCGAGCGCACGACCGGCTCCTTGTCGCGCGTGCGCTTGGAGTAGAAGCGCGTCGCTGACAGGCGCAGCCAGTCATAAAGCGCGGTCTGCACAACGACCGCGATGGAGAAGGCAAGCGCGAAACGGCCGTATTCTTCGGGGCCAAGAAATTTCGCCACCGTCAGGCCGATGACGAAATTGACGATCGTATTGGCGAGAAAGGCGAGAAGAACGTTCACTTAAGAGCCTGCTCCGCTCCAGCGCCCGAGCGCCGCGAGTTCGCGCAACGCTTGCGCGTCGCGCGGCGTCACGTCGGGATAATCGCTATCCGCCGTCGCGGGATCGAAATATTTCCACGAGCGCGCGCATTTGACGCCGCCCGCACGGTTTGGGACGACCGCGACGCCGGGCGCTTCCGGCAGGCGGAAGGCGTCAGATGGGCCTTCGCCCGCCACAACGCGAATGTCGGACACAATGCAGATTTCGGCGAAATCGACGCCTTCTAACGCCGCGCGCAAGGTGTCGTCTGCAATGTAAACGATCGGCGCCGACTCTAACGAAGAGCCGATGCGCTTTTGCGCGCGTTCGATTTCGAGCGCGCCGGTGACGACTGAGCGGATCTTGCGAATCTTCTCCCATTTGGCGGCGAGCGCATCGTCGCGCCAAGAGTCGGGAATGGCCGGAAAATGCTCCAGATGCACGGACTGCGCGTTCGGATAGCGGGAGAGCCACGCCTCCTCCGCCGTGAAGACGAGGATCGGCGCGAGCCAAGTCGTGACGCTGCGGAAAATGCGATCGATGGTCGCAAGCGTCGCCTTGCGTTTGACGCTCGATGGCGGATCGCAATAGAGCGCGTCTTTGCGCACGTCGAAATAGAAGGCCGAAAGGTCGCTCGTCATGAAGTGAGTGAGCAGCGCGACGACGCGCTTATAGTCATAGGCCGCGTAGGCGGCGCGGATTGATTCATCGAGCTGATGCAGGCGATGGAGCATGAGCCGTTCGAGCTCTCCCGCCTCGAGCATCGCCGCGTCGTCGTTTTGCTCATAGTACGCCAGCGCGCCGATCATCCAGCGCAGCGTGTTGCGCAGCTTGCGATAAAGCTCGATGAAGGTCTTGAGAATTTCCGGCCCGACGCGCAGATCGTCGGCATAGTCGGACGCCGCGACCCAGAGCCGCATAATGTCGGCCCCGGAGTCGGCGATGATTTTTTGCGGCGCGACGACATTGCCGAGCGACTTCGACATTTTGCGGCCTCTCTCGTCGAGCACGAAGCCATGCGTCAGCACGGCGTCGTAGGGGGCGCGGCCGCGCGTGCCGCAGCTTTCGAGAAGCGAGGAATGAAACCAGCCGCGATGCTGATCGGAGCCTTCGAGATACATGATTTCGTCGTCGCCGCCGTCGCGCATGCGACGGATGCCGGCGAGCATCGGGAAATGCTGCGGGTCTTCGAGCGTGAAGGCGTGGGTGGAGCCTGAATCGAACCAGACGTCGAGAACGTCGGAAATCTTATCGTAGTCCACGGCCCTATAGTCTGGCGAAAGAAAACGTTCGGCGGCGCTCGCTTCATACCAGGCGTCGGCGCCTTCCTTTTCAAAAGCCTCGATGATGCGCGCATTGACGCGCGCGTCGACGAGCGGCTCGTGCGTTCCCTTCTTGACGAAGACCGCGATCGGCACGCCCCAGGCGCGCTGGCGTGACACCACCCAATCGGGACGATTTTGAATCATGCCGCGGATACGGTTCTCCCCCGCCGGCGGCGTCCAAGTCGTGCGCGCGATTTCTTCAAGCGCGATGTCGCGGAGCGTGGGGGCGTTTACGCGCGCACTCGCAGCGCTCGCGCTATCCCTCCCCTCGACGGGGAGGGTCGCATCGCGAAGCGATGCGGTGTGAGGTGAGGTTTCCTGTCCCCCCACCCGGCCGCCTTCGGCGGCCGACCTCCCCGCCAGGGGGAGGTAAGGCGCGCCGAAAGGTTTATCCATCGCGATGAACCACTGCGGCGTGTTGCGGAAGATGACCGGCTTCTTCGAGCGCCACGAATGCGGATATTGATGCTTCAATTTTCCGCGCGCGATGAGATTGCCCGCTTGAACCAGCGCGGCGATCACAGCTTCGTTGGCGTCGCCCTTGTCGCCCTTGTCGGTGATGACGCGCTTGCCTTCAAAGCCCGGCGCGTCCTTCGTATAGAAGCCGTCCTCGTCGACCGTATAGGGAATGCGCGTGTCGATGTTACGCGCCTGCAGTTCGCGCGCGTTCGACATCCAGATGTCGAAGTCTTCGCGGCCATGGCCCGGCGCCGTATGCACGAAGCCCGTGCCCGTATCGTCGGTGACATGTTCGCCGTCGAAGAGCGGCACGTCGAAATCATAGCCGAGATGCGCCAGCGGATGCGCGCAGATCAGTTCGCTGAGCATCGCCGCCGGCACATCATGGAGCCGCTCGTAGCCGTCGACTTTGGCCGCCTTGAACACGTCGCTCGCAAGCTTGTCGGCGATGACGAAGGTCGCGTCAGGCAGCGCCCAATTGCCCTCGGGCGCATGGGTGACGCGATACAGTCCATAATCGATCTTCGACGAGAAGGAGATCGCGCGATTGCCGGGAAGCGTCCAGGGCGTCGTTGTCCAGATGATAATGCGCGCGTCGCTCAACTCGCCTTCTGCGCCGCGCGGAATCGGAAACGCGACCCAGACCTGGTCGCTGGTATAATCTTCATATTCAACTTCGGCTTCGGCGAGCGCGGTCTTTTCGACGACGCTCCACATCACCGGCTTCGAGCCGCGATAGAGCAGGCCGTTCGCCGCGAATTTCATGATCTCGCGGGCGATCGTCGCTTCCGCGTGATAGGCCATGGTCGAATAGGGATGGTCCCATTCGCCGGCGACGCCCAATCGTTTGAACTCCTCGCGCTGCACCTTAAGCCAATGTTCGGCGTAAGCGCGGCATTCGCGGCGGAAGGCGATCATCGCGTCGGGATGGGCGAAATCAGGCTTCTGCTTTCCTAAAGCGCGGTAGTTTTCTTCCTCGATCTTCCATTCGATCGGCAGGCCGTGGCAGTCCCAGCCCGGCACATAGACGCAGTCCTTGCCCGTCATGCGCTGGCTTCGCGTGACGAGGTCCTTGAGAATTTTGTTGAGCGCATGGCCGATATGAATATTGCCGTTGGCGTAGGGCGGCCCGTCATGCAGCGTGAATTTCGGACGGCCGGCGCCCGCTTCGCGCATTTTCTTCTCAAGCCCGATCGCCTCCCAGCGCTTGAGCAGTTCCGGCTCGCGCTGCGGCAGGCCGGCGCGCATCGGAAAATCGGTCTCGGGCAGATAGAGGGTCTTGGAATAATCCGGCCCGTTGGGGCTGTCGTCGTTCATCGTCGTGAAAACCGCCTCGGGCGACGCGCGGCGGGAGCCGGCGGGTCCGCGCTGATTAGAGGATTTGAGGAAAGAGCGCCAATCGCGCCGCTCCGGACCTGCGCGAACCATCAGCTCCAAGCGCAAGCCGGGCCGGCAATTCGAATGGCGGTCAAGAAACGCATCCGCTCCTCAATAGCAGCGCAAGCCAGACTGGAAAAGGCTCGGCCGCGACTTAGCGCGGCCGCCTCAATCCCAGCAGTCCGGCAAGATAGGCGAAGCCGCCCGCCACGACGGCGATGAGCAGCAGCACCAGAAATGCGCCTGAAAGCAGCGTGAACCCAATAAACAGAAACAGCAGCAGCGCCGCGGTGACAATGAGGCTCTGAAACGGCGATAGCTTGACGACCCTGACTCTGCCGGCGCCGGTCGCGACCCAGATGCGAGAAGCGTCCGTCTCCTCGCCCGGCAAGATGATTTCGACCCGTCCCTTGGGCTCTTCGTTCATGGCGCTTCCCTCCTGTCGAGGATGATGTCTTCAAGCTAGATCGGCCGCCGATTATGGCAACAGATCATGAGCTCGACCCTGCCGCGCCGCATACGGCCAATATTTTGCGCGCCTCCTCCGCGTCGACGCGCATTCGTTCGACGAGCGCGTCGACGCTGTCGAATTTCGCTTCGCCCCTTATGAAGCCATAAAAGGCGACTTCGACTTCCTTGCCGTAGAGATCGCCGTCGAAATCGAAGACGAAAACTTCTAGGAGCGGCGCGCCATTGTCAAAGGTCGGCCGTCGGCCGAAGCTCGCGACGCCCTGACGCAGCTTCCCGTCGACTTCGATCGTCACGGCGTAGATGCCATGCTTAAGGCGATTGGCGGGATCGAGCGCGATATTGGCGGTGGGAAAGCCGAGCGAGCGCCCGCGCTTGTCGCCGTGACGCACGACGCCGCGAATGAAATAGGGGTGGCCGAGAAGGCGTCGCGCCAATGCCGCGTCGCCGCGCTCAAGCGCTTCGCGCGTCGCCGTCGAGGAGACAGCGTCGAGGCTGCCCTCTTCGTCCTGGGTGATGCGGTCAACGATCTCGACGATCATTCCGAGCCTCTCGCCTTCGGCGCGCAGGAATTCCGGCCCGCCCTCGCGGCCCATCCCGAAACGAAAATCATAGCCGGCGACGACGGCCGACAGCCGCAGGCGCTTGTGCAATATGTCTTCGGTGAAGACGCGCGCCGGGCTTTGCGCGAAATCCTTGTCGAAGGTCAGCACGATCATGCCGTCGAGCCCCAGTCGCGCCGCCTGCGCCGCTTTTGCGTCGGGCGGCGTCAATCGAAAAATCACCGTTCGCCCGGCGAAAAAATCCGCCGGATGAGGCTCGAAGGTCAAAAGAACGCAAGGGCGCAAAAGTCGCGCGGCGAGCGCCTGGGCGCGGGCGATGACGCCGCGGTGGCCCCTGTGGAGCCCGTCGAAATTGCCGATCGCCGCGACGGCGCCTTCGAGGCCCGGCGGCGGCGCCTGCGGATCGCGCGCGACGATGAAGAACGCGGACAAGGCGCGGGCCGGATGTTCAAGCGGAGGCCGGCTTCTCCTCCAACTGCGCTGGCGCCGCAACGCGGACGACCTGTTCGCGGCTCGGCACCATGACGAAAGCCTCGCCGTCGAGCACGACCTTGCCGTCGACGAGACATTCGCATTTGAGCTTGGCGCGTCGACCCTTTTCAATCAGCTCGACGACCTCGACGATGACGGTGATGACGTCGCCGATTTTCACCGGGGCGCGGAAGTTCAGGGTCTGCGACAGATAGACGGCGCCGGGGCCGGGCAGATACATGCCGATGACCGTCGAAATCAGCGAGGCCGTGTAGAGGCCGTGAACGATGCGCTCGCCGAAGCGCGTCTTCGACGCGAAGTGATCGGAGAGGTGAATCGGATTGCGGTCGCCGGAAAGATCGGCGAAGGCGATCACGTCGTCGTCCATCACCGCCTTCATCAGCGTCTCGCGCATGCCGACGCTCAGATCTTCGAAGTAATAGATTTTGAACGGCGTCGACATCGGAGGCACCGGAGTTGCGTTGCTGAGCGTAGCCGCAGGAGAGAGGCCCGCGCAGTCCCTTTTACCAGAAAAGCTCGCGAGCCAAAGCCTTTGGACGCGCGCCGGCGCGCGCAAAGAGCGATTCCAGCGCCGCTTCGTCGAGCGCGCCGCCTTCCGCCTGCAGCTCTTCACGATGCACCCCATGCATGATGAAGAGCAAATCGAGCCCGGCGCGGCCAGCGCCGGCGAGATCGGTGAAGGCGCCGTCGCCGATCGCCAATATGCGCGATATGTCGAGATCGCCGCGCAGATTTCTCAGCCGCTCTCTGGCTGCGGCGTAGATCGGCGCATGGGGCTTGCCGAAGGTCAGGACGCGGCCGCCCATCGCCTTATAACGCTCGGCCAGGGCGCCGGCGCAGTAGACGAGATCATTGCCGATCGCGACGACGATGTCCGGATTGGCGCACAGCATCGTCAGGTCGCGCGCTTTCAGCGTCGCCAATTGTTCGTCGTAGTCCGCAGGCGTTTCGTTGCGGTCGTTGAAGAGGCCGGTGCAGACGACATAATCTGCAGCTTCCGGTCCGACGCGCATCACCGGCGCGCCGAGACGACGCGCCGCCTCGCGGAACAGACCGTCGTCGCGCGCCGGCCCAAGGTGATAGACCGCCTGCCCGTCGCGCGCGATGATTTCGCGCAGCGCAAGCTCCCCCGCCGACACCAGATCGTCGAAGCAATCCTGCGGAACGCCGAGGCCCAAGAGCTGGCGGCGGACCTCATCGTCGGGGCGCGACGCGTTGGTGATGAGCACGACCGCGCCGCCCTTGGCGCGGAAGCGCCTGAGCGCCTCGGCCGCTTCCGGAAAATGGCGCCTTCCGTCGATCAGCACGCCCCAGCCATCGCATAAAATGGCGTCATAGCCGTCAGCGATGTCGCGTAGACCGGCGATGAGGGAAACGCGGCTTGAGTCGGCCGTCAAAAGCGCGCCTCGGCGAAAGCGGCCGCATAGGCCTTTTCGCAAACCGGATTGAACGCGCCGGTCGATTCATCGAGCAAGAACAGGCGCCCATCCATGATCCGGAAGAGCGCGCCGTGCAGCCGCAGGTGCCGGTGATGTTCGAGCACCTGAATCATCGGGAAGGAGCGCAGATTGCGCAGCGTCTGTTTCACCGCCTCGAATTCGAGCCGCTCCACATAGCGCCCATCCTTTGGATTGGGCGGAACGCCCAGGCGATCCGCGGCCGGGCCAAGCATCTTGATCCAGTCGCCGATGAAATCGCTATGGCTCAGCCGCGGCGCATGGGGGTCCGCCGCGATTTCGGCATAGGCGCGAACGCCGCCGCACTGGCCATGGCCGAGCACGACGATATCGGAAACCTTCAAGGCCATGACGGCGTATTCGAGCGCCGCCGATGCGCCGTGATAATGATCGTCAGGCTCGTAAGGCGGCACGAGCGCCGCGACGTTCCGCAAGACGAAAAGTTCGCCGGGGCCGGCGGTGAAAATCGCCTCCGGCGCGACCCGGGAGTCGCAACAGCTGATGACCATGGTTTTGGGCTTCTGGCCCTTGACCGACAATTCCTCGAAGCGGTCGTGGTCGGCGAGGAAACGCCCGCCAAGGAAGGATTTGTAGCCCTCCATCAGCGCTTCCGGCAGACCAGTCGCGCCGGACGAAGGCTCGTGATCCGCCATTTAACTTTTCCTTCCTGCGCCTCAACCAGCTTCGCCTTGTCCAGGCGGATGGCGGACCCCGCGGTTATTGTGTAGATCACGCGGCGGGGTCAAGAGAGCCGAGCGACGGGCCAGGAGAGGCAAATCGTCTCGACGTTGGAGTTTTGAATGATTTCGCGACTGAAGCGCAGCGTGCTGGCCATGCCGGGCTCGAACGCCCGGGCGCTGGAGAAAGGAAAGACGCTCGCGGCCGACGTCCTGATGTTCGAACTCGAAGACGGCGTGGCTGAACCCGCCAAGGCGACCGCGCGCGAACAGGTCGCGGCGGCGGTCGCAGGGGGCGGCTATGGCGCGCGCCAGCTTGTCGTGCGCGTCAACGCCCGCGGCTCCGAATGGTACAAGCCCGACGTCGCGACAATCGCGCCGCTCGGGCCGGACGCCATCCTCATTCCCAAGGTCAATTCGCGCGACGAGATTCTGAAGGCGGCCGCGGATATCGTCGCCGCCGGCGCGCCGCGCAAAACGCGGCTTTGGGCGATGATCGAGACCGCGCGGGCGGTTCTCGACATCGAAAAGATCGCGAGCGCCGCCGACGATCCCGCCTCGCGCCTCGAAGTTCTGATCCTCGGACCCAACGACATCGCCAAATCCACACGGGCGCGATTGACGCCGGGACGGCAGTCGCTGCTGTCCTGGCTTTCGGCCGGCGTGCTTGCGGCGCGGGTCCACAACATCGAGATCATCGACGGCATCTACAACGACTTCAACGACCTCGACGGGCTGCGACGCGAGGCGGAGCAGGGCCGCGACTTCGGCTTCGACGGGAAAATGCTCATTCATCCGAGCCAGATCGGACCGGTGAACGAAATTTTCGCGCCGAGCGACGAGGAGGTGGATTTCGCGCGCCGGATCATCGCCGTGTTTGACGAGCCGGAAAACGCCGACAAGGGCGTGGTGCAGATCGACGGAAAAATGGTCGAGCGTCTGCATCTCGACATCGCGAGGCGCACATTGCAGCTTGTCGAGGCGGCGGGCTGACGCGACCGCCTGTTTTGCGGGCGCCGAATCCATCAACTATAAGAGGCCGGGAGAGTAAGGATTAGCCGATGGTCTCGCCGATCGACGAAGAATCAAACCGCATAGACCCTTCCGAAGCGCCGCGCGAATCTGCGGAGCAGCCCCCTCAACCGCTTCCCCCCGTCAAACGCAAGCGTCGCTCCTTTTTCGCTTCGCTGTTGTCGACGCTGCTGCTTCTTCTGCTCCTGGCAGGCGCCGCCCTCTATGCGGCGATCGCTTTCAAGGACAAGGACGAGCGTCTGAAGGTCGTCGCCGACTACGCGGAGCCATATGTCGATCAGGCGAGCGGCGCTTTCGACGAGGCGAAGAATCAGATCAGCGCGCTCCTCGGCGAGAAAGCGCCGAAGCAAACGGCTGTGGCCCCACAAGAGGCCCCGCCCGCCCGGCCGCTCGAGCCCGCCCAAATAACCCCGCCGCAACCCGCCGAAACGGCGACGCAACCGGCGCCGAACGAGCGGCGCCCGGAGCCGATCGCGAACGCCGCCGTCGAAGCCCAGAACGCAGCGATCGAGTCGCAAAAAGCGGCCGTCGCGGCGTTGCAGAGCCGCGTCGATTCAGCCGAAGCATTGGCGCAGCGAGCCTTACGCGCCGCCGAGGCTGCGGAGGGCGCCGCCAGCGCAGCCCGCGCGACCGCGGAAGCGGCTGAGAAGGCGCGTCCGGCGGCCGCTCCTTCGGGGAGCGGCGAGGGCGCCACGCTCTCCGCCAATGATCAGCTGACCGCGCTCGAGGGCCGCATCGACGAACTCGGCAATGAGATTAAGGCGCTGCGAGAGCGCCTTGAGTCTCCGAAAAGCGAAACGCGCGCGGCGCCGGAGGCTTCAGCGGCCAAGACGCCGGAGGGGCCTGCCGCCCGGGTCGTCGTCGCCTATGCGCTTCAGCGCGAGCTTGATGCGGGCCGGCCCTATGCGGTCGAGGCGAAGGCGATGACGCGGCTCGGCGCCGATCCCGCAGCGCTGGCGGCTCTTTCGCCCTTCGCCGAAAAAGGCGCGCCGACCGCGGCGCAGCTGAAAGCCGACTTCGCGCCCGCCGCCAAGCGCATTCGCGCTCTTGAGAATGCTTCCGGCGACCTCACAGAGCATTTGATGAAGGGCGCGAGCAAACTCGTGCGCGTTCGTCCATCGGGTCAGGCGCCAATGACCGAGGCCCAGACAGTCGAAGAAAAGGTCGCTCACATTGAAGCGGCGCTTACTCATGGCGACCTTGCTCAGGCCGCCGGATTTCTCGCTGCGCTCCCGGACGCGGCGCAGAACGAGGCCAAGGACTTCGGCGCCGCGCTGCGCGCGCGCATCGATGCGGCGCGGGCGGCTGAAGATCTCTTGCATGGCGCGATCGCCGCGCTCGTCGCAACGAAGGAATGAGCAGGATCAATCGCCATGCTGTTTCTCTTCTTTTTCATCATTGCGCTGGCGGCGGTCGCTTATGGCCTCGAATTGCTGATCGAACAGCCCGGTTCGCTCACGCTCGATTTCGCCGGCTATCAATTCGAGGCGTCGATCCCGGTGGCGGTCGCAGGACTGTTGCTCATCATCGCCGCGACGATCGTGCTCTGGGCGATCGTCATGGCGGTGCTGCGCATGCCCGGCCGCTGGACAGGCGGCTCGCGGTTGAAACGCCGCGACAAGGGGTTCGACGCGCTCTCGCAGGGGCTGATCGCGGTCGGCTCCGGCGACGCCGCCCGCGCCCGCAAAGCCGCCCATGTCGCCGAACGGCTGCTGCCGAATGAGCCGCTCACGCAGTTTCTGAAGGCCCAGGCCGCGCAGCTCGCCGGCGACCGGAGGGTCGCCGAAGAGACATTTCATAAGATGACGCTGAAGCCGGAAACGAAGCTTCTCGGACTGCGCGGACTGCATATCGAGGCGCGCCGGCGCGAAGACGCCGACGCGGCGCATCATTTCGCCAAGGAGGCGCACGCCATCGCGCCGGTGCCCTGGGCGGGCGCGGCGATGCTCGAACATCTCGCCGCGCAGGGCGACTGGCAGAAGGCGCGCGAAGCCATCGAAGCCAGCCTTGCCGCCAAGGCGCTCGACGCGCAGACGGCCCAGAATCTGCGGGCCGTCGTCGAAACCGCGATGGCGATGGAGAAGGAGCGCGACCATCCGCATGACGCGTTGCATCTCGCGCGCCAGGCGCTGAAGCGCCGGCCGGGCTTCGCCCCGGCCGCCGTCGCCGCCGTGCGCGTGCTCGCCCGCCACGGCGACCGCAAGCAGGCGCTCAAGCTGATCGAGACGGTGTGGGCGACAAAACCTCATCCCGATCTCGGCGCCGCTTATCTCGAGGCGCTCTCGGGCGAACCCAACTCTGCGAAGCTCGCGCGCGTCGAGAAGTTCGCGCGGATTGCGCCCCATGCGGCGGAGAGCCGGCATCTCGTCGCCGAGGTCGCGCTGTCGAACCGCAATTTCGCCAAGGCCCGTGAGGCGCTCGCGCCGCTCGTCGCCAGCGGACGGCATCCGACCGCCCACACCTGCCTGTTGATGGCGGAAATCGAAGACGGAGAGCAGGGGCCCTCCGGTCCGGTGCGCGAATGGCTCGCCCGCGGCTCGCGCGCGCCGCGCGATCCGGTCTGGATCGCCGACGGCGTGGTCTCGAAGACCTGGTTGCCGATGTCGCCGGTCACCGGCAGGCTCGACGCCTTCGAATGGAAACCGCCGCCGGATTCAGCGCAGCATTTGACCGAGGAAGGCAAGCCGAATATTCCGGCCGCCTTTTTGACCAGCTCCGCCGAACCCGTCGCGTTGCCCTCCGCCGATGTCTCACAGGAGTCGGCCGCCGGCGAGTAAGGCCGCGAGATTTCTGGGCGGTAGCGTTTTATCGCACGCGGTCGGCCCGCCGGATGCGCACATAGAGCGCGCCTTCGCCGCCGTGGTGGCGCGCGGCTTCGCCGAAACCCACGACAACGTCGCGCAGGTTCGGCGCTTCGAGCCACATCGGCACGACGCGGCGCAGCACGCCGCCCTCGTCGCGCGTCAGCCCTTTGCCGGTGACGATAATGGCGACGCGCGCGCCATTCGCCTGACAGCGGCGCAGGAACGCGGTCAGGGAGCGCTGCGCCTCGGCCTGTCGCATGCCGTGAAGATCGAGCTTGGCGTCAACCTCAAGCCGCCCACGCTTGAGCTTCGTGAATGTGCGAGGATCAATGTCGACTGGCCGCGGCGCCGGCTTTGGCGGGGGCGGGCGATCGTGAACGATTGACGCGGACGGCGGCGACGCGCCTGCTTCGACTGAAGCCGAGGATGGCGCCGGCTTTTGCGAACGCGCGCGGGATGGGCGGACGTCGGCTGTGACCGTCATCCATAGCTCCGCTTCGGCCTGTGACAGCCGGCGGGCGTATCGGCGAGAATTTTCCTCGCTCACGGACCGTCTCCAACATCCTTCGGCAGCAGCACGATCATTTCGGCGCCGTGCCGAATGTCGCCGGCCCGGCGGCCCGCCGCTTCGCCCGCGCCAAAGAACAGATCGGCCCGCGCAGGCCCAATTATGGCGGATCCCGTGTCCTGCGCGATCATCAGTCGGCGAAATTCCGTTTCGGCCTCGCTTTGCCAGGGAATGCGCGCCGCAACCCAAAACGGGAGACCGTAGCTCCAGATCGAGCGATCGACGGCGATCGACCGAAAAGGCGTCAGCGGCGCCCCCTGGCCGCCGATCGGGCCGGTCTTCCGCTCCTCCGATCCATCGATCTCGAAGAATACATAAGAGCGATTTTCCTGCATCAGGCGGCGGCCGGCTTCGCCAGGCCCCGCCCCAAGCCGCCGCAGCGTCTCCTTCATCAGGTCAAGCGACATATCGGCCGGCTTGACGAGGCCTCGTTCGATCATCAGCCGGCCCACCGACGTGTAAGGCCAGCCGTTGCGCCCGCCATAGGTCAGCGCCATGACGCCGCCGCCCGGCAGCCGCAGCCGCGCCGAACCCTGCACCTGGATGAGGAACAATTCGACCGCATCGCGAACATAGGCGAGCGGATGCGCGCTGGGCGCTGCGCCTTCCTCTTCGATCGCGCGCCGATCGGGATAGGGCACGAGCGCGCCCTCGGCCTGGCGTCGCGCGCTGGTCAGTTTCTCTCCGGAAGGAAGGACGAGCGGCGCCTCGTTCAAGGTGACGAGATCGAGCGGGCGCGACAGGACCGCAGCGGCGAATCCCGGCTCCGGCGCCAGCCTGGCCTCGACCTCGACCTCATAATAGGCGGTGAGGAAGCCCTTTGCCTTGATGAGGTGGGGGCGGAACCAGCTTCGAAAGAAACGAACGGGATCTTCGACGCCGTCGAGCGCGGCGTGGGCTGTCGCCACGAGCGATTGCGGCGGCGGAACCGCGCCGCGCTGCTCCTGCGCATCGGCGGCGATGAGTTTCGCTGAACGGCGGAACGCGGCGAACGCCGCAGCAAGATCGTCGGCGGAAAAGCCGTCGATCTCTTCAAAGGCTATTTCTTGCAGCAGATCGGAAGCGGAAAACTGCGGCGCGTTTTTCCGCGACATGCTCAGTCTTCGGCTTGGGTCGCGACAAGCTTCCAGTTGGGATCGCCCGCTTTGGGATCGCGCGCGAAGGTCCAGCGCTCGACGACCTTACGCGTCTGACCGCTGTCGATGGTTTCACCGGCGCGGTCGCGGCGCACGCTCGTCAGCCGCGCGACGAAGCGCACCGTCACTTCATTGCGGCCGGCGATGGCGCGGGCGGCGTCAACCGTCGCCGAATCGATCGCGACGACGGCGGTCTCCATGGTCTCCCCCTGCTGCTCGCGCCGTGCGATTTCCGCCGAGAAGCCGTCAAAGACCTCCTGCGACAAGAGCGGCTTCAGCGTCTCGCGGTCCCCCTTGGCGAAGGCGGTGACGATCAGTTCATAAGCGCGGCGCCCGCCGCTGAGGAAAGCCTTGCCGTCGAAATTGGGATCGGACGCCGCGACGGCGTCGAGACCGCTCCAAGCGGCGGCGACGCCCTTCTCCGCGACGCCCTCCCAGCGCTCGGCCCCGTTGGGGCGCGCCGGCGCTTCTGTAGGGGGCGCAGAGCTCGGCAAGGGCGCGACGGCGGCGGGAGCGGCCGGACGCGGCGCGAAACGCGCAGGCGGCGGCGTGTCGCGATCCACCCGCATCCCGAGGACCGAGCGCAGCTTCCAGATGACGAAAACCGCGAGCGCAGCGAAAACGATGAGGGTCGGATCGAAGAGGTCGCCGGACGCCGGCATTAGCAACTCCCGAACAATTCTATGGTCGGCTATCATGTCGACGCAGATATGTCACGAATCAAGGGGGCGGTCCTATTGCCGCGGGCAGAGGGCGTGAAGAAGCGCAATAAAATGCAAGAAAACGGATGAATTATGTGAATTCGAAGCTTATCGGCGCAGCCGTTGCAGCATGGATCGTGCTGGAGATTCTTTCTTTCGCGCTCGTCGTCAGGGCCGTCGGGCTTCTTGCGGCGATCCTGCTGGCCATCGGCGCGTCGCTGCTCGGCCTAGCCGACATCAAGCGCCTCCTCGACTTCTTTCGTACGAGAGTCGCCGCCAAGGCGCGCAGCCCAAGCGGCGCCTTCGCAGACGGCGCGATGCTCGACGGCGCGATGCAGGCGCTCGCCTCGATTCTGCTCATCCTGCCGGGTTTTGCCTCCGATTTCGTGGGCCTGGCGCTCAAATCGCCGTCGGTGCGGCAAAGTCTGGCTCGGCGGTTGCGGTCCCGCTCGAAGGCGTCCGATCCGCGCCTCATCGACCTCGACCCTCGCGAATGGCGGCGCGAAGCGCGCAGCGCGGGGGGCAGGCCGCGGCGAAGCATGGCGAAATAGCGCGCGAACCGCGCCTTGTTCGCGTCTGGCAGACGTGTTAGGCGGGCGCAAATTCTCGTCGCAACGGCTTTGCTGGAGGCCCTTACATGACCGATACCAATGGCAACGGCGCGCAAGGAGCGCCGGGCGGCGCTCCGGCTCTCAATTCGCTCGCCCAATATCTGAAGGATTTCTCCTTCGAAAATCCGAACGCGCCGCGTTCGCTCGGTCCCCAGGAGAAGGCGCCGAATATTTCGATACAGGTCAACGTCAACGCCAAACAGCTGGCGCCGACCGACTTTGAAGTGTGTTTGACGCTCGACTGCAAGGCCGGCGAGGGAGAGGGACTCCTGTTCAAGCTCGACCTCGAATACGGCGGCGTGTTTCGCCTGATGAATATTCCCGAAGAGCAGGTCCATCCGATCGTGATGATCGAATGCCCGCGCATGCTGTTTCCCTTCGTGCGCCAGATCGTGGCCGACGCTACGAGCAAGGGCGGCTATCCGCCGCTCTATATCGACCCGATCGACTTCGTCGCGCTCTATCAGCAAAAGGCCGCCGAAGCCGCAGGTCAGGCTCCTGCTCAGGCAAACTAGCCGGCGCCAGGCGCCGGCGCCGGTTCGTCGCTTGCCAGATAGCGATCCCAGATCGGCGATTTGATTGTCGCGACAAAGGCGAGATGGGCCTCTTCTTCTGCGCCGCTCAATCGCGGCGCGAGAGGCTCCGGCCGTCGGCGCAGCAGATCGCTCGCCGCGGCGATGCGGACGGCGTGCACCGTCTGGAGCGACAGCGCCGCCTGCCGGCCGCCGCAGAGCTCGGCATAGACTTCGGCGAGAAGATTGGCGTCGAGCAGCGCGCCGTGCTTCTCGCGCCGCGAGAGATCGATCGCATAGCGCTGGCACAGAGCGTCGAGAGAATTGGGGCCGCCGGGATGGCGCCGGCGGGCCATCGCGAGCGTGTCGATAATGCGCGCGCCGCTGAGCGGCGGCAAATTGATCAGCGCGAATTCGGCGTTGAGAAAGCGCGTATCGAATTCAGCATTGTGAATGACGAGCGGAACATCCTCGATAAAGTCGAGGAATTCGGCGGCGATCTCCTTGAAGACCTTGTGCTGCGCCAGAAATTCAAAAGAGAGCCCGTGCACGCGGAAGGCGTCTTCCGGCATGTCGCGCTCGGGGTGGATATAGCGATGGAAGTAGCGGCCGGTCGGGATCAGATTGGAGATTTCGACGGCGCCGATCTCGACGACGCGATGGCCGCTCGACGGATCGAGTCCCGTCGTTTCTGTATCGAGAACGATCTCGCGCATGTTGAGCGAACTCCGGCTGATCCCTTTGCTCAAGCAGTGTCATTCCCGGCAGTCCGCAGGACTGACCGGGAATCCAGAGCAACATCCATAGCGATTGTCGCTGCTCTGGATTCCCGATCACTCGCTTTGCGAGCGTCGGGAATGACATCCGTACTGTTCGGCAAACGCCGTATCACGTTTCCAAACGCGCCTTAAGCGCTTTCAATATAGTACGCACCTCTTCGCGGGCGGCGTCCAGACCCTTGTCGGTATGGAGCACGAAATCGGCGCGGGCGCGTTTTACTGAATCAGGCGTCTGCTTCGAAAGGATGGACGCAAATTTCTCCCCCGTCATGCCCTCGCGGGCGAGCACGCGCGTCTTTTGCACATCTTCGGGCGCGGTGACGACCACGACGGCGTCGAAATCCTTTTCGGCGCCCGTTTCGAACAGCAGCGGTATATCGAAAACAACGATGCGGTCGCCCTTGCTTCGGCGCTCTTCAACCAGAGCGTCGCGCGCGGCCCAGACCATGGGATGCACAATTTTCTCGAGATGTTCGAGCGCCGCCGGATCGTTGAGGACGCGGGCGGCGAGCCGCTGACGATCGACGGCGCCGTCGATGACGACGCCAGGAAAGGCGCGATCGATTTCCGTGGCCGCCGGACCCTTGTAGAGTTCATGCACGATCTGATCCGAATCGAGCACCGCAATGCCTTCGGCGCGGAACATCTCGGCCGTCGTCGACTTGCCCATGCCGATCGAGCCCGTGAGTCCGACGCGCAGCATCTTCTGTTCGCTCACGAGAGCAGCGCTCCCTCGCGACGAAGCGCCTCGAGCAGCGAGAGCAGCGGAAGGCCCATGATGGTCCAGTGATCGCCCTCGATTTTCGAGAAGAGTTGCGCGCCCAATCCTTCGATCTGATAGGCGCCAGCCGTAGACAAAGCGTCATCTCCGACCGCCACAAGATATGCGGCGACGAACGCATCGCTTAAGTCGCGCATCGTCAGATCCGCGAACTCGATGGCTTCGAAGATGACGGCGCCGTCGCGGGCCAGAGCGATCGCCGAATGTAAGCGATGCCGCCGACCGGACAGAAACCGCAAAAGCGCTTCGGCTTCGCGCATATCCTTAGGCTTGCCGAAAATCCGGCCTTCGCAGCTTGCGACCTGATCCGCGCCGAGCACCAGCCGGCCCCGAACTGAGATGGCGAGAGCCTTGGCGCGCGCCAGCGCCGATGCGATCGAATCGGCGTCGGCCCCCTCCTGCCGCGATTCGATCGCGCGCTCGTCGACGTCAGCCGGAATTGCTTCGAAAGGAACGCCTGAATGCAACAACGCCAACTGCCGGCCGGCGCTTTTCGACGCGAGAATCAGCGGCGCCGAATCGCGCCAGAAGGGCGAGATCGAACCAATGGTCACGTCCACAGCCCCTGCGCAAAAGCCGAAGAGCGGGGATAAAGGGTCGTCGAAAATTGCCGCGCTTTGGTCAGCGGGAACAGGTCGGCCGGGCGCTCAACAGGCAAGACCCTGTCGAAGGAATCCGAGACGAGGCGGGCGCAGAAGGCATTCACAGGCAATCCACAAATACCTTCCTCCAGAATTTCCGATAGGTTGATGATTCCATTCACTGTCCGCTATTTTCCTCAGCTTCTCGTGACGGCCGGCCGTTCGTGGCTTACTTGTGGGCGAGTGGTTAATGAAAATTAACCTTCGCGTCACTCAAGACACAAATAAAGAATCAATTCCTTTTAAAATGAATTTTGTTTTAACGCGGTTTCGCGCTACGCCGAGTCCAACCAAGGGCATGGACGAGTTGAACGCGATGGCGAAGGAAAAGGCGCTTCTTTCAGTTCTACGCAAAGAAGCGCGAAGCGTTCCGCCGCTCTGGCTGATGCGACAGGCCGGCCGCTATCTTCCCGAATATCGTGAGGTTCGGGCGACCGCGAAAAACTTTCTCGATTTCTGCTATTCGCCGAAAAAGGCCGCGGAAGTGACGCTGCAGCCGATCCGACGCTTTCACTTCGATGCGGCGATTCTTTTCTCCGACATTCTCGTCGTGCCGGACGCGATGGGGCAGCGGGTCGAGTTCGAGAGCGGCTCAGGGCCCCGGCTCGATCCGATCGAATCGCCGGAGCAGGCGGCGGGGCTCGGCGATTTCAACATCGAACGTCTCGCGCCGGTCTTCGAGGCGATCGAGCTTGTGAAGCCGGCGTTGCCGTCAGATGTCGCCTTCATCGGCTTTTGCGGCGCGCCCTTCACGGTCGCAAGCTATATGATCGCCGGCCAGGGCGCGCCCGATCAGGCGCCGGCGCGCCTCTTCGCTTACCGTTTTCCCGAGGCTTTCGCGAAGCTTATCGATCGCGTCGTTGAAGCCTCGATCGATTATCTCGCGCGGCAGATCGAAGCGGGGGTCGACGTCGTGCAAATTTTCGACAGCTGGGCCGGCGTTTTGCCTGCCAATGAATTTCGGCGCTGGTCGGCGGAGCCGGTTCGCCGGATCGTCAAGGGCGTCAAGGCCCGCCATCCTCAAACGCCGGTTATCGCCTTCGTGCGTGGAGCCGACGCGCATTTGCCTACGCTGACGCGGACGGTCGGCGCGGACGGTTACGGGATCGATACGGCGCTCGATCCCGCTTGGGCGGTGGCGGAAACGACGGACGACATTCCGCTGCAGGGCAATCTCGATCCGCTGGCGCTCGTGGCCGGCGGCGAGGCGCTTGATCGCGAAGTAGATTCGATTCTCGCGGCGTTCAGAGGGCGCCCGCATATTTTCAATCTCGGCCACGGCATACTGCAGCAAACGCCGATCGAGAATGTCGAACGGCTGGTCGCCCGCGTCCGGCGCGCGGGAGCCTGACGATGTATGCCTGGATCAAAGCGCTGCATGTCATCGCCATCATTTCATGGATGGCCGGCCTTCTCTATCTGCCGCGGCTCTTCGTCTATCACGCGAGCGCGGGCAAGGGCGCGCTGTCCGAGACGTTCAAGATCATGGAGCGGCGGCTCTACCGCTACATCATGACGCCGGCGATGCTCGTCGCCTGGATCACGGGTCTTTATCTCGCGGTCGAGGGCGGCGCGCTTTCGTCAGGATGGTTTCATGCAAAAGCGACGCTGGTTGTGCTGCTCACCGCCGCGCATATTCACGATGGCGTGTTGATGCGTCGTTTCGCTGAAGACGCCAACGTTCATTCGCCGCGCTACTATCGCATCTTCAATGAACTGCCGACGCTGCTGATGGTCGGCGTCGTTATTCTGGTGATCGTCAAGCCGTTCTAATTGGCGACGATCTTCTCCCAGTCGGGCACGATTCTCGGCGCTGCGGCGTTCACCTTTCCCTTGTTCGCGCCATAGACGCGCTCTGCGGTTCTCCAGCAGAGATCATCGCAGGCCTGCTCGCTCAGACGGTCGAGAAAAACGTCATAGCGCTGGAGTTCCGGCCCGAGGCGTTCGAACTTCGCGACGAGATCCGAACCAAGACAGATGCGCTCGCTATGGCGTTCGGTCAGCGCGAGCCAATGTTCGTCTGGAACGCCGTCAGAGCAAATCGCGACGTCGTAGATCACCCAAGAATAATCGACGCAGACATTTGGATATTGATCCCCCAGCCGCTCGACCATCTGATAATAGAACGGCGCGTTAACGCGTCGGGACATGCCGCAATGCGCGAAGATGAAGCGCGTGCGCGGAAATTCGCGCAGCGCCTCTTCGAGTTCGAACAGATAGACGGGATGATCGCCCTTGGAAACAGCTGTGACGTTCTGGTGCAAGAGCACCGGAAGATCATAGTGACCTGCGAACTCATAGATCGGATACAGGGCGCGATGATTGGCGCGCGCATTCTCGCCGAAGGTGAAGGCGCTGAGATCGTCGTGGCGCAACAGCATTTCGCCGATGCCGCTCCACAGGTCGGGATACTGCTCATATAGCCGCTCGACGTGACGAATGGCGTAACGATCGACCGGATTGAAGCCGCAGATCAATGGATAGAGCCGGCCCTGCTGCTCAGTGGGCAGCGTGCGCACCATTTCGGCGACGATGACGTCCGTGTAAGCGTAGTAGTAACAATGCGCGTCATTGGCGAGATAATAGTCCGGCGGCTCGCGATCATATTCGTTCCACAGCTTGCGCACCGGGAGACCAAAGATCACAGCCTTATCGACATTGGCGCGATCCATGTGCTCGATGAGCATGGCTCCGCCCGGCGTCTCTTGAATGAAATCGACGACGTGAAGATGCGCGTCGATCATCCGCCGCTTGCTGCCGCGAAGCCGGGCAAGCGAACCGACTTCTTCCGGCTTGCGTCGCCAGGTTCGCGCGTCTTCATAGGGCATCGTCAGCTCCAAGCTTTCGCAGCAATTGCATGGCCTCGTCGGCCTTGATTCGATTGTAGAGATATGTCCAGGCTCTGCGGTCGCCGATCATCTCTATAAGTTGCCGCCGATCATATTGATCGAGCAGAGTCAGGCTGATGGTTGGCGGGACCGCCCGCAGGAGCAACGCCAAGTCGCGCGCGTTGCGAGTCAGCTCCGCGACGCGGGCCCAACCGATGTTTGTAAGCAGCGCGTTTTGAGGTTCCTCGGCGATCGCGTTCAGCACGAAGGCCAGATCATCGCCGTGGCGGATGAGCCGGCGCAGATAATCTTCGCCGAGAAGTTCGAGGAGCCGCAGACTGCACTGCGCATAGGCCCACTCCAGCGTCCCTGCGAGATCGCGCGCAGTGACCACCAGCTTGCGCAATCCGGGTCCGTCGAGCGTGTCGATGAGAGTCAATTTGACGTGCGGCTCCGCGATCGTCGCCAGAAGCTCGCGCAGGTGACGGGCCGTCTGCAGAGCGTCGGCCAGATTTTCGCCCATCGCTTCGATAAGGAAGATCTGGTCGTCGCGCGCGAGTGTGCGCATGAGAAGCGGAAGGTCGGAAGGTTTGCGGACGATCTGCGGCAGATGCGGGCGCAGCTGCGCGAGCACGTCGCGGTCGCGGCGGCCATTGAGAACGTCGAGGACGACAGCGAGCTCCTCGGCGTCTCCGACCTCGGCAGTTTCGCTGTCGACGTGAATGGGATAGCGAACGGGATCGGTTGCAGCCATCTCAGATCCGTTAGGGGGCCGGAGCGGATTATGCGGCGCCTGAGCGTGGACGCGCCAGCTTTCAAGGGCGCATTTCGGCGTGGCGGAGCCGTCTTTTACGGAGCGCTTGATTCGCGTCGGGAAATTGTCTAAGGGAGCTTTATCCCTCTGAGGCCCGTGTCTGCTTAAAGCGGCATCGCCGGAATTTCCGCCGGCGCTCGGGAAGGCCATATTCCCCGCCCCACCGCTTATCCCGGCTCCTCTCCACCTGCGCCTAGCCAATACCCAAGGTTCCTCCTGAATGCGGGAAATCAAACTTTCGGACTTGAAGGCCAAGTCCGCCGCCGAACTCCTCGCTTTCGCCGAAGAGCATGAAGTCGAAAACGCCTCTCTGCTGCGCAAGCAGGAGCTGCTTTTCGCGATTCTGAAACAATTCGCCAGCCGCGACGTTGAAATCGTCGGCGAAGGCGTCGTCGAAGTGCTGCAGGACGGTTTCGGCTTCCTGCGCTCGCCAGACGCGAATTACCTCGCCGGCCCTGACGACATCTATGTCTCCCCGTCGCAAATCCGGAAATTCGGCCTGCGCACCGGCGACACGGTCGAGGGCATGATCCGCAGCCCGAAGGAAGGCGAGCGCTATTTCGCGCTGCTCAAGGTCAACAGCATCAATTTCGAAGATCCCGAGAAGGTGCGCCACAAGGTGCCCTTCGACAATCTGACGCCGCTTTATCCGGACGAGCGCCTCAAGCTCGAAATCGAAGACCCGACCAAGAAGGATTATTCTTCCCGCGTCATCGATCTCGTTGCGCCGATCGGCAAGGGCCAGCGCGCGCTGGTCGTCGCGCCGCCGCGTACCGGCAAGACCGTGCTGTTGCAGAATGTCGCCCAGTCGATCACCACCAATCATCCCGAATGCTATCTTATCGTTCTGCTGATCGACGAGCGGCCCGAGGAAGTGACCGACATGCAGCGCAGCGTGCGCGGCGAAGTCGTGTCGTCGACTTTCGACGAGCCGGCGGTGCGCCATGTCCAGGTCGCCGAAATGGTGATCGAGAAGGCGAAGCGACTCGTCGAACACGGCCGCGACGTGGTGATCCTGCTCGATTCGATCACGAGGCTCGGGCGCGCCTACAACACCGTGGTGCCGTCATCCGGTAAGGTCTTGACCGGCGGCGTCGACGCCAACGCCCTGCAGCGTCCGAAGCGCTTCTTCGGCGCGGCGCGCAATATTGAGGAGGGCGGCTCGCTCACCATTATCGCGACGGCGCTGATCGACACCGGCTCGCGCATGGACGAAGTGATTTTCGAAGAGTTCAAGGGCACCGGCAACAGCGAGATCATCCTTGACCGCAAGGTCGCGGATAAGCGCGTCTTCCCGGCGATCGACATCACCCGGTCCGGCACCCGCAAGGAAGAGCTGCTGGTCGCCACCGACATTTTGAAGAAGATGTACGTGCTGCGCCGCATCCTCAATCCGATGGGCACGGTCGACGCGATCGAATTCCTGCTCGGCAAGCTGCGCGAGACCAAGAACAATCAAGGCTTCTTCGATTCGATGAACACGTAAGGCCAAAAGCATGGCCGGCTCGTTCCGGCCATCGTTCTGCGCGCGCGTATTCTAATCGTTGAATCGAAGCGCCATCAGCGTTTCGTCGAGATAGTCTCCATCTTCATTCTTCGCCGAGCGTTCTTCGACGCCATAGGCGCGAAACCCCCATCGCTGGTAAAAACGCAGCGCGCGGAGATTCGACGAGACGACGGTGAGCGTTATGATTTCGACCTTCGCGCTCGCCTCGTCGATCAGTCTTTTCATGATTTCATCGGCGACGCCCGATCCGCGATGAGGCGCCTTCACATACATGCCATAGAGCAGCGCCTTGTGGCGCGTCTTGACGCCGTCGCTCCATGCGAGTCCGCCGACGCCGATTAATTGCGCATCTTCGGCGCTGAATGCGCCAACAACGAAGTCGCGCTGAAGGCGCTCGGCGACGGCGGCTGGTGTGACATGCGCTTCATCTTCCGATGCGAAGCGAAAGGCGCGTGGCTCAAGTCTGAAGCCCTCAAGCCGCAGCGCCTGAAAGTCTTGCGCATCCTGCGCGTTGAGCCGGCGACATGTTGCTCGCATTCGCATATGTCTTTCTGCCGGACAGGTCTTGCGAATTCCAGCGGCTAAAGAAATAAACGGCGCGCATGTTCGAGGATATCGCCAATATATGGACGATCGTCGGCCTTGCGCGCGATCTGAAGCGCGCCGCGCCGCTTGCAATGCGCATCGCCGGCGAGGGTGTCGTCTTCTTTCGTGAGGCTGGCGGGAAGGCTTCCGCGCATATCGATCGATGCCTGCATCGGGGCATCGGCTTGGCATTCGACAACCAGCGTTTTGTGCGGTGCAGCATTTTTGGCCTCGCCCTCTTGAACGTGGGCAGATTGGCGGGCACTTCAGTGTCTGTGCCGCGCCGTAGCGGGGCCGCCGCGCCGTGACCGCGCACGACACGATTTTCGCGCTCGGCACCGGCGCTGGGCGAGCGGCGATCGCCGTGATCCGGATTTCCGGCCCGGGGGCAAGGCAGGCGCTCAAAGCGCTGGCCGGCAAGCTCCCAGAGCCGCGTCGGGCGACTTTCGCGATTTTGCGCGATCCGGGCGCCGGGGAAATGCTCGACCGTGGCGTCGCGCTGTTTTTTCCTGGTCCAGCGTCGTCAACCGGCGAAGATTACGCCGAGCTGCAGCTCCATGGCGGCCGCGCCGTCGTCGATGGCGCGCTTGCTGCGCTGCAGCGGCTTCCCGGCCTGCGTCCAGCCGAGCCAGGCGAATTCGCCCGTCGCGGCTTCGCCAATGGCAAACTCGATCTCTCGCAGGCCGAAGCGCTCGCCGATCTCATCGATGCGCAGACGCAGGCGCAGCGCCGTCAGGCGCTGCGCGTCGCAGGCGGCGCCTTGCGCCGTAAGGTCGAGGACTGGCGGGGCGCTCTGATTGAAGCGCTGGCGCTTCTCGAAGCCGAACTCGATTTCGGCGACGAGGGCGATGTCGGGGCGTTCTCGCCGACGCTTCTCTCCGCGCTGCTGGCGCCGCTCGCCGCCGATATGCGCGCGGCGCTGCGGCTCGCCCCTGCCTCGGAACGCATGCGCGACGGTTTCATTGTCATGATTCTCGGCCGACCAAACGTCGGAAAATCTACATTAATCAATGCATTAACTCAGCGCGATCTCGCCATCGTGTCGTCAATCCCCGGCACGACGCGGGATATGATCGAGGCCCATCTCGACGTTGGCGGCCTGCCGGTCACGGTGATCGATACCGCGGGCCTGCGCGAGGCCGCTGACGAGATCGAGCGGATCGGTGTCGATCGGACGCTGGCCAGAGTCGAAACAGCCGATCTGGCGCTGTGGTTGTCGGACGCGGGCGAGGCGCCGCCGCGCAGCGACATTGAGACGATCAGCGTCGCGACGAAGATCGACCTGAAGCCTGCGCCGGAAGGGGCGATCGGAATCTGCGCCTTGAGCGGCGAGGGGCTCGAAACTCTCGCCGCCGCGATAGAAGCCCGCGCCCGCGCCCGGCTCGGCGACGGAGCGGAAGCGCTGATCGTCAGGGATCGGCACCGCCAGGCGTTGGAAGTTGCGGCGGCAAGCCTCGAAGCCGCAATCCGCAATGGGGGAGGGCTGGAGTTTCAGGCCGAGGAGCTGCGCCGGGCGGCGCGGGCGCTCGGCGGAATTGTCGGCGCCGTCGATGTCGAGGAGGTGCTCGAAGCGGTTTTCTCGCGATTCTGTATTGGCAAATGATATGTTTCACGTGAAACAGGTTCAGCCATGAAACATTTTGACGTGATCGTGATCGGCGGCGGACATGCCGGCTGCGAGGCCGCGGCCGCGGCGGCGCGGCTCGGCGCGCGCACCGCGCTCGTCACCCAAAATCGCGACAAGATCGGCGAAATGTCCTGCAATCCGGCGATCGGGGGGCTTGGCAAGGGCCAACTGGTCCGAGAGATCGACGCGCTCGACGGTCTGATGGGCCGCGTCGCCGATTCGGCGGGCATCCAGTTCCGTGTGCTCAACCGCTCCAAGGGCCAGGCCGTGCGCGGTCCGCGCGCCCAGACCGATCGCAAGCTCTATCGCGCGGCGATGCAGTCGGCGCTGGAAGAGACCGAAAACCTCACGATCATCGAAGCCTCGGTCGAAGATCTGATCATTGAGCGTGACGCCGTTCGCGGGGTCGTCACGCTGGACGAAGAGATCAGGGCCGCGGCCGTCGTCGTCGCGACCGGCACGTTTCTGGGCGGAATGATCCATATCGGCGACGAGCGAACGCCGGCCGGCCGGATGGGCGATGCGCCCTCGAACGCGCTGAGCCGACGTCTTCGCGATGCAGGATTTGGAGTCGCCCGGCTCAAGACCGGCACGCCGCCGCGGCTCGACGGCCGCACCATCCGGTGGGCGGCGCTCGAAGAGCAGTGGGGCGATCCGACGCCCGAGCCCTTCTCCTATCTCACGACGACGATCGCGAACCGTCAGATCGCCTGTGGCGTCACCCGCACGACGCCGGCGGCGCATCGGATCATTCTCGACGATCTGCATCGTTCGCCCCTGCGCACCGGGGCGATCTCGGGCCCCGGTCCGCGCTATTGCCCGTCGATCGAGGACAAGGTCACGCGTTTCGCCGACCGCGACGCCCATCAAATTTTTCTTGAACCCGAGGGGCTCGACGACCACACCGTCTATCCGAACGGGGTCTCGACCTCGCTGCCGCTGGCGACCCAGCAGGCGTTCATCAACGCGATTCCGGGCCTTGAGAACACTCACATTCTGCGGCCGGGCTATGCGATCGAATATGATTATGTCGATCCGCGCGAGCTTTCGGCGACGCTCGAAACCAAGCGGATTCGCGGGCTTTTCTTCGCCGGCCAGATCAATGGCACCACGGGCTATGAGGAGGCTGCGGCGCAGGGGCTGCTGGCCGGAATCAATGCCGCGCGTCATGCGGCGGGCGGCGCGGCGATCGTCTTCGATCGCGCCGAGGCCTATCTCGGCGTCATGATCGACGATCTCGTCACCCGCGGGGTCAGCGAGCCCTACCGCATGTTCACCTCGCGCGCGGAATATCGTCTGTCGCTGCGCGCCGATAATGCCGACGAGCGCCTGACGCAGCGTGGAATCGAGATCGGCTGCGTCGGCGCCCGGCGGGAGTCCCATTATGCGGACTGCGCTGACCGTCTCGCCTCTGCCCGAGCGCTGCTGCAGTCGCGCGAACTGACGTCGGCGGCGGCGCTGCGGCACGGGCTGCCGGTCAATCAGGACGGTCTGCGCCGCAGCGCCTATGCGCTTCTGTCCTTTCCCGATATCGCGCTGGACCGCCTTGCGTCGATCTGGCCAGAGCTCAGCGGAATCGATCAGAGGAGCGTGGAGCGGCTGGAGACCGAGGCGCGCTACGCGGTCTATCTCGACCGCCAGCAGGCGGATATTGACGCGTATCGACGCGACGAACGCCTGGCTTTGCCCGAGGGGCTGGACTATTCGGCGATCGCCGGCCTTTCCGCTGAATTGCGCGGAAAGCTCAGCTATCTGCGGCCCCGCACGATCGGCCAGGCGCAACGCATCGACGGCATGACCCCTTCGGCTCTCACCTTGCTGGCGGCGCGAGCGCGCCGGGCGTGAGGGATGCTTCAGGCCGGGACGAGGCGCTGAGGCTTTTCCCCGAACTCAGCGCCATCGAGACTGAGCTGGACATCTACGCCGCCCTGTTGAAGCGCTGGCAGGCGAAGATCAATCTCGTGTCGGCGGCGACGCTCAACGACATTTGGCTGCGGCATTTCGCCGATTCGGCGCAGGTCCATGCGGCGGCGCCTGACATTGTGCGCTGGGCGGACATGGGCTCCGGGGCCGGCTTTCCCGGAATGGTGACGGCGCTGCTGCTGAAGGCGACGCCTGGAGCCGTAGTCCATCTGATTGAGAGCGATCAGCGGAAGGCGAGCTTCCTGCGCGCTGTTTCACGTGAAACAACGGCGCCGGCGATAATTCACGTCGAGCGGATTGAAACCGCTCTGCCCAAATTGGCAGGGCAGATCGAGGGGATCAGCGCCCGCGCGCTCGCGCCTTTGCCGCGCCTCCTGCAATTGGCCGAAACGGCGCTAAAGGAAGGCGCCGTCGGCGTATTTTTTAAGGGGGAAGAATGGCGAGATGAATTGACCGCCGTCGAGGCGCTGGGTAGCTTTAGCTGCGAATCGGCAGAAAGCCGCACCCGCAGGGGCGCGCGCATCGTCGTGATCAAGCGCAAGGCTTCCCCATCGTGACCGCTTCGACTTCGCCGCGCATCCTTGTGCTGGCCAATCAAAAGGGCGGCGTGGGCAAGACCACCACCGCCATCAATCTCGGCACCGCGCTTGCCGCGGTCGGCGAGGATGTCCTAGTCATCGATCTCGACCCGCAAGGCAACGCGTCGACTGGCCTTGGAATCGACCGCCAGAACCGGCCGATCTCGACCTATGACGTGCTGCTCGGCGAGTCGAGTCTCGCCGACGCCATCGTCGCAACAGTCGTGCCGCGGCTGTCGATCGCGCCGTCGACGCTCGATCTCCTCGGCGTCGAGCTTGAAATCGCCAATGACAAGGATCGCGCCTTCCGGTTGAAGCGGGCGCTGGCCGAACTTGCGGTTGAGCACGATGCGGAGCGGCGCTACAGCTATATTCTGATCGACTGCCCGCCTTCGCTAAATCTACTTACAATCAATGCTCTAGCAAGTAGCGACGCCGTCGTTGTGCCGCTGCAGTGCGAGTTTTTCGCGCTCGAAGGTCTGTCTCAGCTGCTCTCAACTGTCGAACAGGTCAAGCAAACTATCAACCATAAGTTGTCTATCCACGGCGTCGTTCTGACCATGTACGATCCGCGCAATAACCTCGCCAATCAGGTCGCCGCCGATGTGCGCCGGTTCATGGGCGAGAAGGTGTATGACACGATGATACCGCGCAACGTCAGGGTTTCCGAGGCGCCGTCGCATGGCAAGCCGGTGCTGCTCTATGACCTGAAATGCTCGGGCAGCCAGGCCTATCTCAAGCTCGCCTCGGAAGTGATCCAGCGCGAGAAGCGGCTGCGCGCGGCTTAACGGAAAGAGGAGCGTTTAGAAGATGGCGGAGGACTCGCGTCGCCGGCTCGGCCGCGGATTGGCGGCGCTTCTCGGCGACGCCGCCGCCGAGGCCGCTCCCGTAGAGCGCCCGCGCGGTCCGCGAAAGGCGCCGATCGAATTTCTGCGCGCCAATCCGCGCAATCCGCGCACATCCTTTCGCGAGGAGGACCTCGCCGAACTGACCGCGTCGATCCGCGAAAAGGGCGTGATCCAGCCGATCGTCGTGCGCGCGGTCGCCGGCGTCGCCGACGCTTATGAAATCATCGCCGGAGAACGGCGTTGGCGCGCGGCGCAGATGGCGGGACTCTCCGATGTGCCGGTGGTCATTCATGAGGCTGACGACAAGGAAGCGCTCGAACTCGCCATCATCGAAAATGTGCAACGCGCCGACCTCAACGCCATCGAGGAAGCGAAGGGTTACGAGCGGCTCGGCGCCGAGTTCGGCTATGCGCATGGCGAGATCGCCAAAATCATCGGCAAGAGCCGGTCTCACATCGCCAACACCATACGTCTGCTGAATCTGCCGGAAGAGGCGAAAAAGCTCGTGAGCGAAGGCGCGATTTCGGCCGGTCATGCGCGCGCGCTGCTTGCGGTCGCCGACCCCGCCGCAATCGCGCGGCGCATCGTCAAACAGGGAATGACGGTTCGCGACGTCGAACGGCTGGCTCAGGCGCAAACCGAGAAAGTTCGTCCGCCGAAACATTCGGCGCGTTCCACCAAGGACGCCGACGCGCGCGCGATCGAAAAGACGCTGAGCGACGCCCTCGGCTTGCGAGTCGAGCTGCGGCCGAACGGCGAAAAGGGCGAAGTGCGGATCAGATATGAATCGCTTGAGCAGCTCGATTCGATCTGCCGTCTCCTCAGCGAATAGTCTTTGACGAGCGCGCGCTCTGCGCCATTTCCTCGCATGGATGCGGCGACAGCATCCGATGGATGCGGGTCATGAAGGCGACGGCGAAGAGCGGCGTCAGCACATTCAGTCCTGGCGTCGCGACGAAGACCGCGATGAACAGTCCGGCGACGAAGAGCCACAGCGCGTGACGGCGGCGCAGTTCTTCCGATGCCTGCAGTGAACGAAAGCGCGTCGCGGCGAAAAGAAAATATTCGCGACCGAAGAGATAGGCGTTGGCGAGGAGAAAGGCCGCTGCGTTTATTCCCGGCACGAACAGCAGCAGCAGCGCGAAGAAATTGACGATCGCCGAGACGAGCGCGAAGCGCAGTCCCATGAATTGCGCTTGAGTCGCGGGAATGGCGCGCCCGCGCTGTCCTGGCGGATAAAGGTCCGCTTCGACATGATCGGCGAGATCGTCGAGAAACAGTCCCGCAACCAGCACCGACACAGGGGCAATAAGAAAGGCCATCAGAAAGAACAGCCCCGCGCCCGTCGAATAGGCCAGCGCCGTCAGCAGCCAAGGATGGTCGACCATCACGAAGGACATGGCGAGCTTGTCGAGACCGACCCAGGCCAGCGCAAGCAACAGGAAGGTCATGCCAAGACTCTTGACGAGCACCGCGCGGAATGGCGGCGTCATGATTTGGCGCAGCGCCGCCAAAGCGGCTTGGAGCATTTCAGTCATGGCGTGATCATGGCAAGTTTATAATGGCGAGTCGATTTCGGAGGGCCGATCACGGCGATGCATGAGGCGCGCCGCCCGCGCCATGGAGATGGCGTTTCTGGGGAAGCGGCGCAAGCGTCGTCTCCCTCCATCCGCTGACGCTTCTTGGCCAGACGCTATTTGGCTAAATGTGCGCCGAGATTTTCCAGGCCCTTCACAAACTGATCGCCGATCATCCTGTCGCGACTGACAAAAATGTTCATTGCCCTGCTCATGAGGCCGGCGTCGCCGGACATGCTCCATACGACATGAGTCCTACGGGCGGCGGAGTCGCCGCCAAAACCCAGAGCGCTCGCGAGCCATCGACCTTTCGTCGCTTTGCCGACGGGCGTCAGAAAAAAGGTCACGTCGTTGGCGGCCACAAACGGCTTTTGCATATCGAGCTTGAGGTGCACGCGCTCGCCTGGCTGACTGTCCAGGATGGTCATGCGTCCGGCGCCGACCGTTCTGTCCCCGGACCATTCGAAAACCGCGCCGGGACCGGCGGCAGGTCCATCGTAACGCGTTTCGGCGCCTGGATCGAGCTTCGCCCACGGCGACCAAAACATCCAATTGCGTAGATCGTTGATCGCGGCGAAAACCTGTTGCGGCGGCGCGTCGATAACCGCCTCGCGTCGCACCACGAAACGATCCGGCTGAAGATAAACGGCCAATGCGAGCAAAGCGGCGCCGTAGCAGATCACGAGTAACAGCAAGCCGGACATCAATCTCCTCCAATGCCTGCGCCGCCAAGAGCCCGCGAGACAACTAGCGCGCAGGGCTCGGGCTTCAAATTATTTACGCGCCAATCAGCGTCGCCGCGCGCGTCTCCTCGAGACGGAATTTGACGTCGCCGCCGCTTGTCGCCGCGGCGATCAGGAATCCGCTGCGCCGCCATTGCGCGACGCCATAGCTCTCTCCGGAGCCGCTGCTAACGGCGAGTGGCGACAGGTTGACGACAAAGCTGTCGAGCCCGCGCGCCAGGCCGCGACCGTCGGCTTTCAAGACGGCCTCCTTGAGAGTCCAAATCGCAAAGAAAATTTCGCTCTGCGCGATCGGATCGGACTCGGCGCGCAAAAGCGCCGCTTCATCGGGCGCGAAGAAGCGTTCGGCGACTTTGAGCGCGTCTCGAGGCGTCAGAAAGGATTCGACGTCGACGCCAACCGCGCGTCCCGAAGCGATCGCCACCGCGGCCATGCCGCGCGTATGCGAGAGGCTGACGTCGAAGCCGACGCTGGGCGCAAGCAGAAAGGGCTTGCCATGCGGCGTCGCGCCAAAACGCCATTCGCCGGGCGAGATATTTTTCGAATGTTCGGAAAGTCGCGCGCGCAACAGCGCATGCGCGGCGACATAGGCGCGGCGATCATCGTCGAAAGCGAAACGCTTCGCCCGCGCCGCTTCGCCTTCATCGAGAAGCGCAGCGAGCTTTGGCCATTCGTCATCGGCGATCGCCGCAACGTCGATGAACGACACATCGACGGCGCACGTCTCGTGAGCAGCGTCGGCCGGCGTCAGGAAACTCCGAGCTTCTTTTGAAGATTGGTCGAGGACGTCGTGTATTGGAACAGCAGCTTCTTGTCGGGATAGACGTAGCGATGCGCCTTCTGCGCGGCGAGCGCAACCTCGTGGAAGCCCGACAGAATGAGCTTCAATTTGCCCGGATAGTAATTGATGTCGCCGACGGCGAAAATGCCCGGCTGACTCGTCTCGAATTTTTCCGTGTCGACCGGAATGAGGTTTTCATTGAGCTGAAGCCCCCAATCGGCGACCGGACCAAGCTTCATGGTGAGGCCGAAGAACGGCATCAGCCGCTCGCAGGCGAGCTTTTCTTCGACGCCGTCATTGCCTTTGAGCGTGGCGCTCATCAACTCGCCGTCTTCGCCGTGGACTGCGGTGATCTGACCGAGCCTGAAGTCAATCTTGCCCGCCGCCGTAAGCTCCTGCATCGCCGAGACTGAATGCGGCGCGGCGCGGAACTGGTCGCGGCGATGCACGAGCGTGAGGCTTTTCGCGACCGGCTGGAGGTTGAGCGTCCAGTCGAGCGCTGAATCGCCGCCGCCGACGATCACAACGTTCTTGTCGCGGAAATCCTCCATGCGACGCACGGCGTAGAAGACCGACTTGCCCTCATAGGACTCGATCTTGGGAATCGGCGGCTTCTTGGGCTGGAAAGATCCGCCGCCCGCGGCGATGAAGACGACCTTGGCGTGGAAGATTTTCCCGGAGTCCGTGCTGAGACGAAATTCCGGCTTTTCAGCGGTTCCAAGCGGCGCCAGCGTTTCGACCATTTCATTGAAGTGAAAGGTCGGATGAAACGGCTCGATCTGCTTAAGGAGATTGTCCGTCAGCTCCTGGCCGGTGCAAACCGGCAGGCCGGGAATGTCATAGATCGGCTTTTCGGGATAGAGCTCGGAACATTGGCCGCCGGCGCGCGGAAGAATGTCGATGACATGCGCCTTGATGTCCAAGAGGCCAAGTTCGAACACGGAGAAAAGGCCCGCGGGACCGGCGCCGACGATGACGACATCGGTTTCGATCGCGGCTTCCTTAAGCTGGTTCATGGTCAATTCCCGGTAAAATCCCCAAACCCATGGAGAGGAAAGACGTCGTCGCCGCAGCGTCGCGACCGACGCCGCCCAAGCGGGGCCCGTCTCGCGCCGCTCTCGAAACTCGGCGCTGTCCTTGTTCGTCTATCGCATTTGTCGAGAGATTCAAACCTGCGCGATTTGGAAGAATTGCGTATCAGCCCTGCTGGGCTGGCGTCGTGACGACGAGCCCTTCGAGTTCCGGCCTGACGGTGATCTGGCAGCAAAGCCGGGAATTCGGCTTCACGTCAAATGCGAAGTCGAGCATGTCCTCTTCCATCTGCGACGCCTTGCCAGTCTTTTCCGTCCAGTTTTCATCGACATAGACGTGGCAGGTGGCGCAGGCGCAGGCGCCGCCGCACTCGGCGGCGATCTCGGGAATGTCGTTGCGGCGCGCGGTCTCCATGACGGTTGAGCCGACCTCGCCCTCGACGGTGCGGGCTTGACCGTGCGAATCGATGAAGGTGATCTTGACCTTTGTCGGCGCGCCGCCGCCCGGCTCTGCGCCATAGCGGGTCGCAGCATCCTCAAAGCCCATCTTCGCCATGACGCCTGTCTCTTCCTCGTCCATGCTCAGTGTTCGCGGCGCTTCCGATGTCCGCCGGGCGGAACGCCATGGTCCTTGTTCGTCGACGCCGCGCGCGGTTCGCTGGCGGGCGCCTAAATCGTCGCCGTCCAGTTACCACCCGTCCGTTTGCGGCGCTAGCCCCTCCAAGCGCGCGCGACCCTGGGCCACATTCCAGCGGTCTAGCGGCTCGCAGACGCAAGAGGCGCGCTGATGACGGACATCGCTTTGAGCTTCCGCGACGCCGACGGCGCGATGCGCGCCGACCTCACCCGCTGCCTCGATTTCATGAACGGGACGCCTTTTTTCAAGCGCTACAAGACGGAGACCTGGGACGCCCTGCAACAATCGGGAGCCAGCAGCATATTGGATGTCGCCTGCGGGGTCGGCTTTGACGTCATCGAACTGGCGCGGCGTATCCCAGGCGCCAATGTCTATGGGCTTGATCCGTCGCAGGGCTTTCTGGAACTGGCGCGGGAACGGGCGCAGGGCCTTGCGAATGCGCGCTTTGTCGGCGGCGACTCGCGCCGCTTGCCGTTCGGGGACGGCTGCTTCGACGCCGTGCGGATCGACCGCTCCCTGCAGCACATCGGCGGCCCCGACGACGCGCTGCGTGAAATGGTTCGGGTGACGCGCCGGGGCGGGAAAATCGTCGTCGCCGAACCAGATTGGGGAACGTTTTTCGTTTACAACGGGAATTTCGAAACCGGCGCCACGATCGCCGGATTTTGGGAAAAGTCGTTCGCCAATCCTTACATCGGCCGAGAAGCCGGCGTTCTGCTCCAACGCTGCGGCGTCGAGAACATCGGCTGCCGGACGCATGCGCTCGCCGTAAGGAGCGGGGAGGCGGCGGACATCATCTTCGACCTTCAACGCGTGATGGACAATTGCGTGGCGGCGGGCGCGTTGACGGAAGCGGAGGCGAAAATCTGGCGAGAGGCGACGCAAGCGGCCTGCCGAAGCGGCGCGTTTCTCGCGTGCCTCAACATCATGCTGTGGGACGGGTCAGTCCGCTGAAAGGCGAGCGGCCTTCACGCGCTACAGCCGAGCCTTTGTCCATTGCCCGATACGCAGCGCGATGCGCGCGGCGGCGTCGCTGAGCGACCGGGCCGCCTGAGAGCCCACATGCTCCGGGGCGGGACCCTCTTCGACAAAAATTCGCGCCGACCGCGCCTGCCCGCCGCCATCCACGAGTTCGACGGAAACTTCAATGACGGCAAGATTGCGGGCGATGTCGATCTCGAAGCGCCGCACGTCCGTCCCCAATTTCGTTTGGGCGCCAATATTGGAAGAGGCGGATAGACCGCATCGCTGTAGCGCTTCGATCAGGCGGCGCTGAAAAAGGCGCGGCAATGGATCGGACCATTGCACGCCGGGAAGAACGGCGACGCTGTCGCCGGCCGCACGTACGACGATTCGATCGGAGGAGGTTGGAGCGACCGCGGCAGGCTCAGGAACATAGATTGGGGGACCGCCGCGCAAGGCGATGCTGCGCAATGCGCCGGTGTCGGCAGTCAGATCGAACGTCTCGCGCGGAGCAGAGGCGCAGGCCGCGACGAACAGCGTCAGCAATGCGAGGGCTGTCGTCCGCGTCGCCTCCCGTTGCGTCGACGTGGACGCCTTCAGTTTCATGCCGACCCGTCGCCCCATCTCGCCCGCGCGCCGAGTCGGGCTTCGTCCTTCTATCCGATCCGCGCTGCGACTCAAAGCCACGCTTGGAGGTCTTGGGTCACGCTGCATTTGGACGCAATCGCTCAAATGCGCATGACATGATCGTTCTCAAAGCTTAGAGCGCGCTTAACGCGAAACCGGCATCCGCCTTTTCGCGAGCCGCGCGCTACTGGCCCTGGTATTCCGGCACGGACTGAGACGGTCCGAAGATGAATTGCGAGGGGTTCTTCTCGACCGAGCGCAGCGTGCGGTCGAATGTGTCGACCGCCTTGCGGCCGTCGACGGCAAGCTGTTCATATTCGCGAAGCCCCGTCGCGGCGAAGCGGTTGATGCGTTCCGACGCTCCCGCGATGTTGCCGGTGATCGACTTGATCTGTCTGGGGTCGATCGCCGCGATTAATTTCTCGCCGGCGGCGAGAACCTTGTCGAGCCGCGCCGCTACGGGCTTCATCGACTGCGCGATATCGGAGGCGTCGCGGATGAAACTTGTGATCGACGCGGAGTTGTCGGCGAGAGTCTTGCTCACCGTCTCGGCGTTCTTGAGCGTCGCCGTGATGGACGGACCATTGTCGTCGATCAGTTTGTCGAGCTTGGTGAGGACTTCGGCGGCCTTCGTCGACAGGTTCTGAACATTGCCGAGCAGATTCTGGATTTCGGAACGCTCGGCCTGAATTTGAGGATATTTTTGATCCTTCTGCGCCGTCAGGGGCGGCGCGCCATGCGTGCCGCCGACGAGCAGGACGTCGGAGACGCCCGTGAATCCCCGCGTCTCCAGACGCGCGCGCGTATCGGTCTTGACCGGCGTTCTGCTGTCGATCCTGACCAGCACGTCGACCTTGCTCGGATCCTGTTCGGAAATTCCAAGATGCGTGACCTCGCCGACTTTCACGCCGTTGAACAGCACCGAGGAGCCGCGGGTCAGTCCGGAAACCGCCCCGGTGAAGACAATCTGGTAAGTTTCCTGCCGGCCAAGCTGACTGGGTCCAGAAAACCAGTAGACGAAAAGGAAGGCGGCGAAGGCCACCGCCAGCGTGAAAGCGCCGATCAGCGCGTAGTTGGCGCGGGTTTCCATTCTTCGTCCTTGTGCTCGATGCGCGTAGCGGTCAGCCGGCCGCCGCGCACGCCGTGGAAATAGGCTTTCAGCCACGGGTGGTCGGATTCGAGTAAGGTTTCCAACGGCCCTGCGGCGATCACCCGACCTTCAGCAAGCGCCGCCACCCGGTCGCAGATCGAATACAGACTATCGAGATCATGCGTCACCATGAACACGGTCAGCCCGAGGGTCTGCTGCAGCGTGCCGATCAGCTCGTCGAATTCGGCGGCGCTGATCGGATCGAGTCCCGATGTCGGCTCGTCCAGGAACACGAGCTCGGGATCAAGCGCCAAGGCGCGCGCCAGGGCCGCGCGCTTCACCATGCCGCCCGACAATTCTGACGGAAATTTGTCGGCGGCGTCTGGACTGAGGCCGACAAGCTCGAGCTTGAACATGGCCAGCTCGTCCATCAATCGCTGCGAGAGGTCGCGCGTTTCTCGCATCGGCATTTGAATGTTCTGCTTGACCGTGAGGCCGGAGAACAGCGCCCCGTTCTGAAACAGCACGCCCCAGCGCTGCTCCAGGGCCCGGCGTTCAACCGGCCCCAGGGCGTCCCGGTCCTTTCCAAAAATCCGAATGGCGCCCGCCCGGGCCGGCACGAGTCCGAGTATCGTGCGGGTCAGCACCGATTTGCCCTGGCCGGACCCGCCGACGACGCCGAGCACCTCGCCGCGGAAGACGTCGAGATTGAGCCCTTTGACGACAGTCCTGTCGCCGAAGCCGACGACGAGATCGCGCACGCTGATGACGACATCGCGATTTGGCCGCTGATCCGCGGCGCCGTTCGCATAGGTCGAGAAGCTGCTCATACCCGCGCTCAATAGTCGATCGACGCGAAAAATACGGCGAACAAGCCATCCATCACGATGACCATGAAGATGGACTTAACCACCGAGGACGTGACCTGGCGGCCAAGCGACTCGGCGGACCCCTTCGTCGCGAGCCCATCCATCGAGGCGATGAGTCCGATCACCAGCGCCATGAAGGGCGCCTTGATAATGCCGACGAGGAACGTGTGCAGCGCGATCGCTTCCTTGAGCAATGACGCGAAAGCCACGGGGCTGATGCCGCCATACCACCAGGACACGATCATGCCGCCAAAGAGCGCCGCCATGTCGGCGATAAAGGTCAGAATCGGCAGGGAGATGATGAGGCCGAGCACGCGCGGCGCGATCAGCACCTCGATGGGAGAAAGTCCCATCACCAGCAGCGCGTCGATCTCCTCTCTCATTTTCATCGAACCGAGTTCGGCGGTGATCGCCGAGCCGGAACGGCCGGCGATCATGATCGAGGTGAGCAGCACGCCGAGTTCTCGCAACACCAGAATGCCGATCAAGCTGACGGTGTAGCTCGACGCGCCAAACTTGAGCAGCTGGAAGATGCCCTGCTGCGCGACGATGCCGCCAACCAGCACGTTGATGAGAACGATAATCGGAACGCTACGAAAGCCGATGAGCTCGATTTGCGCGACAAGCGACGTGAACCGGAATCTGTGCGGATTTCCAGCCACATAGATCATCGACGCAACGAATTCGCCGAGAAAGCTGACCCCACGATAGAATTCGCGAAGAGCCTCAACGGTCGATTCGCCGAGGTCCGAAAGCAGGACGAAGACCAGATTGAAGCGCGGCCGGGCCGGCGCCTCGAAGTCGCGATAATGCGCCTCGTCGAGCAGGGTCGAATATTCCGGGCGCACATGTTCGATCGCAACCGCGACCCCTCTATGCGCGAGATCATGCCGCGCGCGATTGATGAGCCAGGCGCCGGCGGTGTCGAGCTGCGAGACCTGCGAAAGATCGATGGCGATCATCCGGTTGCGGTGGCCCTCCTCGACGATCCGTCGCGCCTCCTCTTCGAGGCGATGAGAGGCGACGAGAGTCCAGTCGCCCGAAAGCGACAGCCGCACGCCCTCCGGCGAAGACTGGCGCATGAGTTTGGGCGGACGCTCCGTCGCTGCGACGGTCATCGGATTTCGCTCTGCGCTAGATCACGCTGCATTTGGGCGGAATCGCCCAAATGCAGATAACGTGATCGATTCCAAAAGATTAGAGCGCGCTTTATGCGAAAAACCGGATTCCACTTTTTCGCAGCGCGCTCTACCGTCGACGATCGGCTCATGAATGGCGTCATCTTATCCGCCGATTGTGGCGCGCCGCCGACGCCGGCAGGCGCGGCCGCATGAAAAACGTGATAACCCCGTGAATTGACGCCAGCAAGCGCGTCGACGCACAGCTTGTCGAACGCGGCTTACGCAATGTGGACGTCGGAGAGCCAATTGACGCGGAAATTGTCCGTAGCGGTAGAGACTTATCCGATCGCCGGCCGTTTCGTGATTTCACGCGGCGCCAAGACCGAAGCGATAGTCGTGACCGCGACTTTGGTTGAGGACCGCGGCCTGGGGCGGGGCGAATGCGTGCCCTACGCCCGATATGGGGAAAGCGTCGAAAGCGTCGTCGCGACGATCGAGCGCGCGCGCGACGCTCTCGAGGCCGGCGTCGGCCGCGCCGCCTTGCAGCGTCTTCTGCCCGCCAGCGCGGCGCGTAACGCGCTCGACTGCGCGCTGTGGGACCTCGAGGCCAAGCTTTCGGGCGTCCCGGCCTATGCGACGGCCGGCTTCGACGCGCTTTCGCCGCTCGTGACGGCCTATACGCTCTCGGTGGGCGCGCCAGAGGAAATGCGCGAGGCTGCGAAAAAGGCGGCAGACCGGCCTCTGCTGAAGATCAAGCTTGCCGGAGAAGGCGACGAAGCGCGTCTGGCGGCCGTGCGCGACGGCGCGCCTGATTCCACGCTCATCGTCGACGCCAACGAATCATGGAGCGAGGAATCGCTGCCCCGCCGACTCGCCGCCTGCGCTGATTACAGCGTCGCGCTCGTCGAGCAGCCTCTGCCGGCCGGCGCAGACGAAGCGCTTGCGGATATTCGGTCGCCCGTGCCGATCTGCGCCGACGAAAGCGTGCATGACCGGGCGTCGCTGGCGCCGCTCAAGGGTCGCTACGACGCGGTCAACGTCAAGCTCGACAAGACCGGCGGGCTGACCGAAGCGCTGGCGCTTTGCCGTGCGGCGCAGGACATGGGCTTTTCAATCATGGCCGGCTGCATGGTGGGGACCTCGCTCGCCATGGCGCCGGCCGTCATTGTGGGTCAGATGGCGAAATACGTCGACCTCGACGGGCCGCTGCTTCTCGCCCGCGACCGCATTCCCCGACTGCTTTATGAGGGTTCGACGCTCACGCCGCCGGACGCAAAGCTGTGGGGATAGCGCGGGCGCGGTCTGGACTTATTGACCGGCGGAGCTCTTGTAAACTAAATATTGACGGATGGGGATGGGGTTCCCCCGATAACCGCCGAAAGGCTGATGACTCCTACGAACTCGTCGCCGCGTTCACCGAATGTTGGCGCAGGGTAGGAGCGTTTCGTGCACCAGCAGCCCGTAGCTTGTCGTGCGCCGTCCGGCTTGCGCCCCAGCAACGGGTTAACCGTCGCCCGGCGCAGCGGCGCGATGCGATTCGGCGCGCGGCGCGGACGCCTGTTTTGCGGACTCCCGTTCGCCGTCATTCTCGCCGGCTGCGCGCCGACCGCGCAGGACGAGCGCGCGCAGTTTCTCGGCCCGCCGGCGATGGAGCGCACGATTGCAAGATCCGGGCTCAGGGTCGCCGACGAAACGTCCTGGCCGCGCGAAGAATGGTGGCGCGCCTTCCGCAGCCCCGAGCTCGACGCCGTCATCGATAAGGCGTTGCGGGACAATCAAAGCCTGAGAAAGGCGGAAGATGCGCTGCGCGGCGCCGACGCATTGGCGCAGGTCGCCGGCGCAAGGCTTCTTCCAGAAGTTCAGGCGACCTTCGGCATGCGGCAATCCCGCAACCCTCTGCATGGCGTCGTGGCCTCCTACAATCCGGCGCAGGGCGGATTGGAGAAGACCATGGCCTTCATCAATCCGCTGGTGATGAGCTATGAGCTCGATTTCTGGCAGAAGAACCGTGCGTTGCTCGATGCGGCGATCGGCGAGTCTGCGGCCCAGGAGGCCGAACTGGAGCAGGCGCGCCTGCTGCTGACCGCTTCGGTCGCGCGCGCCTATCTGCGCGGCTACGCCACCGCGCGCCAACTTGAGGTGGCGAAAGCCCTGACGCGGATGCGGCGCGATTTGGTGTCGCTTGCCGAGACCCGTTATCGTACCGGCCTCGACTCCTTGGACGGGGTGCAGGTCGCCCGCGCCGAATTTGAAAACGCCGTACGGCGCGAAGCGGCCGTTCAGGCGCTTCTGACGCTCCAGAAGGATGCGCTCGCCCGTCTCATGGGCGAGGGACCCGACGCCGCGCACGATCTTTACGCCGGACGAAGAGCGCCGTCGCCCGCCGCGCCGGCGCTGCCGCGCAGCCTGCCGATCGAACTGCTCGTCCACCGCCCGGATCTCGCCGCCGCTTTGCGCCGCGCCGAGGCGGCGGCGGCCCGCGTTCACGTCGCCAAGACGCTGTTTCTTCCCTCGATCGACCTTGCGATTTCCGGCGGCTTCGAAGGCTCGGTGACCTCGACGAAAATCAGCAAGCTCGCGGGCTATCTCTTCACGCCTTCGGCGATCGGCTACGCCGTCTCGCCCACCCTGCGGCTGCCGGTTTTTCAAGGCGGCAGGCTCAGCGGAAATCTCGAGGTTCAGCACGCCGATTATGACCAGGCCGTCGATTCCTATAATGAGACGCTGCTGCAGGCCGCGCAGCAGGTCGCCGACGCAAGCGCCAATCTCAAACGCGCGTGCACTGAATATGAGGCGCAGACCCGCTTTCTGCGCGCGGCGCGCGCGCAATACGATCTCGCGCAAACGCGCCTGCGCGACGGGCTGAAAGATCGCCGCGAAATCGTCGTCGAACGCGCCGATCTGTTCGAATCAGGCTTTACGCAACGTGCGCTCGAAGGCGACAGGCTTATCGCCGCCGTAGACCTTTATCAGACGCTCGGCGGCGGCTATGCCGGCGGTCCGCCGCCCGACGCGCCGAAGCCGGCGCCCGAAACCGACCCCTTGACGCCCACCGTTGAGGCGATCCAGTCGCTTGGTGGCGGCTGAGCGCCTCACTTTGAGCCTCACTTAAGCAGAAGAACGCGAACCCGGTCGATGCCGCTTTCCCGCAAAAACATCCGCTTCCGCAGGGAATTTCTGCTCAAGATCGTCATGGCGGCGGTCGCGATCGGCGCGGCGATTGCGCTGTTGCAGTGGTTTTTCTACGAGCGGCATTGGGTGACGACGGACAACGCTTATGTCGCCGGCAACATTATTCCCGTGCAGGCGGACGCGACGGGAGTTGTCGCGGCCGTTCTGGCGGAAGAAACCCAGTTCGTGAAAAAAGATGAGGTGCTCGTGCGCCTCGACGGACAGCGCGCCAGAGCGGCGCTCGCGCAGGCCGAAGCCGATCTCGGTCGCGCCGTCCGCGCCGTCGGGGCCCTGTACGCCCAGCGCAATCAAGTATGCCAAAGGGTCATCGCGCGCGCCGCGCTTCGCGACAGAACGCGACACGATCTCGCAAGATATAGGCAGGCTGCGGAGAGCGGCGCGTCATCGCGGCAGGTGCTGCAGAACGCCGAGGACCAGCTCGCCGCGCTGGAAGCCGATCTGCGCGAAGCGCAAGCGGAATATCAGGCGGTCGAGGCGCGAGTCGGCGGCGTGACGCGCATGAACCATCCCGACATCGAGGCCGCCAAAGCCAAATACTACGACGCTTACATTGAATTCGCGCGCCAGAACATTCGCGCGCCGGCAAGCGGCTTTGTCGCCAAACGCCGCGTCCAGGTCGGCGATCGTATGCGCCCCGGAGATCCTATTCTCAACATCGTGCCGCTCGACCATCTCTGGGTGGAAGCGAACCTCTGGGAAAACAGAATGGCCCGGGTTCGCCCCGGGCAGCCGGCGATCATCACGGCAGACCTCTACGGATCGAAGCAGATCTACCATGGCGAAGTGGTGGGGCTCGTCCCGGGTTCCGGCGCCGTCTTCGCGACTCTTCCACCCGACAACGCCACCGGCAATTTCATCCGAATCGTTCAGCGCATTCCGGTGCGAATCGCATTGCGAACGGACGAACTCGAGAAGCAGCCCTTGCGACCCGGTCTATCCACCGTGGCGTCGATCGACGTGTCCGGGCCGCTGCAATCGCCGAATCAATCAATCGTGAAGACCACGGCGAACGAATATCTGACCAACATCTATGAAAGGGATCTCGCGGACGCGAAGGCGCGCGCGGAAAAAATCGTCAAGGACAATGTCGCCGGCGCGTCCGTCGCCGGCGCGGTCTGTACGCCCGCCCAATAAAATGTCGAGCGACGTCGATTTGCGTCCGCCATTTTGGGCGCCGCTATTGGCGCGCGTCGGATCACGCCGTAACATCCGGCGCGGATATTTTGACGTCGCGGATTTGGGAGAGACAGCATGCCGGACGCCAGCGCGAATTCGTCAGCGTTTTCCCTAGACCCGACGCAAGTGAAAATCGCGCAGCGACTTGAGGCGCTGAAGACGAGCGAGAACGGCCTGACCTCGGCCGAAGCGGCGCAGCGTCTCGCCGAATATGGCCGCAACGCGATCGAGGACAAGACGGAAAGCAAATGGCGCCGGCTGCTCGATTATTTCTGGGGGCCCCTGCCGTTTCTTATCGAAGCGGCGGCCATCATCTCCGCCCTTCGCCGCGACTGGCCGGATTTCGGCGTCGTCGCAGGTCTTCTCCTCTATAACGCCGTCGTCGGCTTCTGGCAGGACAACAAGGCCGCGAACGCGCTCGCGGCATTGAAGAAAAATCTCGCGCCGCGGGCGCGCGTGTTGCGCGACGGCGCCTGGACGACGATCGCCGCCGCCGAACTGACCCCGGGAGATATCGTCAGCGTCGCGGCGGGGCAGATCATCCCGGCGGATATGTTGCTCACCGAAGGCGATTATCTGAGCTGTGATCAAGCGGCGCTCACCGGCGAGTCGCTGCCGGTCTCCAAGAAGGTCGGCGACGACGCCTATTCCGGCGCGATCGCCAAACAGGGCGCCATGACCGGCGTGGTGACGGCGACCGGCGATCGCACCTTTTTCGGCCGCACCGCGAAGCTTGTCGGCGCCGCCGGCGCGGTTTCGCATTCGCAGCGCGCGGTGACGCAGGTCGGCGATTTTCTGCTGTTGCTCGCCTTTTTGCTGGCGCTGGTTCTCGTCGGCGCGCAGCTCTATCGGGAAGTCATCGCGCCGGACGTCTGGCGCTGGGACCGCGTCGGCTCCATCGCACAATATGTCTTGGTGCTGCTGATCGCATCGATCCCGGTCGCCTTGCCGGCGGTCATGTCCGTGACGATGGCGATCGGCGCCTATGTTCTTTCTTTGCAGAAGGCCATTGTTTCGCGGTTGAGCGCGATCGAGGAGCTTGCCGGAGTCGATGTTCTGTGCAGCGACAAGACCGGCACGCTGACGATGAACAGGCTCACGGTGCAAAGCGCGATTCCCTACGGCGCATTCAAGAGCGACGACGTGCTGCTCTTCGCCGCGCTGGCGACGCAAAGAAGCAGCGAGGACGCCATCGACCTCGCGGTGATGGCGGCGCTGCCGGCCCACGACGCGCTCGACGGCTTCAAGCAGAAAGCCTTCACGCCTTTCGACCCTGTCAGCAAGCGCACGATCTCGACGGTCGCCGACGGCGCCGGCGGCATCCGTCATTACGCCAAGGGCGCGCCCCAGGCGATTTCCGCGCTCGTGCGGCCCGACTCCCAGACTCTGCAACGCTACCAGGCGGAAGTGGCGGCGCTTGCCGCCAAAGGCCAGCGCGCGCTCGGCGTCGCAATGTCGGAAGACGGCGCCAGATGGGCGCTCGTCGGACTGATCTCGCTCATGGATCCGCCGCGCGCCGACGCCAAGGCGACGATCGCCGACGCGCGCGCGCTAGGACTCACCGTCAAGATGGTGACTGGCGATGACGTCGCGATCGGCGACGAGATCGCCGCCCAGCTCGGCATGGGCGCGCATCTTCTTGTCGCAAGCGACGTCTTCAAAAGCGGCGTGAAGGCCGACGCCTTGCCGCACGGCGTCGTCGAAGCGGTGGAACGCGCCGACGGCTTCGGCAGGGTGTTCCCCGAACACAAATATGAGATCGTCAAGGCGCTTCAGTCGGTCGGCCACATCGTCGCGATGACCGGCGACGGCGTGAACGACGCGCCGGCGCTCAAACAGGCGGATTGCGGCATCGCCGTCAGCGGCGCGACCGACGCCGCCCGAAGGGCCGCGGCGCTGATCCTCACGGCGCCCGGGCTTTCGACCATCATCAATGCAATTCGCGTGTCGCGCCAGATTTTCCAGCGCATCGAAAGCTATGTCCATTATCGGATCGCGATGACGCTCGACATCATGATCGTCGTTGTCGCCTCGATCGTGTTCCTGGATTTTCAGCCGCTGACCGCCATCATGATCGTCGCGCTCGCGCTCCTCGACGACATTCCGATCATGACCATCGCCTACGATAATGTTCCGGTCGCGCCGCAGCCGGTGAAATGGGACATGCATCGCATCTTCATTTTCGCTTCGCTGATGGGGTTGCTCGCGGTCGCCGAAACCTTCGGGTTCTTGCTGATCGGCATGCGCTGGACGCTCGATGATGCGCTGCAGACGATCATTCCGATCGACCCGGGCCAGCTTCGGACTCTGCTGTTCTTGCAACTCGCCGTCGGCGGCCATCTGCTGCTCTTCAGCGTGCGCACGAAGAAAGCGATTTTTGCGCCGCCCTATCCGAGCGCAAGGCTGTTCTGGGCGATCGCGGCGACTCAGGTCGCGGCGGTGCTGCTCTGCCTCTACGGCGTCGGCGTCGAGGCCGTTCCCGGCGCGGCGATCGTCGGCGTATGGCTTTACTGCCTGCTCTGGGTCATCGCTGTGGAAATCGTGAAGTTCATCTACTGGCGTCTGGCTGACAGGCGCGAAAGAGATTTGATGGCGGGGAGCGCCGCTCTCGCCGGTTGACGCGGAGCAATGCGACAAAGGAGGCGGCGCATATGAATTTCCTCAAAAAGTTCCGAGTCGAGCCGGGTTCGACTGTCGATCTCGGATCGATCGATCCGGCGTTCCATGGCGATTTCGCCAATGACGCCGAAGCGGATCAGGAGCTGAAGCGCAATCTGGCGCGCATCACCGAATTGCAGCGCAAGCTTTATGCCGACCGGTCGCATTCGCTGCTGATTGTCCTGCAGGGCATCGACAGCGCGGGGAAGGACGGCACATGCTGGCACGTCATCGGCGCCATGGACCCGCAGGGCGTCGAAGTGACGGGGTTCAAGCAGCCGACTCCCGAAGAACAGGAGCATGATTTCCTGTGGCGCATTCACCCGCATGCGCCGCGCCGCGGCTATGTCTCGATCTTCAATCGCTCGCATTACGAGGATGTGCTTGTCGTGCGCGTGCATAAGCTTGCGCCCAAGGACGTTTGGAAGCCGCGCTACGACTTCATCAATGAATGGGAGAAGCTGCTCAAGGTCGAGAACCGGACGACAATTTTGAAATTCTTTCTCTATATTTCCAAGGACGAGCAACTCAAGCGCTTCAAGGAGCGACTGGACGATCCGGCGCATCAGTGGAAGATCAGCGCGAGCGATTATTCCGAGCGCGAGAAATGGGACGATTACATCAAGGCTTTTGAGGCGGCGCTGTCGCGCTGCTCCACCGAACATGCGCCATGGTTTGTGATTCCGTCGAATCACAAATGGTTTCGCAATCTCGCCGTATCGAACATCATCGCCGATACGCTGGACGGTCTCGATCTGAAATTGCCGAAGCCGACCGTGGACATCGAACAGATTCGCAAGCTTTATCACCAAGCCAAAGTCGAGGAGAAAGGGAGCAAGGCGCAGTGACGGCGTCGCCCGTTCGCGCCGCCTCGGTCTTTTCGGCGCTCGACGAAGCGCCGATGACATGGCGCCATTACGCCTATTGGCTCGCGGCGAGCGGGGGCGCGTTTCTCGACGGGTTTTCGGTATCGGCGCTCGGCGTCGCGCTGCCGCTGCTCAAACGCGATTTTGCCATCCGCCCGTTGTTCGTCGGACTTATCGGATCGGCTCTGGTGCTCGGCGCGGTCCTGGGCTCGGCGATCGGCGGGATCGGCGCCGACAAATTCGGCCGCAAGCGCACCTTTATCGCCGACATGGCGATCATCGCTCTGGCATGCTTTATCGGCGCGCTGGCGCCGAACGCCCGCTTGATCCTGCTTTCGCAGTTTCTTCTCGGCGTCGGCGTCGGCATCGATTTCCCGACGAGCGGCTCCTATGTGTCGGAACTCATGCCCCGCAAGGCGCGCAACCGGATGACCGTCGCGACGATCGCCTTGCAGTCGGTCGGCATGGCGGCGGCCGCTCTCGCCGGCCTCGCCATATTGACGCTGCGGCCGTCGACCGCGGACTGGCGGCTGCTCTTTGGCGCAAGCGGCGCGATTGCGCTGCTTTTCTTATGCGCGCGCATCTGGGCGCCGGAAAGCGTGCGCTGGCTGGCGACCAAGGGGCGCATCGGCGACGCGACGGCCCTGCTCAAGACCTTGTCGATCGAGTTCGGCGAGAAGCCGGCAAAGATCGGCGCCGAAGCGATCGCCTTGACGAGCTGGAGGCCGGATGTGAAGGCGCGCGCGCAGGATGTCGGCTATTCGGCGCTGTTCGCCGCGGCCTATCGCGCGCGCACGATGCTCGTCTCGTTGCCGTGGATGTTGATGGACGTCGCGACCTATGGCGTCGGCCTGTTCACGCCCGTCATTCTGGGGGCTATGCATTTCGGCGGCGCCGGGGCGGGCCCGATCGCGGCGGACTGTGTCGGGGCGGAAGGCAGCGCCATCGTCGACGCCTTTCTCGTCATTGGCTTTGCGGCGAGTCTTTGGGCGGTTCCGCGTTACGGCCGCATCACCATGCAGGTCGCAGGCTTCAGCGGCATGGCGCTCGGGATGCTGCTGCTACTCTTTGCCGCGATGACCGACAATGGCGCGAAGGAACATCTCGCCTTCGTCATCGGCGGCTTCGTTCTTTTCAATTTCGCCATGAACGCGGGACCCAACGCCACGACTTTCACCCTCGCGCCGACGCTGTTCCCGACGGCGATCCGCGCTTCGGCAAGCGGATTCGCGGCGGCGTGCGCCAAAATCGGCGCTACTTTCGGCACATTTGTTGTGCCGCAATTGCAGGATGCCTGGGGGCTCGTCGGCGTCGTCGCGGCGATGGTCGCCGTCAGCGTCGCCGGACTGATGGCGACGGCCGGCCTTGCGCATGCGGTCAATGAAGAGGGCGCGCTGGAGGAATAGGGACGGGTCTGTCCCGGCGCGGAGCGCTTCCGGTTTTGGCGTCGCTCACGCCTGTTGCGCTTGCGCGGGCCCGCCCAAATGCAGCGCGCGTTAACGCAAATGCGCGACGACCGTCCAGGCGCCCAGAAAAACGATCATGACGACGCAGAGCGCCGACAGGACGATGAGGATCGCCTTATTGGCGGCGCGCCGACCGTTTTCTCTCATTCTCGGCTCTTTCCGGCTTTCGCGCGGCGGGGCTCGCCGGTCCGTCACGCGCCGAAGAAAAACACGCGCAGATAGTTGGTGTATTCGCCTTCCCAGGCCATCATCGCCATCAGCACGAGAACCGCCAATGGCGGCAGTAGAATAGCGACGACGAGCGCCAGGCGTTCCCACGCCATATGCATGAAGATCGCGACGATCAATCCCGCCTTCAGCAGCATGAACACGACGATCAGGAACCAGCGCAAATAGCCCTGCACATCGAAATAGTCGACGAGATAGGAGCAGGCGCTCAGTACGAAGAGCAGCGCCCAGACCAGAAGATAGAGCTTGATCGGATGCTGCTGGCCATGCGCATGCGCCGCGGGTTGCGCCGCCTGAGCCGCAGGAGCATGGGCATGCGTCGTATTGTCCGTCATCGCCGTCATTCTTTTCTCCCTGTCGAAAACTTCACCACAGATAGAAGAACGCAAAGATGAAGACCCAGACGAGATCCACAAAGTGCCAATATAGGCCCATAATCTCGACGATCTCATACCGGCCCTTGCGGCTCGTGAAAAAGCCGGGGCGACCAACGTCATAATCGCCGCGCCAGACGGCGCGCGCGATGATCAGCAGGAAGATCACCCCGACCGACACGTGGAACCCGTGAAAGCCGGTGATCATGAAGAAGCTCGACCCGAACTGCGCCGCGCCGAAAGGATTGCCCCACGGCCGCACGCCCTCGTGGATGAGCTTGCTCCATTCGAAGGCCTGCATGCCGACGAAAGCGGCGCCGAAAAAGGCCGTCACCAACATCAGGATTGCGGCTTTCTTGCGCTCGCGCGCATAGGCGAAGTTGACGGCCATCGCCATCGTTCCCGAACTCGTAATGAGATCGAAGGTCATGATGGCGATGAGGATGAGAGGAATCTTCTTGCCGCCGATGTCGAGCGCGAAGATTTCGCTTGGATGCGGCCATTCCACCGTCGTGGACATGCGCACCGTCATGTAGGAAATCAGAAAGCAGCTGAAGACGAAGGTGTCGCTGACGAGGAAGATCCACATCATCGCCTTGCCCCAGGACGCGCTCTTGAACGAGCGCTGATCCGAGGACCAGTCGGCGACCACGCCGAGCAGGCGGCTCCTGAGGGTTTGTTCAGTCATTGCGTGCTCGGTCGTTACATGCTCCGCCGTCATGGCGTATTCCCTCTTATGAAAGCAAACGCCTGCAGATGACGCCAAACCCATCGGCCCAACCGATAAGCATCGCGAACATCAGCAGCCAGACGAACAGCAGAAAATGCCAGTAGATGGCGCAAAGCTCGACGCTCGTCGTCAGCTCTCGGGTGACGCGTCCCGCGCCGCGAACCCTGTCGGTTGTTCGCGCCAGCGCCGCCAGGCCGCCGATCAGATGCAGCGCATGCGCCCCGGTCAGCAGATAAAAGAACGCGTTGGCGGCGTTGCTCGATGCGAAGAACCGCAATTCGAGAAGTTCGCGCCACGCCCAGATCTGGCCGATCAGAAACAGGCCGGCCGTCGCGGCGCCGACAAGCAATGCCGTCTTTACCCGCTCGACGTTGGCGCGGCGCGCGGCGACGAGCGCAAGCTGCAGGGCGACGCTGCTCCCCGCGAGAAGAAGCGTGTTGAGCCAGAGAACGCCGGGGATCGGCGGCATCTGCCAATCGGGCGCATCGCCGCGCATGAAAAAGGCGGCGGCGAGCAGAGAGAACAGACAGCCGGCGACGGCGAGAAAGATGGCGAGTCCCACTTTCGCGGGCGGCGGCGGCTCCTTGCCGGCGTCGGGGCGATAATGCGCGACGTCGCCTTCCTCGAGCCAGTGCGATGCGAACACGCCCTGGCGCGCCAGCCACAGCATCGCAAAGGAGAAGATCGAGATGAAGAAGAGCCCCATCACGCTCATGGCGAATGTTCTCCAGCGACCGGCGGCGCGTTCTGCGGCAGGTAATCCTCGGGCGCGCCGGGAACGCTATAGGCGTAGGGCCAGCGGTAAACCACCGGAAGATGCTTGCCCCAATTGCCATGCCCCGGCGGCGTCTCGGGGGTCTGCCATTCGAGCGACGCCGCGCGCCAAGGATTCCCGCCAGCCGGCGCGCCATATTTCAGGCTTCTGAACAGATTGTAGAAGAAGATCGCCTGGGCGACGCCGACCGCCAGAGCCGTGACTGTGATGAATATATTGAGCGTCGCCGCGGAAGCGGGAACGAACGCGGTTTCGCCCATTTCATAAAAGCGCCGCGGCATGCCGAGCACGCCGAGATAATGCATCGGAAAGAAGATTGCATAGGCGCCAAGGAAGGTGATCCAGAAGTGGATCTTGCCGAGTCGCTCATCCATCATACGGCCGGTGATCTTGGGATACCAATGATAGATCGCGCCAAAAATGACCAACACCGGAGCGATGCCCATCACCATGTGAAAATGCGCGACGACGAAGAGCGTCGCCGACAGCGGCACGTCGACGATGACGTTGCCGAGATAAAGCCCGGTGATGCCGCCATTGACGAAGGTGACGAGGAAGCCGAGCGCGAACAGCATCGGCGTCGTGAAATGGATGTCCGCGTGCCAGAGGGTCAGCACCCAATTGTAGACCTTTAGCGCCGTCGGCACCGCAATCGCGAGCGTCGTCACCGCGAAGAAAAAGCCGAACCAGGGATCCATGCCGCTGACATACATGTGGTGGCCCCAGACCACCATGCTGAGCACGCCAATGGCGATGATCGCCCAGACCATCATCCTGTAGCCGAAAATATTCTTGCGCGCGTGCACGCTGATGAGGTCGGACACGACGCCGAAGGCCGGCAGCGCGACGATATAGACCTCCGGATGGCCGAAGAACCAGAACAAATGCTGGAACAGGATCGGGCTGCCGCCGACATAGTCCTTGCGCTCGCCGAGTTCGACGAGCGACGGCATGAAGAAGCTCGTGCCGAGCGTGCGATCGAGGAGCAGCATGACGCCGGCGACGAAGAGTCCGGGAAAGGCGAGAAGCGCCATCACCGCCGCGGCGAAGATTCCCCACACCGTGAGCGGCATGCGCATCAGCGTCATGCCTCGGGTGCGCGCCTGCAGCACCGTCACGATGTAATTCAGTCCGCCCATCGTGAAGCCGACGATGAACAGGACCAAAGAGACGAGCATCAGAATGATGCCCCATTCATGGCCCGGCGTGCCGGTCAGGATCGACTGCGGCGGATAAAGGGTCCAGCCTGCGCCCGTCGGTCCGCCAGGCACGAAATAGCTCGCCACAAGGACGAGCGTGGCGATCAGATAAACCCAGTAGCTCAGCATATTGACGTAAGGGAACACCATGTCCCTCGCGCCGACCATCAGCGGAATGAGATAATTGCCGAAGCCGCCGAGAAAGATGGCGGTGAGCATATAGACGACCATGATCATGCCATGCATGGTCACCGACTGATAATAGACAGTGGCGTCAATGAACGGGATCGCGCCAGGGAAGGCGAGCTGCAGGCGGATCAGCCATGACAGCACCAGGGCCAAGATGCCGACGGTTATGGCGGTGCCGGCGTATTGAATCGCGATGACCTTGGCGTCCTGGCAGAACACATATTTCGTGATCCAGCTGTGCGCGTGATAGAGTTCGACGTCTTCCACTTCCGCCGGCGGCGGCGCGACGTTCTGCGGTACGGTGGCGTCGGTCATTAAGCGATCCTCCTTTCGCCCCTACAGCGCTTTCGGCGATTGATCGAGCGCCGCCGCAGCGGGACTCTCTCGGCGGCGAGGAATGTCAAAGCGGCGCGACGATGAGAGTTCGCGAGTGTCATTGCGCCGAAGCCCGCTTGTTCTGGCTTGCGGCGCTCTTGCGCGACTGCTCGAACGTCTGCTGCGCGGCCTGCCACGCCTCGAAGTCGGCTTCCGATTCGATGATCATCTTGCCGCGCATCTGGGGGTGCCCTGTGCCGCAAAAAGCCGCGCACAGGATCTCGTATTCGCCGATCTTGGTCGGCGTGAACCAAAAATATGTGACGATCCCCGGAACGAGGTCCATTTTCGCCCGGATTTCAGGGACGTAGAAGTCATGCAGCACGTCGATCGAGCGCAGCAGGACCTTGATGGGCTTGCCGAGCGGCACGTGCAGTTCGCCGTTGGTGACGAGCAGATCGTCCTGTCCCTTGGGATCGGCCGGGCTCAGACCCAGCGAATTGGTCGTATCGATGTAGCGAACGTCGCTCGATCCGAGCTGATGGTCGGCCCCCGCCAAGCGGAAGCTCCAGTTCCACTGCGCCCCCACCGCTTCAATCTCCATCGCGTCCTTTGGCACGGTGATGAACTGGCCCCAAACCAGCAGGCCCGGGGCGAGAAGAATGACGACGGCGATCGTCGTGACAATTCCGAGCCAGGCTTCGAGCTTCTGGTTCTCGGGCTCATAGGCGGCGCGCCGGCCCGGCACATGGCGGAAGCGATAGAGGCAATAGGACATGAACAAAATGACGGCGACGAAACCCGTGCCGGTCACCAGAAAGGTGAGCCCCATCGTGTCGTCGATGAAGCCCCAATTGGAAGCGATTGGCGTCATCCGCCACGGGCTCAGAACATGGAACAGTATCGAGCCGGCGACCACCAGGACCATTACGAAAGCGATATACATGCGCTGTCTGACCTCACCGCGAGTTGGCGGACGGCCTTATATACCGGCGATTTGCTTTGCGTCAAAGTGTCGCGCCGGCGCCGGTGCGGTCCCGCGCGAGTCCCGCAAAAATGCAAAAGACCCGCGCCGAACAGGATCCGGCGCGGGTCTTTATTAAGGCGTTTTGTTTCTACGCTATTTCTTAGGAGCGGCGCTTTGCGCGGCCGGCGCGGCGCCCTTTTGCGCCTCGAGACGCTTGCGCTCCTCTTCGGCCTTTTTCTGCAGTTCTTCCTGCAGCCTCTTCTGCTGCTCCTCAAGCACCTTGGGGTCGATCGCAGGGCCGTCGAAGGCTTTGCCAAAATTGGCGAGCGGGAGATAGAAGGTGACTTCGGCGTTGCCCTGATTCTTGACGACGACCGACATTTTTTCGGCCTTCTTCATGCTGTCGACAACGGCCTTTTTGACCTTCGCTTCGGCGAAGCAGCCATTCGGGAAGCAGATTTCGAAGGCGCCGCTTTCCGGCGTTCCCTTGTCGATCGCAAAGCGGAAGCCGGGCTTCAGCATAAGGCCCGGCGGCAGGAGCAGGCGGATGATCTTCTGGTCTTCGCTTTTGGGATCGTAAACGGCGAGCGCGAGCAGCGGCTGCGGCGCCTCGCCCTCTTTCGCAGAAACCCCGAAGTCGCGCGTCGTGTAGCACAGTTCTTTTTTGGTCTGGGGGTCGGAGCCGCACACTTTGGTCCAGTCCGGCTGAACGGCGACGAGATCGGCGGCGATCGGCCCCTGCGGCTGCTGTTGCGCCGCGCCGGCCGCGGGCGCCTGCTGAGCCCATGCGGCGCCGCTCATGAACAGCAACGCTCCCGCAAGGACGATCGCGCAAGAGCGCGAAAAATGGGTCGACATCGGAAGTTCCTTTCGATTCTCCTGGCGGCCGGCGTCCTCCGGCTCCGGATCGTTTTTAGCGTCGCGTCACGACTGGAGGCCGCCTTCGCGCCCAAGCCGTGGAACCTTGCCCAGCCCGTGTTCCAGCGCGATCGCGAGACGCCGATGAGGCGACGGCAACGCTCTTACATGGTCGCCGCAGTAAATTCCAGCCAAACGGGGCGTACAACGCTTGGGGAGGGGGCATTTTTCGCAAAACCGTCGCAAAACATGGCCGAAGACTTGAGCGCGACTCGCTTCTGCCGGCCATGTTGTGGAATATGGCCCGCCAATGAAGATTCGCCCGATTCCTGCGAGAGACCCCGCCGGCGGCGCCGAACAGCGCATGCGGGGGCGCCGTGCGCTCTGCTTCGCCCTGTCGCTCTTGATGTCCGTCCCTTGCGCAGGGGCGGCCCCCTCCCCGCAACGGCCCGACGCGCCCCGCCCGACCCATGCGATCGCGATGCACGGCGCGCCCGCTCTGCCGAGCGATTTCGATCACTTCCCTTACGCTGAGCCGCTGGCGACGAAGGGCGGCAAGCTTCGCGTCGGCCTGGCCGGCGCTTTCGACAGCTTGAATCCGTTCAATCTCAAGTCGGGAAGCGCGGCGCAGGGGCTCGTCGGCAATGTCTTCCAAAGCCTGATGGCCCGCTCGCAGGACGAACCCTTCACGCTTTACGGCCTGATCGCTCGGTCGGTCGACATCGATCCGGCGCGCTCTCAGGTGACCTTCCATCTCGACCCGAAGGCGCGCTTTTCCGACGGTGCTCCGATTACCGCAGACGACGTGCTGTTTTCCTTCGACCTCTTGAAGACCAAGGGCCGGCCGCAGCAGCGCGTCGCCTATGGGCTGGTCAAATCGATCGACGCGCCGGACGCGCACACCGTTCATTACGATCTTTCCGGCGTCGGCGACCGCGAGCTGCCGCTCATTCTCGCGATCATGCCGGTGCTTCCCAAACACGCGACCGACGTCGAGCGCTTTTCCGACGCGACGCTGGCCAAGCCGATCGGCTCGGGCCCCTATGTGATCGCCGACGTCAAGGTCGGCGAACGCGTCTTGCTGCGCCGCAACAAGGACTATTGGGGCGCCGACCTGCCGAGCCAGCGCGGTTTCAACAATTTCGACGAGGTCGACATCCAATATTTTCGCGACGGCAATTCGCTGTTTGAAGCCTTCAAGGCGGGCCTTCTCGACTATCGCGAGGAAACCAGCACGACGCGCTGGGCGAGCGGTTACGATTTCCCGGCGATCGCCGATGGGCGCGTCGTGAAGGAGACGCTGAAGAACGACAATCCCAAGGGCATGGAGGGGTTCGTCTTCAACACCCGCCGACCTTTGTTCAAAGACATCCGCCTGCGCGAAGCGCTCGGCATGATGTTCGACTTCGAATGGGTCAACGCCAATCTCTACGCCGGACTTTATACGCGCACGAAAAGCTTCTTCGATGAATCTGAATTGTCGTCCTCCGGCCGGCCGGCGTCGGCCGCCGAGCGCGCTTTGCTGGCGCCATTTCCGGGCGCCGTGCGCGAAGACATTCTCGAAGGCCGCTGGCGCCCGCCGGTCAATGACGGGTCCGGCCGCGACCGCGAAATGGCGAAGCGCGCGCTCGCACTGCTCGAGAGCGCGGGATACACCATCGACGGCGGCGCCTTGCGCAAGGACGGCGAGCCGGTTTCCTTCGAGATCATGGTGAAGGACCGCAATCAGGAGCGGCTGGCGCTCAATTACGCGTCCTCCTTGCAGCGAATCGGGGTCGACGCCCGCGTGCGTCTCGTCGACGAGGTGCAGTATCAGCGCCGGCGCCAGAAATTCGATTTCGACATGATGCTCGGTCAATGGATCGCCTCGGCCTCGCCCGGCAATGAGCAGCGCATGCGCTGGGGCTCCGCCAGCGCCGATCAGGAATCCTCCTTCAACCTTGCCGGCGCCGCGTCGCCGGCGATCGATGCGCTCATCGCCGCCCTGCTCGCGGCGACGAGCCACGACGATTTCGTCACCGCCGTGCGCGCCTATGACCGCGTGCTGCTGTCCGGCTTTTATCTCGTGCCGCTCTTCCATGCGTCCGAACAATGGATCGCGCATTCGACCGACATCGCCCGGCCGCCGCATGTGCCGCGTTACGGGTCGCCAATGTTCGGTCCGACGCTCGAAAGCTGGTGGAGACCGCGCTGAGCGCCCACGAAGACATGCGCCGGCGCACGCAATCGACACATCCGCCGCGCTAAAACTCCGCCGGCGCTCTTGGCCGGCCTTCGTGGGAAGGTCAGCGGACGGCCGCAACGTTTGGAGCAAGCGTGTCTCTGTCGCTCGATGACATTCGTTCGACGCGCCTCTCACGGGGAGTTCAATCCATGGGTTTTGCGCTTTTTATCGTCGGCGCCGTCGCAATCGGCCTGTTGGTTCTCGATCGATCGTTCAATCTCGGCCTGCCGATCGGCCTCTTACAAAATCCGCTGTTCTGGTTCGCCTATGTCGCGCTGCTGGCGCTGTCGACGATGGTGCGCTTCGTGCGCCAGCAGACCGTTCTCGTCATCGAGCGACTCGGGCGCTACAACAGGACGCTCAGCGCCGGCGTGAATTTCGTCTGGCCGATCGTCGAGCGCGTCGCCTACGCCTTCGATCTGCGCGAGCAGGTGATCGACGTGCCGGAGCAGGACGCGATCACCAAGGACAACGCCACCGTCACCATCGACGGCATTCTCTACTACAAGATCGTCAGCGCCAAGGACGCCGCCTATGGCGCGCAGGACATCCGCCGCGCCATCATCAATCTGGCGCAGACCTCGATGCGCTCGGCGATCGGCTCGATGGAGCTGGACAAGACCTTCGAGAACCGAAGCGAGATCAACGAACGCGTCGTGCGCGCCGTTTCCGACGCGGCGCAGCTCTGGGGCGCGCATGTGACGCGCTATGAGATCAAGGACATCGCCATGCCCGAGTCGCTGCGCCAGTCGATGGAGCGGCAGATGAAGGCGGAGCGCGACAAGCGCGCCGCGGTGCTCGAATCAGAAGGCGTGAAACAGTCCGAGATCAATCGCGCGGAGGGCGAGAAACAGGCGGCGATTCTGCGCGCCGAAGGCCAGGCGAAGGCGATCGAACTGGTGCGCGCCCAGATTACGCAAGTCGGCGGCGATCAGGCGGTGCAGCTCGAAGTCGCGAAAAGCGCGATCGAGCAATATGGCCGCCTCGCCAAGGCCGGCAATTCGCTGGTGCTGATGGGCGACGGCGCCGACCCGGCCGGCTGGCTCGCCAAGGCGATGGCGGTGCTCAAAATGGTCAACGCAAACGCCGAGGCGAATCAGGAGCGGCGCGCGGGCGGCGGACAGCCCTGGCAAGCGGGAGAGTAGCGCATGGAGCCGGCGTTCTTTTACGATCCCGCGAATCTCAGCCTGATCGCCGGCCTTGCGCTGCTCGCGCTCGACATTGTGGTGATCGGCCTCTCGCCGGTGATGTTCGTCGCCGTCGGCGCGCTCTTAACCAGCGCGGTGCTCTATGCGACCGGCTGGCGGCCGTCGCTTGTCGAGACGGCGGCGATCGTCGCCGGCGCCAGCCTGACGATCGCCATCGTCGGCAGAAAGCCGCTGCAGCGGTTTCAAAACGCCGACATCGAAGAGGACAAGAGCAGCGATCTCATCGGCCGCGAGGTGACGACGACGCATGAGGTGACGAAGACGCATGGCGTCGTCTTCTGGTCCGGCGTCGAATGGCAGGCGCGGCTTGCGCAAGATTCGCCGGTCGAGAGCCTCGCGCCCGGCGCCAGGGCGCGAATCGTGGCGGTGGAGAATCTGGCGCTGGTGCTGACGCCGCTCGCGTGAAGTTCGCCAAGACGGACTTTGTAGGAAAGCCAATCCAAGAACACTGGTCTTGCTCTGGATTCCCGTATCGGGCAGTACCATTTCGAGGCTATTCCCGTAAGTTGGCCATCTATAAGCCTATGAGGCTGCCCATGGTTCTGTTTTCAGGCGCTGTAAATATCTGCTATCTATTTGTCGACGGAGAATGTCTAAATCGTATCGTCACAAAAGTAGGAGAAAGGTATTTTTCTAACGAAAAGCCGCCAATTGATTGGCGGCGTATGGGCGAATCTTATCGTAAGATTTTTTATTACGATGCTATTCCTGTTCAGAGAGCCGGGGAGGACGACACTTTTTACAATGCTCGCGTTGCACCAAAAAATTCTGAGCTATCTGAAATTGAAAGGCAGCCTAGCAGCTTGTCGGACTTAAACACGGCGCGATGGTTCGGTTTAGAATCGGCTCGTTGATTCCCACCGGACCACGAGCGACTGTGGATGTCCAACTTCCGAACGATAGACCGGCAGACCGGATTTTT
>Ga0194127_10000496_pt1 | contig 62785 bp, 43 predicted proteins | sample TA2KigC100mmetaG_FD_148624 | JGI IMG/M metagenome (GOLD analysis project Ga0194127, IMG submission 148624) | Freshwater microbial communities from Lake Tanganyika, Tanzania - TA2015036 Kigoma Deep Cast 100m | ecosystem: Environmental > Aquatic > Freshwater > Lake | place: Tanzania: Lake... | reverse complement strand
CGCGCGCTGGTCGAACTGCGGTCCGCGCTGGTCGAACTGCGGTCCGCGCTGGTTGAACTGCGGCCCGCGCTGGTTGAACTGCGGTCCGCGCCGGTCGAACTGCGGTCCGCGCTGGTTGAACTTCGGTCCGCGCTGGTTGAACTGCGGTCTGCGCTGACCGGCCTGCGGGCCGCCGCGGCCCTGGTGGAACTGCCTAAGCCGCTCGACGATGCGCTCGCGGACCTCGGCGCGGCGCTCGGGCGGCACCTGAGACAGCCGCTCCTTGACGCGCTCGCGGATCTGGTCGCGTCGTTCCGGCGGCATGTGCGGCCCGCGGTCCCTGCCGCGCCCGCGTGCCTCGCCGCGCTGTTCGTCGCGGGCCCTGGGGCCCTCGCGCCCCGCCTCCGGGCGGAATCGTTCGACTTCGCGGTTAGTCTCGCGGTCGCCCATCGGGGGCATGGGGCGCCGGCCCGCGTCGGGCTGGGCCCACGCGGCCGAGAGGGGCAATCCGAGAACCAGGACCGTCACCAGTTGGGTCAGTGATCGCATGGTCGTTCCTTGTCACGCCGCGTCCAGCGGGCCGCGGCAGGGGCAGAACGACCGGGCAAGCGGGGCATTGCAGGCTTCCCGTAGACTCCGGGGCGGAGGTCCGGATATGACGACGGCATCGGTGACGCGGCGACGGGTGATCCTGGGGTCGGCCCGAGCGGGGCTCGCGGCGATCCTGGCCGGGGGCGTCGCTCCCCTTGTGCTTCCACGCGCGGCCCTGGGCGGAGCATCGCGGCGGGGCGCCAACGGGCGGCTGGGCGTGGGGATCATCGGCGTGGGGATCCACGGGCGCGGGCACCTCAAGCGGGCCCTGAAGAACCCCGGGATGCAGGTCGTCGGCGTGTGCGACGTGGACACGACGCGCCGCGACGCCGCGAGAGCCACCGCCGACGAGCATTACGCCAAGGAGACCCCCGGCTACACGGGCACGCGGGCGTTCGTCGACCACCGCGACCTGCTGGCGGCGCCCGGGCTCGACGCGGTGTTCATCGTGACGCCCGACCACTGGCACGCCCACCAGGTCATCGACGCGGCCCGGGCCCGCAAGCACATCTACGTCGAGAAGCCGCTGTCGCACACGCTGCGCGACGCGCGGGCCATGGCCGATGCGGTGAGGGCCCACGGCGTGACGTGCCAGGTGGGCAGCCAGCAGCGCACCGAGTTCTCGCGCCGGTTCATCCAGGCCGTCGAGTTCGTGCGCAACGGGCGGCTCGGCACGCTGGTGAGCGTGCAGGTCGGCCTGCCGACCTCGCGCGTGGGCCCGTCGGCGGTGGCGTGCGACCTGCCCGAGGAGCCCGTCGAGCCCGGGCTGGACTGGGACCGCTGGCTCGGGCCGGCGCCCGCGCGACCCTACCACAGCGTCCTGAGCCCGCGCGGCGTGCACGACCACTACCCCGAGTGGCGCCTCTACCGCGAGTACTCGGGCGGCATGGTCACCGACTGGGGTGCGCACAACCTCGACATCGCCCAGTGGGGGCTGGACCGCGACGACTCCGGCCCCGTCCTCGTCGAGCCGCCCCGCGTCCAGCACGGGCACTACGGGGCGAGCCTCGTCTACGACCACGGCGTGGAGGTCTCGCACGCGGGGGCCAACGGCGTGATGTTCACGGGCGAGCGCGAGTGGCTGTTCGTCGCCCGCGACAGACTCGTCGCCAGCCGGGACGACGTGCTCAAGGAACTGGGCGAGGACGCGACGGTCCGCCTGCCCCGTCCCGCGGATCACCACGCCGACTGGCTGGAGGCGATCGAGACGGGGCGGCGCCCGGTGTGCGACGTCGAGGTCGGGGCACGGAGCGCCGCGTGCTGCCACCTGATGAACCTGGCGTACTGGCACGGACGGGCCATGCGGTGGGACCCCGCGGCGTGGCGGTTCGTGGACGACGCCGAGGCGGACGCCTGGATGGACCTGCCCCGTCGGCCCGGGTACGAACGCCCGGTCGCCTGAGCGCGAAAGCCCCCGTCGAGGCACGGCGCGGGCCGGGCATCGGCGGGGGCGCGATCGACGGAGGGGGACGGAGGGTCAGTGCGCGGCGGGCGCGGTCGCCGTGGCGGCCTGGCGCGTGAACTGGATCTCCATCATCTTGAACTCCTTGCCGGTCTTGATCTCGGGCCCGAACATCTCGAGCGTGAAGGAGTCCTTGCCGGTGCGGCGCTCGATCTCGCGCATGATCGTGGGCTTCTTGGTGATGGGGCAGTTGTAGGTGTAGGACCAGGTGAGCGTCTTCCCGTCGGTCGACAGGTCGCCCGTGCCGATCATCATGCCGGTGCCGCAGTTGTCGAACCAGGTGCCCTGGAACTTCTGCGAGACGTTGTCGAACCCGTAGACGCCGACGCCGTGGAACGGGCCCATGCCGGGCATGTCGCCGTTGACCTCGCAGCGGGTGAAGCGCCCGTCCGGAAGCGCGGTGACGGTGGAGGTGCACTCGCTGGTCTCGGGCTCGGTGTTGGGGGCCATCCAGTGCTTGACCTTGCCGGTCCAGGTGCCCGCGCCCTCGGCGAGCCACTGGTGCATGGGCCCGGGCGTGCCGGCGTCCATGCAGGCCTTCATGTCGGCCTCGGTCCAGCCGGGCGGGAGCTTCATGCCCTCCTGCGTCGCCGGCGCCTTCTCCTTGGCGGGGGGCGTGCCGGGCCTGGGTTCCTTGGCGGGCTGGGCGATGGCCCCGCCGACGACGGCGAGTCCGGCGATCAGTCCGATGGCGAGCACACAGACGGGTTTGCACGTGAGGCAGCGGGGCATGGGCGTCTCCTTGTGTGGCGCGTCCGGCGGTCATGCAACCGGTGTCGCGGATCACCGAGATCATACCGTCGAGCGACGGCGCACGCGATTGCATGGACCCCTCGGTCCGCAATGAACGCGCGTGCTCCGCCCACCGAGGAGAACACCCCGGGTGGCCGGGGTGCGAAGAGCGACAGCACGGACGCCCGGCGGATTGCCGGGACTGGTCAGGCGGCCCGGGCCTTGGGGTGCGTTGGTGCCCCGCCGGCCCCCGGGTGGCCGGTTGGCCTGGGCGGGTTGAGGTTGAATCGCGAGGCGAGGGCGCGGAGCTTCTCCGCCTTGCTCGACAGCTGAGTCGCCGCGGAGGCGGCCTGATTGGCCCCCTGGCTCGACTCGCGGGTCAGCGCGTTGATGGACTCAACGGTGCGGCTGATCTGCTCGCTGGCCGCCGCCTGCTGCTCCGCCGCCTCGGCGATCTGCCCGACCATGGTCGCGACGCCGCGAGCCCCCTCGACGATCGAATCGAGGCTGCCGCCGGCGACGCCGGCCCGCTCCACGCTCGCCTGCACCTGGGCCTTGCCGGCGGTCATGCGCTCGACCACGGCGGTGGTGTCGGTCTGGATCGCGCGGATGGACCCCGCGACCTCCTCGGTCGACCGTGTCGTCCGCTCGGCGAGCTTGCGGACCTCGTCGGCGACGACGGCGAATCCCCGTCCGTGCTCGCCGGCCCGCGCGGCCTCGATCGCGGCGTTCAGCGCGAGGAGGTTGGTCTGGTCGGCGATGTCGTTGATGACGCCGATGATGCGCCCGATCTCCTCGCTCCGTCCGCCGAGCTGGGTCACGCCGGCGGTGGCGGCGGAGACGTCCGTCTCGATGGCGCGCATGTCCTCGATGGTCTTCCCGACCGCCCGCCCGCCGGCCTCGGCGCTCTCGCCCGAGCGACGCGCGCTCTCCGCGGCCTGGCCCGACTTCGTGGCCACCTCGGCGATGGAGGCGCTCATCTCCTGCGTCGCGGCGGAGATCTGCGCGACCTGCCCCGTCTGCTGCTCGAGCCCGCGGGCCATCTCGTCGCTGGAGGCGGCGATCTCCGTGGCGGCGCTCGCGACTTCGACCGCGGATTCCCCGAGTTCCTTCACCAGCCCGCGCAGTGAGTCGCCCATCGTGTTGACCGCGGTCACGAGTTCACCCACTTCGTCGCGGGTCCGCGACGGCAGGGGTTCACCGCTCAGGTCGCCCTCGGCGATCTGCTTCGACCGCGCCACGAGCGGGCGAATGGACCGGACAATCTGGCGGCTGAGCAGGAGCGCGATGCCCACGCCCAGGGCCAGGGCGGCCCCGCCCGCGACGATCATCGTGAGCCGCACCGACTCTCTCGTCGACGCCAGGCGCTCGCGATCGGTCGCGACGAGTTGCCGCTGCGAATCGATCATCGCGGTGAGGGCCTGGCGCACCTCGCCGGCCCGCGGGGCGGCCTTGCTGCCCAGCCAGGCGGTGGCGCGGTTCCAGTCGGGCGCGGCCCGCAGCTGGAACATCCGCCCCGGCAGCGGGGCGAACTCGGCCCGCAGCGCGAGATAGTCGCTCCACTTCTCACGCTGGCTCGCGGAGAGCATCGACTGCGAGGCGGTCACTCGCTCCACGCCGGACTGGTTCGTCTTCCAGCGGGCGTCGAAGTCGTTCTTGAACGCCTCGTCGCCCGAGAGCAGGAAGGCGCGGATGCTGGCCAGCCCCAGCGCGAACGAGGCCCGGGCGTCCGCCATCGCCAGCAGGAGCTGCTTGCGCTCCGGCGTCGCCTCGAGCGTGCCTTCCTCGTTCATCATGTCCGTGATCGCCTGCGTGATCTTGGCGGCGCGGGGCGCGGCCTCGGTGAGCAGGAGGTCGTACGAGGGGATGTTCGCGGGCGTGTGGGCGATGGCCTCGACCTCGTCCTGCGCCTGCCGCAGCCCGGCGAGCGCCGCCTCCGCCGTCCTCAGACGCTCGATGTTCTCCTTCACCGTCCACGATGCCGACAGCGTGCGCAGCGACTCGAGCCGCTCCGAGATGTTCGCCCACGCCGCCAGACGGTCCTTCTTGATCGCCTCGCCCCGCGCGGCGTCGGCCCCGAGCAGGAGGTAGCCCCGGGTGGCGACCAGCGACGAATCGACGGCCCCGAGGAGCTCCGTGGACGTCAACGCGGTCGGATAGCGCACGTCCACCACCCGAACCTGGTCCTTTTCGAGTCCGTCGAGCAGGCGGAACGTCAGGAGCGTGCTGCCCCCGAAGAGCGCCAGCACCGCCGCGAACCCGAACGTGATCTTGCGACCGACCGTGAACCTCATCTTGATGCTCCCGCAGAGGGTCGTCGCGCGCGACGGGACGCTCCGGCTTCGTGCGACGCACCCGTATCGGCGGACGCCCCACGCGGGCGCGGTCAATTCGGACGGATGGATGATGAATGACGGCCGGTCGTGGAGGAGCCGGGTCCGAGAACGGTGGCGCTTGGCCCGCCGACCCCGGCGGCGGCCCGCGCGTCAGGCAGCGTCGGCGGACGGGGCCTGCTGGGCGAGGGCCACCGTCCGGAGCACCTCCTGCACCACGAAGTCGCGGTAGGGCGGGTTGTGCGCAAAGTCGAAGGCGATGCCGGCGTAGGTGTTCTGCTCGCTGTCCACGTGCAGGTGGGCGACCCGGGCCGTGATCGGGAGTGGCGCGGGCACGCAGGGGCGAAGGTCGATCCTGAGCCACAGGCTCCGGTGGCGGTCGAGCGCGGCGGACTCGGCGTGGGCGACGAGCAGCCCGGCGCCGCCGCCGCCCAGGTTGACCAGCCTGGCCGCGAAGGCCGGGCCCACCTGGGGGGCCGGGAGCTGGTGGGAGGCGGCGCTGGGGGGGAGTCGCCCCGCGTGCAGGTCCTCGATGAGGGCCTTGGCGGCGAGTTCCGGCATGGCCCCGGAACCGGGGTCGAGGAGGGGGAAGCACTCGACCGTCGGAGGGTTGATGGCCGCCATGGACACGCGCAGGAAGTTGCGGCGGGCGCAGCGCTCCACGACGTCGGGCATTGCCAGCCGCAGCGACGCGTGCACGCCCGGCCTGGGCGGGGCCGCCGACAGGATCTGGGAGCGGAACATCCAGCGGTTCTGCCCCACGGAGATGACGACGACGACGGCGCTCCCCGGGACGAGCCTGACGGGTCGGCCCAGGGTCACGGGGGACTCGACGGTGAGGTCACGTTCGCTGATCCCCAGGACGCGGACGCGCCAGACGAGGTCGACCGGGGGCGTGGGCGACGGTGCCGCGGGATCGTGGGCGACGGAGAACTCGATGCCCCCGCCGCGCTCGTAGATCTGCCACAGGCTGTCGAGCCACCGCTCCGTTCTGGATCGATGTGCGGGCATGGCGCTCCTCGCCCGAGGGACCGGGCCAATGGTGCATCGGCGAGGGGGGGCGTCGGCTTGATCCGGGGCGCGCCGAGGGCCGCCGATCGGGGAGTGGCGCCGCCGCTCCCGGGGCGGGGGACGACGCGGGCCCGCCGACCGTGCCGGCGGGGCCGCCCGTTATCGAGCCCGTCTGACGGCCCTGAGGTCGGCCTTGATGCGGCGCCGTTCGGCCTCCGAGGGCGGCTCGCCTCCGAACCGATGCCGATAGAGGACGCCGACGATTCGCTCGGCGGCGGCGCCGGCGTCGGCGTGGTCGGCGAAGGCGCCGCGGACGTGGGCCAGGGGCGGCGATTCGTCGGGCTTGGGGTGGCCGCGCCGCGCCAGGGTGCGCAGCAGATCGCGGTAGAAGCGCGGCATGGGCGCGCGAGGGGCGCGTCGCCGGCCGCGGACGCGGCGCCGCGCGGGCCCGGCCCGGCGCAGGATCATGAGGGCCCCGGCGACGAGGACGGCGCCGCCCATCGCCCAGGCGACGATCCCCACGCGCCGCGACAGGGCCGGGTCGGTCCCGGTCCGAAGCCGATCGACCAGGTTGCCCATCCGCCCTCGCACGCGGAGGAGCGAGGGCGTGGGGTCGAAGACGCGCGCCTGCCGCGAGCGGTCGAAGCCCACCACCGAGTCGGCCCACGCGTACTCAATGGAGTCGAAGAGCATGCCGATGCGGGCCAGCAGCGAGCGGGGCGGCTGGTGCTGGGTCGCCAGGTCGGAGGGCGGCGTGGGGTCGTAGGTCCGCCACAACCCGGGCGCCGCCTCGACCTCGGTCCAGGCGTGGGCGTTGGCCTGCCGCACCCGGTACAGCCCGGCCTCCGGGTCGAACTCGGCGGCGAGGTACCCGGCGACGACGCGGGCGTTGATCCCGATGCTGCGGCACAGGGCGGCGTGCGCCGACGCGAAGTACTCGCAGTTGCCGCGGCGGTGCTGCGTGAGGAACCACTCGATGGGATCGACGCTGGGCGGCGGGGCGGACTTCTCGAGCGTGTAGGCGAAGCGCCGGCGCAGGTGGGATTCGATGGCGCCCGCGGCCAGGCGGTCGTCGTCGACGTCGCGCCGGTCCGGGTCGGGCTCCAGCCCGGCCCCCCGGACGATCTCCTGCGCCAGGCGGCGCACCGCCGTCGACTCGAAGAACACGCCCGGCGTCCGCCCCTGCTGCCCCGGACGCGGGGCCGGCTCGACCGAGATGGCGGTGTAGGCGAGCGGCCCGGCCCTGTTGCGGCCTCGGACCGCCAGGGTCATGTCGTGGGCCCGGAACGACAGGCGGATCGGCTCCTCGAAGCGCAGGGACGTCGGGGACAGGGCCGCGAAGAGCGCGAACTCGCCCGTGCCGGCGGTGCGCAGGCGGACGTGCTGGATCAGGGGGCGGCCCGCGGGCGGCTTGGGCAGCTCGATCGGCGCGCCGACGAACTCCTGCTGCGTCCGGACCTCGGGGACGGGGGCCGCGCGCCACGTCCCCCCCTGGTACTCGCTGAGCGTGAGCCCGCGGAGGTAGTAGAAGGTGCCGGGACCGCCCACGTTCTGGCCCTGTCCGTCACGGACCTCCAGGTCCAGGACGGGCTCGCGCGACTCGGAGATGAACCCGCCGCGGCGGAGCTCGACGCGCTCCGTGAACCCCGTGACCGCGCGCGCCGCGGGGGCGATGACCGGCCCGAAGGCCCCGGCGCCCACCCCGCGCGGCATGGCGAGAAAGACGGCGGCGCTCACCACCGCGCCGACCACGAGCACGCCGAGCGTGGCGGCGGCCAAGTCGCGCTGCGCGCGTCGGGGCAGCTCGTCGGGCGGCTCGCCGGCCTCCGACGTGCGGACGACCCGCACCCGCTCGGCGGCGGCGTAGACCTGGTAGAGCATCACCGCCGCGATCAGCAGCGGCACCTGCAGCATCGCCAGCACGCCCGACACCAGCGACTGGCTCTGCAGGATCGAACCGATCTGCAGGAACACCCCCAGGGTGATGAGCTGCGAGTAGTCGCGGGCCTGGCGGCGGTCCCACAGCTTGACGAGCAGGATCAGCCCGAGGAACTCGCAGAAGGTCGTCACGTTCAGCCCCACCGACCAGAACTGCGCGATGCTGAACGACAAGGCCAGGGTCGCGGCGGCGTACACCTGCCACCGCGGCAGGTTGCGCGAGGCGCCGCGCTCGTGCGCGACGTGGTTGACCGCCGCCATCAGCGGGATCAGCCAGGCGATCGCCGACTCCCGCTCGGCGAGGGCGTAGGCGAGCCCCGCCAGCCCGGCGTGGGCGACCACGACGCCTCGGAAGACACGGGCGAGCGTCACGGCAGAGGCTCCGGCGGCGGGCCCGGGCGTGCCGGGTCGAGGGCCAGCGGCGGCACGGGGCCGGCAACCACGCCCCGCGGCTGCGTCGCGTGGACGTGCCGGGCCGGCAGGCGCCCCAGGCCGGACTCGCCGCCCACGTGGACCACCACGAGCGCGTCGGCGCCCGCGCCGATCCTGGGCGGGAGCAGGGCCCGCTTGGCCTCGTCGATCAGCCCGCTGTCCAGGCGGGCCAGGTCGTCGAGGAGGAACTCGGCGAAGAGGCGGCGGGGGCGCGGCGGGGCGTTCAGGCCCAGGGCCGGCACGCACAGCCCCACGTGCGCCGAGCGCGTCGCGGGACGCCGACCCGACTCCGAGATGATCGCCGCCGCCAGCGCGATCGCCAACTCCCGGGCGTCCGTGCCGTCGGGGAGCGGATCGCCGGCCTGGCCCAGGTCGAGGACCACCCACAGCCTCGCGGACCCGGCGGCGGCCCGCCGCCGGACGATCAGCGAGCCGCCCGACGCCAGGCTGCGCGCGGAGGGCTTCCAGGCGATGTGCGACATGGGGTCGCCGGGGACGTAGTGCCGGAGGCCGACGAACTCGTCGGTGCCCGGGGCCCGGGCCCGGGCGGCGGCGCCGGCCAGCCCGCGGGGGCCCTGCATGAGCGAGTCGATGAACCGGTCCTCGAGCACGAGGCGGGCGGGGCGGATCAGCACGCGCTGCTCGCGGGCGAAGATCACCGACTTGCCCATCAACCCGAAGGGGAACGACGAGCGGACGCGGACCCGGTCGAGCACCACCTCGCCGCGACGGCACGCGACGACCTCGGTCGACGCCTCCTCGGTCCGCCTGGGCCCCAGGCCCACGCACAGGGCGATGGGCCTGGAGATGAAGCGCCCCCAGTCCGGCGGCGACGCGCGTCCGCCCCGGCCCGGGCCGCGCTCCCCCGGGTGGAGCTCCTCGACGGTGAGCCCCATGGCGGGGATGAACCGGTTTCGGTTGCTGAGGCGGTAGCGGATGGCGACGCGTTCGCCCACGCTTGCCGGCGCGATCGCTAGGCGGGCGACGCGCAGCCCCATCATGGCCCCGCCGGACATCACGCCCGAGACGAAGAGCCCGCCCAGGGCCAGCCCGAACGCCAGGAACAGCAGGTTGTTCTGGCTGTTGATGGCGCCGGTCATGAGCAGGAGCGTCGTGAAGACGTAGATCCCGCCACCCACGTTGAAGTGGTAGCGTCGCCCGACGACGCGCATGACGCCGGCGTCGTCCGGGGTCGGTCCGTCGTGGGAAGGTCGCGGCGTGGGGCCTCGTGCCATCGCCTATCGATTCGTCGGGGCCGACGCCGCCGATCCGCCCGCCCCGCCGATTCGCTCCAGAACCACCAGCACCTCGCGCCCCCGCTCGGGGAGGAAGATGACCGAGCGGGCCGGGAGGTGCCCGGTCGCGGCCGCGATCACCGCCAGTTCGCTCCGGGCCAGGCTCGGGTTCGGCAGCTTGGCGCAAAAGCGTCCGTCGGGGCCCGTGGTGGCGGTCGCGACGACCGGCCCGTCGGGCTTGCGCACGCGCACGGTGACCGTCGCGCCCTCGACGGGCGCCCCCGCCGAGCCCAGCCGCGCGTCGCCCGCGTCGACGGGGACGACGACGCTCGCGGGGCCCTCGACCGCCCGCCCTTCGATCGCCAGCCCCCCGGCGCACCCGCCCAGGGCCGCGGCCAACCCGATCCCGATGAGTGCGCGTGCCACCATGCGGCCTCCTTGCGAGACGTGAATCACCCGACGGGCGCTTCGCCCGGCGTGGGAAGGTCCTTCACCGACGAGAACCCGAACTGGTCGAGGAACTGCTTGGTCGTGCCGTAGAGGATGGGCCGCCCGACCTCCTCGGCCCGCCCCTTGATCGTCACGAGGCGCTTGTCCATCAGCGTCTTGAGCACCTCGCCGCACGACACGCCGCGGATCGCCTCCAGCTCCGCCCGCGTGATCGGCTGGCGATAGGCGACGATGGCGAGGGTCTCCACGGCGGGCTTGCTCAGCTTCGAGGGCTGCTGGGCCTTCACCACCGCCGACACCACGCCCGCGAACTCGGGGCGCGTGATCATCCGGTACCCGCCCGCGATCTGCTCGATGCGGAAGCTGCGCCCCGTGCGCTCGTACTGCTCGTTCAGCCCGTCCACCGCGTCGGCGATCAGGCGGTCGGCCTGGCCCCTGGTCAGGATCCCGGCCCGGGCCCCGGTCTCCTCCTCGTCGGCGTCCTCCGCCAGCAGCCCGAGGGCCACGCCCAGCCGCGACGGGGGCACCGCGCGCCCCAGCGTCAGCAGCACGGCCTCGACGGCCGGGGCGATCTCGCCCGCCGACGGCCCGCTCTCGGGCCCCGCCGGCGCGGTCGGGTCCACGCCCGCCTCCGTCGTGCTGCTCTTGGCTCTGGGCATTCGGTCTCCCCGGCGTCCGTTCCAAGGTTCAGGCCAGGATCGCGTCCAGCAGGGCCGGCACGCCCTCGCCCTTGCTCGCGACCGTCTCCACGATCGGCCGACGACCCGCGATGTCCTTGAGATCCCGCACCAGTTCGTGGTGCCCCGGGTAGTCGCTCTTGTTGCAGGCGAACACGTCGGCGATCTCCAGGATCCCCGCCTTGTCCATCTGCACCGCGTCGCCCATGCCCGGCGTGAGCACCACCACCGTCCGGTCCACGTACGAGCGGATCCGCGTCTCGTTCTGCCCCGCCCCGACGGTCTCGACGAAGAGCAGGTCGAAGGCCTCGGGCGTTCCGGCCTCGTGGGCCCCGCCGATCAGCTCGACGATCTCGGGCAGGGCGTGGTAGTCCTCGCCGCTGATCGCCAGGCTGCGGTAGTAGACCGCCTCGCCCAGGGCGTTGAAGTCGACGCGCAGGCGGTCGCCCAGCAGCGCCCCGCCCGTGATGGGGCTCATGGGGTCGAAGGCGACGACCGCGGCCCGGCCCTTGCCCGTGCCGGCCTGCGCCCGCCGCGTGTACTCCGCCGCCAGTTGCGCCACCAGCGTGCTCTTGCCCGCGCCGGGCGAGCCCGTCACGCCGATGACTCGGGCCGGGCGGCGTCGGCGGGCGTCGGGGCGGATGGGCTTGCCGTCGTGCAGGAGCGAGATGTCGCGGGCCAGTTGAGCCGTGGGGTGCGGGCCCGGCACGCGCTGCTCGCGCGGCTTCACGGACCCCTTGACCGCCTCGACGATCTCCAGCAGCCCCACGCCCGTCGTGAAGCACCGGGCAATCCCGCCCTCGATCAGCCTGGGCAGGTCTTCCTGCGGCAGGATCCCCCCCATGAAGATCGGGATGTCGGGACGACCCATCTTCGTCTGATCCTCCACCAGGCGCGGGCCCAGCACCAGGTGCGAGTTGGACATCATGCTCGCCGCCTGGCAGTCGCAGTCCTCGTCCCGGGCCGAGATCGCCAGGCTCCGCGGCGTTTGCCACAGCCCCGAGTAGATCACGTGCACCCCCGAGTCGCGCAGGGCTCGGGCAATCACCTTCACGCCGCGGTCGTGCCCGTCCAGGCCCATCTTCCCTAACAGCACCCGCGGCCTGTGCGGCATCCCGGCGCACCGGTCCTTCTTCTCGAACTCCGTGGTGGGCACGTTCAACGCGGTCGTCATGCAGGCGGATGGTACGGCGGGTTGCCCCCGCCCCGGGCCCCGTACGCTCCCGCATGATCCACCACTTCAAGCGTCGGCTGCTGGAGCACCTGCGGCACGACTCCTACGCCCCCTGCAGGCTGGGCGAGCTGGCCCAGGAGCTCGGCATCGACGCCGACGAGCGCCCCCGCTTCGAGGCCGAGATCAAGGACCTGGCCGAGTCCAAGACCATCGAGGTGGGCCCTACGGGCGTCATCCAGCTCCCCTCCCTGGCCAGCCGCGGCGACGAACTGGTCGGGCGCTTCAGCAAGAACCCCCGCGGCTTCGGCTTCTTCACCCCCGACGAGCCCGTCCGCGAGGGCTCCGTCTTCATCCCCCCCGACCAGACCGCCGACGCCCTCACCGGCGACACCGTCAAGGTCGCCGTCCGACGCGACCGCGCCCGCGAGCGCACCACACCCGGCCCGCAGTGGACCGGCGCCGTCGTCGAGGTCGTCAAGCGCAAGCGCTCCAGCTTCGCCGGCGAGGTCGTGAAGCGCGGCGGGCAGTGGCTCGTCTTCCCCGACGGGCGCGAGCTCACCACCCCCGTCGTCGTCCGCGACGCCGAGAGCAAGAACGCCCGCGAGGGCGCAAAGGTCATCGTCGAGCTCACGACCTACCCGGAGGGCGACATGCTCGCCGAGGGCGTCATCCTCCGCGTCCTGGGCGAGGCGGGGCGTCCCGACGTCGAGACCGAGGCGACCATCGCGGCATTCGACCTGCCGGGCGAGCACCCCGAGGAGTGTCACGAGCAGGCCCGCGAGGCCTCCGCCCGCTACGAGCTGGAGATCGCCCGCTACAAGGAGCAGGGCCCGGAGGCGTTCAAGGCGATCGACGGCGTCGGGCGTCTCGACCTCACCAACTCCTTCATCATCACCATCGACCCGCCCGACGCCAAGGACTACGACGACGCCATCAGCATCGAGCGCGCGGAATGGAACGGCAGGCCCGCGTGGAAACTCGCCGTCCACATCGCCGACGTGGCCCACTTCATCCCCCCGGGCTCGCCCCTGGACGAGGAGGCCAGGGACCGCTGCAACAGCGTCTACCTGCCGCGACACGTCATCCCCATGCTCCCGGAGATCCTCTCCAACGGCATCTGCTCGCTTCAGGAAGGGGTCTACCGCTACTGCAAGTCGGCGTTCATGGTCTACGACCACGAGGGCGAGATCCGGGCCGAGGGCGTCGGTCAGACCCTCATCAGGAGCGCCAAGCGCCTGACCTACCTCGAGGCCCAGGCCCTGATCGACGGCAACATCGAGGAGGCCCGCGCCCACGCCAAGACCACGCCCCAATACACCGACCAGCTCCTCGAGACCCTCGCCGAGATGGACAAGTGCGCCAAGGCCATCCAGGGGCGGCGCAAGCGCCAGGGCATGATCAGCCTCGAACTGCCCGAGTGCGTGCTGATCTACGACGAGAGCGGGCGGGTCGTCGACGCCGAGCGCGAGGACGACGCCTTCACGCACACGCTCATCGAGATGTTCATGGTCGAGGCCAACGAGGTGCTGGCCCGCCTCTTCGAGAACATGGAGGTGCCGCTGCTGCGCCGCGTGCACCCGGAGCCCACGCCGGGCGACACCGACAACCTGCGCAAGGCGGCCATGGTCGCGGGATACCGCGTCCCCAGGAACCCCGATCGCGAGGAGATGCAGAAGCTCCTGGACGCGACGCGGGGCACGCCGGCGGCCCGGGCCGTCCACATGGCCCTCCTGCGCACGCTCTCCAAGGCCGAGTACAGCCCCGCCCCCATCGGGCACTTTGCGCTCGCCAGCGAGGCCTACGCCCACTTCACCAGCCCCATCCGCCGCTACGCCGACCTCACCGTGCACCGGGCCCTGGCCGAGTACCTCCGGCACACCGCCAACGGCGAGCACCGCCCCAGGACCGAGGGCGAGCGCCACAAGCTCGGCGACAAGCTCCAGCAGTCGCCCATGTGCCCGGACGAGCAGGTGCTGGCCCAGATCGGGCAGCACTGCTCCCTCCGCGAGAACAACGCCGAGCAGGCCGAACGCCACCTCCGCGAGTTCCTCGTGCTCCAGCTCCTGGAGACCAAGATCGGCGAGGAGCTTCCGGGCGTGGTGACGGGCGTGACGCACCGCGGCGTCTTCGTCCAGATCGACAAATACATGATCGACGGGTTCGTCAAGGCCGAGGACCTGCCGGGCGACGTGACGCGCTCCGGGTCCACGCCCCAGTGGCGCGTGGACCAGCGCACGGGCGCGCTCGTGGACGCCCGCAGCGGACGCTCCTTCAACATGGGCGACCTGGTCCGCGTCGCCGTCGCCGCCGTCGACCTCCCCAAGCGCCAGCTCGAGCTCGTCATCGCCGACCCCGGCTCGCGGGCGGTCGGCAAAGTCAAGACGCTCACCGACAAGTTCGGGGGCCCCGCGGGCGGGCTCGGGCACGTGCGCACGGGCAAGGGCGAGCCGCCGGGCGGACGCCGCGCGGGCTGGGGAGACTTCGACGGTCGCTCCGGCTCTCAGAAGCGCTCCGCGCGCAGCAAGTCGCGCGACAGGCGCAAGAAGGACCACCGGCGCGGCAATGACTAGAGCCTCTCTCGCATCCTCGGAAGCTCGGGGCCAATCACCGAGGACCCCCAGCGGTCCTCGGTGGCACGGGCCACTGGCGCAGGTCTCGGCCCGGCGTTCCACCGAGGTACCGGCTCGGCGGTTCCTCGGTGCCGAGCGGGGCGTGGCCTGCCATGGACACCGAGGATCCCGAGCGGTCCTCGATGCCCATCCTGAGCATGCCCCGCGGGTCTCACACCACTCGCGGGTGAATCTCGGGCACGCTCTTGTCACCCCCGCCCCGTGGGCGGGGGCCGGGGGGTGGGTTGCTTCGCCCGCCTCTCAACGACGGCCCGGGTTCGCCGGGAAGCGCGGATCGGAGAAGGTGCATGGCTAGCCGCGCGCCCATCTCCCCATTACAGATCCCCCGGGACGTCACGGGCGTCATGGTGCTGGGAGGCACCTTCGACCCGCCTCACTTCTACCACACCGTCGGCCCATGGATCGCCTGCACCCGCCTCCTCGGGCCCAAGGGCTGGCTGCTGTACGTCCCTGCCGCCCGCAATCCGCTGAAGAAACCGGGCCCGAGCGCCGCCGCCAAGCACCGCCTCAACATGCTGCGCCTCGCCCTCGACATCCCGGGCCGGCGCAGCATCTGGACCGACGAGATCGACCGGGCCGCGTGGCTGGCCACGCGCGGCGAGGCGGCCCCCAGCTACACGATCGACACCCTCCGGCGCCTCCGCTCGGCGTTGCGGCGCCGCCTCGGCCGCGACGTGCCCGTCCGCCTGCTCATCGGCGCCGATCAGGCCGCGCACTTTCACGAGTGGAAGGACTACCGCAGGCTCCTGCGCTTGGCGACGCCCGCCGTCATGCTCCGCGAGCCCTGGGCCTCGACCCCCGCGGGGGTCTACCAGGCGCTGGCCGCGTCGGGGCGGTGGACATGGCAGGAGCTGGCACTTTGGGCGTCGTGGATCGCGCCGACGTTCCCGCTCCCGGCCTCCAGCACCGACCTCCGCGCCGCGATCAAGAGCGCCCCCTCCAGGCCCGGCCGGTGGAAGAAGCCCCCGCTCGACACCGTGACGACCAACGTCGCCCGCTACATCCTCAAACACGGCCTCTACGGCGCGGGCCGCTAACCCCCCCTTCAGGGGGGGAAAGGGGGGGTTGGAATCCGCTCCCCCCGCCCACGCTTCGCGCACGATCACGGCGTGACCGACGTGTAGTCATAATCGTCCCACCGCCGCAGCCGCACCAGGTCCGTCGCGGGGATGATCTGCGCGTGCCCGTCCAGGAACATCGCGTTCGATCCGCCGGCATGGCGCTTGGGCGCGATGCGCTGAGTTGCCGTCGGATCGGTGGTGGGCTGGCCCTGAACGTTGTTGGCCCGCCACAAGTCGTAGTAGACGCCGATGCGGAAGTTGGTCGCCCCGGGCGTCAGCCACGCGGCGGCGTGCACGCGGTCCGAATCGTCGGTGAAGTCCGCGAGGTACACCGTCTCGTGCGGTCTCTGGTACTTCCGCATCGGAGTCGGCGGCTTGCCCCGCTCGTTGGAGACCAGCCCCCCCGAAACCAGCCGGAACGAGAGCCCGTTGACCACATAGTGAATCCGATGCGCGTCCTTCGGTCGGCTCGGGCAGCGGTAATAGGGGGCGCTGCGGTACTGATCGCCGTAGCCGCCCCCCGGGTCGGCCGCCTCCGTCGATGCCGTCGCGATCGGGTCCGCGTAGGGTCGGAGCGCGTAGGCCCACGGCGGGTTGAGCCCGATCTGCCCGCCGGCTTCACTGGCGCCGCTCTCGCGAGGGATGAACTCCTTCCAATCCGCCGCGTAGAGCGTGAGCGCCAGACCCAGCTGACGCTGATTCGACAAACACACCGCCTGCCGCCCCGCCTCGCGCGCCCTGCTCAGCGCGGGGAGCAGGATCCCAATCAAGACCGCGATGAGCGCGATGACCACCAGCAGCTCGATGAGCGTGAACGCGCGCGACGACTTTGGGGGGCCCTGCCGCATCCGCTTCAGAATAACCGAATCGAGTCCGCCAAACCACCCGGGTTGAGGCCAATCCGCCGTTCGATAGGGGCGGGGCCCGCGCTATCGGGCCGAGAGTGCGCCCACCAGCCGCGCCAGGGCCGACACGTCCCGCGTCGAAAGCACCCGCTCCGATTGCCGAGGGTCGGCGTCCGCCTTGGCCAGCGCCCGCTCGACCCGCTTCCAAAGCCGGTCCTGCGCCTTGGCGTTCCCCTCGGCGACCGCCAGCTCCGACACAAGCTCCTGCAGCTTGGCCAGCGTGATGGCGTCCAGGTGGTGGTAGTATCGCTTGACGATGCCCTGCTGGTGGGCGGACAGGTGCTGGTGCCGTGCCATGACCCGGGATCGTACGGGTCGCCACGCCGGGGATGAGCCGGCCCGCGGGCGAATCGCGGGATCGCCGCCCGGCTTGCGTCCGCCCGCGACCGACGCGATACTGGGGCCATGAGCGATGCGGGTGAGAGGTTCCACGTCCGACTCGCCGACGGTCGCCAGTTCGGGCCCGCGGACCCCGACCTCCTCAGGCAATGGGCCGTCGAACGCCGCATCCCGCCCGGGGCCCACCTCGTCCCGGAATCCGGCGGCGAGGCGATCCCCGCGATCGACCACCCGGCCCTCAGGCCCCTGCTCACCGCGCCGCCGACCATGCCCGGCGCGATCTCCGACGCCCGCCCCGACGCCATCTCGACGCTGATCCCCTACCGCAACCCCGCCGCCCTCACCGGCTATTACGTGGGCGTGCTCGCGCTCATCCCGGGCGTGGGGCTCGTGGCCGGGCCCATCGCGGTTCTCCTGGGGATCGCGGGGCTGCGGCACGCGCGGGCGTGCGCGCACGCCCGGGGTCGGGCCCACGCCTGGGTCGCGATCGCGCTCGGGAGCCTGACGTTCCTGGGCAACGGCGCGATCCTCTTCTTCTACCTCGCCTCGCGGTAGCGGTGGGGCTCGTCTCGCGCGCACCCGGCGCGGGCCACGACGGCGCGTATCGTCATGCGCCATGCGCGCCACGCTCCCATTGGCCCTGACGCTCCTTGCCGCCTCCTGCGCCGCGCCCGCGACCGACGGGCGGGGCGAGGGGCTCGCCGTCCTGGTCCTGCGGCTCACGAGCGAACTCAACCGTGCGACCGTCGAGCGGACGATGGAGGAGCGCGCCCCCGGGTTCCGCGACCTGCCCGGGCTGGTGCAGAAGATCTACGGCGTGGACCCCGTCTCGGGCGATTACTGCGGGGTCCTCGTGTTCCGCAGCCGGGCGGACCTCGAGGCCTACCGCGTGAGCGAACTGGCCCGGTCGAACCCCGCGGCGTACCGCGTGGTGAACTCGAGGGCGGAGACCTACGACCTGCTCTTCACGCTGCACCCCGGGCTGAAGGCGGGCGGGCGGTAGCGGCGCTATCTCGCCTCCCACGCCCAGCGCAGGCTGGCGTCCAAGACGGTGACCCGGGCCTCGTCGAGCAGGCGGTTGGCGAGCGCATCCATCGCCGACCGCTGCTTGCCCTCGCCCAGCTCGCGCTCGATCCGCGCCAGGTCGCCCTCGTCCGGGCGCCCACGCTCGGGCAGGCGCTCCTCGACCATGATCAGGGCCGCGCCGTCGTCGATGAGGACCACCGGGCTGAGCCCGCCGGGCGCGAGGCTCTCGGCGGCCTGGCGGATCGCGATGGGGTACGCCGGGTCGTGGGGGCTGAGCCGCGCCACCAGCCCGCCCACGTTCCCGGAGGGGTGCGTCGAGGCGCGGATCGCTTCGAGCGAGAACGCGACGGGGTCGATGGGGCGCCCCTCGCCCCCGGCCCGCTCGATCAGGGCCGCGCGGATCCGGGCCGCGTCGCGGTCGGTGGGCACGGCGAGGACGCGGCAGCGTGACGCCGGGCCGAACCGCAGCGCCGCGCCCAGCTCGACCTCCTCGCGCGACACGCTGAAGGCGTCGCCCACGAGCGCGCGCAGCCGAGCCGAGCGCACGACCAGCGCGTTGAGCCGCTCCGGTCCCAGCCCCCGGGCCCGGCGCACGCGCCGCAGGAGCTCGTCGCGCCCGGAGGGGTCGGACGACTGGTCCAGCGATTCGACCAGCAGCCGCCCCTCGGCGTCGAGCGCGTCCTGGGTGAGCGTCAGCCCCCGCCGGTCCATCTCGGCGCTCAGGAGCCGGTCGAGCACGACCTCCTCGACGATCCGCCGCCCCGCGCCCTCCGCGAGCGCTCCGCGCAGGTCGGCCCAGTCGATCGCCTCGCCGTTGACCACCAGCGCCGGACGATCGCCCTCGCGCCCGGGCCCGGCGTCGCGGGCGGCCTGCTCGGCGCGCTCGACGCCCGCCAGGTCCCGTGGCGGCTGGGCGATCACGGCGCCCACCCACGCCACCACGACCAGGAGCGCGCTCGGTGCCGCCGCGCGGGTCCGTCGGATTCCAACTCGGTGCATGTGGGCCATCCTCCCTTCTACGATCGCCGAGGGGCGCCGGCAGCGTACCCCTCCCGACCCCCCGACCCACGAGGCGACCCCGTGCCAGAGCCCCAGCCCGTCGAGCGGTTCATCTGTCCCTACTGCGGCGGCCCGACCATCGCCGGCGCCCGCTGCGAGCGCTGCCGCGGCCCGCTCGACCCGCTCTCCAGGCAGGCGACGCAGAACGACATGGGGCCGTGGTTCGTGCGCGACCCGGAGCGGCCCTTCCGCTCCGGCGTCTGCGCCCGCGTGGTCCGCGCCTGGGTGACCTCGGGGAAGATCAGGCCCGACACGGTCATCCGGGGGCCCTCCACGCGACAGTTCTGGATGCCCGCCCGGCGGACGCCCGGCGTAGCCACGCTGCTGGGGGTCTGCCACAACTGCCAGGCCGGCGTCGAACCCCGCACCAGCGCCTGCCCCGGCTGCGGGGCCGGGCTGGGCCTCCCCGATGATCGGCAAATGTTAGGGCTAGGCCCGGTGATCCCGGTGCCCGGGCATCCCTCGTCGGCCGACGCGGGCCGGTGACGGCGGGGGTTTATCGGGTGGTTCCCCGAGGAGATCGTGGCGTCGGCGCCGAAGCGCGAAGATGTGGGAAACCGCCGCAACCCTGCGCGGCGTCGGCGGGTATCCGGTACAATGGGCGAACACGCGCCCCTCGGGGGTCCTCTCCGAGTCCACTTTCTTGCGGCGCCGGTGGGGGTTCGAAGGAGTTGATTCATGATGCGACACGGTCGAACACAGAGGTCCGCGTTCACGCTGATCGAGTTGCTGGTGGTCATCGCGATCATCGCGCTCCTGATCGGCATCCTGCTGCCGGCGCTGGCGGAGGCCCGCAAGGCCGGTCGCCTGGCGATCTGCATGTCGAACACCAAGCAGTTCGGCATCGCGACGCACAGCTACGGCGCCGACTACCAGGACAAGGTGTTCAGCTTCACCTGGACCAACGGGTCGGAGATGCAGAGCGAGTTCGGGGACATCCGCGCGGCCGCGCCCGGCAACAACGACCTCCAGGCGTCCGCCCTCCAGGCGGTGGACATCATCCGTCGCCGCGGCGGGCTTGACCCGGGCCTGGCCCCGATCGTGACCGGCTGGATCCCCCACGTGCTGTACACCCATCTGGTGCTGCAGGACTACGTGGCGGCCCAGCTCCCCGACCGCGTCGTCGTGTGCCCCGAGGACAAGTACCGCCTGCAGTGGCAGACCGATCCGCAGGGGTTCCGCACCGGCATCTTTGCGCCCTTCCAGCCCACCGGCTCGGGCACCGGCTGGCGCTGGCCCTACAGCTCCAGCTACGAGTACACCCCGTTCTCCTACGGCAACGACCGCGGCGACACGGGCGCCGCCGTCGTGGTCCAGGCGGACACCCACCGGACCTACCAGCTCATCGGGCAGACCGCCAAGGGCGCCATCGGCCGCCGCAAGATCACCGAGGTCGAGTTCCCCTCGCAGAAGACCCAGGTGAACGACACGATCGCACGCCACTTCGGCAAGCGGTGGTGGAACGCCGCCTATCCCGAGGCGCGCCAGCCGCTGCTCTTCTTCGACCAGTCGGTCGTGCAGCGTCAGACAAACCACAGCAACCCCGGCGCCGACCCGCGGAGCCCCTCCAACGCCAGCTCGCTCACCCTCTACTCCTACGAGCCCGAGCGCTGGGAGGCCCCCACGCGCCAGGGCGGCTACTCGCCGCAGTTCTACGACTTCGGCGTGGTCGGGCACTTCCGCTGGACGCGGATGGGCCTCAAGGGCGTCGACTTCCCGGGCGGCCCGGTGACCTGGACCTTCGGGCAGCGCGTGCCGACCGAGGTCTACCCGTAACACCGCTCGCGGTTCTCCGATCGATCCAGACCCCGGCCGACGGCCGGGGTCTTTTCGTGTTCCCGCCCGCCCGAGCCCCGCGCCGCCCCGGCACCCGCCGCCGGTTGCGGAGATCGCGCTCCGCCGACCGATGCCCCCGTGTAGACTGGGCGCGACTCCGCCGCCCAGGCCCCGCGTTCGCGGGGGCGCCGGCGGGGCCAGGAGGTCACACGATGGGCAGCCGTGGGCGGGACTCCCGGGCGTACGCGTTCACGCTGATCGAGCTGCTCGTGGTGATCGCGATCATCGCACTGCTGATCGGGATTCTGCTGCCGGCGCTGGCCCAGGCGCGGAAGGCCGGGCGCCTGTCGATCTGCATGTCGCACGCCAAGCAGTTCGGGACCGCCACGCACAGCTACGCCGCCGACTACCAGGACAAGATCTTCAGTTTCACGTGGACCAACGGGTCGCAGTTGCAGAGTTCCTACGCGGACATCCGCGGGTTCGCGCCCGGCAACAACGACCTCCAGGCGGCGGCCCTCCAGGCGGTGGACATCATCCGCCGCAGGGCCGGGCTGGAACCCTCGCTGGGCCCGATCATCACGGGCTGGATCCCGCAGGTGCTCTACACGCACCTGGTGCTCCAGGACTACGTGGCGGCCCAACTCCCCGACCGCGTCGTGGCGCGCACGGAGGACAAGTGGCGCCTCCAGTGGCAGACCGATCCGCAGGGATTCAAGGCCGGGCGGTTCGCGCCCTTCCAGCCCAGCGGCACGGGCGTGGGCTGGCGCTGGCCCTTCAGCTCCAGCTTCGAGTTCAACGTCTCTTCCTACTCCAACGACCGGGGCGACCGGGGGGCGACCGTGGTCGTCCAGGCCGGCAGCCACCGCTACTACTCACTCATCGGGCAGACCGCCAAGAGCGCCATCGGACGGCGCAAGATCTCCGAGGTCGGCTTCCCCTCGCAGAAGGTGCAGGTCAACGACACCATCGCGCGCCACTTCGGCAAGCGCTGGTGGCACTCGGCGTACCCGGAGGCACGCCAGCCGCTGCTCTGCTTCGATCAGTCGGTCGTGCAGCGTCCGACGACCCACAGCAACCCCGGCGGCGATCCGCGCAACCCCGCCGTTCCCGGGTCGTTGACCGTCTACTCCTACCAGCCCGAGCGGTGGGAGGCGCCGACTCGCGTGGGGGGCTACGCCCCGACCTTCACCGATGCCGGCGTCGTCGGGCACTTCCGCTGGACCCGCATGGGCCTCAAGGGCGTCGATTTCCCGGGCGGTCCGGTGACCTGGACCTTTGGACAGCGCGTCCCGACCGAGGTCTACCCGTAACCCACCCCACGATCCCCGCGGGCGTCGCGTGTCCTCACCGCCCCGGTGCGGCGTTGTTCGCAATCCGTTTGCATTCCCCGAGTTTTGCACCAAGATTGGAAGTCCGGCTTGCGGACGAACGCCGATGGGGTAGACTGATCAACGGGACATCCCGAGGCTCAATCTGAATCCCGCGTTCGCGGAGGCCTCGGGTCAGAACAGAAAGGAGACCACACATGATGGTCAACGCGCATCGGTCCCGCGCCGCGGCGTTCACGCTGATCGAGCTGCTGGTGGTCATCGCGATCATCGCGCTCCTGATCGGGATCCTCCTGCCGGCGTTGGCGGAGGCCCGCAAGGCCGGACGGCTGGCGATCTGCATGTCGAACACGAAGCAGTTCGGCATGGCCACGCACAGCTACGGCGCCGACTACCAGGACAAGGTGTTCAGCTTCACCTGGACCAACGGGTCGCAGTTCCAGAGCGAGTTCGGGGACATCCGCGGGTTCGCGCCCGGCAACAACGACCTCCAGGCGTCCGCCCTCCAGGCGGTGGACATCATCCGTCGCCGCGGCGGGCTCGACGCCTCCAGCGGCCCCATCATCACGGGATGGATCCCCCACGTGCTGTACACCCACCTGGTGCTGCAGGACTACGTGGCGGCCCAGCTCCCCGACCGCGTCGTCGCCTGCACGGAGGACAAGTACCGCCTCCAGTGGCAGACCGATCCGCAGGGGTTCCGCGCCGGCATCTTCGCGCCCTTCCAGCCCAGCGGCACGGGCGTGGGCTGGCGCTGGCCCTACAGCTCCAGCTATGAGTACAACGTGTTCTCCTATTCCAACGACCGCGGCGACACCGGCGCGACCGTCGTCGTCCAGGCCGACAGCCACCGCTTCTACTCCCTCATCGGGCAGACCACCAAGAGCGCCATCGGCCGCCGCAAGATCACCGAGGTCGAGTTCCCCTCGCAGAAGACCCAGGTGAACGACACGATCGCACGCCACTTCGGCAAGCGCTGGTGGCACTCGGCGTACCCCGAGGCACGCCAGCCGCTGCTCTTCTTCGACCAGTCGGTCGTGCAGCGCCCGACGACCCACAGCAACCCCGGCGCCGATCCCCGCAGCCCCTCCAACCCCAGTTCGATCACGCTCTACTCCTACGAGCCCGAGCGCTGGGAGGCCCCGACGCGCCAGGGCGGCTACACGCCGTTCTTCTATGACTTCGGCGTCGTGGGTCACTTCCGCTGGACGCGGATGGGCCTCAAGGGCGTCGACTTCCCGGGCGGCCCGGTGAGCTGGACCTTCGGCATGCGCGTCCCCACCGAGGTCTATCCGTAAGCCCGAGCCCGCGTCGCGTGTTCCCCAAGGCCCCGGCCCCTCGGTCGGGGCTTTTCATTCCGGCGCGACGGTGCCCCGCGCCGACGGGTATGCTCGGGAGGGAGCCGCGCCCGCTCGCTCCGGGAGACACCATGAAGATCCTCGTCGCCGACAAGTTCGAGAAGTCCGGCCTGGAGGCGCTCAAGGCCCTGGGCTGCGAGGTCGTCTCCGAGCCCGACGCGGGCGCCGCCGGCGTCCCCGACCGCCTCGCCGCCCACAAGCCGGACATCCTCATCGTGCGCTCCACGAAGGTGCAGGCGGCGGCCCTGGAGAAGGCCTCGGGGCTCAAGATCATCATCCGGGCCGGGGCGGGCGTGGACAACATCGACGTGGGGGCGGCGTCGGCCAAGGGCGTGCGCGTGTGCAACTGCCCCGGCACCAACGCCGTCGCCGTCGCCGAGCTGGCCATGGGCCTGCTCCTCTGCTGCGATCGGCGCATCCCGGACCAGACGGCGCTGGTCCGCGGCGGGCGCTGGAGCAAGAAGGAGTTCGGCAGGACGGGCGCCGGCGGGGCCCGCGGGCTCAAGGGCATGACCCTGGGCGTGGTGGGCGTGGGGGCGATCGGTCAGGAGGTCATCAAGCGGGCCGTCGCCTTCGGCATGGACGTCGTCGCCTGGAGCCGCGGCATCACTCCCCAGCACGCCGCGGCCCTGGGGTGCGAGTTCGGCGGGACGGACACGCCCGCCCTCCTCGCCCTGGCCAACCGCGCCGACGCCGTCAGCGTGCACCTGCCCCTGACGGACACGACCAGGAAACTGTTCAACAAGTCCTTCTTCGACGCGATGAAGCCCGGGTCGTACTTCGTCAACACCAGCCGCGGCGGCGTGGTCGACGAGGCGGCGCTGCGAGAGGCCGTCCAGGCCAAGGGCATCCGCGCGGGCCTGGATGTCTGGGACGCCCAGCCCGGCGAGCCCGACGCCCCGTGGGACTCGCCGACCGCCAAGCTCCCCGGCGTCTGCGGCACCTGCCACGTCGGCGCCAGCACCGACCAGGCCCAGCAGGCCGTCGCCGCCGAGACCGTCCGCCTCGTCAAGCTCTTCAAGGAGTCGGGGCGGATCGAGAACTGCGTGAACGCCTGACCGCTTCGCCGGACCCGCGGACCGGGCCCCCTGCATATTCGCGGTTGATGCGGCGCCGCGCGATCCCCGCGTACAGTTCGGGCATGAGCACCGCCACCGCGACTTCCGCGTCGTCCGCCGTCAAGCACACGCCCTCCGGGCGGATCTTCAACTTCTCCGCGGGCCCCGGGGCCCTGCCGGAGGAGGTGATCAGGCAGGCCCAGCAGGACATCTGGAACATCGACGGCACGGGCATCGGGATCATGGAGCACAGCCACCGCGGCAAGCTCTTCGACAGGGTGCTCGCCGAGGCCGAGGAGGCCTGCCGCAAGGTCGGCGACGTCCCCGCCAGCTACAAGGTGCTGTTCCTCACGGGCGGGGCGACGAGCCAGAACTTCATGGTGCCGGCGAACATCCTTCCCGACGACGGGGTCGCGGCGTTCCTCACCACGGGCTACTGGGCCGAGAAGACCTGGGACGAGGTCAAGGTCTATTCGAGCAAGTGCTACGAGGCGTGGGACGGACGGGCGAGCAAGCACGCCCACTGCCCGGGCGACGCCGAGCTCAAGTACGCCGCCAGGCCTGTCTACGTCCACATGTGCTCCAACAACACCATCTACGGCACGCAGTGGCGGACCGCGGACGGCGGCGTGCGCTACCCCAAGATGCCCGAGGCGTGCGACACCCTCGTGTGCGACGCGTCCAGCGACATCTTCAGCCGGCCCATCGACGTATCGAGGTTCGGGATCATCTACGCCGGGGCCCAGAAGAACGTGGGCATCGCCGGCACGACGCTGGCAATTGTCCGCGACGACCTGCTCAAGCCCGTGCGCACGCTCCCCACGATGCTGCGGTACGACGTCCAGGCCAGGGACCAGAGCCGGCACAACACGCCCCCGGCCTTCGCCATCTACCTCTCGGGCCTGGTCTTCAAGTGGATCCTGAAGCAGGGCGGGCTGCCCGAGATCCATAAGCGGAATCTGGAGAAGGCGTCGCTGATCTACGCCGTGCTGGAGGGCTCGAAGTTCTGGAAGGGGCACGCCCGCGCCGACAGCCGAAGCCTCATGAACCTCACCTTCCGCGTCGCCCCCGACGTCAAGAACGCCCAGCAGCTCGACGAGCAGTTCGTCAAGGAAGCCCTGAAGAACGGCATGGACCAGCTCAAGGGGCACCGCTCCACGGGCGGCATGCGCGCGAGCATCTACAACGCCTTCCCGCGCGACGGCTGCGTGGCCCTGGCCCAGTTCATGCGCGACTTCGAGAAGAAGAACGGGTAGGGGCCCCGGGGGCCCCCCGCGCCGAGCGCGCGTGAGGGCACGCCGAGCCCGCGAAGGCCCGGATCGAGCGCCGAGCCGTCTCCGACGCCCCGCGCGCCCCCATCCTCGCCCTGTCGTTCGTGGCGTGAGTCGGAAGAACGCGCCCAGAGGCGCGGGCGGGCGCCGCGGGTGCCACGGGCGATCCGCCTTGCGGATCGCCCGTGCCGGCGTCCGGACCGGCGTCGAACAGCCGCACGGGTCACGGGCGAAGCGCCCGATGACCCGTGGCACCCGCCGTGCCACGACTGTTCGGCTCGGCGAACAGTCGTGCTCTCCCCACCAGCACGACTGTGCCCCGAGCGGCACAGTCGTGGCACCCGGCGTGGTTGGAAGAACGCGCACCAAGGCGCGCGCGGGCGCCGCGGGTGCCACGGGCGAGCCGCCTTGCGGATCGCCCGTGCCGGCGCCCGGACCGGCGTCGAACAGCCGCACGGGTCATCGGGCGAAGCGCCCGATGACCCGTGGCACCCGCGGCGCATCCATCCACGGACTTCCGACACCTGCCGTTAGATCCTCGGCGTCGGCTCGTGCACGGGGCGGGCCGTCAGCCAGCGGGCGTAGCGCCAGAGGATCGCGACCGCCGTGAAGACGACGATCCACCCGGGGAGCCATCCGATGAAGCCGCGCACGATCGCCGCGGCGGTGGACGCGAGCGTGCGCGCGCCCTGCTCCCACGCCTTGCCCAGCTGAGAGGCGAAGAACGCGCCCAGGCCGTCCTTCGCCCCGTCGGGCGCGTCGCCCGCGCGGATGTTCACCAGCACCGAGGCCAGCTCCACCGATCGCGACACCTGCTCGCGCTGGGCCTGCAGGCGCTCGATCCGCAGGCGGACCTCGTCCAGGGACTTGCGGAGCAGGAGGATGTCGGCCAGGTCGGCGTCCTTGCGCGCCGTGAGGAGTTCGAGGAGCTCCCGCTCCACGCGCTGCTCGTTGCGGATGGTGGCGTCGAGGTCGATCATGCGGTCGGTGACGTCGATCCCCTCGGCGGATTCGGCGGCGACGGCGCCGAGCTGGCGCAGGCGGGCCAGCACGCCGTCCAGCCGCTGCTGCTGCACGCGGAGGAGGAGCGTGCCCTGCAGCGCCCCCTCGGGCCCGCTCAGGGACGCCGACTCGACGAACTCGCCCAGCGCCTCGGTGACCAGGAGCGCCGCCTTGGAGAACGTCGCGCCAACGTCCTCGGCGACCAGGTCCACCGAGGCCCGGCGCGCGATCCGGCGCGGGCCGACCGACTCGGGCTGGTCGGGCGTCGGGGCCGCGAGCGCGCCGAGCCCCGTGCCGAAGCCCTCCGAGCCTGAGGCCGCGGTGGAGGGCGCGACGCTGCGGGCCGCCACGCGCTCGCCCCCGCCATGCACGCGCGCCGACCGCAGCGACGGGGCGAGGCTCACCGCGAGGATCGCGACCAGGGCGACGGCCGCGGCGGCCGCCATCCACGGGCGCGCGATCGGGCGAGAAAGGAAGGAACCGGGCGCGCGCCGCCGGGTCTCCGCCAGCGCCACGCGCCACGCGGGGCGGTCGGGAGCCCGGGGCGCGGTCAGGTCGTGCAGGGCGGCCTCCTGGTGGCTCGACAGGTGGGGGGTGGTCATGGGTTCGGCTCCGTGCGGAGGTGATCGGCGCCGCTCAGCGCGCCCCGGAGCGCCCCCAGGGCCGCCGAAAGCCTCGACTTGAGCGTCCCGATCGGAATGCCAAGGACCTCCGCGGCCTGCGCGTGCGTCAGCCCGCGGTGGTAGCAGAGCAGCACCACGGTCCGCTGCGCGTCGCTCAGCGATTCGAGGGCGGCGTCGAGCGCGCGACGCTCGTCGTCCGGCGGCCCGGCGGGGGACGGAGCGGGACGCGCGGGCCCGCGTTCGAGCGCCGCCCGTCGGGCCGCCGACGCGCGCAGATCCAGGCACCGGTTGACGAGGATCCGGTACACCCACGTTCTGAAGGCGCTCTCGCCGCGGAATCTCGGCGCCGCGCGGATCACGCGAACCCACGTCTCCTGGACGGCCTCGTGCGCCAGATCCACCCGGCGCAGCATCCCCACCGCCAGCCCGTACAGGTATGCCTCGTAGCGATCCGCGAGCGTTCCCAGCGCGCCGTCGTCGCCCCCGGCGAACCGGGCCAGCAGCCGCGCGTCGTCCTGCGATTCCGGGTCCGGCGGTCGATCGGTCATGGCGATCTCCGCGGAGTTAGACCGGCGACCCGGGCGGTCGGTTCGGGCGGAAGGGCCGGAATCGGGCCCGGCCACGCCGCTACAGCCGCGCCAGGGCCGCGGCGACGACCTCGTCCACGCCGATCCGTTGCATGAGCGTGACGCGGTCGGGGCGCTTGTGGTCGAGCGTGTCGCCCGGGCCGACGTGCCGGATCACGTCGCGCTCGCGCCCGTAGGGGCCGACCAGCTCCACCCGCGTCGGGCCGTAGAGGGCGACGATGGGGCGATCGAACCCGACGCCCACGTGCAGGGCCGCCGAGTCGTTGGCGATCACCAGGCGCGAGCGCTCGATGACCGCCAGGAGTCCCCCCACGCCCGTCGAGCCCACGCGGTCCACCAGGCGCGGGTCGCGCGACGCCAGGTCGAGCAGCGGCCCGATCTGGCCGCGCTCGGAGCCCGAGCCGACCAACACGACGTTCAGACCCCGCGCCGTCAGCGCCGACGCGACCAGCGCGAAGCGATCGGCGGGCCACTGCTTGGCGGGCCAGCGGCTGGTGGGGGCCATCACGGCGTAGGGCTCGCCCAGGGCGGGGTCGGCGCCGACCCGCGCGCGGTCCTCGGGCGGGGCGTGCAGGCGCAGGTCGGGCACGGGCGCCACGCCCATCTGCCGCAGCAGGTCGAGCATGCGGTCCACGGTGTGCCGATCGCGGGGCACCGAGTAGCTCTCGGTCAGCCCCAGCCAGCCCCCCTCGCGGGCGTTGGAGAACCCCACGCGCCGACGCGCCCCGGACATCCACGTGAAGAACCCGGAGCGGGCCAGCCCCTGGAAGTCGATCGCCAGGTCGTACTCGCGCTCGGCGAGGTCGCGCAACCACCGCCCCACCGGCGCCAGGCGCCCCGACACCAGCCAGTCCTTCATCCCCCGACGGGGGAACGGCACGACACCCGACAGGTCCGGGTGCGCGCGCACCGCGTCGACGAACGAGTCCTGCACCAGCCAGTCGATCCGGGCCCCGGGGAAGGCCCGGCGCAGGCTCACGAGCACCGGCACGCTCCGGCACACGTCCCCCAGGGCGCTGGGGCGGACGATCAGGATGGAGCGGGGCGCGTCGCTCACGGGTGGCGATGGTATCGGATGGGGCGCGGAGCGCGCCCGAAAGCCGCCCGCCCGAGCTCCCAACAACCCAATACCATTCCTCACCAGGCCGGCGCCGTGCGCCGACCGCATCGCAGAGAGGGTTCCCATGTTGACGTGCGTGCGCAAGCGGAGGCTGTGGCTGGCGGCCGGGCTGTGCCTGTCGGCGGCGGCGGGCGCGATGGCGGGCGGGCCCACCGACACCGAACGCGTGGCGGCCGTCAAGGCCCTGTTCACCGTCCAGAGGGCCGACCTGGCCTCGTGCCTGGTCGACCCGCGGGACCGGACGCTGGGCGAGGCCCTGGGCATGATCCCGGCCCGCCTGCGCGAGCTGCCCGGCGAGGTCCCGGACGCCCAGGCCCAGGCGATCGAGCTGGCGATCTCGGCGATCAAGCTGCTCGCCAGGCCCGGCAAGCTGGCGGTGGTGTACGACGCGGGGTACCCGGCGGGCGGGTTCCTGGGCTACGGCATCGTCGCGAGCGTGCTTCTCGACGGCGAGGACGACGCGCGCGCCATCGACGGGCAGGTCCGCGGCATGCTGGCCCAGGCGGACCTGCCGGTGCCCCCCGAGGACAGCCTCCGGTTCGACGGCTTCAAGGAAGTGCAGCTCCCGCCCGCGGGCGCGGTCGCCTTCGGCGCCCGCAAGGCGGAGGACGGCTGGCGCTTCGAGATCGTCGCGGGCTCGGTGGATGCGCTGGCGCCCGTGATGGCGGTGTTCCCGGCGATGAAGGCCGAGGGCATGAACCCGGTCATGGTCGCGACGTTCGATCTGTCCGCCCTCACGCCCCTCGCGACCTTCGCCCAGCAGATGGCCGGCAACGACCCCCAGGCGTCCAACGCCATCCGCGCCATGACCGACGCGGGGCTGGTGGGCCCGGACGCGGCCCGGGGCCGATTCGAGGTGGGGTACACCAAGACCGAATCGGTGACGCGGATCTCGATCGACAACGCCAAGCGGCACGCCCAGGCCTGGTCGCTTCCGACGGCGGTCCTCACCCGCGCCGACCTGGCCCCCATCCCCGCCGACGCCACCTTCGCGAGCGTGAGCAAGGCGGATCTGTCGGCGCTCAAGCGGGTGATGGACGAAGCCGCCAAGGCCGGCGCCGACGTCGAGGGAGCCCTCGAGCACCTCAAGGCGGAGACGGGCGTCGACCTGCGGGCCGACGTGCTCGACACCGTGGGCGGCACGGCGATCCTCTACACGTCCGAGGCGACGGGCGGCGGGGGCCTCGGCTCCGTCGCCGTGCTCCTGTCTCTCAAGGACCGGGCGCGGTTCCTCGAGGCTCATGACAAGGTCGTCGAGCGGGCGCGTCGGCACATCGCCGAGGACGCCGGGCCGCGGGCCAAGTATGTCTCGATCCGCTCGTGGGACGAGGGCGGCGTGCGGATGAACCAGGTCGCGGCCCGGGGCGTGCCCGTGCCGCTGGAGCTCACCTACGCCGTCACCGACAAGTGGCTCGTCGCGGGGCTGATCCCGCAGAGCGTGCTGGCGGCGGTGAGGCAGGCGACGGCGGGGAACGCCGGGTTCGCCGACAGCCCGATGCTCAAGGGCGTGTGGCGCGAGGATCGCCCCCTTACCTCCATCGCCGCGGTCAACCTGCGCGGGTTCATGCGGGCGGGGTACCCGCTCATGAGCTTGGTGGGCTCGGCGATCTCGCGGGGCGTGGCCTCGCCGACGTCGGACCGCGACCCGGGGATGATCGTGCCCCTCTACGCCGACCTGACCCGCGTCGCCCGCCCGCTCGTGCAGGTGACCTACTGGACGGGCGACGCCTACGTCGCCGAAGTCGCCTGCGAGCGATCGGTGCTGGCGTGCGCGACCGCGGTGCTCGGGGTGGCGGCGGAGGTCGGGCCGTTGATCGCCGGGGCGGCGGCGTCGCGGGAACGGCGCCACGGAGAGGAGCACCACGGCCTTGGGATCGGCGACGCCGGGGCGTGGCGGCTTGGGCTCCTCCGCGGGCTGGAGCCGCGATGGATGCTCCTCTCGCCCCTGAGGCTGGCCGCGATCGGCGAGTCCTGGGGCCCGACGGTCGAGGCGCGGATCAACGGGCTTGTGCCCGTGCTTCCGTTGGCGGATCAACGCTGAGACGGCGCGTGGGGCGTCATCCACCCCGGGCTTGCGCCCGGGGCTCGAGCGAGCGCCACGCGCGAGCGTGGGTGGGGCGTCATGGAGCCCGGGCCCCTCAGGCGGTGAGAGCTCGGAGCACCTCGGCGAGCGTGGTGACCCCGGCGCGGACCTTGGCCAGCCCGTCGTGCTTGAGGAGGCTGAGCTCGCCGTCCTCGATCGCGGCGTGGGCGATCTGGCGGGCGTTGGCGTGGTGCATGATCATCTCGCGGGTGCGGTCGTTCAGCCTGAAGAGCTCGAAGACGCCGAGGCGTCCGCGGTACCCGGTGGTGCGGCAGGCGCGGCACCCCTTGCCGCGGACGTGGCGCTCGTCGGGCAGGAGCTGGTACCCCTCGGGCAGGTCGTCGGGCTGGGGGGCGTAGGGCTCGGCGCACTCCGGGCACACGCGCCGCACCAGGCGCTGGGCCATGATCCCCTCGACGCTCGAGGCGACCAGGAAGGGCTCGACGCCCATGTCGAGGAGGCGCGTGGTGGCGCCGGCGGCGTCGTTGGTGTGAAGCGTGCTGAACACCAGGTGCCCCGTGAGCGACGCCTGCACCGCCGTGTCCGCCGTCTCCTTGTCGCGGATTTCTCCGATCATCACCACGTCGGGGTCGTGCCGCAGGATGGAGCGCAGGCCCGCGGCGAAATCCAGCCCCACCTTGGGGTTCACCTGGATCTGGTTGACCCCCGGCACGTGGTACTCGACCGGGTCCTCCACCGTGATCGCCTTGATCTCGTCGCTGATGATGCGGTTGAGCGAGGCGTAGAGCGTCGTGGACTTGCCGCTGCCGGTCGGGCCGGTCACCAGCAGGATCCCGTGCGGGCGGCCGATCAGCTCGTCCCACCGCTTGAGCAGGTGCGCCGGCATGCCCAGGTCGTTCAGGCTCATGAGGGCGGCGGTCTTCGAGAGCACCCGCAGCACCACGCCCTCGCCGAACAGCATGGGGATGATGGACACGCGAAGGTCGAACTCCTCCACGCCCCGCGGGGTCCGGTGCTTGAACGTGATGCGGCCGTCCTGCGGACGCCGCTTCTCCGCGATGTTCAGGTTGGCCATGATCTTCAGGCGGCTGACGATCGCGGCCCCGAAGCGGTGGATGCTCGCGGGCACGTTGGCCCGCTGCAGCACCCCGTCGATCCGGTAGCGGACCAGCAGTTCGTGCTCGTAGGGCTCCACGTGCACGTCGGTTGCCCGCTCGCTGATCGCCTCCCCGAGCAGGTCGTTCACCAGCTTGATGACCGAGGCTTCCTGGGCCTGCTCGATCTCGTCCTGGGGGAGGACCGCGGCCACGTCCGCCGCCGATCCCGAGAGCGCGTCGAGCGTGTCGCCCCCCACGCCGTAGTGGGCCCGGATGAACTTGTCCAGCTCCTCGCCGTCGGCCAGGGCCGGCTCGATGATGCAGCCCGTGATGAGGCGGAGCTCGTCGAGCGGGGCCAGCTCGTAGGGGTCGCTGGTGGCCACTGTCAGCACGCCGTTCTCCCGCGCGATCGGCACGCACCGCTGCTTGTACGCGACCTTGGCGGGGAGGAGCGCGAGCACCGCCGCGTCGACCTCCGTCGCTCCCAGGTCCACCACCGCCAGGTGGAACTGCTCGCCCATCGCGTGCAGCAGGTCCTGCCGCGACACCAGCCCGAGCCGGAGCACCACGCGGTCCAGCCGCTCGCCCGACGCCGCCTCCTCGGCGACGGCCCGGTCGAGCGCCTCGCTCGTCAGTATCCCCTTCTGGACCAGCAGTTGCCCCAGCGGCATGCGCAAGTGTAGTGCGGGCCCGCCGACCCTCACGCCGGGTACGTGGCGCTGGTCCGGTCGGTCTCCCACACCGTGACGCTCACCAGCGTCGAGCCCGGGGCCTCGCGCCCGATGCGCCCGGCCAGCAGGTCGAAGCACACCTTCGCGATGTTCTCCACCGTCGGGTTCAGCCCCGTGCCGGGCGCGAACTCCGGCACGTCTCGGTTCAGGTGCTTGTGGTCCAGCCTCTCGATCACGGCGCCCTCCACCAGCCGCTCCAGCGCTTCGAGCGTCAGCCCGGGCCCGGCGGGATGGAGCGCCGTGCGCACGCACGGCTCGACCTGGTAGTTGTGCCCGTGCCCCTCCGGGTTGTTGCACTTGCCGAACCGCTCCCGGTTCTCCGCTTCCGACAGCCCCGGCACGTGCAGGCGGTGGGCCGCCGAGAAGTCAAACCGCTGGCGGATCAGCACGACCTGGGGCGCCTCGGGTGACATCTGCACCCGATGGTACGGGGTGAGTCTCCACGCCACCCACTCCAGCCGCGCCGGCAGCGCCGCCGCGAGCGGGCCCAGCAGCGGCGCGAGCACCACCCCGGCTTCGGCGCCCGGCGTCTCGCGGCACGCCCGCTCGATCGCCGGCACCACCACACCCCGCGTCGCCCGGTCGATGTCCTTGATGTCCACCAGGTATCCCGTGCGCCCGTCCGGCCGGCCCACGCACGCGACCTCGATCTCGTAGTGCCGCCCAAGCCCGCGGATCGCCGGCGACCCCGCGTAGGTGTTGGGATCCTCCGCCCCGCCCCCCCCCTCCGGGTTCACCGCGAATCGAACTGTGCGCGTGAGTCGAACCATGGCGGCGTCGTCGCCAGAGGGTACCGCCGACCCGTGCGCCCGGCCCCACGCCGACAAGGGCGGCGTGCCTCCCGCCGCGGGGAAGCATGCTCCGGGCCGCCGGCGCCCCTCCCCCGGAGTGGGGATGCGTCCAGGCCCGGATCATGGCGTGGTACGATGAGCCGTGGCGCCGATCGGCGCCCTGGGAGTGCCCGCCATGCGCCGACTGATCGCCGCCGCCCTTGTCGCCTCGTGCTGCCTGTCCGCGTGCAACGACGAGGCCGCCAAGGCGCCCCGCTGGGGCGCCCCGCCCCCGGACAAGCGCAAGGCCCCGCCCGAGCAGCCCGCCGAGACCAAGCCCGAGGCGACCCCGGCTCCCGCCGCCCCCCCGGCGCCCGCCTCGGACCCGGCCCTCGTGCTCGCCTACACCATGCCGGACATCGACGGCGGCTCGCTCGACCTCGCCACCCTCAAGGGCAAGGTCGTGCTGATCGTCAACGTCGCCAGCCAGTGCGGGCTCACGCCCCAATACGAGGCACTCCAGGCCCTCTACGAGGCCAAGAAGGACGCCGGGCTCGTCGTCCTGGGCGTCCCCGCCAACAACTTCGGCGGGCAGGAGCCCGGGAGCGACGCCGACATCAAGTCGTTCTGCACCGGCACCTACCACGTCACCTTCCCCATGCTCTCGAAGGTCAGCGTCAAGGGCGACGACCGGCACCCGCTCTACGCCCAACTGGCGGCCCTCCCCGAGCCCCTGGGCGGCGAGCCCAGGTGGAACTTCACCAAGTTCCTCGTCGATCGCACCGGCCGCGTCATGGCCCGGTTCGAGCCCAAGACCACGCCCAACGACCCGGCGCTCGTCGCCAAGGTCGATGAACTCCTCGCCATCGACTGATCCCCGTGCCGACCTTCCAATACACGGCGCTGAACGCGGCGGGTCGGCGGGTCGAAGGCCTGCTCTCCGGGCCCTCCGAGCAGGCGGTGCTCGGCGAGCTGGAGACCCGGCGCCTCACGCCCATCGCCATCCAGCCGCGCGAGCAGGCCGCCTCGCGGCGCCGGCGCGTCAGCCCCCGCTCCCTGGGCACCAGCTATCAGGCCCTCGGCGACCTGCTGCACGCCGGCGTCCCCCTCATGCGCGCCCTCCGCGTCCTGGGCAACCGCAAGGCCAACCCGCGCCTCGCCGCCGCCTACCGCGAGGTCGGCGAGGGCGTCGGGCAGGGCGAGGACCTCGCCTCCGCCATGGCCCGCCGACCCGAGACCTTCCCCGCCGTCCACGTCGCCATGATCCGCGCCGGCGAGAAGGGCGGGTTCCTCGAACAGGTCCTCCAGCGCCTGGCCCAGATGGTGCTGGCCCAGGCCGAGCTGCGTTCGACCGTCGTCGGCAACATGATCTACCCCGCGGTCCTCGTCACCGTCGGCACGCTCATCCTCGGCGTCATGTTCGGGGCGTTCATCCCCCGCTTCAAGGAGCAGTTCACCCGGCTGGGCGACCAGCTCCCCGCGATCACGAAGGTCGTCCTGGCGATCAGCGACGCGGTCACGCGGCACGGCCTGATCACCCTCGTCGCCCTCGCCGCGATCGTGGTCGTCGCCGTCCGACTCGCCCGGCGCCCCGCGGTCCGCGAGCGCGTCGTCGAGCTGCGCACACGAGCGCCGATCGTGGGCCCCCTGACCCGCGGCATCGCGACGGCGCGGCTGTGCCGCATGCTCGGCACCATGCTCAGCAGCGGCGTGCCCATGCTCCAGGCGCTGCACACCGCCAAGGACGCCGCCGGCAACCTCCTCATCGAGCGGGCCGTCGCCCGCGCCGCCGAGGCCGTCAAGGCCGGGCAGCCCCTGTCGGGGCCCCTGGCCGAGAGCGGGCTGTTCGAGCCCGACGTCGTGGAGATGATCGCGGTGGGGGAGGCGGCCAACAACCTCGACGCCGTCCTGGGCGCGATCGCCGAGACGGTCGAGAAGCGGATCCACCGGCAACTGACCGCCGCCGTGCGCCTGGTCGAACCCCTCCTCATCCTCCTGCTGGCGGGGGTGGTGGTCACCGTCGCGATCGGGCTCATCATGCCGATGCTCCAGATGAGCCAGGGGATCAAGTAGCGGCCCCGCGGTCTTCCCGAATCCCCCTTGCCGGGGCCGGGCGTCCGTGGTAGGCTCATCAAGAAGGACGCGCTTCGCCTGCGCGATCCGTTCGTGCTTCGTTTGGGCGCTGTGGATCGGCGCCGGTGTGGGGCGGCGGGTTCCGCGTGCCGCCCGAAGAAGAGGCGAATTGGAGTGAACTCACAATGGATCAGGGTGCCAACTCCAGGCGGCGGGCGGGCTTCACGCTCATCGAGGTCATGATCGTCATCGCGATCGTCGTGGCGCTGACAGGCATTGTCGCGCTCTCGGTGTTCGGGCGGCAGAAGGAGGCCGACCGCAAGCTCGCCGAGATCGACCTGAACAATCTCCAGTCGGCTCTCAAGCTCTTCCGCTTCGACCACGGGCGCTGGCCCACCGAGCAGGAGGGGCTCCGCGTCCTGTGGGACTCCACCGCCCTCGACGCCGAGGCCGACCAGTCCAAGGCCAAGAAGTACCTCGACAAACCCATGCCCACCGACCGCTGGGGCCTGGCCTGGAACTACCGCCCGGTGAGCGAGCACGGCGACGAGGACCTCTACGACCTCTGGTCCAATGGCCCCGACAAGATCGAGGGCACGGAGGACGACGTCACTTCGTACACCAAGTCCGACGCCGAGACCGGCGGCTCCACGCCGTCCGAGATGCCCTCGACGGGCTCGCCGTCGACGGGCGGTTGATCGGAGCCGTGCATGCCCGCCCGGGCCCATGACGGCTCAGGGCCCTCGACCACGCGCGTCCGCGCGCGGCCGGGGGCGTTCACCCTCATCGAACTGATCGTCGTCCTCGTCGGGCTCGCGGCCCTCGCGGCCATCGCGCTCCCCACGCTCCTGGACCGAACCGGCGACGCGACCTTCCGCCAGGCGAGCGACTCCCTCGTCGCCGCGATCGCCCAGGCACGCCTGAAGTGTCTCGGGGATGGCCGAGCCCGCCAGGTCCTGGCTCGCCCGCACGCCGACCGCTGGCGGATCGTCGTGGTGGACTGGTCCGAGGGCGAATCGCCCGCCGGACCATCGCCGAGGCCCGTCGAGCGGGTCGTCCTCGAACTGCACGAGGGCGTCGGCTTCGAGCGGCGTCGGGAGGAGGCCCCGCCGAGCTTCGTCGGCCCCGTGTTCGAGGAGGAGCTGGACCCGCCCGCCGCCGACGCGGCCCACGAGGCCCCGCCCGCCGAGGGCTGGCCCATCGCCGTCTTCGCCTCCGACGGCGAGGCGTTCCCGGGCGAGGCGCTCGTGCTGGTGGATCGGTCGGGTCGTCGGGCCCGCCTGACGATCGACGCCGGGGCCCGGCGCGTGCTGCTGGAACCCGTGGTCGATCCTCCCGCGCCCGCCGCCGAGGGGCCCGCGGCGCCGGACGGAGGTGACGCGCCATGAACGTCCGCCGCATCCGACACGGGGGCGTGCTGCTCGAGGTCATGCTCGCGGTGGCGCTCTTCGTCGCGGCGGGGCTGGCGGTGGTGTCGGCGTCCGACCGGGCCTCGATGGCGAGCGAGCACGCGCGCCTCGCCGTCCGCGCGGGCGACCTGGCCCGCTCGGCCATGGCCCTGATTGAGGCCGGGCTGGCGACGCCCGAGTCGCTCCACGGCCCGGTGCGCTCGTGGCGCTCCATCGCCGGGGCCGTGGACGAAGGACCCGTTGCCGAGGGCCCGGCCCCCGACGAACGCGGCTGGGAACTCCAGATCCAGACCGAGCCCCTGGCGCTCGATGGGCTGGTCAAGGTCAGCGTCGAGGCCCGCCTTCTCTCCGAGAGCGGGCTGGTCCGGGCCAGCCGACGCCTGATCCAGGTCGTGCCGTCGCGGGGGGGCGGGGCATGACGCGACGGGCCTTCACGCTGCTGGAGATGATGATCGCGGCGGCCCTGACGCTCGCGCTGGCCGCCGGCGTCCTGGCCTTCCTCTGGAACCTCGAACAGGCCCGCGGGCCCGTGCTCGCGGCCAGCGACCGCGACCGCGCCCTGGATGAATGGCTCGATCGACTCGAGTCCGACCTGCTCGGCGCCGTCGCCGCGACCCGCCACGGCCCGGGGATCGACGGCGGGCAGGACCGCCTCGTCGTCCGTTCCCGGCGCGTCGGGACCGGCGCCGGCGATGCCCCCGCCGACCGCCTCGCCGACCTGCGCCTGTCGGTCCATGAGTTCAAGGACGGGGCGGTCGCGCTGGGCAGCGGGCCCGACGGGTCCGGGGCTCCGTCCCCCGCCCCGATGGTCGTCGGCGTCGAGGCCCTGAGGTTCCGCTTTGCCGTCGGGCGGTCCTGGGGCGACCGCTTCAACAGCGTCGAGAGCCGCGGGCTTCCGCTCGCGGTCGAGGTTTCGCTGTGGCTGGCCGCGCCAAGCCAGTGGGACCGCCCCCAGGGCGGTGCTCCGGCTTCTGACTCGCCCGACCCCGAGGCCCCTCCCGACGCTCTGGCCGAGCCCGCCGAAGCGCCGACCTTCGAGCGTCCCGCGGACCGCGTCCGCGTGATCCCCATCCCCGACGGGGGGACGCCATGACCGTGCGCCGCCGGCCCGCCGCCGTCCTGCCCCTCGTGCTCGCGGTCGTGGTGCTGGCCGTCTCCGTCGCGGTGGGCATGCTGGCGTCGGCCTCGACGCGGATCGACGCGGCGGAGGCGACGTGGCGGCGTCAGCAGCTCCGGGCCGTCGCCCTGTCGGGCCTTCGCTCGGCCATGTCGCAACTGGAGTCCCAGCGCGAGGCCCTCATCGGGGGCGGCACGCCCTCGATCGACGCCGAGCTGATCCTCTACTCCGACGCCACCGGGCGGGGCGTCGCGACGCTCCTGCCCCTGGGCGACGACGGCGACCTCCACGCCCACTCGGCCCTGGCCGGGCTCGACCTCAACCGGGCCACCGCCGAGATGCTCGCCCGCCTGCCCGGGCTCTCCGAGGCACTCGCGGGCAAGCTCGTCGCGGCCCGGGGCAAGGGGTTCACCAGCGTCGAGGAGGCCGCGGCCATTGCGTTCGAGTCGGGCCTCGACTTGGGCGCGGTCTTCGGTTCGGCCGCGCGCTCGCCCGGGGAGTCTGAACCCGGTGCCGCGCCCTCGGGCGATCCGCCGCTCCTCTCGAGCCTGGGCGTCTTTGGCTTTGACCCCGAGATCCAGCAGGGGCTGGGGCGGAACGCCGACGCCTTCCTCGGCGCCGATCGCGTTCGGCCCACCGCCGAGTGGGTCAAGGAGAACCGCCCCGATCTCGTCGACCGCCTCGGTGAGCCCTCGGCGGTGGCCCTGGAACGCCTCGCCGCCACCCGCGGCGCGTTCGATACCCGCACAGGCCTCGTCCGGCTCCTCCAGACGCAGGGCGTGCCGGTCGAGGCCTGGGCGGGCATCCTCGACCTGGCCGCCGTGGGCGACGACCAGTTCGCTCGGGGCGTGGTCGACCTGAATCAGGCCCCGGCCCACGTGCTCGCCGCGGTGCCGGGGCTCGACGAATCCACCGCGGCGGCGATCGTCGCGCGGCGCGACAGCGTCGACGACGCACTCCGCGGCACCATCGCCTGGCCCGTCATCGAGGGCGTGCTCGAACCCGCCCGGCTGGCCCAGGCCGCCGACTGGCTGGCGGCCCGCTCCCTCGTCTGGCGCGTCCGCGTCCGCGGCCTCATCGAGCCCCCGTCCGACGCCGAGCCCTCCTCCGCGGCGACGCCCGGCGGGGTGGTGATCGACGCCGTGATCGACCTCACCGGCCCCCGCGCCCGCCTGGCCTACCTCCGCGAGGTCACCTCGATGCCGCTGGCGGTGTGGCTCGCGGAGCGCGTGGAATCCAGCGCCGAGGCCCCGATCGCCGACGAGAGGGAGTCGGCGCCGCCCGAGCCGGTCGAGCCGGACGAGGGAGAGCTCCGCATCGAGCGCCTGTCGATCCGGCGCGGGCTCTCGCTCTCTCGCCTCCGCCCGCCCGCGGGGGCGGAGGAGCCGGGCGTCGCGCCGACCCCGCCCCCGGATTCGCTTTCGGCGCGCCGGGATCGAAGGATCGGTCGCTGGACGCCCGGGCCGGCGGGGGAATCGGAGAGGTCGGCGCCATGAGCCAGACACGCGCCTGGATCGCGGTGGAGATCGACGCCCGGCGCTTCTCGGCGCTGGGGGCGGTCGTATCGCCCGCGGGCGTCGACGTCCGCGCCTGGTGCTCGGCGCCCCGCCCCGAGGACGTGCCCGCCGACGACGCCGAGGCGATGGGCGCTTGGGCCGCCCGCGAGCTCGACGCCGCGGGCATCCGCCGAGCGCCCGCCCTGGTCTGCGTGCCCCGCAGCGACGTGGTGCTCAAGACCATCTCGCTGCCGCGGGGCGATGCGGGGCAGATCGCCCCCGCCGAGCTGCTCGCGATGGTCCGCCTCCAGATGTCGCGCCAGCTCACGGTCATGGCCGAGGGGGCCCCCATCGACTTCGCGGACCTCTCCGCGCGGGCCGCGGGCGGCGACCCATCGCAGCAGCACGTCCTGGCCGCGGCCCTCCCCGCCGATCGCATGGCGTGGATGCGCCGCTGGTGCGACGCCGCCGGCCTCAAGCTCGCCGGGACCGGCCTCCGGAGCGTCGGCGCCGCCGGCCTCGCCGTTGGCGTGGCCTCGCGGAGTGCGGGCTCTGCCCTGGTGGTCACGCTCGGGCCCTCCGCCGTCGAGTTCGGCGTCGTCTGCGACGCCTGCCTCACCTCCGCTCGCGCCGCCGACCTCCCCCGCCCGACCTCCCGAGAGCAGGCCGAGGGATTCATCGAGCGCGTCCTGGTCGAGGCCCGGCGCACCGCCATGGCCCTCAAGCCCGGGCCCGCCGGCCTCGACGTCGCCGTCGTCGTCGGCGACGACCCGCTCTCCCACGCCGTCGCGACCCGGCTGGGCGAGGCGCTGGGCGCACCGGCCTCCACGGTCGGCCTCCCCCCGACCGTCGGCGCGCCGGCGTCGATGCCCGACGACGTGCGCGCGGCCCTCGCGCCGCTCTTCGGGCTGCTCGCCGATCGCGCCGTGGCCCGCGCCACCGTCGATTTCGTCAACCCCCGACGCGCCCCCGACCGCAGGGCCCGAATCCGCCAACTCGGCCTCGCCGCCCTGTTCGCCCTCATCGTGCTGGGCGGCGCGGCGTACCTTGTCGCCGACCGCCGACTGGCCGCCCTCGATCGCGAGATCGCCGCCCTCGCCGAGCAGCACCGCACGCTCTCGGGCGAGTACGCCCGCCACCTGCTCGACCACGCGCGCCTGAGCCACGCCGAGGCCTGGACCTCCGGGCGCGTCGACTGGATCGCCCACCTCCGCCGGGTCAGCGACCTGGCCCCAGACCCCGGGCAGGGGAAGTTCGAGGCGCTCTCCGGCGTCCTGCGGTCCAACCCCGTCTACACGCCGCGGGCCCGCGGCGCCCGCTACCCCGACGGCGCCTGGTCCGCCCTCCCCCAGATCACCTTCGACATGGCCGGCAAAGTCGCCTCCCGCGCCATCGCCGCCGGGTTCCGCGGGCGGCTGGTCGCCGACGCCTCCTACCGCGTCGAGAGCGGCTCCCCCGACGTCGACGACCGCTTCGACCTCACCGCGATCTCGTCGTCGCCCCGCCCCGTGGCGCCCGCCGAGACGGCGCCCGCCAACCCGGAGGGCGGCCCGTGATCTCCCCCGCCCTCAAGCGCGTCGTCCTCGCCGCCGGCGCCGTCACGACGCTGGTGGTCGCCGCCTGGTGGGCGAGCAACCGCCTGTACCTCGCCCCCGCGTCGCAGAAGCGGGCCCAGATCACGGGCCTCCGCCAGCAGGTCGACCGCCTCCGGCAACAGGTCGCCCCCCAGTTCGAGGTCCGCAAGCGCCTGGAGACCATCGCCAGGTCCGGGCTCTCGCCCCAGCGCGACCTGGCGGCACACCAGATGCGCACGCTCCTGGCCCAGATCGGGCAGGCCTCGCGCCTGGTCGACCTCAAGGTCACCGACCTGCCCGCCCGCGACGCCGTCAGCCCCGCCGTCCGCTCCTTCTCCGGCACCGCCGCCGCCACCCTCCGCCAGAAGCCCGACTTCGTCGTCCTGCCCGGTTCCCTCGAAGGGACGGGCACGCTCGACCAGGTGCTCGCCACGCTCGCGTCCCTCCAGAGCCAGCCGTGGGTCCACCGCGTCGAGGGATTCTCGCTGCGCCCGATCGGTCGCCGCGCCGACCGCCTGGCCCTCAAGGCCGAGGTCTCCTCGCTCCTCATGCCGGACCTGGCGCCCAGGGACATCCCCGCCCCGGAGGTCGCCCCCACCCCGCCCGCCGCCGAGGCGCTCTGGCGACCCGTCGCCCTCCGCGAGCTCTTCAAGGACCCCCCGGTCGCACAGGCCCCGCCGCCGTCCCAGCCCGCCCCCGATCCCGCCGCCTCGCCCCTCGCCCAGTGGCGCCTCGCCGGGCTGGTGATCAGCGAGCACGGCACCGAGGCCATCTTCGCCCCCGTCGCCGGCGGGGCGGGCCTCACGGTCCGGCAGGGCGAATCCATCCTCAACGCCAAACTGGTCGGCGGCAGACTCACGGAGGACGGCGAGGTCGCCGTCCTCGACCTCAACGGCGAGCGGTTCGAGGTCCGCCTGGGCCAGACCCTCGCCGCACGCCCCCCCGCGGGCGGTTAGACTCGTTGACCCGGGCGCGGAGCGCGCCGCGGATGCTGCACGGAGGTGGTCAATGGCGAAGCACGGTTCCGTCCCCGCGCCGCTCGATCGGTCCCGCACCACCGGGTCCCGGACAGGACTGAGGTGGGCCGCCGCCCTCGTCCTCGCCGCCGGGCTGGCGCTGCCGGCCCACGCCGTGCAGGAGCCGGCCCCGCCCATCGCCGCCCCGGCCCAGCCGCCCCCGGCCCCCGGGACCTTCCGCTTCAGCTTCAAGGACGCCCCGCTCGACCAGGTCATCGACTTCTTCGCGCGCCGCTCCGGCCTCCCCGTCATCTTCGAGGCCCAGGTGCCGCAGGGCACCCTCACCTTCATCGGCGCCGACGACTACTCCTTCGACGACGCACTCACCATCCTCAACCTCAACCTCCGGCTCCGCGGCGTCCAGCTCCGCCGCGAGAACCAATACCTCTACCTCGCCAGGCTCGAAGACGCCATGAAGACCTCCACCCGCATCGTGGGCGAGGCCCTGCCCGACGGCGTGCGCCCCGAGGAGGTCGTCAACGTCACCATCCCCCTCCAGAACGCCAAGGCCGAGGACGTCGCCAAGCAGGTCCAGCCCCTCATCGGTCCCTACGGCGGGGCCCTGGCCGTCCCCACCCAGAACATGGTCATCCTCGTCGAGACCGCGGCCCAGGTCCGCCGACTCCGCGACATCATCACCGCCATCGACTCGGTCCGCCCCGTCGACACCTCCTTCCGCCTCTTCGCCCTCAGGCACGCCAAGGCCGACGCCGTCCTCGTCGCCCTCAAAGCCCTCATGGGCGAGCGCCGCCAGACCGTCGTCATCGACAAGGACAACAACCGGCGCACCATCGAGGACCAGACCGTCCCCGGCCTCAACATGACCGCCGACCCGCGCACGAACTCAATCGTCGCCGTCGGACCCGAGACCCGCATCCGCGTCGTCGAGGAGATGATCGCGCTCCTCGACGTGCCAGAGACCGCCGGCGCCGAGTCGGAGGTCCGGTCGTTCGCGCTGGCTTCAATCTCGACCGACCAGGCGGTGCAGCGGCTCAACGCCCTCTTCGGGCGTGCCGCCGAGCCGCGCCCCGTGATCGTGCCCGTGCCCGACCTCGGTCGCGTCACGGTCGTGGCCCCCGCCAGGATGCTCGACCAGGCCGCCGCCCTCCTGGCCCAGGTCGATCCCGGGCACGAGGCCGCGGCGGGGGCCGAGCCCTCGCGCACGTCGGCGATCATCGCCCTGCGCCACGCCTCGCCCCAGGCCGTCGAGTCCCTCCTCACCCGCATGATGAGCCCGCGCCAGGCGCAGGCCCTCCGCGTCGCCCCGTCGCCCGACGGCAAGGGGCTCGTCATCTCCGGCCCCACCGGAGACGTGAACGCCATCCGCGATCTGATCGCGGGCGTCGACGTCCCGCCCCAGCACGACCGCCAGGTCCGCCTCGTCAAGGCCCCCACCGGCGACCCCGCCTCGATCCTCGAACAGGCCCGCACCCTCGACTCGCGCACGGGCCAGCAGGAGAAGGACCCGATCGCCGCCGGCGTCGACGAGCCCTCGCGCACCCTCTGGCTCGCCGGCTCCCCCGCCGCGCTCCAGCGCTTCGAGCAGATCCTCTCCCAGGTCCAGTCCAACCTCGTCGCCGAGTCGGGCGTTCGCCTGATCCAGGGCCTCCGCCTCCGTCCCAGCGTCCTCGTCGAGCGCGCCGCACGCCTCGTCGAGCCCATGCTCGCCCCCGCCGCCGGCGGCCCGTGGACCCGACCCGTCATCGAACCCGTCGACTCCATCGGCGCCGTCGTCGTCCGCGCCGAGCCGCGCCACCTCCAGCCCGTCGACGACCTGCTCCGCCGGCTCGACGGCGACGAGGCCGCCCTCGCCCAGATCCGCGTCGTCGAACTCCAGAACGCCAAGGCCGCCAGCGTCGTCGCGTTCCTGGAGGATTGGTCCAAGTCCGCCGAATCCCTCTCGCCCCGCGGCGGCCCCAGCCCGGCCTTCGAGGCGGTCGAGGCGACCAACACGCTGCTGATCTCGGCCCAGTCGTGGCAACTGCCGATCATCGAGCAACTGGCCCGGGGGCTCGACGCCCGCAGCGTGGGCGATCGCCCGCCCCTGCGCCTCCTCAACCTGCGCACCACCGACGCCGCCAACGTCGCCACCATCCTCCGCTCGCGTTTCGACGCCCGCTCGCCCGAGGCCAGGGCCTCGCGCCCCGTCTCCATCGACGTCGACCCATCGACCAACACGCTGGTGGTCTCGGCACACGCCGACGCCCTCACCGAGATCGAGGACATCGTCTCGCAGCTCAACGAGCAGCAGGCCAAGGACACCGCCGGGCGCGAGATCCGCATCTTCCCCCTGCGCGTCGCCCGGGCCGAGGAACTGGCCCTGACGCTCGACCAGATGTTCCCCGAGCCGCCGATCCCCGTCGACCGTCAGACCGGGCGCGCCCGCCCCGACCTTCGCCCCGCGCGCGAGGTCGTCGTCCGCGCCGACCGCGGCACCAACTCGATCATCGTCGACGCTCCCGGGGTCCGCATGGCCGGGTTCGAGCAGCTCGTCCGCAGCCTCGACACCCGCAAGGTGCCCGAGGGCATCGACCTGCGCACCTACCGCGTGACGCGCGCCGAGGTGAGCGCCGTCGCCAACGCCCTGCGCACCGCCGCCGCCGCAGGCGCCCTGGCCCAGGGCGACGCCCACTCCGGCCCCGTCACCGTCGAGATCGAGCCCGTCTCGCGATCGCTGATCGTGACCGGCCCCATCGGCGTGTTCACCGGCGTGGAGAAGATCGTCGAGCAGCTCGAGGGCCTCGCCGCCCGCCCCACCACCCAGCTCTCGATGTACCCGCTCCAGCACGCCCGCGCCGACCGCGTCCTGCCCCTCGTGCAGCGGCTGCTCGTCTCGCGCGTGCGCGAGCTCCAGGCCCAGGACGGCGGGCTGCCCGCGGGCGACCCCTCCGCCCTCGTCGAAGTCGCCGCCGACGCCGCCTCCAACACCCTCCTGGTCTCCGTCCCCGCCCCGGCCCAGGCCGCCGCCGCCGAGATCATCAAGGGCCTCGACCAGCCCGCCGCCAGCGCCGCCACCGACGTCCGCGTCTTCCGCCTCACCAAGGGCAAGGCCCAGGACGCCGCGACGGCGTTGCGCATCGCGCTGCTCGCCGTCGCCAGGCCCGGCGAGGACGCCCCCAGCGTCGCCCCCGAGCCCTCCAGCAACTCCCTCATCGTTACCGGAACCGCCGCACAGCTCGCCCGGGCCCAGTCCCTCGTCGATCAGCTCGACAACACGCTCCAGCCCGAGGGCCTCGGCGTGCGCACGCTCCTCCTCAAGAACACGCGGGCCGAGACCATCGCCCCCGTCCTCGAACAGGTCCTCACCCGCGACGACGGGCTCGCCGGCCTCCCCGACTGGGTCCGCGGCCAGATCGTCGCCCGCCGTCTCGACACCGCCCAGGCCCCCGAGGTCCGCGTCGCCGCCGACCGACGCCTCAACGCCATCGTCGTCTCCGGCCCGCAGCGCATCCTCGACATCGCCGAGCAGGTCGTCGCCCAGCTCGACACCGGCCCCGCCTCCGGGTCCGCCTCCGGGCAGGCCCTGCGCGTCATCACGCTCAGGAACGCCGACGCCCGCGAGCTGGCCGCCGCCATCGAGGCCGTGTTCGCCGAGGGTCCCTCGCTCGAAGGCCCGCCCCCCACGCTCCGCGTCGACACCTCCAGCAACTCGCTGATCGTGCGGGCCACGCCCGAACAGCTCACCACCATCGAGGAACTGACCCAGCGACTCGACGCCGCCGCCGTCACCGCCTCGCGCCAGCTCCGCACCGTCCCCCTCGACCGCTCCCGCGTCGACGCCCAACTCATGGCCCGCACCCTCCAGAGGCTCCTGGAGCAGCGTGGCGGGATGAAGGTCGAGGTCATCTCCACCGAGGAACTCCTCAAGCGCGCCTCCGACGAGCCCGAGCCCGCCAAGCCCCGCTCCCACGCCGCCCCCGCCGTCCCGGGCTTCCCGGCGGGCCTGCTGCACGCCATCGCCGCCGCGGTCTTCTCGGCGCAGCCCCCGGCGCCCCCCGCCTCCGACGTGACCATCGCCGTCGACCCCAACACCAACTCGCTGCTCCTGCTGGGCTCGCCCCAGGCGACCGAGCGCCTCGCGCGCCTCGCCGCCGAGCTCCAGAACCAGGTCCCGGGCGAACCCGCCGGCGTGCGCATCGTCACGCTCCCACCCGCCTTCGACGCCCAGACCATCGTCCAGATCGTCCGCCCCCTCCTCGGCCAGATCGGGCAGATGAACGCCGCCAACCCCGGCGGGTTCACCGGCCCCGTCAGCGTCGTGCCCGACCCCACGGGCTCCGCCGTCATCGTCCTGGCCAACGACACCGACTTCTCCGTCGTCGGCCCCATGATCGCGTCCTTGACCCAGCTCGACGCCTCCTCCGCCCTCACCGTCAAGGTCTACCGCCTCCAGAACGTGCCCGCCGCCCGGGCCAAGCAATCCGTCGACGACCTTGTCAGCGCCACGCCCCGCGGCGCCCAGGCGCGGCGCCTCCGCGGGCTCGACGTCACCGTCGAGGGCGGTCCCGGGCAGGGCCCGGTCTCGGGCCGCATCGACCCGGGTCAGGTGCGCACGATCGCGGACGCCGCGGGCGCTTCGCTCATCGTCGCCGCCCCCGCCGAGTCGGTCGCCCTCATCGACCGCTTCGTGGCCCTGATCGACCAGACCGAGACGACCTCCATGCCCGTGCGCGCGATCAAGCTCGAGCGGGCCGAGGCCGTCGCCGTCGCCGCCGCCGTCCAGCGGCTCTTCCAGGAGCGGGCCCAGGCGCTCCGCCCCGGCGAGCGCGGGCGCGTGGCCATCGTCGGCGATCGGCGCACGGGCACGCTCATGGTCGCCGCCTCCGACGAGGACTTCGAGCAGATCGTCTCCCTCGTCCGCACCTTCGACGCCCCCGGGCAGGTCCGCGACCTCCAGTTCAAGGTGATCGCGCTCAAGCACGCCCGCGTCGCCGACATCGCCAACACCGTCCAGAACATCGCCAGCCAGTTCCAGTTCGAGCGCGTCTGGGGCAACCGCCCCCGCGCCGAGGGCGGCGGCGACGACACCCTCCTCATCGAGGTCAACGAACGCACCAACTCGGTGGTGGTCTTCGGGCAAGGCGAACTGCTCGCCACCGTCGAGAAGGTCATCCGGTCTCTCGACCAGCCCGACGCCGGCGGGGCCCAGCTCGCCGTCCGCGTCACGCCCTACGGCAAGAGCGACCCCCAGGCCCTCAAGACCGCCATCGAGCGCGCCCTCGCGACCCCCGGCTGGCGCCCCTGGCGCGGACCCGACCCCGACGGCGTCTCCGTCGAGATCGACCGGCAGCGCCGCGCGCTCATCATCGTCGGCAAGCAGATCCGTCTCGAACAGGCCCTGTCGCTCGTCGAGCAGCTCGCCTCCGCCGAGGGCGGCGCCGACCGCATCGAGACCGTCCCGCTCACCACCGCCCGCGCCAACGACGTCGCGGTCGCCCTCCGCGCCGCCATCCCGCCCACCGTCCCCATCACCGTCACCCCCATCGCCCGCAGCAACACCCTCCTGCTCACCGGGTCGGACGAGGCCATCGCGCTGGCGGTCGAGCAGGTCAGGAAGATCGACACCGAGCCCTCCCGAAGCCCCGTCGTCTTCCGCCGCATCCCACTCGCCAACGCCCTCGCCGAGGACATCGCCTGGACCATCAACCAGATGGCACGCTCGCGCCCGCGCCAGCCCGGCGAGCCCGCCCCCTCCGTCGACTGGTCGCGCACCGACAACACGCTGATGGTCTCGGCCACCGCCGACGAGCTCGAAGCCGTCGAGCAGATGATCAAGGAGCTCGACGTTGCCGCGACCACGCCCCGCACCATCGAGTTCGTCAAGCTCCAGTTCGCCAAGGCCGAGGCCGTCGCCGCCGCCCTGCGCGTCTTCTACGGCCCCTTCGCCGCCGCCGCCGAGACCCCCGGCGCCCGCAACGTCACCATCGTCGCCGACACCGCCAGCAACTCGCTGGTCATCCACGCCGGGGCCCAGGAACTGGAGGGCGTCAAGGCCCTGCTGGGCACGCTCGACACCGAGCAGTACGACACCACGCGCCAACTGGCGGTCATCCCCCTGGCCCACGCAGACGCCTCCAGCGTCGCCCGCGCCCTCAACGAGGGCTTCCGCGTCCCCATCGACTCCCAGATCCGCCAGCAGCAGGCCCGGACCCAGCAACGCCCCGGCCCCAACGCGCGCGAGCAGGAGCCCGTCGCCCCCATGGTCCTCGTTGAGGGCGACGCCCCGCCCAGCGTCTCCCCCGAGCCCCAGACCAACGCCCTGATCGTCTTCGCCGGCCGCCGCGACCTGGAGCGCATCCGGGCCATCGTCAGCCAGCTCGACGTCCCCGAGTTCAACAAGCTCGCCGCCGTCCGCATCCTCCCCCTCAAGGCCGGCAAGGCCTCCGCCCTGGCGACCACCATCCGCGAGCTCTACTCGCGCCAGACCGGCGCCCAGGCCCGCGCCGCGGGCCCGCGCTCCGCCGTCGTCATCGGCGACGACACCGCCGGCGCCCTCATCGTCCGCGCCGACGACGAGCAGTTCGCCGAGATCAAGGCCCTCGCCGACGCCTACCAGCAGCAGGGCGAACTGGGACGCCTCACCACCCACGTCGTCCGACTCAAGCGCATCCCCGCGTCGCGCCTGCGCCAGACCATCCTCACGTCCTTCGCCGCCACCGCCGAGCAGTACGGCGAGAAGCTCGCCGTCGAGGTCGAACGCACCACCAACACCCTCGTCGTCGCCAGCTCCCCACGCCTGTTCGAGGAGATCCGCAAGGTCATCGAGGAGCTGGACGGCTCGCTCCCGCCGCCCGACGGGCAGGACGAGGGCGCTGCGGGCCTGGCCCAGAGCGTGATCATCGTGGATGTGCGCCACAACGCGCCCCAGGCCGTCGCCCAGCAGTTGGAGGCCCTGGGCCTGACGCGCCCGCAGGCCGCCGACCGCCCGGGCGTCGTCTCCGAGCCCGTGACCATCACGCCCATGACCACGCGCCGGGCCCTGGCGATCCTGGTGAACCCCGGGGACGCCGCGGCCGTGCGCAGCCTCGTCGAGGCCCTCGACGCCGACCCGTCCCTCAAGGATCAGCACGTCGCGGTCGTCGCCCTCAAGCTGGCCGAGGCCGACGCCATGGTCGCGACCCTGCGCCAGATGCTGGCGGTGGACAGCCCGCAGACCCAGGCAGGATCGGCGGCGGCCCGCGCGCTGGCCGAGCAGGTCCGCCGACTGAGCGTCCACCGCGCCGGGGCCGGACAGCCCCCCCTCGAACTCGACCTGGCCAGCCCCATCCGCCTGGTCCCCGACCGGCAGTCGAACACGATGCTGATCGGCTCGACCCCACGGAACGTCGAGGCGATCAGGGAAGTGGTGGCGTCCTTGGACGTGCTGCCGCTGGGCGAGGCCGTGGTCGTGCGGATCTTCCCCATGGCCAACGCCAGCGCCGTGCGCACCAAGACGGTGATCGACCAGGTCTTCGCGCAGGGCGAGCGCCTGCGGCGCGTCCCGGGCACGCAGCGCCAGGGGCTGCCCAGCACGGTGACCGGTCGGGCCCTGGCCGGGGAACTGGCGACCAGCGCCGATGAGCGCACCAACTCGCTGCTCGTGGCGGGGCGCGAGGAGGCGGTGGCCCTGGTCGAGGTGCTCATCCGCGACCTGGATTCCGACGAGGTGAGCCACTGGGTGGAGCCGGCGATCATCGTGCTGGAGCACGCGGACCCGGCGGAGATCGCCGAGCGTCTGAACACCGTCCTCGTGCGCGGGCTGGCGGCCAGCCCCGAGGCGATGGGCCTGCAGCGCCAGTTCGGGCGGCTGCGGGTGTCGCTCTCGGGCGCCGACGCCAAGGACCCGGACGCGCGGGTGCAGGCGGACCTGTTCGCGCCGGTGCAGAGCCTGTCGATCGTGCCGGTGCCCGAGTCGGCGAGCCTGCTGGTGGTGGGCACGCCCAACAACCTCGAGGTCGTGCGCGAGCTGGTCAAGCAGCTGGACGTGGAGGCGGCGTCGGCGGCCAACCGGGTGCGGTTCTTCGCGCTGGAAAGGGCGGCGGCGGACCGGATCGCCGCGATGCTCCGCGACATCTTCAACCAGCGCCAGCAGGGCGGATCGCTGCGGGCGGAGGACCGGCTGGTGGTGACGGCGGACACGCGCACCAACTCGCTGGTGGTCGCCACGAGCGCGCGCTCCTTCGCGCTGGTCGAGCGGCTGGTCGAACAGCTCGACACCGCCCGGGCCCACCCCTCGGTGGGGCTGCACGTGCTGGCGGTCGAGAGCGCCAACGCCGCCGACATCGCCCCCCAGGTCGAGCGGCTCATGCGCGAGCGCATCCGCGCCACGCGGGGCACGGGCGGCGTCGCCGACCCCCTCGACGTCTTCAGCGTCGTGGTCGAGCCCACGAACAACCTGCTCATCGTGTCGGCCAGCGACGAGAACTTCCAGGTGGTCCAGGAGCTGCTCGCGGCCCTGACGCGGGACGCGGAGCGGCTGGCGGCGGGGACCGTGATCGAGCTGTTCATGCTGGAGAAGTCGCGCCCGGCTGAGGCGGTGGCGAGCCTGCGGCAGCTCTACGTCGACCGCGAGGTCGAGCGTCGCGGCGCCGCGAGCCTGTCGGTCTTCCCCAACGAGCGCCTCAACGCCGTGGTCGTCCGCGGCACGCCCCGGGACATCGACGCCATCCGCGGGCTGATCGGTCGGATCGACGGGGCGGCGGTGTCGTCGATCCGCGAGGTCAAGCGGATCGAGCTGGGCAGCGCCAACGCGCTCGAGGTCGTGAACACCCTGCGCGACGTGCTGGCGGGCAGGCCCGTGGCGGGGGCGCCCGGGGCGGCGCGGCAGGCGACGCGCCTGCGGTTCGTGCGCGAGAGCATCTCGCGGCAGATCGAGGGGCAGACGGGGGCCAGGCCCGCGGAGGCGGACATCGACGCCGCCGTGCGCGAGCAGGTCTCGATCACGCCCGAGCTTCGCAGCAACAGCGTGATCGTGTCGGGTCCGGCGGACGTCGTGGCCCTGGTGCACGAGATCGTGTCGGACCTGGACTCGACGCTGTCGGGCATCCGCGAGATCGCGACGTTCCGGCTGGTCAACGCCGACGCGCGGCAGATGGCCCAGCTCCTGCAGGGCGTGTTCAGCCTGCGGCAGGAGGGGAACCTGTACGTGCTGGTGCCCGCGCCCGAGCCCGGGGCTGCGCCCGGCGGCACGGGCCCCGCGGCGCCCGAGACGCCCGGGAGCGGGTCGCTGTCGGTGACGGCGGTCCCGGACGAGCGTCAGCAGCTCTCGATCGCGGTGGACGCGCGCACGAACTCGATCGTGGTGTCGGGCTCGCCGCGCTACCTGGACCGGGTGCGGCAGCTGGTGAACGAGCTGGACTCGATCGAGGCGACGGAGCGGACGAGCTTCGTGTTTCACCTGCGAAACGCGAAGGCCAAGGAGGTCGAGCTCACGCTGCGGGACTACTTCAAGCTGGAGGCGGACCTGAAGCGTGAGACGCTGGGTCCGGGCCAGATCGGGTCGCTGGCGAGGCAACTGGAGCAGGAAGTGACGGTGGTGGGGGACGAGAAGAGCAACAAGATCGTGTTCTCGACCTCGCCGCGGTACACCGAGAAGGTGATGGAGCTGCTCAAGGAGCTGGACGCGGCCCCGCCGCAGGTGATGATCCAGGTGCTTCTGGCGGAGGTGACGATCGACGAGTCGGGGCACTGGGGGATGGACGTGAAGGTGGGCCCGTTCGGGGGCGACCAGTACCGGGCGTCGAGCCTGGGGGGCGGGTCGGGGGTGGCGACGAGCCTGGGGGTGCCCAACCTGGCGGTGTCGAGCGCCGACTTCTCGCTTCTGATCCGGGCGCTGCGGGCGCAGGGGAAGCTGCAGGTGCTGAGCAACCCGCAGGTGCTGGCGAACAACAACGAGAAGGCGTCGATCCAGGTGGGCGAGAACGTGGCGATCGTGTCGGGGACGGAGCGGACGCCCCAGGGCAGCCTGCGGGCGGACGTGGTGCGCGAGGACGTGGGCATCATCCTCGACGTGACGCCCACCATCTCGACGGACGGGTTCGTGCGCATGTCGATCGAGCCGACGATCTCGGCGGTGACGGCCAAGACGACGCAGATCAGCCAGGACTTCTCGGCGCCGATCATCAGCAAGCGGACGGTGAGCACGGTGGTGACGGTGAAGGACGGGCAGAGCGTGCTGATCGGCGGGCTGATCCAGACGCAGGACGAGAAGCGCAGGAGCAAGGTGCCGATCCTGGGGGACATCCCGATCCTGGGGCTGCCGTTCCGCACCATCCAGAACACCAAGACCAAGACGGAGCTGCTGGTGATCCTGACGCCGCACGTGGTGCCGGGCGGGTCGCTCTCGTCGCGCGCGGGGGTGCTGACGGACGCGGCCCTGGACCGGATGTCGGAGCCGGCGACGATCCGCTCGATGATCGAGCAGCAGTGGGTGCCGCGCGAGCCGGGCCCGGTGGGGCCCGTGCAGGACCCGGCGCCCGGGGAGGAGCCGCTCTCGCCGGACCGCCCCCGCGTGATCGGCGGGTCGTCGCGGTCGCCGACGTTTGACGCGCCCAGGAGGTGACGATGGTCCGGTACGTTGGATTCCCGGCGCTGGTCGTGGCGGCCTTGTCCGGCTGCGTGCAGGAGGGCGGTTCGGCGCGGGAGCCCCCCAAGCAGCCCGAGGCCGCGACGCCCACCCACGTCGCGGTGTACACGGGCTGGCCCACGGACAGCGACGGCAACGGGTTTCTGGACCAGTTCACGGTGACGGTGCACCTGTGGGACGAGCGATTCCATGCTGCCCCGCTGCAACTGCCCGGGTCCTTCGAGGTCCGCCTCGTGGTGCCGGGGTCGGCGACGGCGGAGGAGAAGGCCGTCGCCTCGTGGGTCTTCGCGGGCGAGCGTGCGGCGGCGGCGATGCGGCCCGCGGCGGCGGGGCCCTCGTATGAGTTCCGCGTCTCGCTCCTGGAGGCCGGGAGCGATCGCTACGACCGGCTCGAGGTCGAGCCCCGCGTGGTCTTCAGGGGCGAGCGGGGCGAGGTTGTCCAGGGGCGTGGCGGGACGATCTGGCTGGGTCGCCCCAACCGCTGACGGGCTCCTAACCCGCGAGTGGCGCGACGCTCGCGGCGCCCCACGCCGGGGGTGAGGAGTCCTCGACGAATCCCGGGATCGCGGTCCGTGGGTCGCGGGCTCGACGCCCAATCTGTCCGGTCTTAGTGCAATCTTCGCGCCCCCGCGGCGTGGTCTTGGCGCACGATCCCGCGGTCGCCGGTAGCCTCGGGCGGCGGTCGCGTGGTCCCCCTTTCAGCGGAGGTCGGGCATGGTTCGGTTGCTGTCGGCGGCGGTCGCGGTGCTGATGCTGTCGGTGGCGGTCCGGGGGCAGGAGCCTTCGGCGATCCTGCTCGATCCGGGGCTGAGCGAGTACGCGCCCGGGCAGGGCGTGGCCGGGTCGGTCAAGAGCATCGGCTCGGACACCATGAACAACCTGATGACGACGTGGATGGAGACGTTCCGGCGCTTCTACCCGGCGGTGACGGTGGAGATGGAGGGCAAGGGGTCGAGCACGGCCCCGGCGGCGCTGATCTCGGGCACGGCTCAGTTGGGCCCGATGAGCCGCCCGATGAAGGCGTCGGAGGTCGATGAGTTCGAGAAGAAGTTCGGGTACAAGCCGACGGGGCTGCGGGTGGCGATCGACTGCCTGGCGGTGTTCGTGCACAAGGACAACCCGCTCCGCTCGCTCTCGGTCGAGGAGGTGCAGCGGGCGTACTCGGTGGCGGGGACCGACCTGACGTGGGACATGCTCGGCGTGACGGACCCCTCGTTCAAGGGCAAGCCGGTGCAGCTCTACGGGCGCAACTCGGCGAGCGGGACGTACGGGTTCTTCAAGGAGCACGCCCTGGGGGGCAAGGACTTCAAGTCGAGCGTGAAGGAGCAGCCCGGGACGTCGGCGGTGGTGACGGCGGTGGCGAACGACCGCTTCGGGATCGGCTACGGCGGTCTGGGGTACCGCACGGCGGGGGTGCGGGCCGTCGCGCTCGCCGCGGGAGGCGAGCCGGTGGAGCCCTCCGCCGAGAACGCCTACAGCGGCGAGTACGCGCTGGCCCGCTTCCTGCTGGTGTACGTCAACAAGAGCCCGACCAAGCCGCTCGACCCGCTGATGGCGGAGTTCGTGCGGATGACGTTCAGCCGGCAGGGGCAGGAGGCGGTGCTGAAGAACAAGGAGATTCCGCTGCCGGCGGAGATCGCGTCGGAGGAGCTCCGGTCGGTGGGGCTGTCCGCGAAGTAGGGCGAGCGGAGGGCGGCGATGACGCGCGACGCCGGGGCGACATCGCGGGCCGCTCGCAAGGCGACCCGGCGTCGGGTGTACGCGGTGGACCGCGCGGCGTCGTCGCTCATCCGCGTCGGGGGCGTGCTGGTCATCGTGGCGGTGCTGGGGATCTGCGCGTACCTCGCGGCGGTCGTGGTCCCGCTCTTCCGTGGCGGGAGCATGGCGCCGGCGGGCGCGGGGCGGATCGAGCCGCGGAGCGGGGCCTCGGCCCTGGCGCTCGATGAGTACGCGGCCACGGCGTTCGTGCTCGATTCCGGCGGCGTGCTTCTGTTCATGCGGATGGACGAGCCCGGCGTGCTCGCCGCCCTGCCGCTGGCCCATGAGCCGCCGACGGCGTGGTCGTTCGACGAGTCGACGGGGCTGGCGGCGTTGGGGTTCGCGGACGGGACGGTGCGCCTGGCGACGATCGGCGTGAGCGCGAGCGTGGTCTCGCCCTCCGAGGTTCCGGAGGGGTTGCGGCGGCTGCGGATGGGCGAGCGGCGGGTCTGGGCCGCGGAGGGCCCCGAGGGCGCCTGGCCCGCGCTGGTGGAGTCGCTGAATGCCGAGCAGGTGCGCGTCATCCGTCCGGACGTGCAGGTTCGCCCGCCCGTGCGGATCGAGGCGGGGTCCGGCGCGATCCGCCTCATCGACTTCCGGCGACGGGGAGACCGGGAGTTCCTCGCGCTGCGGCGCGACGACGGCACGGCGACGCTCGATCTTGTGCGCACGATCCGCCCGCTGGGTGGAGGCACGCCGCGAATCCGCCTGCAGAGCCGGGCGATCGAGTGGCGGGCCCCCGAGGGGCGCGGCTGGCCGTCGCGGCTGTTCGTGACGGGCGACGGGGCGAGCGTGCTGGCGGCGTGGGACGACGGGCTGGTGCAGCGGTACGCCGCGGGCGCTGGGGGGGAAGGGGCGATCCCGCTCGCGGAGGAAGTGCGCGTGCTGACGCCGGGACGTCGGGTCACGGCGGCGCGGATGCTCTTGGGCGGGCTGACGGTGGCGCTGGGCGACGACGCCGGGGGGCTCACCACCGCGTTCGGGGCCTCGGACCCCGCTGCGGCCACGCCGGACGGTCGGCGGCTGGTCGTCGCGCGGCGGTTCGCGGTGGGCGACGCGGCGGTGACGTCCATCGGGCTGACGCCGCGGACGCGTTCGATCGTCGCGGGCGATGCTCGCGGTCGCCTGGTGGTGCTGAATCCGACGAGCGGCAAGACGATCGCGCGGGACGCGGGCGGGGGCGCGGCGATCGCCGCGGGCGCCCTTTCGCCCAAGCTCGACGCGCTGGCGGTGCTGGACGAGGGCGGGGGCGTGCGCACGTGGTCGCTCGACCCCGGGCGCCCCGAGGCGAGCCTGCACGCGCTCTTCGGCAAGGTGCACTACGAGGGCGAGCCCGAGCCGGTCTTCCGCTACCAGGCCACGTCGGGCGAGGACGCCGCGGAGGAGAAGCTCAGCCTCGTCCCGCTGATCCACGGCACGCTCAAGGCGACGGTCTTTGCGATGCTCTTCGCCGTGCCGCTGGCGGTGCTGGCGGCGGTCTACACCAGCGAGTTCGTGGACCGGCGCGTGCGGGCCCTGATCAAGCCGGGCGTGGAGATGATGGCGTCGCTGCCGAGCGTGGTGCTGGGGTTCGTGGCGGCGATCGCGGTGGCGCCGTTCGTGCGCGACGCGCTGGTGGCGGTGCTGCTGTCGCTCCTGTTCGCGCCGCTGGCGGCCCTGTCGGGCGCGCACCTCTGGCAGCTCGCCCCGCCCCACGTCTCCGCCCGGGTGCCGCCCAGGCTCAAGCTGGCGGCGATGGTGGCGGTGATCGGGCTGGGAATCGTGGCGGCGGGCGTGCTGGCGCCGCGCGTGGAGCGCCGGCTGTTCCGACCGACGCAGGAGGATCGGTGGGTGCTGGGCGGGTCGGTCGCGCCGGTCGCTCAGCCCCCGGCGTGGGTGGGGGGGCGTCGGGTGATGAGCCCGGACCTGGAGCGCCGACTGCGCCGCGAGGGCCTCTACTTCCGCGACGGGGCGGTGGTGCGCCCGGTCGCGCCCACGACGCCCGAGCGGGCCGCCGATCTTGAGCGCCGGGTGGAATCGATGGACCTGGCCCGCCCGAGCCTGCGCCGCTGGCTGGACGGGAACTACGGCTCGCCCCGGCCCGGGTGGCTGCTGCTGCTGGCCCCGGCGGGGCTGATCGTGGCGGCGATCGGGCATGCGCGCGTCGTGAAGCCCCGGTGGGACGCGGTGCTGCAGGGCAAGTCGTGGACCGTCGCCGCGACGCTGGAGCTGGCGCGGTTTGTGAGCATGCTGGGCGTGTCGGTGGTGATCGCGGGCGGGGCGGGGTGGGTGCTGACGGGGCTGGGCCTGGACACGCGCGACCTCTTCTTCGGCACGTTCAACCAGCGCAACACGCTGGTGGTCGCGCTCATCATGGGCTTTGCCATCATCCCGATCATCTACACCATCAGCGAGGACGCCATGCGGGCGGTGCCCGACTCGCTGCGCTCCGCGTCGCTGGGCGCGGGGGCGACGCCCTGGCAGACGGCCCGGCGCGTCGTGCTGCCCGTGGCGGCGTCGGGGATCTTCTCGGCGTGCATGATCGGGCTGGGGCGGGCCGTGGGCGAGACCATGATCGTGCTCATGGCCACGGGCAACACGCCCGCCATGGACTGGAACATCTTCGCCGGGTTCCGCACGCTCAGCGCCAACATCGCGGTGGAGCTGCCCGAGGCGGCGGCGGGGAGCACGCACTACCGCGTGCTGTTCCTGTGCGGGCTCGTGCTCTTCGCCATGACGTTCCTGGTGAACTCGACCGCCGAGGTGGTGCGCCAGCGGTTCCGGGCCCGGAGCCGCGCGCTCTAGCCCATGCCCGTCCACGAGCCCCAACCCCCGTCCCCGCCGACCCGCGTGCAGCGCCGGCGGACGCTGCTCACCGCCCGGGCCGAGCCGGGCGTGTGGCTGCTGGGGCTGGCGCTGATCGCCAGCGTGGCGCTCGTGCTGGGGCTGGTGGCGATGATCGTGGTGAAGGGGAGCGCGACGTTCTGGCCCCGCCCCGTCGACCGCGTGGAGATGCGCGACGGCGGCGTGCTGCTCGGCGTCCCGGTCGCGCAGGAGGCGTTCGAGCCGATCGGGCCGCTGGTGGAATCGCTCGCGGCGTTCCGTGCCGCCGACGAGCCGCCCATCGAGGGGGCGTTCGACGAGCGCGGGCGACCGGTCCGGCGGCTCTACCGCGTCGCCAACAAGGAGGTGATGCCCGAGCCCTTCCGCTGGGTCCCCCTGTGGGAGGTGCGGCGGGTCACCAGACCCGCTGACGCGGCCCTCGTCGAGCGGGTGGAGTGGGGCGTGTGGCTGGGCGTGCCGCGGTCGATCTTCGAGGAGCGAATCGCGTCGCTTCCCGAGGGGGCCGAGTGGACCGCGGAGGAGGCGGGGCCGGCCGGGCGGATCGTCCGCGAGAAGGTCGGCGAGGGGGATGGGCGGGTGCTCGTGCGCGAGCGTCGGTACGTGGCCGAGGGCCCGGAGGCGGCGTGGGCGGCCCTGCCGCGGGCGATTCGAGCGGGGGCGGCCCGGCGCGGCGAGATCCGTTCGCTCGATCGTCACGGGCTGGGCCCGACCAACCGCCGGATCGAGGACTGGCGCCTGCGCGTGTGCGGGGCGGAGCTGGAGCACGCACGCTGGCGCGATCGCCGCGCTCCCTGGCTGTCGGTGCCCCTCCTGGGCGGGGTGGTGGCGGCGTGCCTGGCGAGCGCGATCGGCGCGATCGTCGCGCGTCGGGGGCGGGCGAGGTCGCTGGCGGCGCCGGCGTGGTGCCTGGCGCTGGGGCTGGCGCTGCTGGGCGCGCTGGAGCACCCGTGGTCGGCGCCCTCGATGGACGAGCCGCGGCTGGCGCGGGTGCGGGCCCGGGCCGACGCGGCCCTGGCGGACCTGACGGGGCGGTACGAGCGGACGCTGGCCCGGATCGAGGAGCTGCGCCGCGAGGACGGAGCGCACCGCGTCGAGTTCGTCGAGGCGACGTTCGGGCAGGCGGCGGGCGAGCGCGCGGGGCGCCCCGAGCGGCCGCTGCTGCTGTCGCAGGTGGTCCGCGCGGTGCGTGCCAACGGGCTGTCGCCGGCGGGGCGCGTGGGCGTGTACCTGTCGCGGTGGCGAGAGTACCTGCTCGACGGCCCGCGCTCGAACAACATCGAGGGCGGGGTCTTCCCCGTCATCTTCGGCACGGTGATGCTCACGCTCCTGCTCTCGGTGGTGACGGTGCCGCTGGGCGTGGTCGCGGCCCTGTACCTGCGCGAGTACGCCCGCCAGGGGTTCGTGACGAGCCTGATCCGCATCGCGGTGAACAACCTCGCGGGGGTGCCCAGCATCGTCTACGGCGTGTTCGGGCTGGGGTTCTTCTGCTACGGCGTGGGGTCGTTCGTCGACGCCGGGGCGAGCGAGGCGGCGCGACTGCCGCGCGTGCCCTGGTGGTGGATCGTGGCGTCGGCGTGCGTGCTCGTCGCGACGGCGGTGTCGTGCGCCGGGCTGGCGCGGCGGAAGCCGGGTCAGGACCCGACGCGGCGGCAGCGGATCATGGGGGTCGTGGCGGCGGCGGCGTGGCTCGCGGCGGCGGGGCTGGGGCTGGCGGCGCTCGCCACCACGCCCTACTTCCACGGGCTCTTCCGCGCCAAGCTGCCCAGTCCCACGTTCGGCACTCCCGGGCTCCTGTGGGCGGCGTTGACGCTGGCCCTGCTCACGCTTCCGGTGGTGATCGTGTCGACGGAGGAGGCGCTGTCGGCGGTGCCGCGGTCCATGCGCGAGGGCAGCTTCGGGTGCGGGGCGAGCCAGTGGCAGACGATCCGTCGGATCGTGCTGCCGGCGGCGGCGCCGGGGATCATGACCGGGACCATCCTGGCGATGGCCCGGGGCGCGGGCGAGGTGGCGCCGCTGATGCTGGTGGGGGCCGTGAAGCTGGCGAGCGAGCTGCCCCTGGACGCCGACCCGCCCTTCCTGCACCCGCAGCGGAGCTTCATGCACCTGGGGTTCCACATCTACGACCTAGGATTCCAGAGTCCGGACTCGGAGGCGGCGCAGCCGCTGGTCTGGACGACGACGCTCCTGCTGGTCGGGGTGGTCCTGGCGCTGAACCTCGCGGCGATCACGATCCGCGCGAGGCTGCGGGCCAGGCTCTCGGGCGGGACGTTCTGACGACGGACGCCGAATGACCCACGCCGCCGACCCGACCCGCACCGTGACCCCGCGCGAGCCGGTGCGGGTGCAGCGCATCGCGGCGGCGCACGGGGGCGGGCGCAAGTATCAGGTGATCGACGCCATCCGTCGCGGGGACCCGGTCGAGCCGGTCGTGCACGAGGCCCTGCAGCGCGAGGAGGCGGTGCTCGAGGTGCGCGGCTTCTGCCTGTGGTACGGCAGGAGTCAGGCCCTGCACTCGATCTCCATGCGCGTCCCGCGCGGGCGGGTGACGGCGATGATCGGTCCCTCGGGGTGCGGCAAGTCGACGCTGCTGCGCGCGGTCAACCGGCTCAACGACCTGATCGAGGGCGTCCGCGTGGAGGGGGCGATGCTGCTCAACGGCTCGCCCATCTACGCCCACCAGGTCGACGTCATCGACCTGCGCAAGCGCATGGGCATGGTGTTCCAGAAGCCCAACCCGTTCCCCATGTCGATCTTCGAGAACGTGGTGTATCCGCTGCGGATCGACGGGGAGTCGCGGCGCGGCGTGCTGCGCGAGGCCTGCGAGCGCAGCCTGCGGGCCGCCGCCATCTGGGACGAGGTCAAGGACCGACTGAACGAGTCGGCCCTGGGGCTCTCGGGCGGGCAGCAGCAGCGCCTGTGCATCGCGCGGGCGGTGGTCGCCGACCCGGAGGTGCTCCTGCTGGACGAGCCGTGCTCGGCCCTCGACCCGATCGCCACGATCAAGATCGAGGAACTGATCCACGAGATCAGCCAGCGGTACACCGTGCTGATCGTGACCCACAACATGCAGCAGGCCGCCCGGGTGAGCGACTACACGGCGCTGATGTACCTGGGCCGCCTGGTCGAATACGGCCCGACGGCGGACATCTTCCAGAACCCCCGCCTGCCCGAGACCGAGGACTACGTCACGGGGCGGTTCGGCTGACCCCGGCGCGGGTCCCACCCCCGAAACCAGGTACGGGCGGGCGGCGTTCGTGCCGATAGTCTCGGGGCGCGGGGGCCTAGGATCGGCAGTCCGGCTACAGGCCAGTATTCGTAGCATGTTAGGTATCTGACGCCCGCCCTCGGCGTCGGCGCCGCCCCGCCGAGCGGTCGAGCGGCGCGTCCCAGGGATCCACGCCCCCGGCCGCGGGGGGCCCTTTCCGGAATCGACGATGAAACCCGGTGTGCAACCCGTGACCGCGTCGGTCAACGCCTGGAACGCGGAGTACCTGGAAGAGCGGTTGGCTTCGTTCCGGGCCGATCCATCCTCGGTGTCGCCCGACCTGCGGGCCTTCTTCCAGGGGTTCGAGCTGGGGCTGTCGAGGAGCACGGCGCCGGGCGAGGGCTCGCCGGTGCAGGCGCGGGCGGCGGCGCTCTTTGACGCCTACCGGCGCTGGGGGCACCTGGGCGCGAAGCTCGATCCGTTCGGGCGCGAGCGGCGCCGACCGGTGCAGCTTCAGTTGGCGCACCACGGGTTGAGCGAGTCGGACCTGGGGGCCGCGGTGGACGGTTCGTCGATCGGGCTGGGGGCGTCGGTGCCGCTGAAGGGCGCGGTCGCGAGGCTGGAGACGGTCTACTGCGGCTCCGTGGGCGTCGAGTTCATGCACGCCACGACGCCGGAGGAAGTGGGCTGGTTCCTGGAGCGGTACGAGCGTTGGGCGGGGCGCGAGCCGGTGTCGCGGGAGCGGAAGCTGGCGATCCTGGAGCTGATCACCAAGGCCGAGACGTTCGAGACGTTCCTGCAGAAGCGCTACCCGAGCGAGAAGCGGTTCAGCGTGGAGGGGGGCGAGACGCTGATCCCGCTGCTCGAGACCCTGATGGAGCGCGGGTCGGAGCTGGGCGTGGAGGAGACGGTGCTGGGCATGGCCCACCGCGGGCGCCTCACCGTGCTCAACACGGTCTTCGGCAAGAGCTACGAGCAGATCTTCACGGAGTTCGAGGACAACTGGGACGCCGGGTTTGCCGACAGCGGCGGCGACGTGAAGTACCACCGGGGCCACTCGGGGGACCGCACCTTCGCGGGCGGGCGACTCATGCGCGTGATCATGGCGAGCAACCCCAGCCACCTGGAGGCGGTCAACCCGGTGGTGCTGGGGCGCACGCGGGCCAAGCAGCGCCTGCGGGCGGACCTGAAGCGCGAACGCGTGGTGCCGGTGCTGGTGCACGGGGACGCGGCGATCATCGGGCAGGGCGTGCTGTCCGAGTGCCTGAACTTCAGCCAGTTGGAGGGGTATACGGCGGGCGGGTGCGTGCACGTCGTGAGCAACAACCTCATCGGGTTCACGACGCTGCCTCAGGACGGGCGCAGCAGCGAGTACTGCACGGACGCCGCGAAGATGATCGGGGCGCCCGTGCTGCACGTGAATGGGGAGGATCCCGAGGCGTGCGTGGCGATGGCGCGGCTGGCGATGGAGTACCGCCAGCGCTTCCACCGCGACATCTTCATCGACATGTACTGCTACCGCAAGTTCGGTCACAACGAGCAGGACGACCAGAGCTTCACGCAGCCCACGCTGGCGGCGATGATCAAGGTCAAGCCCAGCGTGCTGACCCGGTACGCCCAGCAGTTGCAGGGCGAGGGAGTGATCGGGCAGGCCGAGGCCCGCGAGATCGCCCGCCGGCTCGACGAGGCGCTGGACAAGGCCCAGAAGGCGGCGAAGTCCAAGCCCTTCGACCCGCGCGTGGACCCCTTCCACGGGCGGTGGAGCGGGATCGTGGAGGAGTACTCGCACGAGCCGGCCCAGACGGGCGTGCGGGCGGAGGTGATCGCGGAGGTGGCGCGGGCGATGAGCACGCTGCCCGAGGGGTTCACGCCCAACCCGCGGTTGAAGAACGTGCTGGAGGGTCGGGCGGCGATCGCACAGGCCGCCGGGTCCGGCGGGCTCGACCCC
>Ga0194127_10000492_pt1 | contig 62822 bp, 57 predicted proteins | sample TA2KigC100mmetaG_FD_148624 | JGI IMG/M metagenome (GOLD analysis project Ga0194127, IMG submission 148624) | Freshwater microbial communities from Lake Tanganyika, Tanzania - TA2015036 Kigoma Deep Cast 100m | ecosystem: Environmental > Aquatic > Freshwater > Lake | place: Tanzania: Lake... | reverse complement strand
TTCCATCGTGATATCCGCGGAGCAAGAGTCCGGCTTGGGGGTGAGGGTGAATCTGCAAACCAGGAAGAATCAACCAAATATTTAGAAGGATTTTCCCTGCTTCAGAAAGGCAATGTCGGCGACATGACCGCAGGAAAAGAACCTGTCGATTATGTAAATTATCCGTACTTCGAGTGGTACAGTGAGGATAATGGCCGGGTTGTGCTGGAATTTGAGCCGGAACAGGTGGAGCTTTTAACTCAGCCTATTCCTGCCTGTGAGTCCGATCCTGTCAGCCGAAAAGAACAGGCCGAGAATATGGCCAATTTCCTGGGTGGACTTGCTTCTGGATTGAATCTTCCCCAAGGCAATGCCCTTGCCATAGGAAATACTGCTGCCGTTGAAAAGGCAAAGCGGGTTGTCAGCAACAATAAAATCCGCGGAATGAAGCTCTTGCCGAAAGAGATTCGGGAAAAACTCCCCGCGTTGTATTCCCAGGACGGTAAAGGCGGAAAAGCTGTTGTGTATGCGAAATTCTTCACCCCCGATGCCCAATGGACGTGGTACGCCACCGAGGGCGAAGCGGTAAAAGATGATTCTGGGGCAGAAATTGATTTCCAGTTCTTTGGCCTGGTGGATGGACTTGAGAAAGAGCTTGGTTATTTTATGCTCAGCGAACTGGAAGAAGTTCGAGGCCAAATGGGACTCCCTATAGAACGCGACATCCACTGGCAGCCTAAAACTTTGCAGGAAATCGCTCCGGAAATGTTCAGGGAGGATTAAATCATGGCCAAGAAAAGATACACGATCAATCCTCCGCCAAAGGAAAAAGGGCTTTTCAGGGTTGTGTATTCAATCGATGTCAGCGCATCCAATGTCAAACAGGCAGCCGAGAATGCTTTCCAGATGATGCAGTCAAAGGATTCGTTTGCTCCGGTTCTTGTTGTCATGGACAGCAAAGGCAAGCAGGCTACGATTGATTTGGCCGACACCATGGAGTTCAACAAGATTACAACTGGTTTTGTCTGCCAGAAGTTCCGAAAGAACGAGTCGGGCAAATTTGCCTGTATCCATCAAGAGTTTGTTGCCGGAGACGATGTGCAGTTTGAAACTCTCAAAGGCGACCCAGTAGAGGCACCGGAGCATGACTACCAGCCGTTCAACATGACCCTGATAAGCCGAGATGAAATTGTTGACAGGCTCAATGAATTACTCACAAGCATTGATGTCGGCGGCGAGCAGTCAAGGCAGTTTGCCCACGAGATAGGAATCCTGAACATTTTTTTAACCTCAATTTAATGAAAGGAAATATATGACACAACAACAAGTCAATATTGCTCAGATAATTTACGAGGCGTACCCTCATTCGGATTTGCTGCCAATAGACCCTGGCTGGGATTGCTGTGATCTGGCGGCACTGCTGGAAAGAGTGACAACCAATGACATCGGCGATGGATTGTTTCGGTTTATGGTCGTTGAAATCGTCGAAGGCGGCGAAGGCACACTTGACGGAGCAATCCGGGTAATGGAACGTGCAAAACAAGATGTCGCAGCCGTACTGCAGGCGCTGCGGAATGCCCAGATATGTCAAAATCAACCAAGTTATTTTCTCGGTACCACCGAAGATTTATTGGATACCTGCAAGACACTGGTATCCTACACCTCGGATTTACTGTACCGATTGGATAATCAAGTAAACCTTGACGAGATTGAAGAAATCCGACAGGCCAAATCAGCGATTGCACAATATTTCCCTGCTGATGCTTCGGTTCAGGAAGGCAGGATGATTCTAAAAGAGCAATCCGCGGATTGTCCTAAGGTGACCATTCCTATTCAGTTAGTCTGTGAAAACGGGCAGCTATGGATTCATCCGCAGGGCTACGGCGAAAAGTGTGCTGAAGACGGCGATGGATTCCCGATTGGCATCGAGATTTGGGAAGACAAGCTTCGTCTGATTGTTTTTAACGACATCAACAGCGAAGACCCTCAGATTATCAACCTTGAAAATGCAAAGGAGTCTTGCCGGATCGAAGAATCCCAAGAAGATTGCAGCCGTTATTGTGCCGTAGCAGAGTATATAGCAGAGCATGGACGCAAGATATTCACCGGCCATATGAATGGCGGTCTGTGGAATGGCCGATGCATGGATGCCTGCATCTTGTCAAAGAAGAAAAACGATAAAGCAGCATATGAGTTTTTGCTCAAATTCGGCGACCAGTATGCTCAGGCGATTTCTGATGAGCAAAAAGATGTATGGCAGATAATCAAAGAAAATGCAGCAGGCATGTTGAATCCTGCAACGCCATAGCATTCAACCTGCCTCCCTCAATTTACTAAAAGCACTGTGTGAGTGCTTTATTCAAGTCTCTTATTAACCCCATGTTAGAAAGGAAGCACATGCAAGCAAATTGCGGTGACAGTACGCGCAGTCCGCCGAAAAATAGTTTTAAGTTCTGAGTGTTTAATTTTGAGTTTCAAATAAAAGTAACAAATAAATGATAAAATTGAAAGGAAAATAACAATGAGAATTCTCTACATTAACAACGACGGCGCAGGTTTCGCAGATTATCTGGAAATCGCCGAGAACACAACAGTCGAACAATTTTTCAAGATCAAGATGTCCGGAGCCAATGCGAGCGATTACATGATTCGCGTCAATCGCCAGCCGGTTCCGAAGGATTACGTCCTGCAGGAAAACGACCGCGTTACGATCACGCCCACAAAAATCGAAGGAGCGGTTTTGTCGAGTTAAACAGACCGCAAAAACTACCACCATTAACTGAAGGCCTCTGATCTGTATTCGATTATAGACGGAGGCCTTCCTTTTGCGCAAGAGGTAATCTATGAAAAAACAAAAAAATCTTGTCAAGCTGGCCAACTGTATTTTGTCGGCTCTTTTGGAGTTGAAAAAGGCCAGGCTAAAAGACATACAATCGAGGCTTGAAGATATCGGCTATCGAAGCTCCGAAGCCATCAAAGATTCGCACCGGTTTTTTACCTCCATCGAGAAAAGCTGGTTCTGTGCTGCCCAGCAGACGATAGACAAAATCAGCAGGGATATGAACGATTTCAGTTATCACCTGGGCCGATTCAAGGAGCTTATCAATCGCGATGAAGTCTGTATTCCAACTCTGTCGGATATTGTCTCGGAACTGCTTGCGATGGAGCAGGAATTTGAGAAGTTTAACTTCAATTTAGCTGAAAAAACAATTTCAGTTATGACCAAATCCATCGTCCTTGAAAACGTTTCCTTTGGACCGTTTGAAATCCAGCTTCATCTAAATGATTTCAATAAACTGTACCAGGACAGACCCTATAGTGTTATTGCATTGGATCCCAATCCTGCGGCTACCGATGAGGACGTGACCCATCCCCATGTCTCCCATGAAAAACTATGCGAAGGTGATGGTCATACCGCTATCAGTAAGGCGCTGGAACAGGGAAGGTTATGCGATTTCTTCACGATGGTTATCGGTGTTCTTGAAAACTATAACCCCTCCAGTCCCTATGTTGCCATCGATGATTGGGAAGGTCGCGGCTGTTATGACTGCGGACGCTCCATGAGTTCGGAAGACAGCTATTACTGTGAGTATTGTGAAAATGACTTCTGTGACCATTGCAGCACCTATTGCCAGAAATGCGACACCACGGTTTGTCTCGGCTGTGCCTATGAATGTCCAAACTGCGGACAACCGGTTTGCAATAGATGTACTGCGAAATGTAAGGATTGCGAAGAAGTCTTTTGTAAAGATTGTTTAACCGACGGCTTATGTCAAAGCTGTGAAGAACAAAGAAAGGAAGACGAATATGGCGAAGAACAAGAATCAGAGCCCATCCCTTCGGTTCAGTCCGACAGCGTGGGCTAAGCTTGTATTTATGCGGGATATGACGGATAACGAGGTCGGCGGATTTGGAATTACAAAACCGAATGATTTGCTATTTGTAACGGATTTTGTCCTGGTCAAACAGAAGGTTACGGTCGTCAGTGTATCGTTTGACGACAGTTCCGTTGCAGATTTCTTCGAGAATCAGGTTGAACAAAAAAGAAAGCCGGAACAGTTTGCACGAATATGGCTGCACACTCATCCGGGTGATTCACCCAACCCCAGTATGACCGATGAAGAGACCTTTGACAGGGTTTTCGGCACTTGCGACTGGTCGGTCATGTTTATTCTTGCTCAGGATGGAAGCAGCTATGCCCGGCTTCATTTCAAAGCCGGCCCTGGTGGAGATTTGAAGATTCCCGTCTATGTCGATTACGGCTGCCAATTCGACAGTTCTGACTTTAAAAGCTGGACAGAGCAATATAAGGCCGATGTCACCAAGGAAGTCTTCGTACCTACTGTCAAAGAGCTATCCGCAAAACCAAAAGAAAAGGTCGATATTTTCGGCGGCCCTGAATTTACCCAAACATCGGGTATTACCTCGGAAGATTTGCTTACTGAAATTGACTTGATGGATCCAATGGAACGGCAGGCCCTCATGGATGAACTGGCGATAAGAAGTAATTTCTGGGACGAATATGAAAGCGAGGTGTTCTAATGAATGAACAATTTTCAAGACAGGCTGATATCGTTCCGCATGAAAGGATCAACGAATGCAAGGCAACGGTTATCGGCGTTGGAGCCATCGGCAGACAGGTTGCATTGCAGCTTACCGCAATTGGAATTCCGCATCTGCAGCTTATAGATTTTGACCATGTGGAAATCCATAATCTGGCAACGCAGGGGTACTTTGTAAAGGATATGAACAGGCCCAAAGTCGATGCCACCAGCGAATTATGCAGGCAAATGAGCTTTGATGTGACGGTTGAAGTTGTTTTAGACCGCTTCAAACGCGCAGCTCCCATCGGAAACTGTGTCTTTTGCTGCGTCGATTCTATTACCGCCAGAAAACATATCTGGGATGCCGTCAAAGACAAGGCCGATTTCTTCTGCGATGGAAGGATGAGTGCCGAGGTATTGCGGATTATTACCGCCTGCGACTCAAAAAGCAGAACCTATTATCCGCAGACCTTATTTGCTCAGGAACAGGCTCAGGCCGGCCCTTGTACCGCTAAAAGTACGATCTACTGTGCCAATATCGCGGCAGGCTTGATGCTGGCTCAGTTTACCAAGCACCTGCGGAGCTTGCCCGTCGATGCTGATATCCAGGTCAACCTGCTGGCTTGTGAAATGAATGTCGGACAATGTTAACCCTGTGCTTAGCGATGACCTATTATCGTTGTCGCTAAGCCTCTTTTTTAGTGAGGTGTAAATATGACAAAACAAGAAATAAAAGATAAACGAATAAAAACGATAGAACAACTCAAAGAACTGGCAAAGGCAGATAATGGTCTGGATTGTTTCATCCTGCTCAATGGTGGCCTGAGAAGCTCAAAGCATATCAAATATTACCCTGACGATAACAGCTTTTTTGTGCTAAATCTCATTGATGACAGTGAACAGGAATTGACCGAAAGCCAGATACTTGATGGTGCCTATACCAACATAGGTGAGGCAATGAAAAAAGGTGCGTTAATAATGGATTAAATTGATGAGGTGATAATTATGTTTTACAAAGAAGTAAATGTCAAAAAACGCGGCGAAATGATCGCGTTTCTAAAAAAGCACTTTCGATACAATTCGATGAATAGCTGGAACCGCTCAACCAGCTACGCCAACAATATCAAGCTGTACAACATTAATAAACCTTCAGATATCGACAGTGACACATTTTGGGAAATGCTTGGAATTACCACTTGGCAGGAAAAGATCAGTGTCCTGTTGGAAGAATTCGGCAGAAAGCATAACTGGCTCTGGCAGGCAGGGATCAATGGCAGAAGTGGCGGTTATGTGGTCTTGTATCAAGGCGGCATAAAGCCCAGCGGCTATAAGAGCTACTGCACCCACTGCGGCCAGAAGAATTATCAAGCTGTTCCCGAAGGCCAAAAAGGTGCTTGCGGAAGATGTGATGCCAAAGAAAGAGTCAATTTCAAGCAGACTCATATGCAGGTTTTCACATGGCCGGGTAAAGATGTAGATATGGGCGAGGATTTCCATAACTGGGGACTGTTTGAGTTGAAGGAAAGGGTTGAACTGGTACAGGAACTTGACCGACTCTGCGATAGTATTGTTGAGACTTTCATTGACACCTGCCGAAGCTACCGAATCGTTGAAGAAGAAATCTTTGTTCCCAAAAGAATTAAAGTTTTAGAACCCGTTGGTTGATTGGAGGTGATAATGTATGGCTAAACAGAACATTATGACAGTTGCGTCGTTAAAAAAGCTATTGAAGGAATTTGGAAATGAGATTTCCGATGATTTCCAGGTCTGGCTGTCGTCGGATGAGGAAGGTAATGAGTTTTTGCCTGTGTTTGACAATCCTCAACTGTGTCTGGCAATAGAGCCGCATGAAAAACGTATTATCCTCTTCCCTTCACATCAATAACCCAAAAGTATCGGAGAATTAAAAATGGTGTATATAAGACTGTTTCACGGCAGAACCGATCCTGGGCAAGACATGGACGATTGGGGAAGCGATGGTCCGGTCTTTGGCCCATACCTATTTTCACATACTACCTACGGATGGGACATCAAGCTTGGTAAGTCCAATGGAAATTGCGATGAACTATACGTTCACGAGGATATGGTCTATTACGACGGTGTTTATTACGGCGACTGGAGCATATTCAATGCGACGATATTGGAAAAATCCAAACTCAAGACCACTATTTTTGCCCCGAATAAGGCGAAGCTGCCCGAGAAGTCCTGTTCATAAAGATAAACATGCGGTTTTACCAACCGAGACCGCATGTTTTTTTATTTCGTGAATTATGCCTGAGGCAAAGGTCGAGAAGAATTTTCTATCGCTTTTGCAATTTGCATCAATTCATCTAATTTCATTAAGACGGTTGTTTGAAAATCATTTTCATAATCCATCTTTTTTTATTTATTCGAGGCTTTATAAGATTTGAACTATTTCGCCTTTTTGAGAATAAAACTGCCAAAATATGACAGTATTTGGAAAAATATGTGCCTTTTGAACGGCAACTTGCTATTCATAAGGCTAACGGATATTAAAAACGTTCGTCTTATTTTGAGTTTTTTTTAAGTCTTTGATATTAAAAATCTTATGTATTTGCGGTATTTGTAATTTCACACGCTATTTGGTCTCTGGGTTGTAGCTTGGTTGTATGGATATTTCTCAAAAATTAGCTCCTGTTCTTTAGTTCTTGATTCTAGTTTCAAATCGCTTACAATAAAGCTATAAAGCTAGTTTCTAAGGCTATGCTTGACTGAAATACTAAATAAGGGGGGCCAGAAATGGCGAAAGCTTTTATAGTATTACCAAATCAGTTGGTCAAATCACTGACTCCCAATGCCTCTGAGCACATCATTCTGGCTGAGCACAGCCACTTTTTTTCTGATTTTAATTTTCACAAAATGAAGCTCGTTTTTCACCGAGCTAGCCTGAAATATTATCAGCAATTATTGGAAAAGAAAAAGCACAGAGTTTCTTACTTGAATAGTAAATCACTCTCACAATCAGCTGGTCTCGGGGGATGGCTTAAAAACAATAATCTCAATCAGGTCTTGTTATATGACCCTGTTGATCATGACTTAAAAGCAAGCCTGGAAAAAATTTTTAAAAAGGCTTCAATAGAATTTGAGTTTTTAAGCAATCCATTATTCATATGCCAAGATACTTATCTTAGAGATTTCTTTTGTGACAAAGAGCATTACTCAATGAACAGCTTCTATATTTCCCAAAGAAAAAAGCTTGATATATTACTGGACAACGGAAAACCCAAAGGGGGCAAATGGAGTTTTGACAAGGAAAATCGCCAGAAGCTAAAAAAGGATGTAAAAATACCGCAAATTTCATATCCAAAGACAAATAAGTTCATTGAGGAAGCAAAGGTTTATATCAACAAAAATTTTGCTAATAATCCGGGTACTACCGATAACTTCTTCTATCCCGTCACTCACAAAGATGCTGAAAATCGGCTTGAAGATTTTATTGAGAACCGCCTCGATTTATTTGGTCCATATGAAGATGCAATTTCCGTAAATCAAGGCTTTTTATTTCACTCTTTGCTATCGCCCTTGACATAAAAAGCGTTTTGACTATGATAGCCTGAGGCTGTTGCAGAAAAATGTTGATAATTGCTTGTATATAAGAGATATGCCTAAAACTAATAAAACAAAAGGCCAGATAGAAGCTGAGATCAGTGAAGCTATCATCAAGTTCGAAAAGGAATATATGGGTCGCGGGCCTGATGAGACAAAAACCTATATCATTGGGGATATGGTACTTGTGCGGCTTCGAGGCGTATTGACTCCTGCGGAAAAACAGCTTGCCAAAAGCGACGATAACTTTAAGGGCAGAGCTTTAATAAAGCAAGTTCGGATAGAACTTCTGGAAAAGGCAAAAATACTGCTGGATAAAATAATTATGGATGTTTTGGGGGAAAAGGTGGTAAGTCTGCATACGGATATTAGTACCATTACTGGTGAGAGGGTAATTATATTCACTCTTGAAAGCGTTCCTCAAATCGAGTGAAAAAAAAGGGGGATTAGAAAAATTTTAAAAAATACTTGTCTTTTTGGGCTGTTTGCTTATAATGCCCTGAAGTAAAAGTAAGAGGCGGATTTAGAAGGGGCAATCGAGGTTGCCTGTTCGATAATAGGCCGGTAGTAAGCAATGAATTAGTGCTTCCGCCGGTTTTTTTGCCTCAAAATTATGGCATGTAAGTTGACGGTGATCTGCGTTTTTTGCAGGTGGCTGAACAAAATACGGGCCAGTGAGTTTGTATTTAAAACTCACTGGCCTTTTTTATTGGCATCAGAAGTCTGCAATAACGCCCTGAAGCATTACAGGATTTTGTATGGGAAATTGCAATGGATAATGAAAAAAAGTTGCAACAACAAGTTGCTGACGTAACAAAAAGCTTCTTGTCCAGCTATATGTCAATGAACCCGGAATCGATAAGAGTGGATATTCATTCTGACTGTATTATTGTAACTTTGCACAGGGCTTTCCCTCCAGCAGAAACAGCATATATTCAGGATGCATTATCACGAGACCGGCTGGAGAGGTTTTATAAGGACAGTTATGACGGCTCAAAACTTATTCTTGAATCTGCGTTGGACAAGGTTTCCCACAAACGTATAACAGAGTCGTGTATAAGTATCCATCCTGCATTAGATAAATGTGTGATTGTGTTTTCTATAAGTAGTAATACAACGAAAGAGATTCAGTCAAATTAAAAAGTGAAATTATACAGGAGATATCTGTATGTTCGGATGTCATATAGGCAGAAATTTTCAGGTTACGGTTGCTGGCGGTTCGTACCAGGATGGCCTAACTGCTATAGTGCAAGGTCTCCCGCCAGGGATGTTACTAACCGAGCAGGAAATCTACGGGGATTTGCTTCTTAGAAAACCAGGAACTGATGAGTTATCGAGTCCGCGGAAAGAACCTGATCTTCCAATTATTTATACGGGTTTAAATTCAGCCGATACAGTCGAAAACGCTGGAAACAAGAACCATACCAACGGTACACCACTTACGATCCTGATCCCAAATCTGGACCGACACTTTATTCACATCAAACAATATCAGGATACTAATCGTACACCCCGGCCAGGTCATGCTTCGTATGCATCGTTTATGAAATACGGCCCTGACGATGATGCTATTGGCGCAGGTATCTTTAGTGGCAGATATACATCAACAATTGTTGCGGCTGGATACATCGCCAAGAAGATACTGAAAAAATGCGGTATCGAAGTGTTCTCTTATGTCAAGGAGCTTGCTTCAGTGAAATGTCCGGATGTGGATCATGTAAAAGCTTTGGAATATACCAATACTTATAAACGGATGCGTCATGATTTAGATCCTTTCTATCAGGAGATTTATGTCAAAGGTCGTGTTACGATGGATATGCGGCTTCTCGAGAAAGTCAGGGTTTTCGCAGAGATCGAAGATGAAATAGATACTATACGTGACAAGACACCAAGAGTCGATCCAGATGACATTAAAGAAAAGTACGGAGTACACCATATTGTTAATTGTCCCGATATCGATGCTGCACAGGCAATGACAGATGCGTGCAATAAGATATCGTCAACAGGAGACTCAGCCGGTGGAGTTGTTGAAGTGGTAGCTACGGGCGTTCCTGCGGGTCTTGGTGAGCCTGTTTTTTGTAAGCTTGATGCTGAATTGGGCCGAATGCTCGGTATTGGTGCAGTTAAAGGTGTCGAAGTTGGTGCTGGTTTTGCTGTTAAAGATATGACGGGATATGAGTGTAACGACCAGATACATGCCGAAAATGGAAAAGTTGTGTTTGATTCAAATAATGCTGGTGGAATCACAGGGGGACTTTCAACAGGTCAGCCTATCATTATAAGGCTAGCAGTCAAACCGACCCCAACGATTGATAAAGCTCAGCACACCATTGATAAATATACTCTTGAGAATAAAAACCTGGCGGCCATTACCAGACGCGACCCAACCATTGTTGCCCGAATCTGGCCGATTGCGGAAAATTACACTGCCATGGTCATACTTGACAATCTTATAGCACACTATGGTTATCAATCGCTTAAGAATAAGGTGAACAGGTAGAACTTGAAAATGACTAAATCGAAAAATCTAACCGATTTTAAGAAAGGAAAAAAGAAAATGCAGGAAACATACAGCAAACTACTTAAAGGGAATAAGGCCGATGATCATATTCAGAAGCTGGCGCAGATTCCAAACCGCAAATTTCATGAATTTATCGAAGACAGTATCAAGCTGTGTCAGCCGGACAACATTTATATCGTTACAGATTCAGATGAAGATGCCGCCTATGTCCGCGAAATGTCAATAAAAAATGGCGAAGAAAAGGCTTTGAAGACAAAGGGCCATACGATTCACTTCGATGGAATGAATGACCAGGGCCGCGACCGTGAAGTCACAAAATATCTCGTGCCTAAGACTGATTCGCTCAGCAAGGCTCTTAATCAGATTGAGCGGGAGGAAGGTTTGACCGAGGTAAGAGGACTCCTCAAAGGCTCAATGAAGGGCAGGACCATGATCGTCAGGTTTCTGTCATTAGGCCCTGCCGGCTCGGCCTTCAGCATCCCCTGTGTGCAGGCTACTGATTCGTGGTATGTTGCCCACGCGGAGAGCCTGCTCTATCGGACCGCTTATGAACCGTTCAGAAAATTAGCCGAGGACGCCAACTGCTTCCGCTTCCTTCATTCTGCGGGAAAGCTGGATAAAAACATGGTCAGCGTTGATGAAAACAATAAACGAATATACATAGATTACACAAAAGATTGGGTTTACAGTGTCAATACCCAATATGCCGGCAATACGGTAGGTCTCAAAAAGCTTGCCCTGAGACTGGCGATTCGACAGGCTGACACACAGGGTTGGCTTGCCGAACACATGTTCCTGGCCGGTATTTTTGGGCCCAATGGCCGAAAAACCTATTTCGGAGGTGCTTTCCCCAGCGCCTGCGGTAAAACCTCGACTGCGATGCTGCCGGGAGAAAAAATCATGGGCGATGACATCGCATATTTTCGCAATATCAACGGTCAATTCCGCGCAGTAAATGCCGAATCAGGCATTTTCGGAATTATTCAGAATGTTACTTCGAAAGACGATCCGGCTATCTGGGAAGTTCTCAACAAACCAGAGGAAGTCATATTTTCAAACATACTGATAAACGACGGAAAACCCTACTGGCTCGGTATGGGCACAGAACCACCCGATAAAGGCGTCAACTTTTCCGGCGAATGGGTCAAGGGAAAAAAGGATTCGCAGGGAAATGAAATACCCCTTGCCCATAAAAATGCCCGTTACGCCGTTACCCTGAAGGCTTTGACAAATTGCGACTCCGAGTTAGACAATCCTCAAGGCGTCGAGCTTAGCGGAATTATGTATGGTGGTCGTGATGCAAAAAGTTATGTACCTGTCCAGCAGGCCTTTGACTGGGCTCATGGTATAGTTGCTTATGGTGCTTCTCTTGAAACAGAGACAACCTTTGCAATTGTCGGCAAAGAAGGTATCCCCGAGATAAATCTTATGAGTATTCAGGATTTCGTTGCGATACCATTGGGCAAATATATTCAAAATAATCTTGATTTCGTCAAAGGGATCAAGAATCCGCCTTTGATCTTCGGAGTCAATTACTTCCTCAGGGATTCGCAAGGCAAGTTCGTCAATGGCGTCCGCGACAAGCACGTCTGGATAAAATGGATGGAGCTTCGTGTCCACAATGAGGTGGATGCAATCATTGCGCCAACGGGCATGATCCCCAAATACGAGGACCTGGCAAAGCTTTTCAAACAGGTGCTCAACAAGGAATACACAAAAGAAGACTATGTCAGCCAGTTTACTATCCGGGTACCCGAAAATCTGGCGAAAATAGACAGGATCGTAAAATTTCATCATGAGAATGTTTCCGGCGCCCCATCAGTTTTGTTCGATGTTTTGGAAAAGCAGCGGAGCCGGCTGGAACAGCTGCAGAAGGAAAAGGGAAAATATGTTTCGCCTTTTGAGCTGTAACGTCGCTTAAGATACTTATATGAAAAACTACTTTTAAAAAGGATAGTAACTATGAATAAATTGGCAGAAGACTTAAACCAGACAATACTGACAAACGCTCCTGATGTTTTTAATATGCTCTCATCCCTGGGAAAAGAGCTGTACTTTCCAAAGGGTATTCTCAGTCAGACTGCAGAAGCAAAACAAAAAGCCACTCATTTTAATGCAACTATTGGAATTGCCAAGGAAGGTAAAGAAGCAATGTTTTTACCATCTGTTATGAAACAATTTTCAGACCACATCCCAAATGATTTATTGCCTTATGCCCCAACCACCGGCAAACCTGAATTGCGTAATAAATGGATGGAACAGATTCTAATCAAAAATCCCACTCTAAAGGGTAAAAGTGTAAGTCTGCCTATAGTAACCAGCGGTATTACACATGGGCTGAGCCTGGCAGCAGATCTATTTGTCGACAGAGGTGATATATTGCTCTTGCCTCAACAGTTTTGGGGCAATTATAACATGATTTTCGGAGTAAGACACGGAGCTAATGTAAAACACCACAGATTCTTTTCGCACAACAACGGTTTTGATACGGATGATCTTCGCCGGGTTGCCTTGGAATCTGCCTCTTCAGGCAAACTGATTGTGATCTTAAATTTTCCAAACAACCCGACGGGCTATTCTGTAACCAAATCCGAGGCTAAAGCTATTCGTGACGTGCTTGTAGAAGTTGCTGAAGAAGGATGCAACGTTGTGGCGGTATGTGATGATTCCTATTTTGGCCTTTTTTACGAGGACAATGTCTGCAAAGAATCTGTATTTGCTTATTTAGCTAACCAACATCCACGGCTTCTGGCAGTCAAGCTCGATGGTGCAACAAAAGAGGACTATGTCTGGGGTTTTCGTGTTGGCTTTATAACATTTGCCACGACCTCTGGAAATAGTGAAGTGTACGATGCACTTGAGAAAAAAACAGGCGGGGCTATCCGCGGCAATATTTCAAACTGCCCACTTAATTCGCAGACCATTGTTCTCAAAGCAATGTTATCGGAAAAATACAATGAAGAAAAGTTGTGTAAATTCACAACACTCAAAACAAGAGCCGCCAAGGTCAAAGAGGTGCTTTCAAATAAAAGTTATTCGAGTGTCTGGGCACCGTACCCGTTTAATTCAGGATATTTCATGTGCTTGAAGCTCAATGGCATTGATGCCGAGCAATTCAGATGCAGCCTCTTGGACAAATACGGCATTGGTGTCATCGCTACCGGAAAAGAGGATATTCGCGTGGCCTTTTCTTGTGTAGAGGAGAATGACATCCCTCTGCTTTTCGATCAGATGTACCAATGTGCCATCGAAATGCAAAAAGCGTCAGGGTGAAGGGAGATACAAAATGGCTGAAAATATACATGAGCTATTACAGACAGATAGACCAAACTTATACAGAGAGATTTTCCCCTATACCGAATTCCCCAAGGTAATGTTTGATAATGAATTTGTCCCGTATGAGATTCCCGGGAAGATATGGATTACTGATACTACCTTCAGGGATGGGCAACAATCACGACCGCCATATACGCCCGAACAAATCCTCAGAATATATGATCTTCTGCACAAAATCGACGGCGGAGCTGGCTTGATTCGCCAATGCGAGTTCTTCTTGTATTCTGACCGTGACAGAAAAGCCGTGGAACTCTGCAAACAGCGGGGCTATAGGTATCCTGAAGTCACCGGATGGATAAGAGCGGTGGCCGCAGATTTCAAACTCGTTTCCGAAATGGGGCTCCAGGAAACCGGTATCCTGACATCGGCCAGTGATTATCATATATTCCTTAAACTGCGAAAGACCCGTGATCAAGCGATGAATGCTTATCTTGATATTGCCAAAGCGGCTCTCGATGCCGGCATCAATCCGCGATGTCATCTCGAGGATGTAACAAGAGCTGATTATGATGGTTTTGTGCTGCCGTTTTCTGTTGAGTTGATGAAACTTGCCAAAGAGTACAATAAGCCGGTCAAGATTCGGCTTTGCGATACGCTCGGGTTCGGTGTCGCTTGGACAGGGGTAGCTTTGCCACGGAGCATTCCAAAACTTGTCCATGGTCTTCGGGAAATTGGTGTGCCAGGTGAGTGGCTGGAGTGGCACGGCCATAATGACCTCCACAAGGTGCAAATGAACGCCGCCACAGCATGGCTTTATGGGTGTTGCGCCGCCAACAGCACTGTATTCGGACTCGGCGAGCGAACGGGTAATCCGCCACTGGAAGCGATGGTTATCGAACATGCCCAGTTAAAGGGTATGACTGAAGGTGTAAACTATGCAGCAATAACCGAATTGGCCGAGTATGCTCAAAAAGAATTGGGTTTCAATATACCGAATAATTATCCACTGGTTGGCAACAGTTTTAACGTTACGGCGGCAGGCATTCATGCCGATGGTTTGCTCAAAAATGAAGAGATTTATAATTGTTTCGACACCAAACAATTATTGAACAGGCCGGTTGGAGTTGCCATTACGGACAAAAGCGGATCGGCCGGTATTAAACACTGGATCGAAGCACGATACAAAATTGAAATATCAAAGCACGATTGGCGTGTGGATAAAATAAAGGACCGAATTGATGCCGAGTATTCCAATAACAGAGTTTCAGTTATATCCAATGAAGAAATGACTGCTTGGGTTGAAAAAGTTTTTGGCAATAATTTGCCACCGCTGCGATAAATGGATTTGCCAAAAACAGGTTAAAGATAATTGTGTGGACGGTATATAAGCAAAAAGAAGGTGGCTATGAGAAACAATAAAAAAGCTGCGGTTTTCTTAGACAGAGACGGCACAATAATAGAAGATCAAGGCCACCTGCAAGACCCGTCTGAGGTTGTTTTCTTCCCAGAGACCTTCGAAGCATTGCAAAAACTTCAGAAAGACTATCGGCTTTTTATCGTAACGAATCAATCTGGAATTGCAAAAGGTATTATTAGTCCTGATGATGTTGAAAAGGTCAATAATCACATCATGGCATCTCTTCGAGAAAGAGGCATTGATATTGCGGATATCTATGTTTGCCCTCATAAAAGAGAAGATGGATGCGAGTGTATCAAGCCCAATCCATTCTTCCTTAAGAAGGCTGCTGCAATTCATAACATTGATCTAAACAGGTCTTTTGCTATCGGTGATCACCCCTGCGATGTAGAGCTTGCCCGGGGTGTCGGGGGTCAAGGTGTCTATATTCTTACCGGACATGGGAAGAGGCATAAAAAAGAACTGTCTCATAAGGTGACAGTACTACCGAATATAAAAGCAGCCGCAGATTGGATAATTTGCAAAGCAAACACAAACCTACTGCATAAAGCACCTTCAAAAATCAAACAGGCTGTAAAATTAATCCGTGAAGGAGGTATTGTAGCTTTCCCAACCGAAACCGTATACGGCTTAGGAGCAGATGCATTGAACCAGAAAGCGGTGGCTCGCATATTCGAGATTAAAAAACGCCCGAGTTTTGATCCGCTGATTGTTCATGTAGCGACGCTGCAGCAGATGAAACAACTTGTTGAAGATTTTCCGGCAAAGGCTCGGCAACTAACAGAACAATGTTGGCCGGGACCGCTTACAATTGTCCTGCCTAAATCAGAGATTGTCCCTGACATCGTCACTGCTGGTTTGTCGACGGTCGCTATCAGGATGCCTTCTCATCCTATGGCTCTTGAATTGATAAGACAGGCGGATACACCAATTGCCGCTCCCAGCGCAAATCTCTTTGGTTCTGTCAGTCCTACCTGTGCAGAGCATGTTCGAGAACAACTTGGTAAGAACGTTAAGTTCATCCTTGATGGTGGTCGTTGCTCCGTTGGAGTTGAATCAACCATAATCTCGTTTGCTATAGATCCGCCGGTGGTACTACGCCCCGGTGGGATTACAGTAGAGCAGATTGAATCAGTCATCGGCCCCTTAGATATCGCTGATCTTATGGATTCTCGTCCGTTATCGCCCGGCAGATTGCCGCGGCATTATGCACCCGGGACACCCGTTGTATTGCACAGTAAAGTTAGGGTGTCTCCAGAGAATAAACGAATCGGTTTACTCTCACTTCAACCGCCAAGAGAGCGGAAAGGATTTGCTGCAATTGAAACCCTTTCTGAAACCGGTGATCTGGTTGAAGCAGCGACGAATCTTTTTGCTGCTATGCGGCGTTTAGACGCTTTAGGGTTGGATATGATATTTGCTGTTACTGTTCCAAACAAGGGAGTTGGTAGGGCTATTAATGATCGTCTTTGTCGAGCAAGCGGAGAAATATTGGATGACAACATGGTAAAGATTGAATAATAAAGGTGTAGAGATAATTCCTTCGAAAAGAGCGTGTTTGTAAGGAAATGATCTATGAGAAAAAACTTAGACATCTTACTCCGACCGAATCCGAATGGTGATTGGCCGCAGGTGGATTCAACCGCCCATGTAGATTTAACCGCACAGATAATTGGTAATGTTCGTATCGGGCCTCATGTTTACATTGGTCCAAACGCGGTTATTCGAGCAGATGAAACTGATGACAAGGGCGAGGTTCTTCCTATTGAGATAGGGGCTGAATGTAATGTTCAGGATGGTGTAATTATTCACGCACTTGTAGGTACGCAAGTAACCATTAGCCCACGGACATCATTGTCTCATGGCTGCATTATTCATGGACCGTGCACTATTGGCCACGGCTGCTTTATTGGATTTAGAGCAGCGATATTCAAAGCAAAATTAGGGGATGGAGTATTCGTTGGCACAGGTGCTGTTGTTCAGGGAGTTGATTTAGTTACCAATGCTCTTGTCCCTCCTCTTGTTGCTGTTTTGTCTGGAGAAGATATAGTAAAGTCAGTAGGTACAACCAGTTCAGTCGATAAGGAGTTTATGAAAAAGATTGTAAGTACAAACTTGGTTCTAACGAAAGGATATAGGGATTGTTGAAAAATGATATGCAAATATAAATAAATGTTCAGGGAAGGATTAATGAGTAAACAAGACAAGGGAGTGAAGTTCAAAAAATTAGAAGATAATGTCATCGAACTTCGTTATTTCGATAGACCAAATGCAAATAGTTACTTTAGCTGGAAAATGCCGATTAATGAAGTCAATGATCTGGCAAGATGGTGGAAAAATGAAGGCATGCACGTCAAGAAAAAACAACTGCCAATGAATGAGCATAAATTCGGAAGCATTCTTATTTCAATGTTCACACATGCAAGAGTAGACATACGAGGGTTTGATAGGTATGGAGGAGTAAAACTGCTTGGATACTCACTGCCATTAAAGGTCGTGGAACATTTAGGTATTTGGCTACAGGACAGACAGCTATCTCAGAAATCGGATAGCCGGAAGGAGGCCTAGGAATGTTCGAAAAGGTACTCATAGCCAATCGTGGCGAGATAGCCTTAAGAATAATCAGAGCCTGCAAAGAAATGGGCATAACTACAGTCGCTGTCTATTCTGAGGCAGATAAAGATTCTTTGCATGCTAAATTTGCTGATGAAGCTATCTGTATTGGCAAGGCACCAAGTAAGGAAAGTTATTTGAGCATTCCTGCCATTATGAGTGCCGCTGAAATCGCTAATGTTGAAGCTATCCATCCTGGTTATGGATTCTTGTCGGAGAATACCCATTTTGTGGAAGTCTGTGAGAGCAATAATATAACTTTTATTGGGCCTCCACCTGAGGCAATACGAAAGATGGGAGATAAGTCCGTTGCCAGAGAAACTATGAAGAAAGCAAAAGTACCTGTTGTCCCAGGAAGTGATGGGGTGATTATAGATGAAAAAGAAGCGATAAAGACAGCCGAAAAGATTGGATATCCGGTGATGGTCAAGGCCTCTGCAGGTGGTGGGGGCAAAGGCATGAGGATCGCTCGTAACAGGAAAGACCTGATTTCTGGATTTCATATGGCACGGACTGAAGCCCATGCTGCTTTTGGGAACAGCGAAGTATATATCGAAAAGTATATCGACCACGCTCGTCATATTGAGGCTCAAATCCTTGCAGATAAATTTGGCAATACTATTCATCTAAGAGAAAGAGAATGCTCCATTCAAAGGCGACATCAAAAGCTTATTGAGGAAACGCCTTCGCCAGCCATAGACAATAAGTTAAGAGAAAAAATGTGTGACGTAGCAGTAAAAGCAGCTAAAGCTGTTGGCTATTTTAGTGTAGGGACAGTTGAATTTATCTTAGACGGACAAAACAATTTCTATTTTATGGAAATGAATACAAGAATCCAGGTGGAGCATCCTATCACTGAGATGATTACGGGAGTGGACTTGGTTAAAGAACAGATTAGAGTTGCTGCAGGAAAAAAACTTACAATTCTCCAGAGAGATATTACCTGTAATAGTCACTCAATAGAATGCAGGATAAACGCTGAAGACCCTGATAATAATTTTATGCCTTCGCCCGGAAAGGTAACAAAATTTATCCACCCTGGCGGGCCTGGAGTACGTTTGGATACACATCTTTATGAAGGTTATACTATTCCATCCTACTATGATTCGTTAATTGCCAAATTAATCGTTCACGCCGAAGACAGAAAATCTGCAATTGTACGCATGAAAAGGGCGTTGAGAGAATTTACTATTGAAGGGATTAAGACAACGATACCGTTTCATTTGAAAGTATTAGATCAGGAAGATTTTCAAAAAGGAAAGTATTCGACAAAATTCATCGAAGAGAAATTATTGTTTGGTGCAGATGAAAAACAAGTAGAGAAGGTAAAATGTGAAACCATAGAGGAACTTTGCTCTGAGGTATCATAATGTATAAAAATACGCGCCACAAGTGATATTCATGACAACAAGGCATTGATTCATCTTATTTGCAGGATAATTAGAAAATACCTCGGTGCTTTAATAATTGCCGGTGATATTATATAAAGGGTTTTATGGGCGTTGACCTATCTCTAATTTTTGTCCTCCATGCTCTGGTCGAGTAGACGTACTATGGCACTTTCGTTTAGGCACACTTTGTATTCCCTGTTACTCCTCTCTTTCGATTGAGGAGTGTCACAATATTCTGCCATACGAAAGAGCTTCAACGCCCCTCACAGAACCGGACTTGAAGATTTCCCGCATCCGGCTCTTCAGGATGTCTCACAGCACCGCTGATGGTCAATAAAACTTATGCATTATATGTGGTACCGGCAATGGATAACGCCTTAAGTATTCCAAATAGCGTTTCCAACTCCATCGATTCCGCTGACTGCGCCGATTTAGCCACTTGTGTACCATGCATACCACTCGATAATAGAACACTTCCAACATGCGACTATTACCGCTGACACCATAGTACTGGTAGTGGCCACGCATTTTCGACGCCAGAATTGGCCACCATGCCTTGGTTTTGCTCCAGTTCCGAATTAATCGGTGTCATCGAAGCCCTTGGTGGACTGATTTTGATTGGCATAGGGACAAAAATCCTTCTGGAACACTTATATATAACTGCATTGGCAATGAATTATAATGAACTTTTATAGGAACGAGGCGTAAATCAAGTGAGGTTTTTGGGGCAAAACAAGCACTTAAACCTTGCATTTTGAGCTTGAAAACGGTAAAATAACGGAATGTTTGTGAAGACAACCAAGAAACAGATATATGAAAAATGCCTTATTGTTCTTATCTGCCTTTTAGTGTTTGGCAATTTGGCACACAGGGCTGTGCTGTGTTTTGGGCCGGACAAGTGCGCTTCGATTGGGCTTAGATCTGAAGATTGTAGTGACGATTGCCTTTGTGTTCCGTTTCAGCCCGTCCCTAATTCATGCGGCCAGTGTGATACTCCGATTTATACCTACACAGAAAAGACTACTCGTGTAGCCAAACAGTCGGATTCCACCTTTTCAACCCCAACTATAATTGCACACACCGACACGTTCAATTATTCTGCATATAGTGCGATTTCAAATACTTTTGATTCCGCATTTTACTTTACACCGCTACAAACAGTAATTCTTCTAATTTGATCTGCTAAAAAGACATTTCTGTTTCTGCCATTGTTACAAAATAGTTACTGTAAATGGCCAGATAATTGCTTTCTTCTGATACTCTGTCAATTAGAGTGTGTTGGAAGAATCCGAATTTAGAAATCAAATATTATAGGATTACTGTGATGCTTACAAGATTTTTGCCGTTCTTAATTATGCTTTTTATGCTTGGTGTTTCGGGCTGTATGGAGCAGAACAATGAAACTGTATTACCACAACCTCGGTTGTTGGGACAGGAATTCAGCACTTTCCAGCCTCCTGTAAAACTAGTGGAAGCTACAGAAGCTTCTGGAATTGCCGAGCCAACCGGCGTTATTACTTTGCGCCAAGCTTTGGCTTTAGCATTGATGCATAATTCAGAACTGAAAGCTTTTTCCTGGGATGTTCGTATCTCAGAGGCAAGGCAATTGCAGGCAAGCCTTTGGCCAAACCCGGAACTTGAGGTCGAAGTTGAGGAAGTTGGTGGCCCCGGTACACGCAGCGGTTTTGATGCTGCAGAGACAACGATTGCATTAAGTCAGTTAATAGAATTGGGAGACAAAAGTGGTAAGCGGGTAAAATTAGCAACGCTTGCAAAAGAACTGGCAGGATTGGGTTATGAGGCCAAACGACTGGATGTGTTTACTGACGTTACAAAAGCCTTTATTGAGGTGTTGGCTGCGCAACAACGACTTAAGCTGACTGAAGAACTACTGCAATTGTCTGAGGAATTAGTGAGTACTGTTGCCAAGAGAGTTGATGCGGGCAAAGATTCACCTTTGGAAAAGACCAAGGCCGATGTAACCTATTCGAATGTTAAGATACAGCACCGACAAGCTGCAGAGAATCTCGAATTTGCTCGTAAGCAACTGGCGTCTACATGGGCCGGGCAAAAACCCAAGTTTGATAGTGTTGCAGGTAAGCTTGATTCGCTGGCACCATTGCCATCAATTGATCAATTGACCAATTTGATTTCACAGAACCCGGATATTACTCGCTGGGCTCTGGAAATCGATAAAGGTAAAGCCTCTATAGAGTTGGAAAAGGCCAAAGCGATTTCAGATATTACGCTAAGTGGTGGTTTGCAAAGATTCAATGAAACAGATGATAATGCAATAGTATTTGGCATTTCGATTCCTTTGCCAATCTCAGACAGAAATCAGGCTGGCAAACTGGAGGCAGCTTACACACTCGCCAGGGCTAGGGAAGAACAAAGAGCAGCCCAGACCAAAATACAAATGGAATTAGTCAAGGCCTATCAGGGGCTTTCCAATGCATATACAGAGGCAACAGAATTGGAGAAAAATGTATTGCAGGGAGCGGAAAGTGTTTTTGAAGCTTCCAAGACCGGCTACAGCCAAGGCAAACTGGATTATCTGCATGTCCTTGACGCACAGCGGACTTCGTTCGAAGCAAAAGCTCAATATATTGAAGCACTGGCGGCCTACCACAAAGCAAGGGCTGATGTGGAACGACTAATTGGTCAAAACATTGATACGATAGAAAATATTCACAAGTAAAAAAGAAAGGAACCGAAGCGATGAAAAATGAAGCAATGCTAACGGTTAAAGACAAGATGCTGTCGCTGGCAATCAAACACAAAGTTTTCCTAAGTGCGGCAATTATCTTTTTGGTGTTAGGAATTATAGTCGGACGAACGTCAAATTCCTGTAAGCAATTGGCAAACGATGATCATGCTGACCATTTAACCCACAAGGGAGAAAATGCGAATGTAGAGCATGATGATTGCGCGGTAACATGTAATGAGGACCGACTAAGCGATTTGGAAGAGGTAATGTGCGAACATAAGGTACGTATCATTGATTGCGACAATTGTCGCTTTGAAGTTGGGGCAGTTAAGATAGACCCATCCATTGCCAAGTCACTAATCCAGACAGGTGTGGTTGAAGATATTGAACGCAAGAAAGTGCTCAAATTCACAGGCCAGGTACAGCTTGACCGTACAAGAACTGTGGATGTAGTCTCAACGTGTGGTGGAAGAGTTGATCAGGTATCGAAATTGCTGGGAGAAAAGGTGGAAAAGGGAGATATTTTGGCTGTTATTCATTCCGCCGATTTAGGCCAGGCTAAAGCAGATTTTCTCGAGGTTCAAGCAAAACTCGAGTTAACACAGGCAACTTTCAGACGAGAGAAAGAGCTTTATGAGAAAAAGATTACAAGTGAGGCCGATTATCTGAATGCACTTAATGAACTGAAAGCAGCAGAAGCCTCTTACGCAGCAACGGACAAAAAGTTGCGGCTTTTCGGTCTGGGAGCCGAACAAATTGTGGGTATCAAGGATGAGAAAGAAAATGGAGAATTTGCCAATCTGATATTGCGTGCCCCTCAGGCTGGTACGATAATCGCACAGAATATTTCTGCCGGAAAAATGGTTGAAACCACAGAAAGTCTCTACACCATCGCTGATCTTTCAAATTTGTGGGCCTGGTGCGATGTTTACGAAAAAGACCTGGCGGTACTGCATGAACAATTCGCGAAAAGTCAACCGCTGAAGGCTATAGTACAAGTCAAGGCATTTGAGGGAAATGAGTTTGAAGGCGTGGTGGATCTGGTAGGCAATTTGATGGACGAACATACCCGTACCGTGAAAATACGCGTACAGGTAAATAATCCAGAAAGCAAGCTAAGGCCTGGTATGTTTGCCGAAGTGGGGGTGATGATTCCTGGCGAGGGACATATAACCACTGTGCCACGTAATGCTATCATGTCAGATGCAGGGGAAACCTTTGTATTCCAGCACTGGAAGAAAGATTTGTGGGTCCGCAGAGATGTCACTGTGGGTTCAATACAGGGTGATTTTGCTGAAATACTTAGCGGCGTACCAACAGGGGCAACCATAGTTACCCGCGGGGCTTTTATGCTCAAGAGTGATATTCTACGAGAAAAAATGGGCGCCGGCTGCGCTGATTGATGAAAGGAAATAATTACAATGCTGGATAATTTTTTACATTTCATACTTAAGCAAAGGCTACTTGTTATTCTTGGCGGCATCGTATTCCTTGTAGCAGGAATCGTTGCCTGGAAAAACTTACCAATTGACGCTTTCCCGGATGTAACCAATGAGCAAGTTATGATCTTGACTGAAGCACCTGGTCTTACCCCTGCAGAGGTAGAGCGGCTGATAACTTTCCCCATCGAAGTTGATATGGCAGGCTTGCCGGATGTCAAACAGGTAAGATCTATTTCCAAGACAGACCTTTCTCAGGTGATAGTAATATTTGAAGACCATGTGGATACTTATTTCGCCCGTCAACTGGTATTCGAGCGTCTTGCGCAGGTGAAAGATGAATTGCCGGATGGAGCGGAAACGGAACTCGGACCAATTTCTACCGGACTTGGAGAGATATATCAATATGTTTTAGAAAATGGATTCTACTGCCCAGAACATGAGCAGGCATGGTTTAACACTGATGGAAAGTGCCCGAAATGTGGAACAAATCTGGTCAAATCTGAACACAATCTTACAGACTTGAGGACCATTCAGAACTGGACAATCAGCCCGCAGCTTCGCCGCCTGTCCGGCGTAAATGAAATCAACAGCTTCGGCGGCTTTGTCAAACAATACCACATTATTCCAAACCCTGCTTTGTTAATCAAATACGGTATTTCATTGGATGAAATCCTAAATGCTCTTAGAGCAAACAATTCGAACGCCGGGGGAAGTTTCATAGAAAGAGACTGGGAACAGATCAATGTTGTTTCGAAAGGATTGGCTTATGGCATCTCTGATCTTGAGAATATTGTGCTGAAGGCCAAAGCTGGCACACCGGTTTATTTAAAAGATGTTGCAGAAATAGAAATCGGCCCTCAGACAAGAAAAGGCGTGGTTACCAAAGATGGCAAAGGAGAAGCTGTGATCGGCATGGTAATCATGCTCAAGGGAAGTAACTCCAAGCACGTAGTTGACCGAGTACGGGCGGAAATCCCTCAAATCCAGAAATCGCTTCCACCAGGAGTGAAAATTTCACCATTTTACGACCGGACTAGTCTTATACAGGCATGCATCAGAACCGTATCGACTGCTCTATGTCAGGGAGTGATACTTATCATACTAGTTATATTCATCGTTTTGTGGGACATACGTGCCGCTTTTGTGGTAGCCATATCGTTGCCGATGACAGCAGCAGTAACTTTTTTAATAATGGGCTGGCAGGGAATAACCGGAAATCTTATGAGTCTCGGTGGACTTGTTATAGCCATCGGGATGATAGTTGATGGTGCCATCGTTGTAACTGAAAATATTGCTCGACATATGCGTGAAAAAGCAGATTCTAACGCTTCAAGGGTTCCCGTCGCTTTCGAAGCAATACGAGAAGTAGCTCGGCCGGTAATATTTGCAATCCTGATCATCCTGGTTGTTTTCATTCCTCTGTTTACGCTTGAATCTATGGAAGGCAAGATGTTCAAGCCGCTGGCGTTGACGATTTGCTTTGCCCTTATAGGATCATTAGTGGTAACTTTAACCATTGTTCCTGTTGTTGGTTCTATTCTGGTCAAACGTACAGGAAATGACAGTGGTGAAAATTTTCTGGTAAGGTTTATTCAGCGTATATACATGCCCGTGCTGACAAAAGCTGTGCGTGGACGATGGATTACCATTGCTGTCGCTGCTGTTGTTATGATTGTTTCGTTTTCTGTGTTGCCCGAACTCGGAACTGAGTTTTTACCACCTCTAAACGAAGGTGCAATCGCAATAAATGTCGTCCGCCTGCCAACGGCCAGCATTAAAGGCTCGGCTTTACAAGCTACTGAAATGGAAAAACGGTTACTGGCCAAATTTCCCGAAATCGAAACTGTGGTTTCCAAAACAGGCCGTGCCGAAATAGCTGAGGACCCAATGGGACCGGAACAGAGCGATTTACTTATAATGCTAAAACCTGATTATGAAAAAAGATTTGGCCGTTCCAGAGAAGAACTGGTGCAGGCAATTAACCGTGAACTTGCTATGTTTCCTGGCATAAGACCAGCATTTTCTCAGCCGATAGCCCTTCGAGTCAATGAGCTTATCAGCGGTATTAAGTCAGATATAGCTGTAAAAATATTTGGTGATGATATGGAAGTTTTGCGAAACACCGCAGAGAAAATCGCTCCTGCTCTTAGTGAAATTGAAGGCTCCAGTGATGTCAAAATAGAACAAATTTCAGGCTTTTCTCAGATTGAATTGCACATGGACCGTCAGGCCATGGCTCGCCACATGGTCAATATTGAGAATATCAACCAGTTGGTCAGAACAGCTATAGGTGGCGGAGTCGCGACCACAGTTTTTGAAGGTCAAAAACGATTTGATGTACAGGTGCGTTTTCCTTTAGAGGCTCGGCAAGATATTGATGTCATCGAACGAATGCTGGTTCCATCCCCAGCAGGTTACAATGTTCCATTGGGAGACTTGGTAACAATACAGGAAATTGAGGTCCCTGCCCAGATAAGTCGTGAGGATTCAACACGGAGACTAATCGTTGAGTGCAATGTAAGGGGGCGAGACATAGGCAGTTTTGTTGCTGAAGCAAAACAAAAGCTGGCATCAATAGAAAATAGCTTGCCTGAAGGTTACAGGCTTGACTGGGGTGGACAGTTTGAAAATCAACAGCGGGCTATGGAGCGTCTTAAAATGGTAGTCCCAGTAGCGATTCTTTTGATTTTTCTGATGTTGTTCAGTTCACTAAATTCTTTCAGAAGTGCGGTTTTGGTCCTTGTGAATCTGCCTTTCGCATTAGTGGGGGGCATTTTAGCTCTCTACTTTCTTAATATTCATTTGAGTGTTGCCGCTTCGGTAGGCTTTATTGCGTTATTGGGAGTAGCTGTGGAGAACGGATTAGTCCTAGTAAGTTTCTTTGATCAATTGCGGGTAGGCGGCAAGAAAGTATACGACGCAGTTATAGAGGCTTGCCGACTCCGGGTGCGGCCGCTAATAATGACATCGTTGACAACGCTGGCAGGACTTCTGCCGATGCTTTACGCAACTGGTTCTGGCTCTGAAATCCAGAAGCCCTTGGTGGCTGTAATTTTTGGAGGGCTTGTCAGTTCATTGTGTCTGACCCTTATTATACTTCCCGTGCTTTATATAATTTTCAACCGGGATAAAACAATTATGGAGTATTGATTATTCAAGAAAAGCATAACAACTAAAAGGAATCTGATTATGAAAATGGTAATCGCATTTATTAAGAAAAACAAATTTGATGAAGTAATGCTGGCATTGCATAAAATTGAGGGACTTACCGGAGCCAGCAGTTCAGAAGTCCACGGTTTTGGACGAGACAGAAGCAGGAATGGTGCAGTCCGAGAACCGGAGATTTCACTAGAGTACATACCTCATATCAAGTTAGAGATAGCCTGTCACTCGGAACTTGTTAATCAGGTTGTTTCAGTTATCAAAGAAACGGCTCATACCGGCCTTCATGGTGACGGGAAAATATATGTTTTGCCGCTTGAACAATCCGTAAGGATACGAACAGGCGAACAAGGGGAAAATGCTATTTAAACAGCTAAAGATGATAAATAAATAATCAGTCAGTAAACTATTGCAAAAAGGGAGAATAAAATGAGAAATAAGATTTTAGGTTTAATAGCTTTTAGTGTTATGGCTACCATCATTTCGGGCTGTGCCACAAATCAGATCAGCCTTGCTGACAAAGGTTTGGTTTCAGTCAAAAAGCATGATGGTGAGAAAGTCAAAATTCTATGGACTGATGTTTATCAGCAGGCTGGCCAAACATGGGCTTATGGTGTATTGAAACAAAGAGGAATTAACCCCGCTTCCATAAAGACTCATGTAGATATTCAGGTGTTAAATCCAGATGGTTCTATTCGATATGAAACAATAACAGACAATCTGTTCGTTCCCCGTAAGTGTGCCGGTAAAGGTCCAGACTGGAAAGGATTCAGAGTACAACTCCCAAATGATTTGCCAAAGGATTCTCAGATTAGCATGACAGTTCATAGTGGCGGTCACGAAAAATCAGATGTGAAGTCATAAAGAATTGAGATGTTTTTGTTTTGGGACTGGCTGAGAAAACGTAATATAGCTCTTTCACATAGGCGAACCGTGCATTCCCTGTTGATACTCTCTTTCGATTGAGGAGTGTTACAATATTCTGCCTTAAGATACACCAAAGAATTCCGGCAAAATCCATGTCTCCGAAATGACTCCAAAGACGGCAATTTTGATAAGAGTTAAGCAAAGCCAATCATCAATTTTAACCCAAAAAGAAATTTTTTATCAGAATTTCATAAGAAAATAGTATATATAATCCTGCTGCTTAGTCTACACTCGCACTGAATAGTTTTGCTACTACCTACAAAAAACGAAAAATATAAATATAGATGTTGGCCTAATCCTTTGATGAAACAGCAGTTGGCATCGGAAGGTTTCCCAAATGATTACCCACATCCCCGAGAAAATTACCAAAGGTTTCACGCCCCAACCGGTAGTATAACTTTTGGTTATAATAAGTGGAATATGCAAATCGGTTCATTTATTATAAAGGGGGCTGATTTAAATACTTTATGCTGAAACGAGATCCTTACCATCATAAAGAGCGATGGGATGCATGGAAAGCACAGAACATGAATGCTATCAAAGGTATTTCCAAATATAATTCTGATCTCATACTGGCATTTCTTTCTGACATGGAAATAGGAAAAAATGTTTCTCCGGTTTCACGGAAAGGAGAACGAAGTGTTGTACGATTGAATAGCCTACGAGGCAAAATGATATTTTTCGCAGAGTATTTTAATAAAAATTTGGATCTGCTTGCAAAAGATGATGTTCACAAATTAATTTTTGATATGAGGAGCGGAACATTAAAGAGAAAAGACGGAAAAGCCTATTTGGCTGTGGGCGAATATGTAAAAGACTTTAAGGCATTTTGGGGTTGGCTCAGAAGAACGGGCAGAACACAAAATGACATAGCTTTAGACCTTAGAAGAAGTGACGGCCATAAACCCTCATGGGTGTACCTCACTGAAGACGAATTCAAAACTTTAGCTAATCAGGCTAATTCGGATTACAGAGCATTGATTTGGCTTATGTATGATACAGGGATGCGAGTTACGGAAGCTTATTCGATCAGGATAAGTGATTTTTCAAACGATTTTACACAACTGGATATCAGAAAAGAATATGCCAAAACATTTGGCAGAATTATCAAGCTCAAACTTTGCTCTTCATTTATCAGGGAATTTGTCAAATACCACAACCTTGGCCCTAACGACTTCATCTTTATTAAAGAGCCGGCAGCGTTTAATAAATATCTCCGAAATATGGCAAAAAATCTGTTCGGAGCATCAGATTCACCTGCCAGAAAGTCTTATGATAAAATGCGGCTTTATGACATTCGGCACAATGCATGCTGTTACTGGCTAAAGAGATATCCTACAGTTACAGGATTGATGTACCGTATGGGTTGGTCGGAAGAAAAGGAAGTAAGATACTATTCTGAATTTCTCGGCCAGGCAGATGCCATTGATGACGAAAACATGGTTACCACTGAGGAAAAAACTAAGTACGAAAAACGGATCGAACTGCTGGAAAAAGACAGGGAAAAAACCAATGAACTGGTAAAAGAGTTAATAAAAAAAATAGCTGATATGCAAATCAGCCTAAAAAATGAGGTTCAGGAAAATAAAAAACAAAAAATTCCTATGGAAATCGTCCAGGCATACTCGGCAGATCGCCCATATCGAAGTAATCTCTAAGACACCTGTCGCAGCAGAAGAATAAGGTGTTTTCCAACGGAATAAATCCCTTGGTACCAATCACCCCTTCGTCAACTCTGAGGGTGTCAACTCCGATATCCAGTTCCTGGATACAGTTGGCACATGTTTTTTTTATTTCCATTCTAAATGATGTACAGCGTGCTTAAATTACTTTGAACTGATTTGTTTAACCGTAATTTATTCTAAAATCTGAAACCGATACATTTATAAAGCATTGGTTTGTGTCATTATTGAGTAACACCACTGTCACTCTCAAGTGACTATTGCTCAATAGGACAATATGGAAAATAGCACAGTATACCCATCGGAAATAAAAAACCAAACCGACCGGAAAATCATGCTGGCGTTCAATCAGCCCCTTACAGCTAAGCAAGCCGCTGCAAAAACCGGTATACCGGAGGATACCAGCGGATACCTGATGGGTAAATTCGCGAAAAACAGCCTGATAACATGTCTTAATCCCGAAGCCGGCAACAGCCGATTGTATTGGCTGACTGAACTTGGCAAAAAATACCAGATGGAATTATGCAGCCAATTGAACCTTTCCTACTCTGAATACGAGTTGCCGAACATTGACTGGCAGCTTTACGGCTTGATATGTTTCAATCACAGATCGGCAGTAATAAAAACGCTGACCGAACCTATGCAGCCGTCAAAAATCAAACAAATCCTGCGAATACAAAGGCCAAATATCAAAATCAGCGCTAATAATATTCGGGATATTATCCGGTTCTTTTTGGCAAGGAAAATAGTCCAGCCCGTCAAAGTTAAAAACAAGGCTCACCTAAGATATGAATTGACCGATTTGGGCAGGATATTGAGACAGCTGCTTATCAATTCAAAGGCTGAAATTGGACAAAACAGTTCAAATCCTATTTATAAAAGAGGCGATAACTGACTATGACAAAAAAATTTGCAAAAACATTGGAAGAAAAAGCCGAACAGCTTGCGATATACCCACAAAAACAACCGTGGGATGACTCTATCCCTTCAATGGTCAGGCGGGAGATAGCCTTAACTGTAGATCAGATTCAACGGCTTCGAGAGAGACATGATGAGCAGTTTCACAGGCTACTCAGAGTCGAGTGTTATGTGGATACCGAGCTGATGCAGATGGAACAGCGGCAGCCACGGTACGCACCATATCATTTTCCGGAAAAGGATAAACTAAAACAGCGGCTGTTCGATATCGAAAAGGAGCGTCGTAATTTAAGCCTTAAGCTGGAAGAAAAGACTCAAAATCTTGAAACCAGACTCCTTGAGCTTATCAATAAGCACCAGCAGCTTGACATTTGATCATGGATATTGAAAAAACCGCAGCCAAACTAAGACCCCTTATGCCAGATAAGATTTCTCAGTGGATAAGGGCGAGGGAATTGGCTGATCCGGAGTTGAAGTTGCTCATTGAAAAACAGATAATTTCGACGGCCTACAAGACCTTTGGGGACTTTCACAACAAAATCCTGCTATCGCTTCCCCCTGCAAACAAGTCGAATGGCCCAATTAATCTCGGAACGATTATTTACGATAAAGAAAAATGGCCATTGGGGCTTACATACGGCGAGATGATCCAAAATACAGCTATCCTGGGCAGGTCAGGCGCAGGCAAAACCAACGTAACATTTCATATTCTAAGCCAGCTTATTGAAAGAGGAATCCCATTTGTCTTTATGGACTGGAAAAGAACGGTCAGGCATTTGATTCCAAATTTCAATAATATGCTTAATATCTATACTCCCGGCAGAGCCTTGTCAAAATTTCCATTCAATCCGTTTGTTGTCCCGCCCGGAATTGAATCCAATGTTTATATCAACCAGCTTGTGGATGTAATGAGTCAGGCTTTTACGCTCGGCGATGGATCACGAAGTATCCTGCGAAAAGCAATTGCTTCCATATACGCTCAGGGCAATCTTTGTCCCACAACCAAAGATATCATCACTGAACTAGAAAAAGTCTCTGACAGCAGCCGTATGGGCGGCTGGAAGGTCACCGCAATGCGGGCACTGGAAAGTCTTGAATTTTCTGATATTTCATCCAAAGATCAGATTTCGCAACAGCAGCTCGCCCAAAAGATGCTACATGAAAATACGGTCATTGAGCTTGATGCACTGGCTCAGGAAAGTAAAAAGTTTTTGATCCCATTATTGTGTCTGTGGCTGTACTATGTTAGATTAGAATCACCGGATCGTGAAAAGCTGAAATTGATTATCTTCGTTGAGGAGGCTCACCATGTTTTACACAAACGTGAGCAAACTGCCAATGAAACCGTTCTGGAAATGTTGTTTCGTCAGTGTAGGGAGCTTGGTATCGGCATTGTCGTTATCGACCAGCACCCGCACCTGCTATCCTCTGCGGCACTTGGAAATACCTATACAAGTATCTTCTTAAATCAGAAAGACCCGTTAGATATTAACAAAGCAGCTGCGGTTTGTCTGATGGATGCCGATGAAAAAATGCATCTTAGCAGACTCCCTGTGGGGCAGGGAATTGTAAAACTGCAGGACAGGTGGACAAGCCCGATTCATGTTCAATTTCCATTGGTAAAAGTTGACAAAGGTTCTATAACAGATGCGATGCTGGCAAGGTATTCCGCCATCAATCAGGCAAAATCAACGGGTTCAGGCCGGAATACCTTCATAGAGACTTATTCCGCCCGCGTTCCACGGATTCCGCAGCTTGACATAGCCCTAAACGACGATGCGTTTAGGCTATTTATTGATATTCTTACCTTTCCCGCCGATGGGGTCAAGGTAAGATATAAACGGCTCCATATGAGTACCGGTTTCGGCAATAGGTTAAAGGATTTTCTTGTAAAACAGAGCTGGCTCGAATCCCAGACGGTGGACATCGGCCAGACCCGAAAAACCTGCCTGCGTCTGACCAAACAAGCCAACGATGCCTTAAATTTAGGCGATGCCGCTCCCCAGCACGGCTCAATTGCTCATGAATACTGGAAGCAATATTATGCCCAGCGTTTCACCGAACAAGGATATCAGTTGGAACTTGAGGTCCCCCGAATCTCAGGCCGAACCGATGTCGTTGCCCGTAAGAATAACGAGAAAATAGCCATTGAAATCGAGACCGGAAAATCGGATTTTTTGCGAAACATTCGGCAGGATTTAGCTGCCAAATATGACAAAATTATCGTCATCGCAACCGATAAATCCGCCCTCGAAAAGATTCAAAAAAACATGGGGCAGGAAGGGCTGATTATCCCCCATAGAATCCAGGTTGAACTGGCCGGTAAACTTGGGACTCCCTATCGGTAACTGATTGGCGGTATTTACATGAGTCAATTTTACGCAGTTTGTCTTCAAGCGACTGTTGAATCCTGTTCATAATCTGTTCCTGCCAGTTTCCCAAATCTGCTCTTCGTAACTACTGGACAGGAGTAAGAAAGCGAAAGGTTTATAAAGTCTTTTTGCGATGATTGTCAAGGAGGACATTTTAAGACCAAATGCATAACAGAGAAAAAATGAAAAATGCACCCATAGATGATAATGCCGCTAACGATATTTTCATTCTGGCACACGATGGGCAGCATCAGGAGTTTTCAAGAGAATTGATCCGTAAAACAAACGAACGATTTGAGTGGACTGGCGGTTATATCCCTTACAGAAATACCGGACTGGTCGAATACGTTGGAATACTCCAGCGATCCGGATTGGCAACAACGATAGCAAACGACTCTCAATTGAGAAGTTACAATGTATGGCCTCTGACGCCATTTCAGTCAAATGAGGCGGTTAAAAATGGTAATTTGCCACAGCATGATAAATTCGCTGAAGATATGGCATGGGTTTTATATGATACACAAGCAGGACAATACAGCTTCAACCTTCAAGAGGCAAACGCATTGAAAAAAAGTATTCTTGAGCATCGCGATGATTTAAAACTCAGCAAGGGTGATCTTGAGGAAAGGCTGCTTATTACAAATGCCGGATTGGAAAAAGATACAGAGATGCCTTACGGCGTAAAACCTGTTATTATTCCGGGAATCACCCATGTGTGTTCCTACAGAACACTAAATGCCGATCCCGACCATTTCATTAATAAAGATGATAAATTCCATGGGGTGTATTCATTAAGAAGAGAACGATATGGCAGACCTCCTCAAAGGGGTGTTTATCTGAGTTATGCAGGACAAGCAGATTGGATGGTTAAAATTAACCCGGAATGGTCAGAAAATGTTTGTTATCTTGAAACATCGCATAAAGAGGCAAAGAAGGCAAACCCTATTTAAGATCATTTTCAATACGTTTTTCGAGGGCTTTAACCCAGTGTCCTTTAAGATGTCCAATATTTTCGTACTCGACAGAACCGCTAATTATTTCACGTATATATTCCCAGAGATATCCTAAAACATTCTCGTTTTTTATTTCATAATCTGATAAATTTTTGCTGCAGGCAACAACCGTATTCTGTATCACTTCTTTAACGGACTTGGTATTGAGCAGGCGGGTATACTGCAAATTGAAGCCATCACCAGACAGATTTTTCATCTCTCTGAGGATACTGCAAATTAAATCATATTCCAATTCCTCTGAAGTTTGCCTTATGTCGCCGTTTTCAATCACCGTATCCAAAATTTTCGAAGCTCGCACGATTTGATTTATTTCAGATGCATAATCATACATAATTTCAAACAGGAAATATTTATTCTGTCTGTCTTCCGGGGGATATTTTTCCGCAACACCGGCAGCATTGACCCTTAGTTCATATTGATATTTCAGCTTGCCTTGAATTTTTATTATGTGTTCTCGGAAATCACACAATTGTTTCCGGTCAAGATGTGCAATAACTTCGGCAAATACTATCATGGGTGCTAACCATACCGAGTCATTGTTAAATGCTTTTATGGCATTATCTATGGCATCCTTATGTCTATTTTCTTTCATCAGGCTTTCAGCGGTTTCTATTAAATTCTTAGACTCGATGATACCGCCGGAAATTCTGACATTATCAGGAACAGAAAGTTTAACATATTCTGCTTTCGCGTCATCGGTCTTCTCCCAATCGATCTTTATATCAAGACCATTATTCTGCATAAACATATTCATTTTATAGGCAAGCTTCTTGAATTGCTCTTTCGGGTCATTGACCTTGCTATTGCACCATGTAGGAAACAGAAGAAAAGCAATGCTCCAATGTACCTTATTCTTACGGAGAAGCTCACGGAACAGAGCTAACGGCTGTTGTGCTTCGAATTTTATTTTTTGGCCATCGATACGGATGTCTTTGATAGAATTAACGGATACAATACGATTCTGAGGAAATTTTGGATTACATATAGTGTCCGTAGAAACAGATAAATTAAGAAGATTTTCATAAATCATCACCGAAAGATTCTGCTCCAATGATACGGCAATATCATTGGAGGCTCCGAGCTCGACCGCACATGTACGCACTGCATTTCTGACTTTTTCCAAAGAAGGCTTGTCGATCTTTGTCTTAAGTTCGAACATCACGCCTTTTAATACAAAAAGCATGGAAGGACTTATAAGCCCAATATTATTTTGTTCCGCAAAAGTGAGTATGGAAACCCGTGAAGTTCGTTGTGAAAAAAGATTTTCACTGCAAAAGCGATTCCAAATTATGGGGAAGTACCGAATTTCGTCAGGAGCATGCTTTGCGATAAAACTTTCTGCGATATGCCTGATACAATTTAATGAATCCGCTTTATTCATAGACATCCTCAACTAATATTTGCCTGGTTATGTAATTTTAAAATATTGTCCATGGCCTGGACAACACTTTCCCTTTGCAGATATGCCTGCGGATACAAAAACGAAATTATCGTAATATATTCGACTATATCTGCCAATTGTGCCCTTGGCGAAAGGCTTGATAGTTTTCTCTCATGGTCATGCAGCCATTCCGCAAGCACATCGTCGTAGGTATCGTTGAAGAGACCGAGATTTTTGATAATAGTAACAAATAATCTTGTACATAACGGCGATTGTTCATTACGCTTCCATCTGTAATATGCCGTCCGCGAAAGCCATTTCATTTCTTCGTTTGTGAATCTTTCTCCTTCGTCGGTTAAAGATGCCGATAATACCATATTCTCTGCATAGAAGAGCCAGTCTCGATCAGTAATCTGTTCATTATCGCAATCCATAAATTCACAAAGCTGTCTCTTTAACCATCTATTATTTGCCGATTTCAATGATGTATTTAATTGACCAATTTCGTGCAGCATAGACAATGCCGCCCATGTGTGATAGGCATCAGGTTGTATCCCTGGCCGGACAGCAAATCCTCCGTTTGAGGACATACATTGTTTTATCCAGCAGATCATATTTGGCATTAAACGGCTGTCGAGATTATTTCTCTTCGCAAAAAGGATGGCATCGCAAGTTGATGCCATCAGAGGGACTTTTTCTATATCAAAGATGTAGGGATGCTTTTGCGAACATTTTGGCAGTATTTTTTCAACAAAATATTTTTTGTCGTGTGATGCAGGAAGTTCTCCGCCGCATAGAAGTCTTGAGATGTTTCCCATCAGTTTAATATTATTGAGACGCTGTTTAGTTTTATCTTCAAACGCAAACTGTATTAATATCATTGCTATTACCGCAAGACTAATTAATATTGCAATAGACATCGACAGTGCTAAAGAGGGGGGTATTTTGTCCGGACCAACATGGTTACATAAGAAAATTAAAAATAACACCTTGAAGATTCCGTGGTGGCTCTGGTGAGGTACCGCCGAAATTATTTCATTCAGAGATTCTTTCAGGCTGGCTATATTGTTAAAATACCACAAGTCAAATTTTATTAAGAGGATATACCCTAAAAAATATAACAGACAAAACGGGATTATCCACGTAATAAATAAATGTATGAGTATTTCCTTTGTCAGGCGAGAAGACACCGTATTATCTCGAATCACTGGCAAAGAGTAATATTGTTTTTTCAGAAATATCCTTCGATAGATTAAGCATTCCTGCCTTATATAATTATGTTTTGAAATCAGTTGCACAGTCGAAGTATCAAGTGCGAATACGGTGGCCATGTTCGCGAACATTACCATGGCTATCTTTGATAACACCGGCAAATAAGTGTCGCTTTTTACAAAGAGAACGGTTATTAATACCAGACACAATAGCTGCACTAGAATCTTAAAGGCGGCAATATCAATATCTATTGAAAACGGCAAGGCCAGACGTATAGTGGTGTGCGGGAAATAATGTCTTTCGAACTTAAGATGAGTGAGCAAATAAGTTACTGCCATTACAGTCAGAAGCAATATAATTCCCGGGGGACGTAATTGCATCCAGGAGAAATTTAACATTAATGGTTTCCATGAAAAACTCGGTATCCAGGAAATAAAAATGTTGAAAAACAATAAGTAAATGACTGCATAAAAAATAACTGTGCCTTTATCAAAAAACTTAAATATCCTGGTCAGCAACATGGCCGGTATTCTTATTATCCATATTGGTGTTGTTTTTAACTCTGACAATAGTGCCGGGATATAGCTTGTTATTGATTTGAGTTTGCTATGATTGCCAGGACTATTCCGATGATGCATTATTAAGAAGGTGGCAGCGATGAAAGACAGGACAATGTTGCAAAATAGATTTATCCCTGTCCATTTATATTGACGATAGAGCGTCTCGCCTGCTGTGAACAATTCTCCTTCACCAATATCTTCAGGCAGACCAAAGGCAATTAAATGATTTACAATTAAACCTGATTTTACAAAACGAATTACGGCAAAGGTGATCGCTGTCACAGCTGCGATAAATAATATCTCTTTTACGGTCAGATAAACACCGTTTAGGGCGTTTTCTTTGGAAACGACGGCTCTGGCTCTATTTACATAAGACAGCCGAAAATCAGCAATCTTTTTTTTGAACAACGCAAATCCCCAAATTATACTTTGCTCCTTCAAAGCATAACCAAAACAAAACCTATTCAGAGGCGACCTGGTAATAAGTGAAAATATAAACATTTCAAGTGGTGCCAACATGGTGCCCGACTCAAGGGTTAATTGTTGCACTGTGTCAGGATGTGTAAACAGGGTCGCAACAGCGTCCGCCAATTGTTCTCTCTTCTTTAGGAGGTATCTTATGGAAATATATAAAAAGCAGAATACTGTGATATTCAGTGGTATGAGGTTTCCGGCAAATAACATAACTGTGGAAGATGGATTTATGCAATACTTTATGCAAAAATACAGGACGATGGATGCCAGGCAGAACCATTTGAGCGGTTTTGTTATTACCCAATAGATTGGTAAGAGATAGATGTCTCCGTTCTTGATATGGGCAAGCTCATGGGAAAGAATAAGCCGACCCAACCCTTCCTTCAATCCATTATCTCCGCAGGCACCTTCGAGCAGACTGTCATAATTCGATGGCAATACAATATAACACTCCTTCGATGTTCCGATCACATATGGTGAGATGTCAGATATATTCGAACTGATCGGAGAAATCCTGGCTTTTATTTCCATACTATGAGCGATGCTCTTCACTAATTCACAGATCGATTGCTGCGGTTCTTTGGAACCACGCCTTAAGCAGTGAAGATGATATTTTGTAATCAAAGCATATGTTGGCCTGTATGCCAATATAACAACTAACAAAAATGCCAACGGCATAATATAAAAAATAGCTCCCGGCAATTGTCCATGACGAGATGCATTCGAATATATCCAATAAAAGCATGTAACATTAACGCCGCATATCAGTAAGATAAGTAATAGTAAGATGCCTGCCTGAATAAAACTTTCGTGCAGTGAGGGAAGACCGGATTTTCCCCCAAAAAGGAACGCCACACATAGAAACACAAGAATAGAAATCCCAATGATCGCAATTACCCAATCAATTAAAGATATTTTTGCCAGAATCGGTTTTACTGTCTGTGAGGCATACGTTTTATTTTGCAAATTCTGACTAAGATTCTTGTCGTCTCCTTGAGTTGAGGAACGGCCGCCTCTTGTCCACAACTCCGTGAATATAGAAAACGAACTGCGGATTTGAGCCGATTCTGAACTATGAGGGAAAGACTCGTCTGCGCCAGCAAACGGCGATCCCGCAGTTATACACAGCAAGCATAAAATTATTACTTTCGTCGGCATTAACTATGATCCTGCATCAAAGTTCCATAAATACAAACAGATTTTACCACATTCCTGTTGATAAATCCATCCGGCAGTTTCTGCAAAAACCCCTCAATCGATAGGTACATAACTTGTTTCAAGAAAATAAGTTATGAAAACACATGGGTGCGTCAACAATCCAAATAGATATGAATATCCAGTCCTCTGAACCAGTTCAGAACCGGTTCTCAAGAATACCTATAGAGCCCCAATCCGAGTGGGATAAATAACAAAAATCTTTTTAGGAGCAAAAAATGAATCAGAGACTGTTAAACACGATTACATTGGATGTGATTGAAAGATGCCATACAGAAGAACTTACTTTATTTCCACACAGCGTTGGTAAATTAGCCAGTTACATTGCTAAAGTTGTAATTCCAGCAAACCCGGATGGCTTTACAATCGATCCGGAAACCCTCCAAACGCCAGCTTTTCACAAATCCGTCTTCCTTGTTTCGCGGAAAGACCGCGAACAAAGATTCTACACAAGGCCGGGATTAATGGAAGTTGCCAGTTGGTTGCGGCGAAACGGAGATATCTTATATCGCCCGGGTCACTACATTGGCGGATGGCGCGATAATGGCATTTTCTTTCTGGATGTTACACTCTCCATCCGAGGGATGTTTGCTGCCTTAAATGCGGCGTATGCCAACCGACAAAGAGCAATCTACCACCCATTCTCAGGGAATTCGTTTTATCTGCCTGAAGTGGCTTAATATTAAGCAAAACGCTCAAACGAATAATATTGTCCGATGCATGAACTGAATTTACAATTTGATTTTGAGAAATCCTCAGAAGCAGAAGCAAAGCAATGGCTGCTGAGCGTAATCCCCACTGTCGAGAAATTCGTTCATGTTGCCAAAAGATTTTGCAGTATAGATGCCCCCACATCTTCGCCTCGATTGCCTTGCGATACATGTGATAAAAGATCGTCATGCCTATCACTTTGCGAGAAAGCTGAGGCTGTTTTATCAAGCGTTCACGAAGGAAGGGGCCGGCGTGAGAATTTGACAGAGTTTTATGACAATACCAACCAGGGGAAAGAAACGGTACGACGAAAAGATATCTTTGAAAAATACGAGTTGTGGAAAAGTGACTTCACTGAGGGGCAATGGGCTGTAATTGAAATGTATTACCAAGAAGGCCTAACTGAAGGTCAAATTGCTAAGAACATTGGAAAAGCAAGGTCAACGATAAACGGCTTACTTAATCGGGCTAAAAAACGACTGGAAGATCGCGATAGACAGCTTAGGCAGGAGACACGGGAAGAAATAAAAAAAATGGCAGAAAATAATGAAATCTAAATGTGTCAAAATGTGGAAAAATGCGGCGCATCGTTGCTTATATGAAATGGTGAAAAACAAGATTAATTAAAAATTTACCGGTGAATTATATAGGTCGTTAAAGAAAATAAAAACTTAATTTACGAAAGGAACAAAAATGAACAAGAACTTGTGTTGTGGGATTTTTTTCGGTGGTGAGATCGAACCGGGCACATTCCACACTAAATGTGTCGCCAATTCTTCTGGGGATTGTCCTCCAGTGCCTCTTCCGGAAGATGGTTTTCGCGAGGACATGGAAGCTGCGTTGGCTCCTGACGGCTTGATACCGCCTTCTGAAACGGACGTGGTATTCTAAGGTTTCTTGAAGAACGGGCCGGGAGTGAAAGCTTCCGGCCCATGTTTGGAGATCAATATGAACACGAAAATAGTACCTGGAAAATTTCATGGTAAGACCATAACTTACTGTTCAAAGGACGGGCGTCACCTTTTCAGCTTTAGATTTGTTGATCGTGGAAATTATTTCGACATTTACTGCACTTACCATCCATCTTTCAACGGCCAAAATCCAAACCCACGCAAAACTCATATATGGGATTCGGGGCTAATTTGCTTCGTTGATGGAAAAGAACCAAGGTCGCGTTCAGAAGCAGAAAAATATGCGGCACAATGGGCGGAGTATTTTCTTGAATATCGAAAAACAGGCATCTCGCAAAGCTGAATTTACAGGTGTTTAAGATGAGCGAAGAAAAAAATAACTATAAAAGTGTATGTACGAGATGCGAGCAAACGAAACATCTCATACGGCAGGCTATCGAAAGGCTTAAAACTGCTGAAAGCGATGTTTGTATCAAGATGGTGGCTATAAAGATTAAGCATAAGGCTGTATATGATTTAATGAATCAAGTTGGTTCCAGATTGCCAGAAAAAGGCGGTGTTTTTGTTGGACCGGTCGGAAGAGATTACATCACAGAATTCTATTTTGATCATAGTGCAACCTCAACAGGCGGCACCTACGCTCCTGACTATCTCACAATAAACCGGAAATTACATGAAGACTGGGAACCTGCCGGATTGGAGATAAAAGGAATTGCTCACTCTCACCCTGGAAATCTCGACAGCCTTACTCGTGCAGATATAAGCTACATAAAAAGATTGATGGTTAACAACCCGAACATGAAGACGTTTGTAGCCCCTATAGTTTTGCCGCATCACTATGCGATTCGTCCACTAGTAGTTTCTCGTGACCAAATGAACCGTGCTCAACAGGCGTATTTTGAAATTGTAGATTAATTAAAAAGCAGAGGTGTAAACATGTTCCATGATAATGTTTCAAAGCAGAGCGATTTAAATATTGAGGCTCCCAAGCCGTTGTCCAGTAAATGTGATGCCCCGCAGAAGGTAAATGACAACAGAAGTGATGCAGTCGTAAATATGACTCGTGAAACCTTTGACAAGATGATGTTTTCGATTTGTCCGAGGCCGGCAGAAACAGGCGGGTTGATTCTGGGGCCGCTGGGCAGCAACGACGGTACCGACTTCTTTTTCGATGCTGGCGGCAGTATTACAGGCACCAGTTACGCCCCAGACTGTGTAACCATCGTCAAGAAATTAAAGGAAGAGTGGATACCCGCTGGTATAGATTTAAAAGGTATAGCGCACAGCCATCCAGGGAAATTAGACAGACTTACCACTGAAGATATGGCCTACATAAAAAGACTTCTAATTATCAATCCCGAAATGCCTGTATTTTTAGCGCCACTAATTATTCCACATGAGTTTCGCATGCGAATGATGGTCGTTTTCAGAGATAACCCGGATATCGCTGTAGAAGCCCGGATAAACTTCTTTTAACCAATTTTGAAAGGATAAGATTATGGACTTTAGTCGTATTGAATCAGCTGTAAGCGTAGCGGCTTTAAAGCAAAAACATGTAACTATGGTTGGCGGAGCCTATAGGCTAATTGACGATCTTGCCAAATGCGGTGTGGGCAGCTTCAGTATTGTAGATTTCGATTGCGTGTCGCCGTCCAATGTTGCGCGTCAGGATTTTAATTCTACTCATATATCCCGCCGTAAAGTGGAAGTTGCTGCAGAGAGATTGCATAAAACCAATCCTGACATTGAGACTGAAACTCACATCCTAAATTATTGTGCGCTATCCGAGGAAGATCATGATCAGCTCTTTGGACATACCGACCTGTTTATCTACTCGGCAGATTCTTTTCTTGTCGATGCGCGAGGTAATCGGGAAGCAATAAGATTGGGAAAGCCATCACTGTTCATAGGATTGTATCCTGGTGGCCGCGCCAGCGAGATTATTTATTGGTATCCAGGTCTGACACCTGCCTGTTATCGATGCATTTGTGCCAGTAGATATCAGGCTTTTGCTAAAGGTCAAAGCAACGTTAGCAGTAATGGCAGTACAATATTTGACTTACGAATGGTTGACGCCGTAGCCGGACAAATCGCATTAGGGCTACTGACCCATGGCGCCGATAACCGTTATGGAAAACTCCTCGAACAACTTGGTAATCGTAACCTTCTGCAGACCAAAATTGATCCAAGCTACACGCTTAACGGAAAAGATATCTTTCGCAAGTATCTGGGCAATCATCCGGCAAACTTCTCTTTTACGACGATTGCACTACCGATGGAACGAGAACCCAATTGTCCGGACTGTTCTGCCCTATACGATCAGCCCACTGAAAATTCTCAGGAATAATTAAATCTGAAGTATTTTTTAGGAGTAGATGTATGCGAAATATTATTAAAAGGCGGATCATAGTGGATGCTTCAGGACGCACCATACACGGTAATTCCGAGCGTCTAACCGACAATGGTAATGACAGATTGTACTATACCCAGCGCCAGGCGGCGATCTGGTGCCCCAATTGCAGACGCCCAATTACTGATGTTGCTGAATTAACCGGCCACTGCGACTATTGCGGAATACGAAGCTGTTGTACGCATTGCCAAACGCATTGCCATGTGTGCAACCGCAGGCTGTGCGGCCACTGCCGGAGAGGATTCGTTGGCTCGCACACTTTTACCGTATGCCCAATCTGCCTCGTCAAGCTTAAGCAGAGGCAGTACATAGAAGACCAGATGCTTATGCGAAGAGCGGCTCTTGAAAACTGGGCAATACGTCAGCGGCAAGTCAATTATATCCATGCCCTGCGTTTACAGGCAGCACGTTCGAGAATGATGGGCCAGATTCAGGCATCTCGCATCCGCACCAGCGGTCAACTGGCCGCCATTCGAGAGATAAACAGGATGAGACTGGAATATGCTAAATTGAGGTTGTTGCGTGGCAGATAAGTTTGAAGAAATCTTGAACAGCCTTGGCTTTGTCAACATTGGAAGCCTGCGGTATCGTATTGACCTTATGGTGTGGTGGCACCATGAACACCACATTCAAATCATAGTGCTGCCACTGGGGTCAAAATGCCTTCTGAAGGGATTCAAGGATTACTATCTCAAATCCATCAGTACCGAAGGTGAAAGCTGGGCTCGCGAAATCGGACCCTTACAGGATTTTCTGGAGTCTTGTCTGCCGGAGATACGCATAACCTTTTCATCTTTTCGCGATATCACATCAAAGCAGGCGATGCTTCAAATACAGCGTCGATTTGGACAGGATCAAGACCTAAATATAACTGTTGAGAAAATTGCGGCTTTACAACGTCAACTTAATGCCAAGACATCTCAACTACACAGCAATGAACAGTTAATGAAGCTCACAATTGATTCATCTGACTTGATGGGTACATATATCAAGCAACAGAGTAATACTCTCAAAAGGGATATAGCCGGATTACAAGAAAACCTAAGCCAAAAAAAGGAAAAATTGACTCTGTTTGAAAATCTCCAGAGAGAGTACCAAAACAAAGGTTCTGCCGCATGTTACAGCTTTAGCTTTAGTTCAAATCTGCAGGCAGTTGACAATCCTTACGACTTCAAAGATGCGGTTTCGAGCATTATAAAGGAATTGCAGGACATGCACCGTTATCAGGTATCGCAAAAACTCAATGGAGGCAGGTTAAATATCCATATCGAAGAAGCCAAGGAACCTCTCACCACATGGATCGAGGAATGGTTTGGTGGTAGTTTTGCCCCACGGCAGATGGCCAGGGTGGATAAATATTTTTCTACGCTTCAGAATGCTATGTCGGAGCGAACCATGATCACCGCCAAAGCAGATATTGAGATAAACGGCAGCGTTAAGGAGGATAAAAAGCTGCTGGCGGCACATGTAGTGTCGGCAATGGTGCGTCGCATGGATAAAACAGATAAGACTGATTCATTGCTTGAAAATATTCCTGCCCGCAACATGCCGATAAATATTGGCTTATCTGTTTCAAACGGCCAGCCCACAAAAAAACCGTGCATACTTCCGTTTGCTCAATTTAACAATTTTTACACATCGGGGATTACCGGCTCGGGTAAAAGTTTTACTGGCCGGGTGGTTATAGAGGAAGTAGCTAATTATGAGGGTGTAAGCGTCCTCGTGATCGACCCAGGAAACCAATTTGCTGGATTGCTTGTCCCAGAAGACAGGGAAGAGATAATCGCTAAATATCCTGAATTTGGTTTGAAAAAAGATTCCGCCAGAGGATTCGCATTCAACTATTATGCCCCGGGTTTTTCATTCAGCCAAAAATTGCCGACCAATCTCGGAGAGCTTGCAGTTGGAAAGTCAGTTGTTTGCCTTAAAAATCTCGATGATGAAGAGCGGTGTGAATATTTTGCGGATATTATCAATGCTGTCTTTAAAGTCTGTTCAAACGAAGAGTCGGCAACCGCAAAATTACTCTTTGTGGTCGAAGAAGCACACCGATTTACCAAGAAACGTGTTGCCGAAGACGCAAAGACAGCTGGAGAACAGGCAGAAATAGCCCTTGACCGACTTATTAGAGAGGGTCGAAAATTTGGTATTTCTGTTAATGTTACCAGTCAGAGTATTAAGGATTTTGCTCGTGATTTTTCAAGTATCCGCAAGAACACAACAACAAAAATCTTTATGCATAACTCCGACAATGAAATTGATTATGCAGCCGACTTTATTGGTGATGGCCATAAAATCACACGCTTAAAGCCCGGCACAGGTATTTTTTATAATCCGACATGGGGCAGCATAGAGGCAAAGGTGCGTCCGCCTTTTTCAAAAGTATGGGACTTCAGCGAGCAGGAAACCATGAAGATTTTGGGCAAGAAAGCCGACTCGCGTAAACCCCTTTCAGAAGAAGCCGGATACTTACTTGGAGCAATCGAAAATTATTACAAGCAGACCGGTCAGGCCATGAATATCTCCCAGCTTAGCCAGATAACGGGCATAACCAGCAAAAGAACATTGCAGGAACTCATTGGCGAACTGGAACTGGCTGGCAATATCCAAACATCCAAAATCGCTGGGCGGGGCCAGCCCAGAGTAATAAAACCATTTCGTCCGGAGGTGGACTAAATGCTGGACGAAACCCGGACAATATGCGGACGAAACGGACGAAATGGTGATTTCGTCCAAAATATGAAGATTGTAACTGCATTAAATATAATGATTTACAGCCAAAGGATTTCGTCCGCTACCGTCCTGAAACGCCATTTTGTCCATAAATATGACGGGGTACCATTCGGAAGTAATCGTTCGTTTAAAAATCAAAAAGTTTCCAAACGGTGGTTCTTATGAATAAGAATAATAATGGCATAGATATCAATCAGATCAAAATAACGAGCTTGTCGCGAATCCAGGGCCAGCCGCAGGTTATCAATATGTTAAAAGTCCAATTGGAGGCGCATTTCCATATTCGCGCAAATAATGGACCTTGCGACTTATACTTTGGCCCGGTGCTTCTGACCGGACCCAGCGGCACAGGTAAAACTATGGTGGCAAAGGCCATCCACGCCGAATTAGGAAATTTACGTCTTATCGAGAGCAATGGAGTCACCGTCAACAAAAAAACCGAGTTATTTTCAATCTTAATAAATGCCGATGCCGATACCACCATCTTCATCGATGAAGCTCAGGGAATGAATTCAAAATCCCAGCACATACTTCTGACGGCGCTTTCCGAGAAAAAGCTTTATGTTCCTGCCGGAATAGCCTCGGCACACTCCCATATTATACCTCTTGCCAACTTTACAATGATTTTGGCAACAACTCATGAATATCAATTGCAGGGTGCTCTGATAAATCGAATGAGGATTTCCTGCCCATTTTATTATTACTCTATCGAGGATCTTGTCGAAATCGTACGGCAGAGAGCTGATGCTTTGGGGTGGGCTTATGAATCCGATGATGTCATAAGAATCATAGCGCAACGAGCCAAAAGGACACCCCGACTGGCTCTCAATAGAAATCTTCAGACCTGTTGGCATGTGGCCCAATGCCATGGCCGAAATCTAATCACCCTTGATGATACCAACGAGGCTTTTGTACTTTTGCAAATCGATGAAAATGGGCTGGACTCGTCAGACCGTGCATATCTGAATGCTTTGTGCGAGTACGGTAAAGCATCACTTGGAGTACTGAGTTCAAAAATATCGCTGCCCGGTTTAACCGTTCAAAGAATTATTGAACCATACCTCATTCAAGAAGGTTTTATAGTGAAGGATAATTCCATTCGGGTAATCACACAAAAAGGCAAAGAGCATGTTATGAACACATCCCATAAAATTATTAAGGACACCAAAAATGACCACTAATACAAACCACAAATCGATATGCTCGGTGAGCGAACTTGCCAAAAAGCTAGGGCTCTCTCGAGCAAGGTTTTACCAACTCCAGAAAACAGGCGTCTTCCCTGAACCGGTATACTGCCTTTATACCCGGCGGCCCTTTTATCCCATAGATTTGCAGGAAAGATGCATCGAGATTCGAAAGACCGGGATCGGCAACAACGGGCGCCAAATCATATTCTACAACACTAAAAAAACTGAGGTTGCAGCAAAGCCCAAAGACTCCTGTGACCCGAGATATACAGAGCTTTCTGAAGCACTTGAGCAGACGGGCTTAAAAATATCCCCATCGAAAGTCAGGAAAGCCATAGTCGCCCTCTACCCCGATAACTGGCAGAAGCTTGAAATCGACGGCAAAGTGATAGCCGCGGTATTCAGATACTTTCGAAACGGAGTGTAAAAAGGTGTCTAATTTGCGTAAAAATCTTGTCTTGAAAATGTTTAATTGGTGTCAAGAACAGGGCAAATTTCACAAGAATAATTTGTATTAAATTCAGGTATGAAATAGACGTTAAATGGTAAAAATGCATCGGAAAACAGTTGAATTATACTAATGCTCAAACAAAATGGCGACAATTTAGTTTCCTGTGATAGCCATCCCGAATCGGTCAAAACAATCAGCTGGGATGACCCTGATAATCACAATAAACCTGGTGAGCCGCAAATACCGGGCAAGAAATCGCCTTTATCAACACAGTGGATATCCGAAGAACTCCTGCTTGAAACAAGAAAACTCTGGTCAAAAGCCTACAAACGTGTTATATCTAACGAGGAAGCCATCGAAATTCTAATGAATGTAAAACAGGTGGCAGAAGTATTGGTCAAGATGCAAAAGGAGAAAAATTCGTTATGAATGTGGTTCTTTGGGCTCGCGTATCTTCGCGTGAACAACGTGAAGGTTATTCCATTGATGCCCAGCTTCGGGCTATGCGGGACAGAGCCCAGCGGGAAAATTGGAACGTTATAAACGAATTCGTTGTAGCTGAATCTGCTAAACGTGGTGCTGAACGTGTCGCCTTTAACCAGATGTTCGGGTGGGTACAGAAAAATACCCAAAAGCACAAGATCAATGCCATCGTTGCCCACAAGCTTGACCGCGTCTGCCGTAATATGCGGGATGCGGTTAGATTGCAGGAACTGGAAGACACACTGGGGGTCAAGCTTGCCTTTATAGACAATGAGTTTGGTCCCGGTGCTGCCGGGGCTTTATCGTTTAATGTGATGGCTGCTGTGGCACAATATTACAGTGATAACCTTCGTGCTGAAGTTCTCAAAGGCATGGACGAAAAGGTAAGGCAGGGTTGGCCGACAGGACTTGCACCCTATGGGTATATCAATGTTGATGACAAGGAAGAACCCATTGTACCACATCCTGAAAAATCCCGTGCAATAGTTCGGATGTTTGAATTGTACTCAACAGGGAAATACACGTTCAAAAGTCTGGCTGACAAACTTCTGAACGAAGGGCATGTTTTCAGAGCCAGCCAGCCTCGGTTCAACAGGACGGCGTTGTCTCACATACTGAATAACCGTTTTTATATCGGCGAGATAAAAAGGAAAGACAAATACTATCCCGGCAAACACAAAATTCTGATTGACCGGCAGACATTTGAGCTTTGCCAGGATATTCTTAATGGCAAGAATCGTCGCTTCGGAAATACCAATATCGCACTTTCGGGAGGATTGTTCCGTTGTGCACACTGCGGCAAAGCGATGACCGGCGAGCGTATCCGCAAGAAACTCAAAGGCGGGGGATACAACGAACATATTTATTTTCGCTGTGCAAATAATCACCCCGATGCCGACCACCCCAAGATTCGATGGCGTCAAGACGTTCTCGAAGAGGCCGTTGTAAAGGATTTGGAATTGCTCCGCATGCCCCCTGAATATGCAGACTGGTTCCGCAAGGCACTCACAGCAGCTTTCGCCAACATAAACGAAGCAGCCTCTCGCCAGCAAAAAGCTTTTCAGAAACGCAAAACTGAACTCGAGAACATGCAAGAGCGGCTATTGAATGGATATCTGGCGGGGGTAATAGATCAGGCGATATTCGAGAACAAGTCCAACGCCCTTAAGAACGAACTGGCTACACTTACTCAATCGACTGAAAATAGCCGGAATTTTGACCTATCCAAAGGTAATAACGCTATACAATTATTCGATTTTAGCCAAAAAGCGGCCGATTTATGGCGAAGTTCAAACAATGCCCTTAAACGCGACCTTCTGGAATCCTTGAGTTTGAACCGTGCTGTAAGTGATGTAAGTCTTTGCATTACAAAGAGAAAGCCGTTCGACATTCTTGCCAAACGGCCCAAATTTGAGAAAAGTCGGGGCGACAGGACTTGAACCTGCGACCTCTTGACCCCCAGTCAAGCGCGCTAGCCAAACTGCGCCACGCCCCGTACTCCAGCCGGTATTGTAGCAAATCGCTCTCTTTTTCACAACTTTTTTTCGACAAAAACCCGGTTGATTTATTTTTTTCTTACAAGGACGAATCTCTGACTGAATAGTATAAAAACGGGCATCAGGTTGACAATTTTATGTGAACGGGGTATGCTCTGTCGGTGTATTCTGGATGTAATCAGAAGGGTTTATAATGCGGTTTTGTTTCTGAAACATAATTCTTTACAGGCTTTTCAATATGAAAATCGCCAATAAAATTGTGATGACGCTTGGGGGGCTGGTTTTAATTGCGGCTTCTATTCTTAAAATTCATGAGATGCTGGTGGTCTGTATTCCCGGCTGGACAGAGCACGGCGTCTGGGAATCCTACGAATTTCTCCTGCTGCAAATCCCCTTGGAATTGTGCTTAGGCATCTGGTTGGTCAGCGGGCTGTTTCGCAGGGCCGCGTGGCTGGCGGGGACGCTGGCCTATTTTGGATTCATTTTCGTCACGCTGTATAAGGGCGTTATCGGCGCCGAATCCTGCGGCTGTTTCGGACAGATTCATGTCAATCCGTGGATTACGCTTGGATTGATTGATGTACCGATGTTTCTGATTCTGCTTTTGAATCGGCCGGGAGACGAGTATAAACTGCTGCCGCCGCCGTGGCCGAAAGTATGGCATGCGATTATTTTTGCGGCGCCGATTTTCGCGACGCTGATTTTTACGGCGCCTATGCTGGTTGCTTTCAAACCAATATGTATCAGGCCGGATGAATCAGTCAAACCCGTGATGGAAGACCCGCGAATAAAACCCGCCGACCCCAATGCCGTCGTGACGCCGATTAAACAGTCCGAACTCTGGTCGTGGCTGCAATACATTGATATTGCCGACCAGCTCAAAAAAGGGCTGGTTGTGGTGTTGATGTATCATCACGACTGCCCGACCTGTGCGACGATGGTGCCCAGATATGACCAGTACTTTCGCAAAATGAAGGCCTCCGGCGATGACAGTATGAAGTTCGCGTTTGTGGCGATTCCGCCGTACAGCGAAAAAGGCCCGGTGCCTGCGGATACGGTCTGTCTGCGGGGGAAATTGTCCGACTCACAAAAATGGGCGATTACCAGCCCGTATGTTGTGGTGCTCATCGATGGTCAACTCGTCAAAACGTGGAAGCAAGGCACGGCCCCGGAACCGGATAAAATCATGGATGAGATATTTGCGCAGCCCTAAAGTAAATATGTCGCAGGCGGCTAAACACATTATTTTCAAGGGGCACGTGCAGGGCGTGGGGTTTCGCTATACCACGCAGCGTATCGCGTCGCAGTTCCCCGTCACCGGCTACGTCCGCAATCAGCCCGATGGGTCGGTGGAAGCGGTCATTCAGGGTGAAGAGGGGGATATTCAGAGTTGTCTTGCGAAGATACAGGATTATTTCGGCAGCCATATCCGCGGCATCGATATCTCACCGATGGTCTATAATTCCCACCTGAAAGATTTTGATATCACATTTTAAGAAACCGTCGATTTCACAGATTGACACCGATTAAAAAGAAGCAAATATATCCATGCCGGAGACGGGTGCCATACAAACAGCAGCGGCAAGCGGAAGCGAGCCGATCTAAAAAGCCCCGAGCGTCAGCGAGGGGATTACTCGTATTCTATTTGCCCGTATCTTTGGCGGACCAGTCGGGAGGAGTAGTGAGCGATTTAGTTTTTTGCCAGTCGCGTTTGCAGGATTGACAATTTTCAAACTCCACCCGCCGCAGGTTGCCGCAGTTGGCGCAGGTAATCATCCGTTCCTTTGGCAGCATCAGCCGGAACGTGATATAAGCGGGGATGCCGAAGGTCAGAATGGCAACAAACCAGCCATCCTTGGATAGGGCGGGATAGCCCATTTGGGCAGCTTTGATTCGTGCGGAGGTTGCCAGCAAGAGACTCAATACCAGTGACGGCAGCATCAAAAAGAGCCACAGAAGCCAGAAATTGAAACTATCAAACTCTATTTTCATCAAGCCAATCATACTGTTGGGGCGGACAAATAAATGCGAGTATCCGGTCTCGGGGTTAAACCACTGACTGGCGGGTAAATCCAGCAGACGCAGGACAGGAGGCTGGAGATTTTCCCATAGATAGCGCAAGGTTATCAAGAGGGGGCCTCTTGGTATAGATGTTAATACAGACAATCCAGAAAAATTATTATCATCACTGTAAAAACAGGGCGGAAGAGATGTTTTTATTAAATTTCCCTTGTCATCATAGAATACGATTTGCATCGAAAGCCCATCTCTGCTGACGGCGGCGACGGCGGTTCCGAGGTGCTTGTCGTTGGGGTCATATAGGCCAAGGATATCATAATCGCCCAGGTCTTGAGGGTGATTGGACAACGATTGCTGATAAAAGCCAACCTGGGGCAGATAGCCGGCACATCCTGCTACCGTCAAGGTGTTGCCGTCGATAGAATCGATTTTGCCGTCCTCACAAAGAATGAGAAAATCAATTTTGTAGGCAAAAGATTTGGGCGCATTCTCAAAAGGAATGAACGTTTCGCGGTATGCCCCATCGGGCAGATTGTTGGGGTCAGCGGAGGCGTATTGACCCTCCGAATAATCCGGTTTCAATTTGCGAATCCGTTGTTGAGGCGGCATCCATGACAAGGAAAAATCATATCCATTTCTTTTCCATTTCCATCTATCCACAATAGTCTTATCAATTTGCAGTTGGGGGCCCTCGACAACCTTGATAGAATCCGGGGAAATGATATAAAACGTGGTTTTAGAATCTGGTTTGCGTATGGCGTAATTTATCTCAATGCGGTAGAAACGCCGCAAAATGTTGTCATATACAATATGAGCCATTACGCCGGGAGATAGTCTGAGCCAGTGGACATAGAACGGATTTGAAAAGGTTCCCACTTGGGGATTGACGTTCGCGGAGTATCCCTTGGGGCCGATATAGCCCACGATTTTCTGGAGGGGTTCTTTTTGTTCGTAATTAATGTCCTGAATGACAAATTGCCCTATTTTTTTATCATAGGCAAAGCATTCTCGACAGCCCTTGTCTGTTGGATAGGAAAATTCGATTTCCGGTTCGAATGAACGATTTCCAGATATACCTAAACCGGTTTGACGCGAAAATAATTCTTCCAGATTAATACGGAAATCAAAACATCCCGGCTCATAGCTTTTAGTGTCTGCGGTTTTTATCCTGAGTAAATCCGGCTCGTATAATCTCATAGATGGATAGCGGTGAGCAGCAGCGATGATGTTTTTGTATATTATCCAATCGCCCCAATAGGAGATGACAGACCAGAAAAACACGACGGTAAATCCGATTGCGAGTGTATAAATCCATTTTTTTTGCGGCTGCATATTGTAATTTCCCTTCTTTTATAAGGACATTGTCAGATAGTGTTTGCGGCAGGCATACAGCAGCGATGCGTTGAGCAGCAAAAGAATTGCGATGGTGCTGTATCGAAATCCGCCGATGACTACTACGGTGAACAACAGTACAACCCAAACCAATGGTCCAAGTGAGTATAGGATGGGTTTATTGGAAAGTCCCATCTGTAAGCCGAGACTGAAACTGGCAACAAGCATCAGTATGGCAAGCGGTATCAGGCGGAGCATAAAAGAGGATGGCAGATTGAGCATAAAGCCGGAATCTGCATGAACCAGTTTGGTTTGATAGGACAGCCAGATTGCGACGGGGATACAGTATATCGCAACCAGGCAGAGGCCGGCAGTCAGACGAGCGGCAAAGATGTGTTTGCGTGTAGTCAGATGACTGGTGTAAAAGGTAGAAAATCCATGGGTCCGGTCGAGAACCATCCGGCTGACACCCGCGGCGGTCAGAATGAGTTCCAATATGAAGAATCCAAAAATACACACTCCTAAATCACGATCTTTTTGCAAATAGGCTGCGGCTAAAATCGAGCCGGCTGCAATTAACGCAATGACGATGGCATAGGTGAAAACCTCTGTGCATTCTCTTTTTATTAATGTCCACATATATGGTCTCCTTGTTATTCGGTCAAAGTATTGCCGTTTGCGGTTGATGTACATTCGACGAATATATCTTCCAGGCTCATCGGAACTTCAACGACACTTTCGGGGCGGAAGGTCTCGATGATTTTATGTTTTTGTGCATTCCAGTTGGCCGCCGTCAGATGCAATTCCCGGCCATGCCGTTCGGCGCGGATGATTTCCGTCAAATATAAATCATCCGGCGGCGTCTCGGCAAAAATGACGCGGAATTTACGAATCCGCCGCTTCAATTCCTCCAGCTCGCAATCGACAACTAATCTGCCGCAGACCAGCACGCCGATGCGGTCGGAAATGCGCTCCACGTCACCGAGAATGTGCGAACTGAACAGGATGGTGCGTCCTTCTTTTTGAATGACCTCAATCGCAAGCTCCAGAAACTGCCGCCGGACAATCGTATCCAGGCCCAGCGTCGGGTCGTCGAGAATGAGAAGCTCCGGGTCCATTGCCAAAGCGATTGCCAGATTGAGTTGCGCCCGCATGCCGGTGGAGAGCTGCTTGATTTTGCGGCCCATCGGGATATTGAATAACTCCTGAAGCTTATTGAATGTTGCCATATCCCATTTGCCGCACATTGCCCGGCAGGTCGCCATCAATTTGTACGGCGTATAATAGCCGATGAGATGATGGCCTTCAGCGACATAGCCGATGCTGTGTTTTTGCCGTGCGGTTAAGTCGCGGCCCGACGTACCGAAAATCAAGGCCTGCCCCCGCGTCGGCTCTTCCAGCCCCAGCAGAATACGAATCAGCGTGGTTTTGCCGGCGCCGTTACGGCCCAGAAGTCCATAAATGCAGCTGCGGGGGATTTTCAGGTCGATGTCGTCGAGGACGCAACGTCCGTCAAAATACTTAACCAACCCTTCGAAACGTATTACGTCATTTTCCATAACGTCTCCTTTAGGCTTCTCTGAACATGAATTTGCCCAGTATTGTTTCAAACCATTCACTTACCGTCGTTTTGGAGATACGCAAAGTTGCTGCTTCAACCGCGGCTAATTCAAGTTTGCCGCAGACAAGGGTTTTGCGGGCGTCCTGACTGAGTGAACTGCCGGCCTCGGATACAAACGTCCCGGAACCCACACGCGTCACGACAATTCCCTGCTGTTCGAGGATTCGATAGGCCTTGGCGATGGTATTGGGGTTGATTATCAGTTGAGCCGCCAATTCACGCACCGTAGGGATTTTGTCAGTGCAGGATAGCCGGCCCAACGCAATCTCCCGTTTTATCTGGTCAACAATCTGTTGATAAACGGGAAACTCAGATGCCGAATTTATGGCGAAGTACATTGAATTTCCTTTCATTTGTACTACTTATACTAATACAAATGATACATGAAAAAAAAGAGGTGTCAACAAAAATTTTTTCGTAAAATCCATAACTCTTTTTGTGAAAAGGATTAAAAATTTTTATTGTGTGCTATTCAGGCTTGTTTTGCCGAAAAAGAACGGTATAAAGAATCCCTTTATCATTGCTTTGCAAGTGAATAAATGAGTCAAATGGAACAGGATACCTCGTTTTTTTCTTATCTCGACCGCGACAGGCGTCAGTGGACGATGCGGCTGTCGGTGGCCGAAGGTGTGCTGGCGATGGTCGCCATCGGCCTGATACAGACGTTCTATGTGCCGTATCTCAACGACCTGGGGGCCAGCAAACTGGCTATCGGTATTGGCTTTGGCACTTATCTTCTGGCCACCGGGCTTATTCAAGTCTGGGCTCCGCAGATGCTGGTCTGGGCCAAAACCTATAAAAAACTGGTGATTTTGGGAACTGCTATTCAGGCCTTGTTTTTAATCCCCTTTGCGGTGGGGGGGCGTTTGTTTGTTCACTATGCGATATGGTTTAGTATTCTGATGATGATTCTGGCTTCGCTGGGACAGGGCATCAGCGCCGGCGCATGGGCGGACTGGATGAGCTATATCGTTCCGCGCCGAATCCGCGGGTCCTATTTCGGCACACGCACCAGCCTGATGACGCTGTCACAATTTCTGGCCTCCGTCGCGGCCGGGCTGATGCTTGACCATTTTGGCGACGTGATTCTGGTGTTTATGTTTATCTGGCTGTCCGCCAGTGTCGCACGCTGGGCGGCGACGAGTTTATTTTTCTGGCATTATGAACCGGCGGAAATCCATGCCCGGCCTGCGGGACATATTTCATTTGCCGATTTTATTGGCCGATTGCATACTCATTCCTACGGCCGGTTTGTTATGGCGTATTCCATTACCTATTTCGGGGCGTATTTCGCGTCGCCGTTTTTTGCGCTCCACATGCTCAACAACCTGAAGTTCACCTATTTTCAATATAGTTGTATTCAGTTGATTATGCCCCTGACAACGATGCTGAGCCTCGGAATCTGGGGACGGATTTCCGACCGGCTGGGAAACATTATCCCCCTGCGTTTAGCCACGGTAGTGATTTTGCTTTTGCCGGCCTGCTGGCTTATCAGCGGCAATTTCTGGTATTTGCTCAGTCTCAATATCCTGGCGGGGATCGGGTGGGGCGGATTTCAACTACTGACGTTCAATTACAGTATCGGCGAACTGCCTTCGGGGCAGCGGCTGGCGTATATCTCTTATATGAATGCCATTGCGTCGATATTCTTTTTTGCCGGTTCGGCCCTTGGCGGCTGGCTGGGGCCGATGCTGCCGCAATTCACCGCCTTCCAATTTCACAGCATTTTTCTGTTCAGTACCCTTTTGCGGCTGCCGGCGGTGCTGATATTCCGAATGCTGCCCGCCGATAAACCGGCCGGGACAAAACTCACGGCGATGGAGAAATTTTTCTTTGAACCCTACCGCTTATTGGAACGGGTGATACGCTGAAAGGATGCAAAAACAGGAACGCCCGGAGTTGAAGCTATTCTGGATATTTTCAAAGCAGGATAGATTTTATCGGATTCCTCGCTGTTTTGGGCTTTTCAATTCCGCGTCAATGACCTATAATAATCCCGATATTGTATTCGGAGGGGTGAAAATATTTTTTCCTATTAAGATTACAAACGTATATACCGATGTAGTGGCTGTGAAGGGCTGTCCGTGTGGGCAGCCTGGAAAACGTGGTATCATAAATATGGCAATATAGCATTATGTGGAAGGGATTTTCGTAATGCAAACGGTTCGAACTTTTACGGTAAGGCCTTCTTTGCCGGAACCCTTGCAGGACTTAAAAGTAGTCGCTTCAAACCTGTTCTGGTCCTGGCACATGGACATCACCGACATCTTTCGGCGGATTGATTACGACCTGTGGAAACAATGCGCTCACAATCCGGTGAAAATGCTCGGGATGGTTTCACAGGCGCGTCTGGAGGATCTGGCCCGCAATGAAGGTTTTCTCTATCAGCTTCAGCAGGCCAAGACTAAGCTCCAGGAAACGCTCAATGCGCCGTCCTGGTATGACAAAATTTATTCAGCCAAGGCGAAAAAGCCTTTAATCGCGTATTTCAGCGCGGAATTCGGAGCTCATGAGTCGCTGCCCATATATTCCGGCGGTCTGGGAATCCTGGCCGGCGATCATCTGAAAAGCGCATCAGACCTCGGCGTGCCGCTTGTCGGCGTCGGCCTGATGTATCAGAAAGGCTATTTCCGTCAATATCTCAACACCGACGGCTGGCAGCAGGAACTTTATCTGGACAACGATTTTTATAATATGCCGCTGGCGATGGTCACCAAGCCCAGCGGGCATCCCCTGACTGTCAGCGTACAGTTGCCGGCACGCACCGTCGTATGCCAAATCTGGCGGGCCGAAGTCGGACGCATACCGTTATATGTTCTGGACACCAATGTCCCGGCCAACAGCGTCAATGACCGGACTATTACGCAAACCCTCTACGGCGGCGATACCGAAACCCGCATCTGTCAGGAAATCGTGCTGGGCATCGGTGGTTTAAAGGCCCTGTATGCAATGGGGCTGGAGCCGACGGTCTGTCACATGAACGAAGGACACGCCGCGTTTCTGGCGCTCGAACGAATCCGTAAAATGCGCAGTCTGCATAATATGACCTTTGAAGAAGCCGTCGAAGTCACCCGCGCCGGCAATGTCTTTACTGTGCATACCCCGGTAGCCGCCGGCAATGACGAATTCCCGGTCGAAATGATGGATAAATATTTCGGGCACTACTTCAGCAAGCTCGGTATTCATCGAGACCAGTTTTTGGGGCTGGGCCGGATTCATCCCGCCGACCACAATGAAAGTTTCAAGATGCCGGTGCTGGCGATGCGAATGAGCAGTTATCGCAACGGTGTCAGCCAGCTGCACGGCGAAGTTTCACGCAAAATATGGGCCGGCCTCTGGCCCGATTTGCCCAACGACCAGGTGCCGATTACCTCGATTACCAACGGCGTCCACGCGCAAAGTTGGCTTAGCGCCGAAATCAATTCACTCCTCGAACGGTATCTTGGCGCTCACTGGTCGGATGAGATTGTCGATAAATCCATCTGGCACAACATCGACCAGATTCCGGACGAGGAACTGTGGCGGATTCACCAGCGCTGTAAAGAACGGCTGGTCGGATTCGCTCGCGCCCGGCTCAAACGGCAATTACAGCGGCGGGGCGCGTTCCATACCGAATTAGGCTGGGCCGAGGAAATTCTTGACCCCGAAGCCCTGACGATTGGTTTTGCCCGCCGGTTCGCCACCTACAAACGCGGCAATCTGCTGCTGCGAGAGCCGCACCGCCTGCTGAAATTGCTGAGCAACACCGAACAGCCGGTGCAGTTTATCTTTTCCGGCAAGGCGCATCCACGCGACACCGCCGGCAAGGACCTCATCCGGCAGATCGTTCACTTTGCCAGCGAAAATCCGCAGATTCGCAGAAAACTGATTTTCCTCGAAGACTACGATATCGATATCGCACGGTATATGGTGCAGGGTGTGGACATCTGGCTCAACAATCCGCGCCGACCCATGGAAGCCAGCGGCACCAGCGGAATGAAAGCGGCGCTCAACGGCGTACTGAATATGAGTACCCTCGACGGCTGGTGGTGCGAAGGATACATTCCCGACGGTGGATGGATTATCGGCGCCGGCGAGGAATACGACGACCTGAGTTATCAGGACCAGGTCGAATCGCAGGCGATTTACAATCTCTTGGAGCAGGAAATCGTTCCGTTGTTCTATTCCCGCTCTAAAGACCGTCTGCCGCGACGGTGGATTCGCCGGATGAAAAACACCGTCAAATGGTGCGCTCCGCGGTTTAATACCAGCCGTATGATTGCCGAGTACACCCGCAGATTTTATAACCCCGCCGCCGCCAAATGGGAAGAATTAACGGCCGATTCCATGGCCCGCGCCAAAGCACTGTCGCTGTGGAAGGCCGCAACCCGTACCGCCTGGGGCGATTTGCAATTTATGGATGTGCAGGTTCAGAGCGTCGAGGGACAGCCTTACGCCAGTTGGAATGGCCATAAGCCGGAACTGAAAGTCGGCGGGGAACTGAAGATTATGACACTGGTGCGTATGGGACGGCTTAAGCCGACGGATATTTCCGTACAGATTTATCATGGCCAGGTCGATTCGGTCGGACGTGTTGAGAGCGGCTTGATTACGGATATGCAGTACGTGGAAGGCTCGCTCAATCCGGACAATATCGCCACCTTTGCCGGCGTTCTGCCGTGCCGGGTTTCCGGCCAGCAGGGATTCTGCCTGCGTATTATGCCGCGGCACGAAGATCTCGTCGAACCGTATGAATCAGGGTTGATTCTCTGGGAAGGCGCGGTCAAATAACACCGACCGCCAAATAAGTTTTTCCAAAACCCCCGTACTCTCCACGGGGGTTTTTTATTTCGGCATCCGCGACGCAGTAGAATCGCGGCGGCGCAAGCCGCCCGACAGACAAACAGAATTCTCTTTACATTTTCTGTACACGGGAAAACAATAGGAAGAACATCTGTAGTGTGTTTGCAGGCAATAGGAAATCATTATGCGTATTATAGCAGGCAGCAAGCGTGGGATGAAACTGTTCAGTCCGGAAGGGATGGACACCCGGCCCATCACCGACCGCGTCAAGGAATCGGTGTTTAATATCCTCTACAGCAAGGGATACCCAGAGGGCTGTATCGTGGCGGATTTGTTCTGCGGCACAGGCTCGATGGGGCTGGAGGCCCTGTCGCGCGGAGCGGCCTGGGCGACGTTCTTTGATAAAGATTACAGGGTCATCGAGATTCTCAAACGCAATATCGCCAAGGCGGATTTTGCGGTCCAGTCCAAGGCCGTCTGCGCCAATGTTCTGAAAGTCGGTGCAGCACCGACGCCGGAGCACGGTTTCTACGACCTTGTTTTTGTTGACCCGCCTTATATGATGAGCGAGAACTGCGAGGCGGACAGCCGGGTGGGAAAACTGATGTTTCTAATCAGTCAGCAGGTCAAAGACGATGGATTAGTGATTCTTCGCACCCATGAACAGGCACTGGCACAGGAACGCTACGACAAATTGACTCAAATCGATATGCGAAGCTGGGGAAGTATGACCGTTCGTTTTTACCGCAAAAATGACGGCGGAAAATCTTCTCTGGACGATAAGGATTCCTCGGGCGCGGCGCCAAACGCCGAACAGGCCGATTAATTGCCGGCCAGTGATGATTCTCCGGCGGCCTGCTGACGAGCTTTGCGGGCGGCCTGCATCCGCTGTTTGCGAACCTGAAAGATATCAATCAGCCAGCCGTAATATACCGCCAGCATCGCCCATGAGGTGGTGCACCCGGCCACAACCCAGTTGCGGAGTACGGCGATATATTCCAGGTGCGGACCGACGGCATACCGCCACATCGGATTATCCATACGGAACGGCCAGAAGATTTGAACATCTTCGTGGTGAATACAATCAATGGCAAGATGAAACCAGACGCCGAGAATACCCGCGAAAATCATTTTACTCAGAATCGCGCGGTAAGGCAGACCGAACCACCCCATACTCGACTCACAAAATATACGCAGCGGACGTATCCAATACATCGCTGCGCCATACACGGCGCCGAAAACAGCTCCGAAAATCAGCGTATGGAAATGGGATGTCTGATGCACCGGCCAGCCCGGCTGAAATATCCAGTCTATCACCACTTCGCAATCAATCGCGATGTTGGCCAGCACAAACACCGGCACGTCAATCCATCGCCGAAACGCAAGACCCACTAATCCACTGGGTCCAAAGTGGTACGGCGTATAAGGCATTGCTGTAATTTAACCCTTACAAAAACGTTGTTTTATTTTCTTCTCAGAAATTGAGTTCGAGAGGAAGTTGATACTAAAGCAGATCATTATACCCATTCCATTTTCAAAAAGCAAGACCCTTTCGTGGCAAGAAAAAAGAGATTTACGGGGCCGGATTCCCGTTTTGCAACCCTTTTTAATGAAACAACTTACGGAAGAATGAGAAAAGTCGTCACGTTCCTTGTTAAGCAGGGCGGTCTTTTTTAGGCCGGTGGAATTTTCGGAACAAAAAGAAGATGGTAAAAAGGCCGGCCAGAACCCAGCCAACGATACAGCCCCAAATGATCCAGTGCTGAATATCATTCATTCGAGACCAATGTCCGTTATAGGCCCAGTTGAAAAGAAAATTGCGGCGAAGCGGCCAGAAAACCTGAACGTCATAATGATAAAATCCATCAATCAGAACATGCAGCCAGGCGCCGACAAGGCCGGACAAAATCATTGAGAACAATGTCGGTGCGTGCGAAAATCCCAACACCGCATTCACTCCGCGGCATCCGCGACGAAATGGTTTTATTCCATACACGATTGCCCCAAATGTCATTCCCGCGATACCGCCGACCAATAACGTATGAAAATGCCAAAGCTGATGAACGGGCCAGCCAGGGGAGAAAAACGAATCCGCCAGGACCTCCGTGTCAATCAATACGTTGGCCGCAACAAGAACGGCGATATCCAGCCGGCCGCGGGACCATAATCCCGGCAGGGCGCTCAATCCAAAATGATACGGCGTAAACGGCATATTTTACCGGCAAACCTCATTCCCGAAAAACGGCTTTCGATGGAGTTTTTTTTCTGCTCCGCAGGGGAATCTTATCCGCATCGCGTTATTCCCGCAACAAGATTAAATTTACAGAGGTCCGCGGCGTTACCTCTAAATCCTTTTCATCTTTAGTTAACGCTGACGGGGATGGGATTGTTCGATTTTATGTTTTCCGTCAAAATCAGGTTTGTGAAAATCGACGCTTTTCCCAAGGGGGTACCGATATCGTGAAGAGTATAAAAATAACGGAGAGGGCGGGATTCGAACCCGCGGTACCCATAAGGGCACACTGGTTTTCGAAACCAGCTCGATCAGCCGCTCCGACACCTCTCCAAATCGCCCGGCACATCTTTTCCCTCGGGCAATGTAATACTCTACCGTTAAAGGGCTGTTTTTGCAAGCGGATTGCTCGGCTGATTTCCTAAATACCTTTCATTGTTATCCCTTGAATAATGAACTGGACATATTAAGAAAAAAGCCGGACTCATTCCTGAGCCCGGCTTTATAAAAAACATCTGCACTTTACAATTCGCTTCGACACCCGCGGACAACCACTGTTGAGCGAATATTGCAAAGTCAGCCAAATCGCTTTTGCATCCTGACGTTTATGGTGCAGTTTCTAACCAGTGACTGGCCATTAGTGCGAAGTCAAGCAAGTCAACAACTTTATCCGGAATACCGACAGGACCGGTAATATCCCCCGGAATAGGATTATCCGTGTAAGCCGGTTCGTTGGTGGTCAGCTCAAATGCCAAATCCCAGGACGTACCGGCTGGATACTCAATCGGCATACCATTTGACCATTGGGAACCGATAACCGGCGGCCAGATGTTTAATCCCGTTGGATCAATGACCATTCCTATCCTCGTAGCGTCATCATTGTAGAAATTCGGACGGGTCTTCCAGCCGAATGGAAATTGCATCTGCTGTTCCTGAGGATAAATCGCCGAAATACTTAACCAGTAAACATTGGGCATTCCGTCAGCCATTGGCTCTTGGTAAAACCATTCATCCTGCGATAAAAGTTGGTTAAACTGGAAACAGGCTTCATTGACACGTTCAGGTCTGCCTTGCGGGTCTTTGTCAAAGCCTGCAAAATTCCACACCCAGTTGGTGCAATAGTTTTCCCAAATCAGCTTGCCCGGATGACTGAACGGATGCTGAGGATCCGCTCCTTTCGGTACATCAGTCCAAATACCGATATGGAACGCAGTCGGCAGTACCGGCGGCAGAGTGGGCTGTGTCCAGCCGATGAATGACCCCCACCAGTGAATATCCGTGATTGGTCGTTTATCGCTGCACTTCCAATCATCAGCCATAATTGGATGCTGCCAGTAAAGGGAACGCTCATCCCAGCCGATAATCATTCCAGGTTCCTCTGCGAGAACGACCGGCGGCTGACTCCACTTAATAAAGTTCTTGCTGTTGGCGCCGCTACTGGGTAGATTGTGGGTGACGATAAGGTTGTGCCAATAGTTCCACATCACACCAAATTGCGGTTGGCCGGGCGGAGGAACCGGCATTTGTCCAAATATCCACTTGAAATTCTCATCCACGATAAAGAACTGAGAATTCTTAATATTGAACGCCGGATTGTTCGCAAACCCTGTTGCGACGGGATTGGCTGCGGCAACACCGACTTTGGAAGTATCAATCTTGATAGTCGTCGGCGCGTTCCACGGAATCGGTGCCGGGCAGCTCCACCACCATGAACGGATATTGCCGTTAATGTCTTTGATACCGAATGACACAGCATTGATTTGGCCCGCTGCACCAAACTGAGGAGGCGTTACCGTTACGGTAATCGTCGAATTACTCAAATCCGGGTCCAGCAGGTAATCATATTCCCACGCACTGGAATAATTTCCGGATGGTAAACCAAGTTCACCCCATGCCATGACAAGACCGGCATCTTCAGGATTAAGGCCGCCGCCGCCACCGCCGCCATAGACATATACCGTTCCTGACTGGAAAAGTCTGGTAAAATTATTGAAATAGGCGAGAATGTCCGATAATAAAGACATGAAGGGATTTGAGTTAAGCAAAGCGGAAGTTGTTCGACTGAAGGATATGCACAAGA
>Ga0194127_10000486_pt1 | contig 63236 bp, 61 predicted proteins | sample TA2KigC100mmetaG_FD_148624 | JGI IMG/M metagenome (GOLD analysis project Ga0194127, IMG submission 148624) | Freshwater microbial communities from Lake Tanganyika, Tanzania - TA2015036 Kigoma Deep Cast 100m | ecosystem: Environmental > Aquatic > Freshwater > Lake | place: Tanzania: Lake... | reverse complement strand
TGGCGACCGCTCTTCACTCCACAGCGCACGGGGGCGTACGTGAACGACCACTGCGTCGTGCGTGCCGCCGACGGGACCTGGCACGTCTTCGGCATCACCAAGCCCACGGCGGAGATCGATCCCCAGGGAGAGCGCTGGTTCTGCCACGGCGCGGGCGCGTCGCTCTCGGCCGGGCGCTTCGAGGAGCGCTGGCGCGTCTGCGACTTCGGCACCCGCGCGTGGGCGCCGTCGCTCGCCTTCGACGGCGAGCGCTGGATCATGCTCTACGGGCCCGACCGCCTGCGTGCTGCGGTCTGCGACGACGATCGGCTCGACCACTGGCGCGAAGCGGAGTGCTCGCTCGTGGGCGCGCCGCTCGAGTCCGTGCTCCGCGACGGGATGATCTTCCGCCTCGACGACGATTCCTGGCTGCTCTACTCGACCGGGAAGCGCGGGCGCAGCTCCTCGGTGAGCGTCTGCATCTCCGAGAACCTGCTCGACTGGCGCTTCGTCCGCCACGCGCTCGTCACCACGCCCGAGGCGCCGCTGCAGCCGAGCTGGGCCGCGACCGAGTCCCCGTTCGTGTTCCGCCACGGCGGCGCGTTCTGGCTCTCGATCACCTACACGCGCAGCTTCGGCGGGCCCGCCGAGTACCACGACACGCTGCTGTTCCGCTCCGAGAACCCGTTCGACTTCGGCACCTACAGCGGCGACGCGCGCGAGCCCGCCGCGCGCCTCTACGCGCACGCGCCCGAGTACCTGCACGACCCGGACACGAACCGCTGGTGGATCACGAGCTGCGGCTGGCCGGGAGACCTGTTCCAGCCGGTGATCCCCGGCAGCGTCGCGATCCGCGAGCTCGACTGGGCGTAGAATCGGCCGGCGAGGAGAAGCGATGGAACGCCACGGCGATCACATCCCGTACGTGACCTCGGGCTCGTATCCGATCCGCGCGGGCAACGTCGTCCGGCCGCTAGTGGACGGCGGGCCGGCGTTCGCACGCATTTGCGAGGCGGTGGCCGAAGCCCGCCGCAGCGTCTACGTGACGGTCGCCTTCCATCAGATGGACTTCGCGATGCCCGGCGGCGAGGGCAGCTTCTTCGACGTGCTCGACCGGGCCAAGGCGCGTGGGCTCGACGTGCGGGTGATCTTCTGGCGCCATCCCGAGCTCGCGGCCATCGACCCCGGCTCCCATTTCGCGGGTACTGCGGCCGATCGCGAGTTCCTCGCGCGACGCGGTTCGCGCTTCCTCGCCCGCTGGGACCGCGCGCACGGGCGCTACTGCCAGCACCAGAAGAGCTGGCTCGTCGACGCGGGAGCGCCGGGCGAGGTTGCGTTCGTCGGCGGGATCAACCTGAACAACGGCTCGGTCGTGTCGCCGGGGCACGCGCCGCGCGAGTCCGGCAGCACCCACGACGTGTACGTCGAGCTGCGCGGACCGGCGGCGACGGACGTGCACCACAACTTCGTGCAGCGCTGGAACGAGGCCAGCGACCGCGACCTCGTCGATGGTCTCTGGCCCGACGCGCTCGATCAGAGCGAGCTTCCGTTTCCACAGTCGCTCTCCCCCGCGGCGGGAGAGATCCCGGTGCAGATCCAGCGAACGGTCCGGCGCGAGCGCTACCGCGACGGCACGCCTGCCCCCGGCGGCGTCGGATTCGACATCGCGGGCGGCGAGCACTCGATCCTCGACCAGTACCTGCGCGCGATCGAGAGCGCGCGCGACGCGATCTACATCGAGGACCAGGCGATCGGCGCGAAGCCCGTCGTCGACGGATTGCGCGCGGCGCTCGAGCGCGGTGTCGAGGTCGTGGTGCTGGTTCCCGCTGATCCACACCGCGAGATGGCCGCCGGGCGTGGCGACCCGTCCAACCGCGACTTCTTCGAGGCGCTCGCAGCGCTCGGCCGCTTCGAGCGCTTCGCGCTGGCCGGAATCGCGTCGTGCACCGGGCCGGGCGCATACCAGAACGTGTACGTGCACGCGAAGATCGCGTTGGTCGACGACGTGTGGTGCACGATCGGCTCGGCGAACATCGGCAACCGCTCGTTCTTCGGCGACACGGAGCTGAACGCCTCGTTCTGGCACGGCCCGACGGTGCGCGAGCTGCGCCGCGAGCTCCTGCTCGAGCACCTCGGCCGCGACACGCGCGATCTCGAGGCGCGTGCGGCGCTCGCGCTCTACCGCGACGTCGCGCGAAAGAACGCGGCGCGCCGCCTGGCCGGCGATCCCACCGACTCGCTCGCCTTCGCGCTCGACCCCGCGACCTACGCGAGCTAGCGGCGCAGGCCCCGGAACAGCGGGTACGCGGCCGCGTAGCCGGTCTCGACCAGCTCGGCGCCGGGCCGGACGCGCGCGATCTCGTCGCGGATCGGCTTGGTGTCGATCGGGCGCGAGAAGCCGGGCAGCCAGTCGTCGTGATGGCCGAGCAGTACCCGGCGCGGGCGCAGCAGATCGACCTGCCTCGCGACGAAACTCGCGAGCGTGCCCTGGATCGGCTCGCCGTCGACGTTGCCGCGCCCCGCGGCGGCGAGGATCGCCACGTCGGGCCGCAGATCGCGCAGGATCCCGCTCCAGTGACCCGAGGTGTCCTGGTAGAAGAGCGAGCCCTCCGGCGTCTGGAAGTGGTAGACGAGCGCGCCGCCGTCGCCGCGCGGCCCCTGGGCGCTGGCGCGAAGGTGCGCGATCACGTCCGGGCCGAGCGTGCCGAAGTGGGAGGCCAGCGCGCGGAAGCGCTCCTGCTGCTCCTGCAGGGTCAGTCCGAGCTCGCCGATGCAGACCTCGTCGGCGGCCGCCATCGCGGTCTGCGACCACACACAGGAGTGTTGGCTCGGGTACACGTCGACGGTCACGTCTGGAGAGAGCCGCACGCGTTCGCCGCCGGCGACCGGGATCATCCGTTCGACCGGGAGCCCTTGCGCCTCCATCACGCGCACGGTCTCGTGCGAGCCCAGGATCCGCGCGCCGGTCCTGCGCGCGATCCGCTCCGCGCCGTACAGGTGGTCGAAGTGCGAGTGGCCGACGACGATCCAGTCGGCCCGCTCGACCTGCTCGGGGAGGAGCCCCGCGAACTGCGCGCCCGGCACGCGGTCCAGGTACGCGTCGAGGAAGATCACGAGCTCGCCCACGGTCCCCCGGAAGGTCGAGCAGCCGAACCAGTCGAGGGTGGCGTCCATCCGCCCAGTGTAGCCGCGTCGCTAGGCGAGCGTGGCGTAGAGCGAGAGGATCTTCGGAACCACGACCGACTCGTCGAACTTCGCCAGCGCCGCCTGCCGCCCGGCGCGGGCCATGCGCTCGGCGAGCGATGCGTCGCCGAGCACGCGGGCGAGCGCCTCGGCGTAGCTCTCTTCGGACGGGCCGGCCAGCCAGCCGTTCGCGCCGTCCTGCACGACCTCGCGATTGCCGGGAATGTCGGAGCAGACGATCGGAACCCCGACCGCGGAGGCCTCGATCAGCGCCATCGGCAGCACCTCCGTGAGCTGCGATGGAAACAGCACCGCGTCGCAGAGCGAGAGCAGGGCGGTCACGTCGCGCCGGTAGCCGGGAAGCACGGCGCGCACGGGGCCGGCAAGCGAATCGGCCAGCCGCTCCAGGCTCTCGCGCTCCGGGCCGTCGCCCAGCGCGAGCGCGACCAGCGGGCGCTCGAGCTGCCGCGCGCAGCGCGCGACCGAGCGCAGGAACACGTCGAAGCCCTTTCCCGGGATCATCCGCCCGACCATCGCCACGACCCGCTCGGCGTCCGCGATGCCGAGCTCGCCGCGGAGTCGCGCGCGATCCGCGTGATCGGCGGCGTCGCGGATCGCGCGGCAGTCGACGAAGTTCGGGATCAGCGAGACGTTCGCCGCGTCGAATCCCATCGCCAGGAACTGGCGCTGTTTGAGCGCGCTGATCGCGATCATGTGGTCGCAGCTCGCGCGCAGCAGCGGGCCCGAGAGCCGCGGCGGCGCGCGGCGATAGCTGGTCGAGTGGTGCGTGAGCACCACGGCGAACCGCTTGCGCACGATTCGGGACAGCAGCCGCGCCGCGAGCGCGAGCGTGGCGCCTTGCACGTGCACCACGTCGGGCTCGAAGCCGCGCAGCACCGCCGAGAAGCCGCGCAGGAAGCGGAGGAATCCCTTGCGCTCGAGCGGTGGCGTGCGCTCGATCCGGACACCGGCAGCCAGACGCGCCTCGAGCGGCCCCGGCGCGGCGCTGTAGGCGACCTCGATGCCGCGCCGGGCGAGCGCGTTGGCCAGGTCGATCGAGACCGTCTCCGCCCCGCCGAGCTGCAGGGCCTCTCCGCAGATCAGCACTCTCACGACGCAGGCCTCCGGTCGGGTTGGCTCACGATACCGGAGCCTGGATCGGCTTCCACGCGCCGCTCCTGGCGCTGGCGTGCCGATAGGACCCGAGCCATGCTGGATCACCGATGAACGCCACCCGGACCCAGGCCCGCCGGACCGATGCGGCGCTGGTGGTCGGCAACGTGCTCTGGAACGCCGCGGCGAGTCTGCTCGGCTCGGTGATCGCGTTCCTGCTCGTTCCATTCCTGCTCCACGGACTCGGCGACGCCGCCTACGGAGTCTGGGCGCTGGTCGGGTCGGTGTTCGCCCACTCGGTCGTCTTCCAGCTCGGGCTCGCCAGCGCCATCAACCGCTTCGTGCCGGTGCGCCTGGCCAGCGGCGATCACGAGGGCTTGCGCGCCGTCGTCTCCACCTGCACGGCATTCCTCTCGTTCATGGCCCTGGTCGTGCTGGCGCTGACGCTCGTTCTGCACCAGTGGCTGACGCAGATCTTCCAGATCCCGCCCGCGCTGGCCGCGGACGCGCGGATCTGCGTGCTGGTGGTCGGGGGCTGCGCGGCGCTTGGCGCGATCACCAGCGCGGCGGGCGCGGTGCTCTCCGGCTACCAGCGCTACGACCTGATGGCGGGAAGCCGGCTCTCGGTCACGCTCGTGCGCAGTGCGCTGCTCGTCGCGCTGTTGATGCAGGGCTTCGGGCTCGTCACGGTCGCGCTGCTCTACGGCTTGGGCGAGCTGGTGGTGAACGCACTGAACCTCGCGTTCTGTCTGCGGCTGCTCCCGGAGCGTCCGTTCGCCCTGCGCGCGGTCGACGCTGGCCTGCTGCGCGAGATGCTCGGCTACGGCTTCAACACGTTCAACTACGTGCTCGGCGCGCTTCTGCTGCTGAAGGCGGGCGAGCTGCTGATCGGAATCTTCCGGAGCGCCGAAGAAGTCGCGCAGTACGCGATCGTCAGCGCCGCGGTGCTCACGCTCACCACGGTGATCGAGGCGTTCTGCGCCGCGATCAAGCCGGCCGCGAGCGATCTCGACACGCACGGCGATCGGACCCGGCTGAAGCAATTGCTGCTGCTCTCCCAGAAGTACTCGCTCTTCCTGATCCTGCCGTCGGCCGCGTTCCTGCTGATCATGGGGCGCGAGTTCCTGCTGATCTGGACGCAAAAGGACTTCCCGCTCCTGCCGACGGCGCTGGCGCTCGTCGCCGCGGGTCACGCGGTGCGGCTCTCCCAGCACTCGAGCTTCTTCGTGCTGGTGGGAATGGGCGAGCACCGCTACTTCGGACTTCTGATGCTGTCGATGGCGGTGGGCACCGTGACGCTCGGCTGGCTCGCCCTTGCGGTGCTCGATCTCGGGCTGCTCGGGATCGCGGCTGCGAGCGCGATCCCGCTCTTCGTCGGCTGCGGGATCTTCCTGCCGCGTCACGTCTACGGCAAGCTCGGCGTCGGCGGGGCGGAGAGTCTGCGCCAGGTCTGGATTCCGGCGCTCCTCGGCGCGGCGCCGGGCCTCGCGCTTCTCGTCGCGTGCAAGCTCGCGCGTCCGCCGAGGGGCTGGGTCGAGCTGCTCCTGCTCGTCGCGACGGTCGCGGCGGCGACGGCGCTCGGCGCGTGGAGACTCGGGCTCGGTGACTCCGAGCGGGCGCGACTTTCGAATCTCGCCCGCGGACAGTGGTCGAAGCTGGCGGGCGCAAGGACGGGATGAGCGATGAGCAACTCGAGCTACGTGGATTCACACAAGGCGCCCGGCAAGGGCCGGCGGTACGACGAGTACTACGCCACCGACGCGTGGGGTCGCTACCTCTGGTCGCGTGAGCAGGAGGTCCTGACGCAGGCGCTCGAGATGTTCTTCGGCTCGCGCAGGGACGTGCGCGCGCTCGACTTCGCCTGCGGCACGGGTCGGATCTCGAGCTTTCTGGAGCGGCACGTCGCGTCGTGCACGGGGGTCGACGTCTCCGAGGCGATGCTCGAGCAGGCGCGGCGCAAGCTCGAGCGCACCACCCTGGTGAACGCGAATCTCCTCGAGCAGAGCCCGTTCGAGAAGGAGAGCTTCGACCTGATCACCGCCTTCCGCTTCTTCGTCAACGCCGAGCCCGCGCTGCGCCGCGCGGCCCTGCGCGCGCTGGCGCCGCTTCTCGCACCCGGCGGCCATCTGATCTTCAACAACCACCAGAACATCGACGCGCCGTACATGCGATTGGCGCGCGCGTATGCGGGCTGGCGCGGCTTCGAGGCCTTCAACGTGCTTTCGATCGCGCAGTGTCGCGAGCTCGTGGCCGAGGTCGGGCTCGAGATCGTCCACGTGTTTCCGGTGGGAACGCTCCGAGTGCCGAAGCTCGCGCTTCCCGACGTGCTGTACCGGATGGCGGACCGGATCGCGGGAGCTTCGGAAATGACGGCTCGCCTGGCGACGAGCCCGATCCTGGTGGCGCGAAGGAAGGCGTGACCGCGCGGGGCCGGGTCGGGCGCGCGCTGGCTCTGGGACTCCTGCTCGCTTCGTGCTCCGAGCCCGCGCCGCTGGAGGGCCGGGTCGATCTCGAGCGGCTGCGAAGCGCCGAGCACGAGCCCGGGCAGTGGCTCGCGCTCGGCGGCGGCTTCCGAGCCGAGCGCTTCTCGCGACTCGCACAGATCGACGCCGACAACGCAGCAGAGCTCGGCTTCGCCTGGGAGTACGAGGCGCGCTCGCGCCGCGGCCGCGTCGAACACGGACAGGAGGCGACGCCGATCGTCGTCGACGGAGTGCTGTACGTCTCGGGCCCGTGGGGCTCCGTCTTCGCGGTGGACGCGAAGACCGGCGCCGAGCGCTGGCGCTACGACCCCGAGGTGGACGGCGGCTACGCGCGCCACGCCTGCTGCGACGTGGTGAACCGCGGCGTCGCGGTCTGGCGCGGACGCGTGTACGTCGGCACGCTCGACGGCTTCCTGGTCGCGCTCGACGCGAGCACCGGCCGGGAGCTGTGGAGGACCGACACGCTGATCGAGCGCGGCGCGCGCGCGTACACGATCACGGGTCCGCCGCAGGTCGCGAAGAACGTGGTGGTGATCGGGAACAGCGGAGCCGAGTTCGGCGTGCGCGGCTACGTGACCGCCTACGACCTGGAATCCGGCGCGCAGGCCTGGCGCTTCTTCACGGTTCCGGGCGATCCGGCGCTCGGCGAGCCCGAGCACCCCGAGATCGCGGCCGCGCTCGAGACCTGGGACCGCGACTCGAGCTGGGAGTCGGGCCTCGGCGGAACGGTCTGGGGCGAGATGGTCTACGACCCCGAGCTCGACCGGCTCTACGTCGGCACCGGAAACGGCACGCCCTATCCGGTCTGGCTGCGCAGCCCGTCGGGCGGTGACAACCTGTATCTCGCCTCGATCCTCGCGCTCGATCCCGACGACGGGCGCTTGATCTGGCACTACCAGACCACGCCGGGCGAGAGCTGGGACTACACCGCGACGCAGAACCTGATCCTCGCGGAGCTTCCGATCGGCGGCGTCGCGCGAAAGGTGATCCTGCAGGCGCCGAAGAACGGCTTCTTCTACGTGCTCGACCGCGAGACCGGGGAGCTGATCTCGGCGCGGCCGTTCGTGCCCGTGAGCTGGGCGAGCGGGATCGACGCGAGCGGACGTCCGGTCGCCAGCGCGACCGCCTCGTACCGCAACGCGCCGGCGATCGTGTTTCCGACCCAGGCGGGAGCGCACAACTGGCAGCCGATGGCGTTCAGTCCGGTGACGGGGCTCGTCTACATTCCGGCGCGCGAGCAGGGCATGGTGATGGCGAACGAGCCCTTCTGGCGCTTCGCGCCGGGCGAGCTGAATCTGGGCTCGGTCGCGATCTACGGCGCGAGCGCGGAGCGGCTCCCGGAGCCCGAGCGCACGAGGCTGGAGACGCGCGAGCTCCTGATCGCCTGGGATCCCGTCGCGCAGCGGGAGCGGTTCCGCGTCCCGGTCGGGAGCGAGCAGTACGCGGGCGGAGGCGTGCTCGCGACCGCCGGAAATCTGGTCGTGCAGGGGACGTCCGCGGGCCGGCTCGCGCTGTACCGCGCCGACACCGGCACGCGACTCGCCGAGATCGAGGTCGGCACCGCGATCATGGCCGCGCCGGTGAGCTACCAGATCGACGGCGAGCAGTACGTGGCGGTGATCGCCGGTCTGGGCGGAGCGGTCGCGTCGGTCCACCCGCGCGAGAGCGCGGCGTGGCGGTACGAGAACTACGGGCGGATCCTCGCCTGGAAGCTCGGCGGCGGGCCGACGCCGCTTCCGAGGCCGCGCGAGATCCGCGCGATTCCGGAGCCGCCGGTGCTGCCGAATCTCTCCGCCGCAGGGGCCGCTCGCGGCGAGAGACTCTTCGTCCGACACTGCGCGAGGTGTCACGGAGGCCGCGGTGAGTCGCGGCTCTCGTCCTATCCCGATCTGTTCGGACTGCCCGCGCAGACACACGCAGCCTTCGACTCGATCGTGCGCGGCGGGTCGCTTTCGAGCGCTGGCATGGCGAGCTTCGCCGACGTCGTCAGCGAGGCGGATGCCGCGGCGATCCAGTCCTACCTCGTCCGCGAGCAGGCAGAGCTACGGGCGGCTAGCGCGAGCGGAGCAGGTCGCGGATCTCCGTGAGCAGCCCCACGTCGGCCGGAGGCGGCGGAGGAGCCGCCGCGGGCGCGGGCTTCTGCAGCGAGTTCACGCCCTTCACGAGCAGGAACACGCAGAACGCGATGATCAGGAAGTCGATCAGCGCCTGGATGAACGCGCCGTACTTGAGCAGCACCGGAGCCTCGTCGGTTCCGCCGATCGCGAACGCGAGCCCGGTGAAATCGATGCCGCCGAGCACGAGCCCGATCACGGGCATCAGCAGGTCGCCGACGACGGACGTGACGATCTTCCCGAACGCGCCGCCGATGATCACGCCGACCGCCAGATCCATCACGTTGCCGCGTTTGATGAAGGCCTGGAACTCGGAAACCATTCCCATGGCAGGACCCCCTCTGCTGTAGATCAGCGCGATTCTGGCACAGCCGATCCGAACTCGGTCGAGTAATCTTCGATCGCGGCTCGCACGACGGCTTGCGCGTGGCTCGAGTCGTAGGTCTCGTCGATCGCGACCCGCGCCGGCTCCCCGGGTACGAGCTTGTAGGTCAGGAAGTAGTGCCGGAGCCGCTCGATCAGCGCCGCCGGAAGCTGCGAGATCGTGGTCACTTCGCCCCAGAACGAGTCGCTGCAAAGCACGGCGATGATCTTGTCGTCGGCGTCGCCGGCATCGACCATGCGAAATCCGCCGACCACGCGCGCGGAGACAATGACTTCGGACTTCGCGATCGGCCGCTCGCTCACCACGCAGATGTCGAGCGGGTCGCCGTCGCCGCGCTTCGATCCGGGCGAGAGAGCGGAGATTCGCGCTCCGCAGTAGGTCCGCGGGATGAAGCCGTACAGCGTGGGCGGCGACGACGACGTGCGCTGCGGGCGATCGACGCGCAGGTAGCCGGTCGTTTTATCGACCTCGTACTTCACCAGGTCGAAGGGCGTGATCTCGACGTACGCGGAGACGATCCGCGGCGGATCCTCACCGACCGCGAGCCCGTGCCACGGGTGCGGTCGGAACTGCGCGTGCGGAATTCTCGTCATCGAAACACCTCTCGGAGCGAGCGGTCGTGAGCGCGCGCGAGCAGTAGCTGCGCGGCGAGCGCGCCGACCAGGGCCAGGAACATGTCCCACTGCGTGTCCCAGACGTCGCCCTGCGTGCCGAGAAACGCCGTCGCCGCGCTTCCCGCCACGAGCGCCGTCCACCACTCGAGCAGCTCGTAGAAGGCGCTGAACGCGAGCACCACGCAGGTGACCAGGAAGAACTGCCAGCCGCCGCGCTCCAGCACCGAGCAGCGCAGCAGGACCTCGCGCGCGAGGATCGCCGGCACGAAGCCCTGCGCGAGGTGGCCGAGCCGGTCGTAGTGATTGCGCGCGAGCCCGAGCGCGTCCTGCACCCAGAACCCGGGCGGCACCATCGCGTAGGTGTAGTGGCCGCCGAGGATCAGGATCAACGCATGCGCGCCGAGCAGCCAGGCGAGCAGGCGCGAGGGCGGGGCGCGCCGCCACGTCGCGATGAGCAGCGGCGCGCCGATCAGCACCGGCGAGACCTCGAGCCACCAGGTCGCGCGGTCCGTGGGCCCGATTCCCGAGACCACCAGCGCGACCGCCACGATGCCGAGCAGCGCCGGTCCCGGGTGCATCTCGCGATCGTATCAGCCCTTCTCGCGTTCGAGCGCGGCCTTCACCACCGCGAGCTCACGGCGCTTGGCGGCGTCGACCTCCGGGAAGCGCAGGTCGATCGCCTCGAGCGCGTCGATCACCGCCGACGCCACGACCAGCCGCGTGAACCACTTGTGGTCGGCGGGCACCACGTACCAGGGCGCGTGCTCGGTCGCGGTGTGCTGGATCATGTCCTCGTAGGCCGACATGTAGTCGTCCCAGTGCTTGCGCTCCTCTGCGTCGGCCGTGGAGAATTTCCAGTTCTTCGCCGGCTGCTCCAGCCGGTCCAGGAAGCGCCGCTTCTGCTCCGCGCGCGACACGTGCAGGAAGAACTTCAGGATCAGGTAGCCGTTTCGCGCCAGGTAGCGCTCGAACGCGACGATGTCCTCGAAGCGCTGCTCCCAGATGTCCTTCGTGATCAGCCCGGGGGGAAGATTGCTCTTCTGCAACAGCTCCGGGTGCACGCGCACCACCAGCACGTCCTCGTAGTAGGAGCGGTTGAAGATCCCGATCCGGCCGCGCTCCGGCAGCGCCTTCTTCGCGCGCCACAGGTAGTCGTGGTCGAGCTCCTCGCTGGACGGCGCCTTGAACGAGTACACCTGCACGCCCTGCGGATTCACTCCCGACATCACGTGCTTGATCGTGCCGTCCTTGCCCGCCGCATCCATCGCCTGGAAGATCAGCAGCACGCCCCAGCGATCCTGCGCGTAGAGCCGCTCCTGCAGGTCGGCGAGGATCTCGACGCCGCGCGCCAGGTACTCCGCCGCGTTCTCGTTCGTCTCGAGGTGAGCGGTGTCGTCCGGATCGACGTCCTTCAGCCGGAACTTCTTTCCGCTCGACACGCGGTAGGGACGCGAGAACTCGCGCGCTGCCTTGGGCACCTTCTCTGCCACGGCCGGCCTCCTGGATTCGAGAGTGCACCATCGCTGCCCCCGCCTGCCTCGGCAAGTCTTGAGACGTTCGGACGATCGGGTTGTGAGCACAGGGTCCGGGCCCGAGAATCGATGCGATGCAGATCCCGGATCACCGCGCGCCCCCGAGCGCCTGGCGTCGCATGCTCGGTGGTCTGCGCAGCCAGGAGCGGCACACGCCGATGTGTCCCATGACGCCGCGCCTCGACGGGCGGACCGCGATCGTCACCGGCGCGACCGGCGGCATCGGGCTCGAGATCGCCCGCGGCCTCGCGCAACGTGGCGCGGCTCTGATCCTTCCCTGCCGGAATCCCGAGAAGGGTGCGCGCGTGGCGGGCGAGCTCCGCGCGGCGGCGCAGGGCGAGGCGCGAGTGGATCAGGTCGCGATGGACCTCGAGGATCTCGAGTCGGTTCGATCCGGCGCCGCGGCGATCGCGGCCTTGCTTGCGGGACGTCCCGTGGACCTGCTGGTCGAGAACGCGGGCGTCTGGCCGCGCGAGCTCGCGCGCACGCGCCAGGGCCACGAGATCGCCTTCGGCGTGAACGTGCTCGCGCACTTCGCGCTGCGCCGCGATCTCGAACGGCGTGGGCTGCTTCCGGCGGCGCGCGTCGTCGTGGTGACCGGGGACATCTACGTGCTCGAGTCGGACTGCACGCCGGATTTCGCGTACGGCGGCGCCTTCGGTGGAATGCGGGCCTACTGCCGCAGCAAGCTCGGCAACCTGTGGATCGCGTCGGAGCTGAGCCTGCGCGCGTCAGCGCTCGAGGTGCGCGCGGTCCACCCCGGCGTGGTCGCGACCGGCCTCGGCGGCGCCGGAAGCGCGCTCGAGCGCGCGTTCAAGCGGCGCTTCTTCCTCTCGGCGGAGCGCGGCGCGCAGATGCCTCTCGTCTGCGCCACTCAGCCCGACATGGAGAGCGGCGGCTACTGGCACAACGTCCACGGCCGCATGCGCCTTGCGCCCCGAGACGCGGCCTGCGACGTCGCCGCCGCGGCGCGGCTCTGGGATCTCTGCGAGCGGCTCTCGGCCTGATCTCAGGGCGCCGCGGGTGCGGGTTGCGGCGAGGTGTACTGCGACCAGCCGCCCCCGAGCGCGCGGTAGATCTGCACGATCGCGATCAGACGCGCGCGGTCGGTCTGCGCGAGGAGCGTCTGGGCCGGGAACAGATCCTTCTGCGCGTCCAGGACTTCGAGGTAGCTGGCGCGTCCGTCGACGTAGCGGATGTTCGAGATCCGCACCGATTCCTCCAGCGCCTCGACGGCGAGAGCCTGCTCCTTTCGGATCGCCTCGAGCTTCTCGCGCGCGGTGAGCGAGTCGGAGACGTCGCGGAGCGCCTGGATCACCGTCGACTCGTAGGCGATCGCCGCCTGCTCCCAGCGCGCCTTGGCCTCTTCCCAGCCGTAGTAGATCGCGCCGCCCTGGAAGATCGGTGTGGTCGCCACGCCCGCGATCGACCAGAGCGCGTTGCGCTGCTGCAGCACGTCGTCGAGATCCGTCGAGACCCCGCCGAGCAGCCCGGTGAGCCCGATCCGCGGCAGGAACTCCGAGATCGACACGCCGACCAGCGCGTTCGCCGCGACGACGACCTGTTCCGCCTCGAGCACGTCCGGGCGGCGCGAGAGAAGCTGCGCGGGGACGCCGGCGGGAACGCGCGGCGGGCGGGTCTGCTGGAGCAGATCGGCACCGCGCGGAATCGGCCCCGGCGCCCGGCCGAGCAGCGCCGAGAGCCGGTTCTCGACCGCGACGATGCGGCGCTCGATCTCGGGGATCGCCGCGGCCGCGCTCGAGAGGGACGCCTGCGCGCGGAGCATGCCGAGCTTCGAGTCGACGCCGCCGCTGAACTTGCGCTCGAACAGGTCACGCATCTTCGTGAACGCGGCGACGTTGCTTCGCGCGATCTCGAGCTCCAGGTCCAGGCCGATCAGCTCGAAGTAGCTCGAGGCGACGTCACTGGTCAGTGTCAGAAGCACTCCGCGGCGGAACGCCTCGCTCGCGAACAGCTCCGCGCGCGCGGCCTCGGTCGAGCGCCGGATCCGGCCCCAGACGTCGATCTCCCACGCCATCCCGGCCGCGAGCAGGAACGAGTCGTCGCGATCCGCGCCGGGCGCGGGCGAGCCGAGCACGGAGTTCGTGCCTCGCGCGGCGTCGAATTCCCCGCCGATCTGCGGGAAGAACTCCGAGCGCGCGATCCCGGCGCGCGCGCGGAACTCCTCGACGCGCTGCGCGGCGATGCGCAGGTCGTGGTTGTTCGCCAGCGATTCGCCGATCAGCGCGCGAAGCGCCTCGTCCTGGAAGACCTCCCACCAGGGCAGGTCGGCCAGCGATTCCGCCTCGCCCGCCGCGGTCTCGGCGCGGTACGCAGGCGCCTCGACGACCGCGGGCCGGCGGTAGTCGGGACCGATCGCGCAGCCCGCGAGGGCGAGAGCGCCGAGCGTGGCGACGAGCTTCTTCATGGCTGCGGCGCGCCTCGCTTTGCGATCTTCTCGACGAGCACGTACAGGACCGGCACGAAGAAGATCGCGATCACGGTGGCCGCGAGCATGCCGGTGATCACCGTCGTGCCGATGCTCTGGCGCGCGACCGCGCCCGAGCCCGACGCGGTCCAGAGCGGCACGCAGCCCAGGATGAACGCGAAGCTCGTCATCAGGATCGGGCGCAGGCGGCTCTTCGCGCCGGCCAGCGCCGCATCTACCACGGTCTTGCCCGACTTCTGCTCCATGACCGCGAACTCGACGATCAGGATCGCGTTCTTGGCCACCAGGCCGATCAGCATGATCAGGCCGATCTGCGCGAACACGTCGTTCTCGAGCCCGCGCGCCCAGATGCCGAGGTAGGCGCCGAACACCGCGATCGGCGTGGTGAGCAGGACGCTCCAGGGCAGGGACCAGCTCTCGTACAGCGCGGCGAGGATCAGGAACACCCCCAGGATCGAGAGCGCGAACGTTCCCGCCGAGCCGCCCGCGGTCGCCTCCTGGTACGACATGTTGGTCCACTCGAAGCTCATGTCCGCGGGCAGGGTCTCGGCGGCCAGCGCCTCGATTGCCGCCATGGCCTGGCCCGAGCTGTAGCCGGGCGCAGGATTTCCGATCACCTCGACGGCGCGGAACAGGTTGTAGCGGTTGGTGAACGCGGGACCGAACGACGGCCGCGCGCTCACCAGCGTCGAGAGCGGAACCATCTGCTGCTCTTCGTTGCGGACGTAGAAGCCTCCGATGTCGTCGGCGTCGACGCGGAACTCGGGCTCGGCCTGCACGAAGACCTTCCAGACCCGCCCGAAGCGGTTGAACTGGTTCACGTAGCTGGAGCCGAGCAGCGCCTGCAGCGTGTCGTACACGTCGCGGTCCGAGACGCCGAGCTTGTAGACCTTGTCCGAGTCCACCGCCGCGAAGAGCTGCGGAACGTCGGGCCGGAACACCGTGGCCACGCCGGCGAGCTCCGGGCGCTGGTTCGCGGCCGCGATGAAGCGCTGCGCGTTCTCCGCCAGCCACGACACGTCGTGACCGCCGCGATCCTGCAGCATCACGGTGAAGCCGCCCGCGTTGCCGACGCCCGGGATCGACGGCGGCGGGAAGCCGAACGCAAGCCCGCTCGGCAGCTCGCGCAGCTTCGCGTTCAGCTCGCCGAGGATCACGCCGGCGGTTCGCTCGCCGCGCTCCTCCCAGGGGTCGAGCTGCACGAAATAGAAGCCGGCGTAGGTCTGCGAGATGTTCGAGAGCAGGCTGAAGCCGACGATCGACGTGTAGCTCTGCACGCCCTCGGTCTCGCCCAGCACCTGCTCGACCTGTCGCGCGACCACGTCGGTGCGCTGCAGAGAGGCGGCGTCCGGGAGCTGCAGCTGCATGAAGAAGTAGCCCTGGTCCTCGCTCGGAACGAAGGACGTGGGCAGGATCCGGCCGATGCCGACGGCGATCACGGAAAGGCCGACCAGCAGGATCATGCTGCGGAATGTGCGCTTGATCGCGCCCGACGAGACGCTGACGTAGCCCTCGGTGGCGCGGTCGAAGAAGCGGTTGAACGCCGCGAAGAAGCGGCCGATCGGTCCCCGGGCCGGCTGCTTGTGCCGCAGCAGCAGCGCGCAGAGCGCCGGCGAGAGCGAGAGCGCGTTGAACGCGGAGATCAGCACGGAGATCGCGATCGTGATCGCAAACTGCTGGTAGAGACTCCCGGTGATGCCGGTCATGAAGCCGGCCGGGATGAAGACGGCCGCCAGGATCAGCGCGATGCCGATCACTGGCGCGGTGACCTCGTCCATCGCCTTGATGGTCGCCTCGCGCGGCGAGAGCCCGTGCTCGATGCCGACCTCGACCGCCTCGACCACGACGATCGCGTCGTCGACCACCAGCCCGATCGCGAGCACGAGCCCGAGCAGCGAGAGCGTGTTGATCGAGAAGCCGAGCATGGGGAAGAAGATGAACGCGCCGATCAGCGAGACCGGCACTGCGATCAGCGGGATCAGCGTGGCGCGCCAGCCCTGCAGGAACAGGAACACCACCACGATCACGAGCACCATCGCCTCGACCAGCGTGTGCATGATCTCGGTGATCCCCTCGCTGACGGGCAGCGTGGTGTCGAGCGCGATCGCGTAGCTCATGTCGGCGGGGAAGCGCGCGGCCATTCCCTCCATCTGCGACTTCAGCGCTGCGGCCGTCTCGAGCGCGTTGGAACCGGGCGACTGGTACACCGCGACGACCGCGGCCGGCTTGCCCTGGAAGCGCCCGATCTGCATGTAGGTCTGCGAGCCCAGCTCGATGCGCGCCACGTCGCGCAGGCGCACGAACGAGCCGTCGGGATTGGCGCGCACGATGATCTCGCCGAACTGCTCGGCCAACACGCGCCGACCCCGGGCCGTGACCGTGTAGGTGAACTCCTGCCCCGGCGGCGCCGGCTCGGCGCCGATCTGGCCGGCGGGGTTCACCACGTTCTGCGACTTCACCGCGTTCACGACTTCGCTGACCGTGAGCTGCAGCTTGGACAGCGTGTCGGGCCGCACCCAGATGCGCATCGCATAGTCCGCGGCGCCGAACAGCGTCACCTGGCCGACGCCGCGCACGCGCGCCAGCTGCGGGTTCACGTTGATCGTGGTGTAGTTGCCCAGGAACTCGGCGTCGTAGCTGCCGTCGGGCGAGTAGATCGGAATGACCAGAAGCGGCAGCCCGACCGTCTGCTGCACGGTGGTGCCGAACTCGTTCACGGAGCTCGGCAGCTGCGAGTTCGCCTGCGCCAGTCGGTTCTGCGTGAAGACCTGGTCCAGGTTCACATCCGTGCCGACTTCGAAGCTGACCTGCAGCGTCATCGTGCCGTCGCTGCCGTTGATCGACTTCATGTAGATCATGTTCTGCACGCCGTTGACCTGCTGCTCGATCGGCGTGGCGACGGACTCCTCGACCGCGAGCGCGTCCGCTCCGGTGTAGGTGGTCTTCACCTGGATGATCGGCGGCACGATGTCGGGGTACTGCGCGATCGGCAGGCGTCCGATCATGACCACGCCGGCGATCACGGTCACGATCGCGATCACGATCGCGACGATCGGGCGGTCGATGAAGAAGCGCGCCATCTACTTTCCGGCCGTTCCCGTCGCCGGCTCGACTTTCACGGTCATTCCGTTGCGGACCTTCTGCAGGCCCTCGACCACGACGCGCTCGCCGGGCTCGAGCCCTTCGAGGATCACGTAATCGCTTCCGGAGCGAGGGCCGAGCTTCACGCGCTTGATCGCGACCTTGTCGTCGGGCCCGACCACCGCGACCTGGCTCAGGCCCTGCAGGTCCGTGACCGCGCGCTGCGGGATCACGAGCGCGTTTTCGAGCCGGTCGGTCGCGGCGCGGACCTTCGCGAACTGGCCCGGCCGCAGCAGGCTGCCGGGATTCGGGAACAGCGCCTGCAGCTCGATCGTTCCGGTGGTCGCCGCCACGCCGAGCCCGGCCACGTCGAAGCGGCCCGGCTCGGAGTAGGTGGAGCCGTCCGCGAGCACCAGCGAGAGCGCCGCCGGCTCGCGCGGCTGGCCGCTGGCCTGCGCCTCCTGCTGGCGCTTGGCGAAGCGCAGGTAGTCGAGCTCGCTCACCTGCACGCTGACCTTGATCGGGTCCAGCTGGGACACTTCGGTGAGGAGCGTCTGCGTGCTCACCAGGTTTCCGACCTGGGCATGTGCAATTTCCGCAATCCCGTCGATCGGCGACCTGACCTTGGTCCACTCCAGCTCGAGCCGCGCGTTCTCGAGCGCGGCGCGCGCGGACTCGAGCTGCGCCGCGCCCGCCGATCGCGCCTGGACCGCCGTGTCGAGCTCCATCTGGCTCACCGCGCCCTCCGCGGCCAGCGGCGTGTAGCGCTTCACGTCCTGCTGCGCCTTGACCAGGATCGCCTGCGCGCGGTCGACCTGTCCGCGCGCCTCGTCGTAGGCCGCCTGGTACTGGCGCGGGTCGATCTCGAACAGCAGCTCGCCTTCCTTCACGGAGCCGCCGTTGCGGTAGCGCTACTTCAGCAGATAACCCTGAACCTTTGGATAGATCTGCGCGTTCACGACGCCGGTCGTGGTACCGACCCATTCCGAGTTGATCTCGACGGACTTCTGCTCGACCGCCGCGACCACGACGTTCGGGACCGGGGAGCTCGCGGTCTTGTCGTCGCCGCAGCCCGACGCGTGCAATGCGGTGACGCAGAGCGCGAGCGACAGCCATCGGCCATGGAACATCGGCGGGGCCTCCCAAGAGTCTGGCAGCGCCTCCGGGCACGAGACGCGCGCGCAGCATACCATCCGCGGCCGCTAGCGGAGAAGCCTCCAGGTCGAGATGGAGTCCGCATAGTCGCCGCGCGTCGCACTCACCTGCCGGCGCAGACCCAGCAGCGTGTAGAGCGGCGTGTCGCGCGTCGTGCGAGTCACGGCCCAGGCGGGAAGAGAGCCCCCCGGATCGATGTCGAGCCGATACACGACGCGCGTTCGATCCGGGGCGAGCGCGGCCAGCTCGTATTCCCCGACCAGCCGCGGCATGCGCACGAAGCCGTCGATGGGCGGCGCGGCCGGGTCGGCGACGTTCGCGAAGCGCACCCGCGCAATCGCCTCGTGCTCGAGCAGGATCGTCTCCGCGCGCAGGACCACGTCGCGGTCGCTGACCGGCCACGGCGCGCCGGTGCGGTTGTACAGGACCGAGACCGCGGAGCCTTCCTCGCGCAGCCGCCGGCTCTCCACGCAGTCGGCCATCCACTCGGTCTGGCGCGGCACGTCGCGGATCACCGCGAGCACCTCGAAGATCCCCGCGTCGATCTCGACCGTGGCGCGCAGCTCCGGAAGAATCCGGTCCGGCGCGAGCCGCTGCTCGACGCGCACGCCTTCCTTCGCGACGACCGGCCGCCACTCGCCCTCGGCGCGCGCGGCTCCCGTCGACAGCAGCACCGTCGCGATCGCCGCAGCTGCGCGGCAGCTAGCCCGCAATCGGCTTCTCCCACACCAGCGCGACGTAGCGGCTCGCGCGGCGCACCGCATCGTGCGCGCGCATCAGCTCGACCAGGAACCTCCAGTCCTCGGCGGTCATTCGCGCGTAGCCGGGGCGGAATGTGCGCAGGATCGAGCGCCCGAGTCGCCAGGTGCCGAGCCGCGCGTTCGTCTGCGCGATGCGCTGGAAGGTGTCGATCACCGGCACGGTCCAGTCGTGGATCGCGCGCTCGCGGAAGCCGAGCGCGGCTGCGCTCGATCGGTAGCGCTCGAGCGGCTCGAACTCCGCGAAGCGCCAGGTGTCGCGCACCAGTCGGCGCGGGTCGAGGCTCTCGATCCGCTCCGGGTGCGCATCGCGCCAGACGAAGTCGACCAGCACGAGCCGCCCGCCCGGGCGCAGCAGGCGGAAGCTCTCGGCCAGGAAGTCGCGGCGTCCCTTCGCGCCGAAGTGGAACGCGACCTCCAGGCAGTGCACCGCATCGAACGACGAGCTCGAGAGCTCGATTCCCGAAGCGGATGCCGGAAGCCGCGTCACGTCGGCGGTGGCGAAGCGCGCGCCGGTCGTTTCCGAATGGCGCGCGATTGCGGCCGCGGTGTTCTCCGCGAGCAGATCGATGCCGATCGCCTCGCAGCCCGCGGCCGCCAGACGCGCGGTGGTGTAGCCGCGCCCGCAGCCGGCGTCGAGCACGCGCATTCCGGGGCGCGGCTCGACCAGCGCGATCGAGCGGCGCGCGAGCCCGCGCTGGAACGGCCCGAGCCCGAAGAGCACGCCGGGGAGCGCGTACCAGGGGTAGAAGCCCAGGTTCACGAGCTCGCCCCAGCCGCCGCCCTCGAGCGCGCGGAAGGCGGTGCTCGAGCCGTCGTAGGCGCGGCGGATTTCGGCGTCGGAGCTCACGCCGCCGAGTCTACGCCACGCGGCTCGGACAGGCGCGCGAGCGCGACCAGGAGCGCGGGCAGCATGCCGACGTCGGTGGCCAGGCAGAGCCCCATCGTGATCGCGGTCAGGTAGCCGAACTCGCGCAGCGTGGCGAAGCTCGAGAAGAGCATCACCAGGAAGCCCGCGACGAGCATGATCGAGGTCACCACCATCGGCCGGCCGACCTCGACGATGCAGTGCAGCGCGGCGTCCTCGGCGGAGACGCCGCGCGCGCGCTCCTTCCGGAACACCTGCAGGAAGTGGCAGGTGTCGTCGACCGCGATGCCGAGCGCGACGCAGCCGATCAGGCTGGTCGGGACGGAGAGGGTCGTGACTCCGGCGCCGAGCAGGCCGAAGAAGTTGATCACGGGCATCACGTTCGTGGGCAGAGCGAGCAGGCCGAGCCCGAGCTGCCCGAAGACCCGCCAGACGATCACGAGGATGAACACGATCGTGATGGCGAGCTGCCCGATCTGATTGCCGGCGATTCCGTCCGCGCCGCGGTTGATGCGGATCGCACTTCCCGTCACGTCTGCGTGTATGCCGGACGGGAGCGCCTCGGCCGCGAGCTCGGCGCGGATGGCGTCTTCGAGCCCGCGCAGCGCGGCGGAGCCGAGCTGGTCGGTCCGCAGCACGAGATTGGCGCTGGAGTGGTTCGAGGTCGCAAACGAGCGCAGCTTCTCCTTCGGGATCAGGAACACCAGCTCCGCAGCCTCGTTGCGCGTGTCGGGGATTCGCGAGGCCGCCGGATCGCCCTGCTCGAGCGCCTGCCGCGCGAGCTTCACCAGGTCGACCACGGAGACCACGCTGGTCACGCCGGGCAACGCCTCGAGCCGGCGCTGCACCCGCTCGACGGCGCGAAGCGAGTCGGGCTCGCGGAACGTGCCCTCCTGGTCGCCCTGCAGCACGACGTAGATCGGGACCGCGCCCGTGAGCAGCCGGTTCACGGCCTCGAAGTCGCGGCGCACGTCCGACTCCTTCAGGAAGTACGTGATGAAGTCGGTGTCGACGACGATGCGCGGAACGAACGAGACCGCGGCGATCGCGATCACGCCCCAGAACGCGAGCACTGCGCGCGCGTGTCGCACCTGGAAGCGGCCGAGCGAGCCGAGCGCGGACTCCATCGACCTTCGAGCCGCGCGAGCCAGCCGCGTCTGCGCTTCGTACAGCGCCGCATCGCTGCCGTCGGTCTTGCGCAAGCGCAGGAGCGAGAGCGCGGCCGGCACGCCGGTGAGCGTGATCACCGTGATCGATGCCACGCCGAAGACGCAGAACGCTCCGAGCTGGCTCGTCGCCGGGATCTCGTTCATGAGCAGCGCCGCGAAGCCGACCATTGTGGTGAAGCCCGAGATCAGCACCGGAGCGCTCGTGTCGCGCAGGCTCGCGAGCGCGGCCGAACGCGCGTCGGCGGAGCCGGCGGCGACGACCTCGTAGCGCGCGAAGACGTGCACGCCGTACACGCCACCGACCGTGATCATCACCGGCCCGAGCACGAGCGTGATCAGGTTCAGATCCGAGCCGACCAGCGCCATCGCGCCGTAGACCCAGAACGTCGCGGTCAGGTTCGCGGCCAGCGGCACCAGGGTTCCGCGCACGGATCCGGTCATGAGCCAGAGCGCGATCACCGCCACCAGCACGGCGATCGGGATCAGGTTCAGCATGTCGTGGATCAGCAGGTGGTGCGCGCGCGAGCGCACGTGCGGCCGACCGGTGACGTGGAACTCCACGCCCTCTCGCGCGGCGGTCGCGAGGATCGCCGCGATCCGCTCGTCCAGGGCGAGCTCGACGAAGTCGTCGTCGCTCATCGGCGCGAACGTGACGTTGATCGCGGCCGCCCGGCCGTCGCGCGCGACGATCGTCTTCGTGTAGAGCGGGTCGCCGAGCGCGCGAGCGCGCAGGTCGGCGAGCTCTGCCGGGTCGGACGGGATCTCGTCGATGAAACGGCCCAGCTCCACCAGCTCGTCGCGCGCGTTCCAGTGGTACGCGTAGACGTCGACCAGGCTCTCGGTGCCGCGAACCCCCGGCAGCTTCAGGATCTCGTCGCTCACGGCGCGCAGGGTCTCGAGGTTCGCCCGCGCGAAGACGTCGTCGGCCTCCATCGCGATCACGAAGACGTCGTCGTCGCCGAAGTCGAGCACCGCGCGCTGGTAGATCGGCTCGCCGGGGTCGTTCGCGGGGAGCATCGGCTCGCTAGACGCGTCCACGCCGATGCGGAATCCGAGCGGCTCGGGGCGGACCAGCGCCGCGGTCATTGCGAGCGTGACCAGCGCAAGCCCGCCCAGCACCACGCGCGGGTGGTCCACGATCCAGGCCGGGCGCAACAGCGCGACGAGCGTAGCCGCGAACAGGAGCGCCCCGCTCGACAGCGCGAACTCGAGCGGGGAGAGCACGCGCCTGCGCTCCGCTCTAGCGCGTCGGGCCGAGCTTCGCCGCGGATTCCTCGGCGGCCGCGCCGAAGATCCCGCGCGCCATCAGCGAGAGCTCGGATTTCCTGCGCGCGGCGTAGATCTCGGCGCGCGCGCCGTGCGCCGCGCGGCTCTCGGGATCCGCCTGCACGGCGAGCTCGACCAGCTCGCAGGCGAGGCGGAGCTCGTTTGCAGCGGCGAGCTCCTTCGCGCGAGCGGCGAGCTGCGACGCGCCGCCCGCGAGCGCCGCGAGCTCGCGCGCGAGCTGCGACGCGGGGGCGGGCTTCAGGTGCGCGGGGTTCCCGTCGTACCAGCCGCCGTACTGCCGCCAGACGTTCCGCACCACGAACTCCGGCTCGTCGTAGACCGGCCGCAGGTACGGCCGCTCGAGCAGGTGCGCGGGCACGCGCACGCCCTGCACGATCGCGTCGAGCGTCTCGCCCGCGTTCATGCGCGAGAGCGTCTCGTTCACCACGTGCTCGAGGGCGCTCGCGACGTCGTCGAGCACGCGAGCGATGCGCGCGGCGCCCGCGATCGGCAGGCCGTGCGCGGGGAGCAGCAGCTCCGCGCCGAGCGCGCTCATCTCGCGAAGCGCCTGCGCCCACTCGAGCGGGTAGCGCTGGACCTTCTGCGGATTTCCGGCGTTCGGGAACACCCAGGTGACGAAGTCGCCGACCGCGAGCGCCTTGCGCTCGGGCAGCCACGCCCAGAGGTGGTCGTCGGTCTCGCCGCGCGCGTGCCGGAGCTCGAGCGTCTGGCCGCCGACCGAGAGCCGCATCCGCTCGCGGAAGCTCGTGTCGGGCCGCACCCAGGTCTTCGGGCCGAAGCGCGCATCCGGCCCGCCGAGCAGGCCCGAGCGCCCGAACTGGCGCGTGTTGATCGCGACGTTCCAGCCGTTCGTGCGCTCGTAGCGCGCGAAGCGCGGCGAGACGTTCTCGTGCCCGACGAAGCGCGGCGGCTCGACGCCCCGCGAGCGCGCCTCGTCCACGAACGCCTGCGATCCGCCCACGTGGTCCACGTGCCCGTGGGTGTACGCGATCGTGTGTACGCGCGCGTCCGACCAGCGGCGCAGGCTGGCCAGGATCGGCGCCGCGAACGCCTCGAGGCTGGTGTCGAAGACCACCAGACCTTCGTCCGTGCGCAGCACCACCACGTGCGAGAACGCCTCGACCAGCGCGACCCCGTCGGCGATTTCGGAGAGCTCCGTGTTGGTCCGGTTCACCGAGCCCGGTCCCTCGTACACGCCCTCGTCGATGTAGCGGGCCGCGAGCCCGAGCAGATCTGCCATGCGCCGATCATACACGCCGCGGGCGTGGCATCATCGCTGGGTGAATTTCGCGATCGAGCTGTTCCTGGACGAAGCCGGCGACGCGCGGGTCCGCGAGATCTGGGAGAGGATCGCGGCGGCCGGGCTTCCGTCGCGCCTGCTCGAGCTCGGGAACACGCCGCACGTCTCGCTCGGCGTCTGCGCCGGGCTCGATCCGATCGACTTCGAGCGCAAGCTCGGCGAATTCGCCGCGCGCGAGCCCGCGCCGCACGCGACGCTGGTCTCGCTGGGGACGTTCTCGAACCGCCAGGGCGTGGTCTTCCTGGGCGTGATCGCGACGCGCGAGCTGATCGAGCTGCACGAGCGCTTCGACGCGCTCTTCCGCGGCGTCGCCCGGGATCCGTGGGAGTACTACCGGCCGGGCCGCTGGGTGCCGCACTGCACGCTCACCACGGCGCTCGCCCCCGAGCAGGTCGCGCCGGCGCTGCGCGTCTGCGCGGAGGTTCCACTGCCGATCCAGACGCGGCTCGAGAGCGTCGCGATCGTCGAGAACCCGGACGGCGTGGTGCACGCGCGCATCCCGCTCGGCGGCCGCGCGCGCTCCGGGTCGCGGTCCTAGATCACGCCTTCCCAGGCCGCGCGCTCGGCGTCGAGCGGGGCGTTTGCGAGCTCGCACTGGCGATCGAAGATCAGCGTCGCGCGCTCCGCCGTGTCGTAGCCCGGCCAGGCGGGCAGCGCCGCGTGGCCCGGCTCGCCGCTTCGCGCGAAGGCGATCCAGGCGTCCATCATCCGCGCCGAGAGCGCCTCGGCCTCGGGGCCCTTGCCGGCGAATTTGTCCATCGTCGGTGCGTCGAGCGTTCCGAAGACGAACGGCAGCTCGAGCGCGTGACAGGCACCGAGCGTTCCGCGCCGCGCGGGCGAGCTCCAGGTGAAGAAGTACTCGTAGGTGCGCGGCTGGTGCGGCGCCTGCGCCTCGGCGAGGCGGATCGCGGGCACGCGGAAGGTGCGGTCGGAGTCGAGCGCGTCGAGAAGCTCTCCGGGTTCGGTCGACGCGCGGCCTGCGCGCGCCGTGCGGTAGGTCTCGATCAGTCGCTCCGCGTGCGACTCGTCCGCGCCGTGCGCGCGCAGACCGCCGCGCACTCGCTTGGCCAGACCCGCTGCGTCGAGCTCGGCGCTGGCCGCAACGCCCATGCGGAACAGCTTGATCTCGTCCCGGTTCGCGCCGACCAGGAGCGCGACGTCGCGCGCCGTTCCGTCGCGCACCGCCTCCAGCGGGTGACGCGGAAGCGTGTCGGCGTCGAGCGCGGGCGCGAAGGCGAGCAGCGCCCCGCCGCGCGCGGTCTCGACGAGCAGCTTCGCCTGCGCCGCGAGCAGCGCCGGCACCGGCACGTCGCGAAGCCTGCCGACGTCGTTCGGGCCGAGCCCTAGCTCGGCCAGAAGCGCGATCGCGACCCGCGCCGCGCTCTCGCGCGAGTGCACGTGGTGGGCGGCGCCGCTCTGCGCGATCGCGCCGCGGAACAGGCCGCGCGCGGCCGGCATGGCGAGAAGCGTCGAGACCGCCATTCCACCCGCGCTCTCGCCGAAGATCGTGATCCGGTCCGGGTCTCCGCCGAAGGCGGCGATGTTCTCGCGCACGAAGCGCAGCGCCGCGATCTGGTCCTGCTGGCCCAGGTTCGCGTCGAGCCTCTCCAGGTTCGTGTAGCCGAGCGCCCCGAGCCGGTAGTTGATCGTCACCACCACCACGTCGCCGCGCGCGGCGAGCCGACCGCCGTCGTAGAGCGCCTGTCCGCCCGAGCCGCCGGTGAATCCGCCGCCGTGGATCCAGAACAGCACGGGCCTTCGCGCCGCGTCGGCGCGCGGCGTGTACACGTTCAGGTACAGGCAGTCCTCGCTCTGGTCGCCCGACTCCATCCCGGGCAGGAAGCTCGGGTTCTGCGGCGCCGCGTGACCGAACGCGCGCGCCTCGCGCACGCCCGCCCACGGCGCCGCGGGTCGCGGCGCGCGGAAGCGCAGCTCCCCGACCGGCGGAGCCGCGTACGGAATGCCGCGGAAGCGCGTGTGATCGGCCAGCTCCTCCCCCGACACTTTTCCGAGACGGGTCTCGACGATCGCGGCCATCAGCGCTCTTCCTTCAGGTGTCCGCGCGAATCGCGCAGCTCGGGTCCGTTCACGCGCGCGCGGCCGTCGCCGAACTTCGCGTCGCGCTCCTGCAGCGCCGCCTTGAGCCCCTTCTCGGCGGCGGTCGCGACGAACCCGCGGGCGCTCGCGGCGAGGTGACCCCGAGCGTCGTTCTCGCAGGCCAGCCGCTGCAGCGTGCGCGCGCCCATCAGCTCGAGCCCGAGATTGATGATCCGCTTGTTCGCCGCGAGCAGATCCGCGTCCACCAGCGCCAGCCGATCCGCCAGGCCCTCGACCTCGGCCTCGAGCAGATCGGGCGGCACGGACTTCATCACCAGGCCGATCTGCGCCGCCTCGGCGCCCGTGATCGTGTCGCCCGTGAGCGTCAGGCGCTTGGCCCACTGCGGGCCCACGTTGTACAGCCACATGTTGTTGGGCAGAGCGCCAAGGTCGCGCGCGGGCGGAAAGCCGAAGCGCGCGTCGTCGGCGGCGATCACCATGTCGCAGAGCAGGGCGATGTCGGTTCCGCCAGCCAGGCAGTGGCCGTGGACCTGCGCGATCACCGGCTTGTGCATGTCGAAGATCGCCATGCGCAGGCGCTGCGCGCGCTCGAGCTGCCAGATGTCGTCGTCTACGCTGCGGCCGCCGCGGTAGCGCGCGCCCTCGCGCAGGCCCGCGGACTTCGGCGGCTCGGTGAGGTCGTAGCCGGCGCTGAAGCAGGAGCCGGCGCCGCGGATGATCACGGCGTGCACCTCGCGGTCCGCGTCCGCGTCCCAGAGCGCGAGCGAGAGCTCCTCGAGCAGCGCGAGCGAGAGCGCGTTGCGTTTCTCCGGGCGATCGAGCGTGATCCGCGCGCGGCCGTGCTCCACCTGGTAGCGGATGTTCTTCCAGTCACCCATGGCTCAGACCGCGCCCAGCACTTGTTTCGGAACCGCGTCCCAGGCGCGGCGCTCCTCTTCGAGCGGCGCGTGCTCCATCCGGCTGCGCTCGCCGAGAAGCATGGTCGCGCGATCCGATGCGGTGTAGGCCGGCCAGCGCCCGAGCGACTGCGAGCTCGGATCGCCGCTTCGCGCGAACGCGATCCAGGCGTCCATCGTCGACGCGGCGAGCGCGTCGGCGGCCGCACCCGCGCCCGAGAACTCCGAAACGCCCGGGCGATCGTGGGTTCCGAACACGAAGCCGAGCTCGACCGCGTGACACGCCCCGAACATCCCGCCGAACATCGGCGATGGCCAGGTGAACAGGTAGCTGTAGACGCGCGCGTCGTGCTCCCGCTGCGCCTCGATCAGCGCCAGGCCGGGCATGCGGAAGATCCGGTCGGTCTCGATCGCCATGAAGAGCTCGGGCGCGCTCGCGCCGGCGCCGCGCTCCGTCCTCGCCTTTCGATAGGTCTCGACCAGCGGCCGGCCTGCGGCGCCCAGGCGCTTCTCTACGCGTGCGACCAGCGGCTCGTCGGAGAGCGACGTCACGCTCGGGTCCATCGCCGCGAAGAGCTTCCACTCGTCCAGCGTCGAGCCGACCAGAAGCCCGACACCCGCGGCCGAGCCGCGCGCGACCGACTCGATCGAGAGACGCGGAACCACGCTGCCGTCGATCACCGGCTGCAGCGGCATGCCGCCGATCTGCGGATCCGCCTCCTGACCGGGAACCGGCGCGATCCGCGCGGCGGCCGCGAGCAGCGAATCGGTGGGCAGCGCGAGCAGCCCCTCGGCGTCCCACGCGCCGGTGATCTCGGCGAACTTCTGCGCCACCCGAACGTGTCGCTCGAGCGCGCTTGCCGTGTGGCTCGCGCCGCTCTGCGGGATCGCCTTCTGGAACAGCCCGCGCGCCTTCGGCATGCCGAGCAGCGTGCCGACGCTCATCGCGCCCGCGGACTCGCCGAAGATCGTCACGTTCTCGGGATCGCCGCCGAACGCCGCGATGTTCTCGCGCACCCACTCGAGCGCCGCGACCTGGTCGAGGATCCCCTCGTTCCCCGTAGACGGAATCTGCCCGTTCGTGAGCTCGGCCAGACGCAGGAAGCCGAGCGCGCCCAGCCGGTAGTTGATCGTCACCACCACGACGTCACCGCGCTTCGCGAGCTGCCCGCCGTCGTAGAGCGACTGCGCGCCCGAGCCGATCGTGAACGCGCCGCCGTGGATCCAGACCATCACGGGCCGCCGCGCGCCGTCGAGTCCCGGCGTCCAGACGTTCAGGTACAGGCAATCTTCGCTCCTGGGCTCCTCGATCTTGAAGGCCGCGAGCAGATCGAGCGGAAGCGCATTCTGCGGCGACGCGTTGCCGAAGCTCGCAGCCGACCGCACGCCCGACCAGGCGGCCTCGCGTTCGGGCGCGCGCCAGCGAAGCTTGCCGACCGGTGGAGCCGCGTACGGAACGCCTCGGAACACGTGGACGCCCGATCGCTCCTCGCCTTCGATCTTTCCGGACCGGGTCTGTGCGATCGACGCCATCGGGGTCTCCTTCCGCACCGGGCGGTCCGGCGATTCTGGCAGGCCGCGCTAGCCGAGTGCAAAGCGCGGTGTATGCTGGCGCCGATGGTCTGGCTCGGCCCGATCCTGGCGCTGATCTCGGTGCTCTCGTACTTCGAGATCTTCGCGACCTGGCCGGTGACCCGCGACGTGCCGTGGGTGAACCTGACCGGGCTCGCGATCGCGCTCGGGCTGTCGATCGCTGGGCTGGCGCGCTCGCGCCGCCGCGCGCTGGCCGCGATCGGGCTGGTGCTGACGCTCTTTTTCGGCTGGATCTTCGTCTGGTACTGCTACGTCTTCTCCAGCCGGCTTCCCGGCGCAGAGCTCGCGCTCGACGTCGGCGCGGCCGTGCCCGCGGTCTCGCTTCTCGACGAGCGCGGCCAGGCGGTCGACCTCGAGCCGCTCGCGCGCGGCAAGCTCGTGCTGGTGTTCTTCCGCGGCCACTGGTGACCCTTCTGTATGTCGGAGCTGCGCGGGCTGCAGCTTAGGGCTTCGGATCTCGAGAGCGCGGGCGCGAAGGTCGTGGCGATCTCGGTCGATTCGGTCGAGCTGAACCGAGGCGTGGTCGAGAGGCTCGGGCTCGGCTTCCCGGTGCTGTCGGATCCCGAGCTCGTCGCGATCGACGCCTTCGGGCTTCGCCACCGCGGCGGCTATCCGCTGGCCGAGCCGCCCGCGACCGGAGACATCGCGCGCCCCGCCAGCTACGTGATCTCTGGCTCGACGATCCGCTGGCGCGATCTGACCGAGAACTACCGCGTCCGCGTCGACCCCACGCGCGTGATCGACGCGATTCGCAACATGGGCGAGGCCGACGCCAGATGAACGAGACCTACGAGTACCGGCGCTTCAAGGTCGCCCCCGGTGACTGGGAGCGGGTGGCCGGAAGGCTGCGCGCCGAAGGCGCGGCGCTCGCGCGCGAGAACGGAGGGTCGCTCTTCGGTGTATGGCGCGGGCAGATCGGCCTGGAGGCGAACGAGGGCATCGCGCTCTCCGCGTGGCCCGACGAAGAGGCGCTGGCGCGTGGCGCCGCCGCGCTCCACGCAGTGTTCGGCGGGGCGCTCGAGTCCCGCGCCGAGCGGCTGGTGGCGACGCTGCGGCCCCCGCACCCGACGCCGCCACCGCGATCGGGCGTCTACGCGTTCCGCTTCTTCGACATCCTCGACCGCGACTGGCCCGAGTTCGCAGACCTCTCGGCTCGCGCCTGGCCCGGCTTCGAGGGCAGCTACGACGCGCGCATCTGCGGCTTCTTCCGCAGCCTGGACGTGCAGCCGCCAGACGCGCGCGTGCTGCTGCTCACGCGCTACGCGAGCCTGGCCGTCTGGGAGGCGTCGCGAGCCGACGTCGGCCGCGAGGAGTTCCAGCGCCGCCAGAAGCTCACGCGGTCCACGATCGTGTGCTCGGCGGTGCCGGGTTGATCCAGATCCGTGTCGCGGGTCCGGGCGACGAGGCCGCGGTCGTGCGTGTGCATCGCGAGGCCTTCGGCCGCGATGCCGAGGCGGAGATCGCGCGCCGGCTCCACTCGCGTGGCGCGGAATGCGTGTCGCTCGCCGCCTTCGAGGGCGACGCGCTGGTCGGCCACGTGCTGTTCAGCCCCGTCACCGTCGGCGGGCACGGCTTCGCGAACCCGCCGATGGGGCTGGGCCCGGTCGGCGTCCTGCCGACGCTGCAGCGCGGCGGCACCGGCATCGCCCTGTGCCGCGCGGGGATCGACGCCTGCCGCGCCCGCGGCGCGCCGTTCCTGGTCGTGCTCGGGCACACCACCTACTACCCGCGCTTCGGCTTCGTTCCGGCTTCGCGCTTCGGGCTCAGCTACGCCGACATGCCACCGCGCGACGCGTTCATGGCCATGGAGCTCGTGCCGGGCGCGCTCGCCGGCGTCTCCGGCGCAGTGCGCTATGGCCCCGAATTCGATTGAGCGCGAGGCGCCGTAGTAGACTCGCCCGCGGAGGTCCCCATGCCCCTCAAGACCCCGGCCGAGTACGTCGAGAGCCTGCGCGACGGACGCGTCCTGTACTGGGATGGCGAGCGGATCGACGACGTGGCGAAGAGCGAGCGCTTCCGCGTGCCGCTCGCGGTGGCCTCGCGCGACTACGAGTACGACGACCCGCAGCGCCGCGAGCTGATGACCTACCGCACCGAAGAGGGCGAGCTCGCACACCGCGTGTACCAGATCCCGCGCACGGAAGAGGATCTGCGCAAGCGCCTGGAGCTCGCCACCACCATGAGCATGGTCGGCGGGGTCACGGGCGTGTTCATGGCGCTGCAGGCGGTGAAGGACGAGATCGCGGCGGTGAACCCGCAGTACGCCGAGAACATCGAGAACATCTGGCGCTACGCGCGCGCGAACGACCTGCGCGCGGCCGAGGTGATCACCGACGCTAAGGGCGACCGCTCGCGCAAGGCGAACCAGCAGGACGACCCCGACCTGTACCTGCGCATCGTCGACCGGAGCGCGAAGGGCATCACCGTGCGCGGCGCGAAGCTGCACATCTCGGCGGCGGCGCTCGTGCACGAGCTCGTGGTCATGCCGACCAAGTCGATGCGCGAGGCCGAGGCCGACTACGCGGTCTCGTTCTCGTGCCCGGCGAACGCGCCGGGTGTGAAGATCATCAACCGCAGCTTTGCGCCCGCGAAGCTGAACGAGTTCGACTACCCCGCCAGCGCCCACCACAGCATGCCCGAGGGGTTCGTGATCTTCGACGACGTCTTCGTGCCCTGGGAGCGCGTCTTCCTCGCCGGCGAGCACCGCATGGCGGGCGTGTTCGCGCGCTCGCTCGGCCTCTGGGAGCGCACGCTCGGCCTGCTCGAGGCGGCCGAGCGCGCCGAGCAGATCATCGGCCTTGCCCTGCTGGTCAGCGAGCAGCAGGGCAAGGGCGGCACGCCCACCGTCGAGAACGCGGTCGCCGAGCTGGTCTGCTACGCGCAGATGATCCGCATGAGCCTCGACTGGTCGTGCCGCAACTTCGAGCGCACGGCCTCGGGCATGATCCACCCCAACGTGCTCGGCGTGAACGCGGGCAAGTACTACTACGCCGCGAACTACCACCAGATGATCCAGAAGCTGCACGACCTGGGCGGCGGACTCGTGCTCACGCTCCCGACCGAGGCGGATCTGCGCAACCCCGAATCGGGCAAGTACCTGCGCAAGTACCTGCACACCACGCCCGACGTCGACGTCGAGGAGCGCATGCGCGTCTACAACCTGATCCGCGACATGACGGCGGACGCGTTCGGCGGCTGGAACCTGGTGACGACGCTTCAGGCCGGCGGCGGCCTGGTCGCGCAGCGAATCATGATGAACCGCACCTACGACCTCGAGCGCGCGCGGCGCAAGGCGAAGCAGGCGGCGGGCATCGGCTAGTGCGATCCGCTCCGCGTGCGGCCAGTTGCGCTAGCAGTTGTGCCCGGCGAGCGTCAGCCCCCACGTCGAGCACGACGCGCCCGAGACGTACCGAACCTCGATCCAGTAGTTGAAGCTGTCGTCGAGGGCCGTCTTGCTCCGGCTCACGAAGAGCTGCTCCGTGATGCCAGCCCCGGCCGTCGACGATGCGAGCAGCGTGCCGCACGCGCTATACGCGTACAAGTCGTAGTTCACACCGGCCGGCACGGTGAGCGTGACCCGATGCTCGATCATGCCGAAGCAGGCACTGGTCTCGATCGCTCGCCCGCTGTACCAGGCGGAGCGATTCCCATTGGTGGTGGCGAATGTGGTCCAGCCCGGGGAGTCGGTGCAGAGGAAGCCGCACGCCGCGTCTCCTCCGAACGAGCCCAGGTTCGTGGCGCTGGCGCAGGTGTTGGGAGCCGAGCCGTGGCCCAGCTCGCAGCCGTTCGACTGGTTTCCGTCGCAGTTCGAGTAGCCGAAATTGCAGCTCGTGAGCAGGCACGTGCCGGTCGAGCAGGACTCGCTGGCGTTGGCGAGGTTGCACGCCACGCCGCAGCCGCCGCAGTCCGTGAGCGTGGTCAGGCTGCGCTCGCAGCCGTTCGGGCCGTTCAGGTCGCAGTCGCCCCAGCCCGCGCTGCACGAGGTCGGGTAGCACTCCCCTGCGCCGCAGGCCGTCGTGCCGTGCGGGTTGCTGCAGACCGACCCGCACGCGCCGCAGTTCGACTCGTCGCTCGCGAGATCCCGGCACGCGAGCGAGCAGCAGGCGCGGTCAGACACTGACTCGCCTGCACGCAGGCCTGGCCCTCGTACTTGCCGCACTGGTGCGTGCTGGTGTCACAGCCGGTGCCGACCGGGCAGTCCGCGCTCGCCTCGCAGGCGCCCGCGGCCATGCACATGTTGGCGGGGGCGGCCGAATCGCCGGCCAGGATGTGCCTCAGCAGCTTCACGTCGCCGGAATCGCAGGCCGACGGGCCGGAGCCCGGGCACTTCTCCGGCGCGGGCAGGGCGGGCGGAAGGCTCAGCAGGGCCCGCTGCATGCGGCTCGAGTCGCCCACGTTGCCGCGGCCGTCGCCGGACACGTCGAAGCACTGGCAGCCGTCCCCGATTCCATCGGGCAGATCGGGCGCCCCCACCCGGCCCGTGTCGAGCTGGTGCGAATTGAAGGACCACGGGCAGTTGTCGTCGCAGCCCTCGAGGCAGCTGGCGGGGCTGCCGGGCGCGCACGCGCAGGGCAGGTCGCCGACCGCTCCGGATGCGCTGCCGTCGTCGCAGATGCCGTCGCCGTCGCCGTCGCCGCCGTACAGATCGCAAGGCCCTGCGTCGGCCAGCGGCGCGTACAGCGCGAGCCACGCCGCCGATACGAGAGCGGCCCAGCGCAAGAGAGTACCACCCGATGCTCGCATGGGCGGAGTATCCCAGATCCAGCTCCGGTTGAGGAGCCCGCGAGTGACTTGCCCGCTACGGGTCACGGACGGGCCGGTGACCCCCGTCTTACCGCTCAGCCGCCGTAGAAGACGGTGTCGCCGAGCTCCTTCATCCAGAGCGTCGCGTCGTCGGCGCGGCCGCTCGGCGCCTTGGCGACGCCGGCCTCGACCACCTCGGCGACGAAGACCGTGTGGTCGCCGCCCTCGACCGCGTTCACCACGCGACACTCGACGAAGGCCGCGGCGCTGTCGAGCAGCGGCGCGCCGGTCGAGCCGGCCCGGAACTTCTCGCCCGAGATCGTGTCGCCCTCGACGCTGGCCGGCTTGAAGAAGGCGAACGCGAGCTTCTGCTGGCCCTTGCCCAGCACGTTCAGCGCGAAGGCCCGGCTCGACTTCACGATCCCGTGAGCGCCCGAGTCGGCCTTCACCGCCACCGCGACCAGCGGCGGCTTGAAGGAGGTCTGCGTCACCCAGTTCACCGTCGCGGCCGCGACCGAGCCGTCGCCGCCGCGCGCGGTGAGCACGTAGATTCCGTACGGGATCATCCTGAGCGCCGTCTTCTTCGCAGCCTCGTCCATCGTGCTCCCTCCGAGTTTCTCGCAGTTTCTCACAAGCAGGGCAGCGACGCGTAGGTGGTCAGCACCACGATGCTGTCGCCGGAGACGAGCCGGTAGACCGCGTCGCGCGGCGGATTCAGCAGCGCGCCGGCCTCGGGCGTGGCCGCGGTCTCGAAGTGGAAGCCCAGCGCGATCTCGCCGCTCCTTGCTGCCGCGCTCTGCGCGTCCGCGAAGCGGATGCTCCGGCCGACGAGGCCGTACTCACCGGCGCTGCGGTAGATGATCTCTGCGCCGCCGGGGCCGAAGAGCTCGTCGAAGACCGCGCCGAGCTCCCGTCGCAGCACGACCTGCGAGAGCATGTGCGAGAGGATCACGGTCGGCTGCAGTGTCTCGCAGCTCGCGCGCGGGAAGAGCGCCACGTTCTCCTCGTCCATGATCTCGGCCAGGATCGCGGGTCGCGCGTCGTTCTCGGGCAGGATCTCCTGCAGCAGCAGATACGCCAGGATCGTGCGCGCGTCGGCCTGCTCCTCGCCGCCGGTCCAGTGACTCGAGACCAGCACGATGCTGTCGTAGCGCGCGGGGTCGAGCTTGCGCATCTCCGCGGGAACCGTGTAGTCGCTCTCGATCTGCTTCACGTTCACCCGGCCGGCCGGCACGTCGAAGTGCGACAGGTGGTGATCGCGCATGCGGGTCTCGATGATCGACGCCACGTCCACGTCGAAGGACTCCGCGTCGTAGCGGCCGAACTCCGCGATCAGGGCGGAGACGCGCGGGCTCCAGCCGAGCACGAGCACGCGCCGCCGGTCCGGCATGCGGGGAAGTGCGCGAGGTTCGGGAGCGACGGACGGAGGGGAAGACTCGTGCGGCAGGGACCTGTTCGGCTCGCAGCCTTCGTGGCTGGTCGCGAGGAAGACGACGCGGTCTCCGCTGGCGATCGTGAAGTCCTCGGGCGGATTCAGGCGCAGGTGCTTTCCGCCCGTGCGCACGGTGCCGAGTGGGATCGCCGCGGGGAACGCGTCGTACAGCCCGCGCAGGCGCCGACCGGAAAGCTGCGGGAACGCGCGCAGGTGGACTTCGCTCCCGATCGAGTGGGTGAGGATCTGCGAGTAGACGTCGGAGAGCCCCGGGTGGCGCACGCACTGCGCGACGATGCGCGCGACGATCGCGTCGCCGGCGATCACCTCGAGCGGGCCGCGGTACGCGTCGCGCGCGAGCGAGGCGCGAAGCGGGTCGGAGATCTCGGCGACGGCGAGCGGAAGCGATTGCGGATCGTCGCCACCGTGGCGCGAGATCGAGAGCAGGATCTTGACCGTGTTCGCGTCGGTCCCCTCGGGCCCGGCCGGATCGTAGTCCGAGCCCGGGATCAGGATCGCCGCGGCGTGCCCGACGTCGACGCGCCGCAGGTGCTCGTACTTCAGCGGCGAGCCGGAGCGGAACGTGATCATGCGCTCGCTGAAGCTGGCGCCGAGCCGCTCGCGAAGCTGGTGGTGCAGCGCCAGCGTGACCTCTTCCGCCAGCACGACGATCCGCAGCCTTCGCGCGCCGCGACGCTGCAGGAACCGCTCCACCCGTCCTTCGGACTGGATCAGCTCGGAGATCAGCTGCGGAGTGCGGTTGGTCCAGCCGAGGATCGCGATGTGATCGCGCGCGACGATCGGCGTCGTGCCCGACTCCAGCCGCGCGATGCCCTGGTTCAGCCCCTGGACCATGATCGCGATCAAGGCGCCGAAGAAGATCACGGCGCCGAGCACCGTGAGCACCGCCGACACCGTCCGGCGTAGGTTGCCCACGTCGTCGCCCAGGTAGCCCGTATCGGTGAGGCGCAGGAACGCCCACCAGATCGCCTCGGCCGGGTTGCCGATCGATGGGTCGACCAGCCAGACCAGGGCGCCCGCGACGATCGAGAGCGACGCGATCACCAGCGCCACCAGCAGCAGCCGGTAGCGCATGCCGCGAAGCAGCAGTCGCTCGACCCAGTACTTGAGCTGATTCAGCAACGCACGGCCCGCCCGTTCCGATCGGCCGGAATGCGGGCCATGGTAGTCGAAAGGCGGCGTCGCGCTCAGTCCGCAGCGTTTCGCAGCGTCCAGCGGATCGGCGCGCGCTTGATGCCGCCGACGAACGAGGAGCGCACGCGCTCCGCGGGGCCGGTTCGCTCGAACGAGTCGAGCCGCTCGCGGAGCTGCTCGAAGACCGTGCGCAGCTCCAGCCGCGCCAGATGCGCGCCCAGGCAGACGTGCTCGCCGCGGCCGAAGCCGACGTGATCGTTCGGCGAGCGGTCGATCCGGAACCGGAACGGGTCCGCGAAGATCTCCTCGTCGCGATTTCCCGACGGGTAGAACAGGCAGACGGAGTCGCCCTTCGCGATCTTCGTGCCGCGAATCGTGCAGTCGCGGGTGGCCTGGCGCGTGAACTGGATCACCGGCGTCACCCAGCGCACGATCTCCTCGACCGCGGGGTCGAGAAGCGCGGCATTCGCGACCAGCGCGCGCCACTGATCCGGGTTCTCGTCGAAGGCGAGCATGCCACCGGTCATCGCGTTCCGCGTGGTCTCGTTTCCCGCCACCACAAGCAGCAGGTAGTAGGAGAGCAGCTCGAACGTGCCCATCGGCTGACCGTTCACGCGGGCCGCCCCCACGACGGAGACGATGTCCTGACGCGGCCGCTTTCGGCGCTCCTCGGAGAGAGCGTGGAAGTACTGGAACAGCTCGGTTCGCGCCGACTGGAGCGTCTCGTCGGTCGTGCGGCCGCGCTGGAACTCGGGGTCCTCGGGCGCGATCGTCTCGTTGGTCCAGCGGAACAGCAGCCGCCAGTCGTCGCCGGGCACGCCGAGCATCTCGGCGATCACCGCGATCGTGATCGGCGCCGCGACGTCCTGCACGAAGTCGCAGTCTCCCTTCTCGGCGGCATCGTCGAGCACCTCGCGGGTGATTCGCCGGACCTTCGCCTCCCACTGCTGCGTCATGCGCGGAGTGAACTGTTTCGCAGTCACGGCCCGGTAGTCGCGGTGCTCCGGCGGGTCCATCGAGAGCAGGTGTCGGAGCGGCGCCACGTCCTCGGGCATGTCTCGCGTGAAGACCGCAAGCCGCGGCGCGATGATGAAATCCGCCGGGTTCTTGCCGATCTCGACGATGTCGGCGTGCTTGGTGATGGCCCAGAACGGGTCGCAATTCCCTCGGTCGAACCAGTACACCGGCGCGTGTTTGCGCAGGTACGCCCACTCCGCGTGCGGGTAGCCGTTCCGCTCGTAGTGCTCTGGCGAGATCACGTCGAGGCTGTCGAGGGTCAGGCCCTGCGGGTCGGAGGTCGCGGCCATGAGGATCTCCGTTTCGTGCTCGAGAATCCTCTCCACGGATGCGCTGCCCGGGCGTATGATTTCCGTATGCACGTCCTGCGAGGCACGGTGGTCTCGGGGAAGGTGGTCGTCGAAGGCGCGCCGCTGGAAGAGGGCGCGCATGTGATGGTGCTGGTGCCCGAGAAGGAGCGACCCTTCTCGCGCCCGCGCCGCGGCGAGGAGTATTCCCTCGAAGAGGCCGAGCTCCTGCGCGATCTGGGCGGAGAGGGCTAGCGCCCCCTGCGATCGGAGCGCCGGGTCCCTTGCGAGCGGCGCGAGCCGCCCGCGGCGGGAAGTGCCGTGTCGGCTCCACCGCCGCGCGGCAGCCCTCGGATCACTCGGCGGCTCGCGACAGCGCCCGAACGCGCTCCAGATCGCGGCTCGTCGCCGGATCGAACGTGCGCTCCTGCAGGTCGCCGAGCGAGCGGTACGCTGGATCGGCGAGCAATGCATCGAGCCCGTCGACGTCGTTGAACCGCCACAGGCCGATCACGCGCGCGCCCGCGGAGCCGTCCACCGCTGCAGGCTGTAGCGCGCCGTCGACGCGCAAGCCGCCGTGGCGCCGCGCAATCAGACCGAGCGCGCCGACGTAGGCCTGCGCCTGGTAGGGCGGCGCTTCCGGCCAGAGCGTCAGCACCTCGTAGACCCAGGCGTCCGCGCGCGCCATGTTGGCGGGGGTGAACCACAGCAGTGCGGCCGCGACGGCGGAACCGAGATACCTCGACTTGGACTCCATGGGCTTCTCCTTCGCCCCTGGGATGCCCATAGTTGACCGGTCGGTTTCAGTCGGTTCGCGAGCCGATCAGCGCGAGCGCCATCCGCCCGACACGGCCGACCAGGGCCGGGTCGTCGTGCGTGGCCGACAGCAGACAGGCCCCCTCGGCGAGCGCCACCAGCGCCTCGGCACCGCGCGCAGCGTCGGTGCCGCGCGGCAGCTCGCCGGCGGCGATCGCGTCGCGCAGGGTCGCCTCGAGCGCATCGCGCATGCCGTCGAAGATCTTCGCGAGCTTCCTGCGCAGCTTGGGCTCGTGGTTGCAGAGCTCGCCGGCCAGGTTCGCGAGCGGGCAGCCGGGGGTCGCACCCAGGTCCCGACGACCCGCGCGCTGCTCGCGCGTCAGCTGGTCGAAGAAGCGCTCGATGCGGGCGAGCGGCGTCAGGTCGCGGGCCAGGGCGGGCGTCAGGAGCTCGTCCCGGATCGCGACCCAGTACGCGTCGATCACCGCCGCCGCGAGCTCGTCCTTGGACTTGAAGAAGTGGTAGAAGCTGCCCTTGTTGATCTCGGCCGCGTCGCAGAGCTCCTGTACGCCCACGCCCTCGTAGCTGCGCTGGTGGAAGAGCCGGCTCGCTTCCTCGATCAGGCGTTCGCGCGCGTCGCTGGTCCGGCCCATCCCCGCTCGCCTCGCGCCGCTCAGCGCGCCATGCGGTGCAGCGCGCAGATCTTGTTGCCGGCCGGATCGCGCAGGTAGGCCAGGAACATCGAACCCATTCCGCCGGTGCGCACGCCCGGCGGGTCCTCGATGCTGGTTCCGCCGTTCGCCACGCCGGCCGCGTGCCAGGCCTTGGCCTTCTCGGGTGAGTCGGCCGCGAACCCGATGGTCGCGCCGTTTGCCGCCGTGGCCTTGCCACCGTCGATCGGCTTGGTGATCGCGAAGATGCCCGTCGGCGTGATGTAGAAGACGCGGCCCTTGTCGTCCTGCATGCCCGGGCCGATGCCGAGCGCTCCGAGCACGGCGTCGTAGAACCGCTTCGACGCCGCGATGTCGTTGGCGCCGATCATGATGTGGCTGAACATTTCGAGACTCTCCTTCTGCGGGGTTTGAACTGGCGACCAGCGAGCTCATGCTACCGCATCGCGGGCGGGTGGCGTCACCCCTCGCCGCGCTCGCGCACCTGGTCGGCAGAGATCAGGCGCACCGCGCGCAAGCCGCCGAAGCCCGCCCCGATGATCACGACCCGCGGCCGACGCGGCTCCGACGCACTCGCCTCGCGCACGAACGGGAACATAGCGCGCGGGCGTGTCGGCGGTTCAGGCGCGCGGCGCGACGCGCAGCTCCGTGCGTCCGTCGAGATCGACCTCGAGCGTGGCCCCGCCGCGCGCGTCGGCGACCAGCTCGCTCGCCCGCGCGCCGGTCACCGCGTAGCGGGCCAGCGGACGCAGGCGCTCGATGCCCAGCGTCTGCCGGCCGGGCTTCGCTCCGGGGTGCAGGACGAGATCGAGCGCGTCGCCTTCGCTCCACGCCTTCGCGACGAGCACGTCGGGGTAGCGCGCGTCGGCGAGCCGCGGGCCCGAGAGGACCGACGCGGGCGGGCCCTCGACCACCGAGGCGCGGAAGTCGCCGGTGCGCGCGAGTCGCCCCTGGATCGCGAGCGCGTTGGCCAGGTTCGAGCTGTGCGCGTAGCGCCGCACGCCGCCGTTCGTCGCAAGCCCGCACTCCAGGTCGAGCGCGCGCTGCGCGCCTTCCGCGATCTCGTCCTCGCCGAACTCGCGCGCGCAGAGCAGGATCGTCGCGTAGTCCATGGTGTGTCCGAAGCGGTAGTGGCCGGGGTCGAGGCCGCGGCCGGGAAGCACGAGCCGCGCGACGCCGCTCGCATCGTTCACGAGCGCCGGTCGGAGCTCTTCGCGCGCGACCGCCCAGAGCCGCCGGGCGCGGTCCGGCGCGAAGCAGTTCGCAAACCATGCGAAGCCCGCCTCGCCAGCGGGGAAGGGCGCCTCGATCCCGGTGTGCTGCGAGCGAAGGCCGATGTAGCTGCCGCTCTCGTCGGTGAACTCGCGATCGAGCATCTCCTGCCAGCGCGGCAGGTGGTCGGAGACGTAGGTGGTGCCGAAGGCCGCGTCGTGCGCCGCCAGACAGGTCATGCCGTAGTGGTTGCAGATCGGGTAGATCCAGTTCGGCTCGCACGGGAACAGGCAGAAGTCGGAGCGGTCGAAGCCCTTCGCCACCGATTCGGCGATCGTGTGGATGTCGTGCACGTACGCCGTGCGCTCGTTCAGGCGGAACGTCAGGCTGCCCGGCTCGCCGTAGCGCCGATCGCCCGACGAGACCATGTACTGGCCGACGTGCATGCCGAACCAGCCGGTGAGCATGATGTTGTCGCGCGCGACCGGATCGAAATTCGTGAAGTTCAGGTGGCCCCAGCACGACTCGTAGACCCAGTAGCCCCAGACCCTCCGCTGCAGGTAGCGCTCGATCAGGTTGCGCTGCGCCAGACCCAGATGGCCGCCGAAGCTCGGCGCGTAGTGACACTGGTACAGCGCGAGCGCGAAGCCGAGATGGTTGAGCTGGTAGCGCAGCGCCGCCGGCTGGAACTGGTCGATGATGTCGAAGCCGTCCCAGCGGTCGGCCGGCTGCAGCGCGCGATCGAGCGCGTAGCGCACGGATTCGATCTGATCGACCGAGAGCTCGCGCGCCGCGGGGCTCGGGCGCGCCGCCGCGCGCTTCTGGACCTCGGCCCACGACGCCGGCACGAACGCCGCGCGCGCCTGCTGCTTCTCGCGCTTCGCGGCGCGCCTGCGCGTGCCGCGGCTGCGGAAGTACGAGAGCGTCGCGAGCGAGAACACCGGCACCAGGAACGTCGCGCCTGCCCAGATCGATTCGTCCGCCGCTGCGCCCGCGAGCGCGGCCGCGCCCAGCCAGACGATCAGCGGCGCCAGCACCATTCCCGACCAGAACCAGGCGATCAGCGACGCGCCGAAGAGCGCGACGGTGAGCGGGAAGAGCAACACGGCGAATCCGCCCACGGCCAGGAAGCCCGCGCCCGGCAGCCACAGGCCGAGCCCCGCCGCCTGCCAGCTCGCGGGCGCCCCCGCAAGGACAGGCAGGAATCCGAGCGCGCAGAGCGCGGCGTAGATCAGCGCGGTGCGCCGCTGACGCGCGGCGGTGACGGGGCCCTTGCCCTGCGTTGCGACACTGCGCGGGAAGACGTGGTCCATCGTCGTCATGGGAGCATCCTTCCACACCAGAACGTGTCGGTGTCGAGCATCTCCGCGGCGTGCGCCGAGGCGTGCGCGCCGTGCAGTCCCCAGGCCGCTGCGGCGCCGACCAGAGCGAGCTCGAGCAGCGCGGCGGCGGCCACGGCACGGCCCGCGGAGCGCCAGCGCGCGGCGCCCGCGCCCGGCGCAACGGGGTCGAGTTGCGCGCCGAGCTGCCAGACCGTCGCCGCGTTCACCGTCGGCTCGAGCGAGGGCCGGCCGAGCAGGCCGAACGGCACGGCGCGCCGCAGCGCCACGAATCCCGCGGCGATCTGCCCGAGGATGAAGAGCGCGAAGGCGCAGCAGGCCATCACCCGCGACTATATCCCATCGGAGCAAACACCCGAGGGCAGCTTGCCGGCAGCTCGTCCATCTCGGCCGGGATGCGACACCCGCGGTGGCAGGATCGACACAGTATTGTTGCTGCCCGGACGGCAGGGTGAGGTGAACGATGAGTGATCGCAGAATCGGATTCGCTGCAGCGCTTTCGGCCACGGCCCTGGTCTTCGCTCTCGCGGCGCCGCTCCCGGCCTTCGCGCAGGTCCGCGAAGCGCAGCCGGTGACGGTCGAGAACAGCGCCCTGAATCCCGTCCCGGTCCTGATTCCGCCCGATACCAAGCTTTGCGCCGACCCCGCGTGCCCGACCGTCACGCGGCGCGAGGGCGACCTGAATCCGTTTCAGTGGAGCTGGCGACTCACCGCCCCAAACCCGCCGGCCTCCGATGTCTCCTACTACGACTCGAAAGCCTTCGTCGTGCCCGACGGAATGCGATTGGTCATCGAGTTCGTCTCGGGCCACGGGGAGTTTCCCAGAGACCTTCAACTGAAAGAGGCCCACAAGAAGTCGAATGCGATCGCGCGGCACGAGCCCGTGGGCGGCCTGATGGTGCAGACGACGGTGGCCGGCGTTACGGCGGACTACCGCATCCCGTTCGAATTCCAGGGCGTGCAGCTCTGGCCGACCGGCAACATCGACCAGCCGATCGGGCCTCTTCCCGTCCACTACGTCGCGAGCGACTAGGTTCGCCTCTACGCGGATCCGGGCTCGGAAGTCGTCGTCCAGATCATGGTCAACAGACGCGTGTACGCGAACGCGAACGCCATCGTCGACGTATCGCTCAGCGGCTATCTCGTGCCCGTCGATCCCTGAGACGGACGCCCCGCGACGAGGCCTCAGGCGAGCTGGAGCGCGGTTCGCACCAGAAGCGCGAGCAGAACGAGCGAGGCGAGCGCGAACACCGAGAAGCGGATCGGGATCACGTTTCCCGTGGCCTGAATCAGCGAGTGCGCGACGCGCGCGGCGACGTAGGCCCAGGCGAGGCCGACGTTCAGCACGTCGTTCGCGCCGCCGAGCTGCGCGGCGAGGGCGAGCGCGTAGAAGATCGTGGGCTGCTCGTGCAGGTGGTTGTAGTTGTCGGCGACGCGCGCGACCTCGGGCGGCAGCTCGAGTTTCGCGCCGGTGCGCGAGAGCTCGCCGACGTCGATCTTCGCCCTCTGCATGGCGGGAATCCGCGTCGCGTACATCCAGAACCACATCACGAACGTCCACGCCACCAGGGCCAGGACCGGTGCGATCATGCCGTGCTCGGTCACGAGGTGCCTCCCGGCCGCAGGATAGGACAGACGCGAGTGCTTCTGGCGAGGATTTTCGACGGCATGCGACGCGTGACGCCCCTCAGGGCTTCGAGCTCGCCGCGCGCAGCCCCAGGCCGAGCAGGTTCTCGAGCGCGGCCTTGGCCCTGAACACACGTGACAGCGTACGGTGTCGCGCCATCACGCCGTCTTGGAATCCGGGACGCCGCTCGATCCGCGCGTACCAGCGCGAGAGTGCCGGGAAGCGGTCGAACGGGTAGCCGCACTCGCGAATCCGCAGGACCGTGAGCGACCAGATGATGTCGGCGACCGAGAACGCGTCGCCCACCAGGAAGGGCCTGCCGTCCGCGAGGCGTTTCTCGACGTCGGCATAGCCGGCTTCGAGCGCGCGCAGGTGCGCGAGGAAGGTCGCCTCGTCGATCTGGTCGCGGTCGTAGCGGGCGTAGAAGCTCACCAGCTGCTCGGGCGAGCCCTGGCGCTCGAGCCGCTGCAGCGTCGCCTCCGCTCCCGCGTCGAGCTTGCCGAGCCGGCCGAGACCCCAGCGGAACGACACGTAGCGCACCGACACGTGCAGCGTCTTGCCGCGCTCGACCAGCTCCGCAGCGTGCGCGGCCGCTGCAGGGTCGGCCGGGATCAACTTCGGGCCCGCGAAGGCGTCGTCCACGTAGCGCACGATGTCCATCGACTCGAGCTGCAGCACGCCGTCGTGCACCAACGCCGGCACGACCATGTCGGGGTGGATCGCGGCGTACGCGTCCGAGAGGTGCTCACGCCGGATCAGCGAGACCGGCCGGCTGGTCCAGGTTCCCGGCCTCGCCGCGAGCGTCTCCGGTGCATCCGAGCTCCACGGCACGTCGCGGCCGCGCGCCAGGCCCTTCTCGGCCAGCGCGAAGCGCACGCGTTGCGCACACGGTGCGCCCTCGAAGTGGAACAGGTGCAGGCCGGACAGCTTCGCCACAAGCCGGCTCTTCGGGTGATCGACTCGCGCCATGGCTCGGTCTCCGGTAGTTTTGTTCCGTATCGCACAATATCGGCGGAGAGTCCATGGGTTCTGTACGACATCGCACAAAAGCTAAAGCTCGGCCGCCGGGCCGGCCGCGCCTCTTCGACGAGGACGCGGCGCTCGAGCGCGCGCTCGAGCTGTTCTGGGAGCGCGGGCTGGCCGCGACCTCGCTGGACGACCTCGCGGCGGCGATGGGCATGCGCCGCCCCAGCCTGGCCAACGCGTTCGGCGACAAGCAGGCGCTCTACCGCCTCGCGCTGGCGCGCTTCGCCGAGCGCGCGCGCGCCGGAGCGGCGGCGGCGTTCGCCGAGCCCGAGCTCGCGGCCGCGCTCGAGCGTTTCTACCTCGCGGCGCTCGATCTGTACTGTGCGCGCGAGCCCGCCGCCGGCTGCATGGTGGTCTGCACCGCGCCCGCCGCGGCGCTGGTCCACCCCGAGGTTCGCGCCGACCTGCTCGCGGTCGTGCGCGACCTCGACGCGGCGCTGGCGCGGCGCTTCGCGCAGGCCGAAGACGCGGAGCCGGCGATCTCCGCGAAGCTCGCCCAGGCGGTGCTTCACACGCTGGCGATCCGCGCCCGCGCGGGCGAATCAAAAGCGTCGCTGCGCCGGCTCGCGCGCGCGGCCGCGAATCGCCTCGGCTCGAAAGGAAGCTAGCGCCAGTGCGGAGCGCATTGCACCCGCCACGCTCCGCCACCTCGACGGCGATCGGGCCGAGAAGAGCGCTTCTGCACCGGACTCGATTCGGCGTGCGCCCTGAGGCGTCCCTCATCAGCGGAAATGCGGCCGCCCGCGCCGACGGTCGGGCGTCTCGCGCGGATCATGCGGAAGTGAGCAGGTCTCTTCCAGGGCGAAGCTCGCGCAGAAACTCGTCGCAGGGAATGCACGCCACGCCTTCGACCTCGAGTCGCCGTGCGCCGCGATAGAGGAGCGCGCGCTTCGCCCCCGGGTAGTCCTCCGCGAAGGCGCGCAGGCCGCGCAAGTCCTCGGGCCGGACGGAGCTCGTGTTCTTGACTTCGAGCGCCCAGAAGCCGTCCCTTCCGTAGAGCACGAAGTCGACCTCGTTGCCTGACTTCGTACGCCAGAAATGGAGGGTGACGTCCGTCTCGCCGTAGTCGATCCAGGCGCGCAGATGCTGAGCGACCAGTCCTTCGAGTGCGGCGCCCTCGATCTCTTCGGGACGATCGAGCGGACCGGCCGGGCGCAGCGAGCGAAACACTCCGGTGTCGAACCAGTACAGCTTCGGATGCTGGCTCAGGATCCGCTTCGCGCGTCGGGTGAAAACGGGAACGCGGTAGGCGAGCAGCAGATCCTCGACCACCCCGAGATAGCCCTCGGCCGTAGTTCGACTCACCTGACACTCGCGCGCGACGCTCGAGAGATTCAGAGCGCTCGCATGTGAGAAGGCGAGCGCTTCGAGAAAGCGACTGAAGGCGCCGAGCTGTCGGACCAGGCCCTCCGTCTTCACCTCCTCGCGGACGTAGAGCGCCACGTAGGCCTGAAGCGTGCGTGCGGGTGAGTCGGCGGCCCAGATCCCCGGCACGAGGCCCTCGATGAGCGCGCGCCGCAAGTCGAACTTCGAGCCGAGCTCTGCCGCCATGAATGGGTGCAGCGAGCGCCGCAGCGCCCGGCCACCGAGCAGGTCCACCCCGGTACGCTTCAGCTTGCGCGCACTCGAGCCGGTCAGCACGAAGCGCCGCCGCGGCCGACGCTGCTCGATCAGCTGATGGACGACGGTGAGCACCTCCGGCGCGCGCTGAACCTCGTCGATGACGACCACGGCGCCGGGCTCCGCTGCATCCACCATCTGCCGCAGCCTCTCGGGCCGCGACGAAAGCTCGCGCTCGAGGTCCGGCTCGAGCAGGTCGAGCCAGAGAGCCGCCTCGAACGCGCCGCGCAGCCAGGTCGACTTCCCCGTGCCGCGCGGTCCGAACAGGAAGAAGCTCCCGCCCGGATCCTGGAAGAATCTCGGGACTGCCGTCATTATTGCTTCCATTTTTACGGAAGCGATGTGAGAACGTCAACCCCGCAGGCGGGCTACGTCACCGACTTCAGATGCGGCACGTCGGGGCCCTGCCCGCCTACGAGCGCGAGCGCTTCCTCGTACCCGCCGCCGAACTCCACGCGCGTGATCTCTTCGAGCGGGAGGCTCGAAGGCTCCTCTTCCCACTCGGCATCCGGCCCGATCTCGAGCAGCGTGAGGGAGTTCTTCGTGACCTTCTGAACTCTGCCGATCCGGCACGTCTCCGGCTCGACCTCTTCGCGGTGGATCACGACGAGCGGGAAGAGCCGGCCCGCCGTGCGAATCGCGGAGCCGATGTCCTCGAGTGATATCGCGGACGCCGACGGAGGCGACTCCTCGCGAATGCGCAGCGCCTCCTCGACGAAGTCGGCATGCTCGTGAGGGGCCTCGAGCTCGCTGATGTCCGCGATCCGAACCAGAGCGAAGCCGTTGAGCCAGATGTCGTCGGAGATCAGCGCCAGAAGCAGCAGGTCTTCGCCGAGCGCTTCGACGTAGCCGAGCTCCCCGTGGGCCTCGAAGGCACCGCGCGTGATGCGAACGATCGACTGCTCGGCCTGCGCTAGCTCGAGACTCTCTCGCACTGTCGTCTTCCTCCCCGCGCCAACCCCGCCGCTGCGAATTCCCGGAGCGTAGGCCAACTCGGGGAGACTCTGCCGGGGTAGTCGCGACAGGAGGGGTTCCTCGGCATCCCTCGACGGCTGCGGGTTTCCCATGCGGCGCTAGCGCGCGGCGAGCTCCGCGGCCAGGAACTCCGCGGCCAGCGCGGCCGCGCGCGGCGCGGGATCGTAGTCGTCGAACGTGAACACCGAGTGCGCGACCACGGCGTTTCCGTAGGTGCTGTCGGGCGTGACGAGCTTCTCGAACGCGGACCAGGCCCGCGCGCGCCATTCCGGCCCAGCCGCTGAACAAGAGGCGCAAGAGCCAGCCGACACCGTAGAGCGTCGCTTCGCCCTCGACGCTCGTGTCGACCAGCGGCACCTGCGCGACGACGGCCACCGCCGCGCCATCGTCCGCGGCGGTGATCAGCGCATGACCGGCGCCCAGCGAGCTGCCGAGGAGCGCGACGCGTGAGCCGTCGAGATCGGCGCGGGTGCGCGCGAACGCGAGCGCCGCGCGCCAATCCTCGAGCTGACGCCAGGGATCGACGAGCTGGCGCGGCGTCCCGCCGCTGGCGCCGAAGCCGCGGTAGTCGAACACGAACGCCGCGATGCCCACGCGCGCGAAGCGCTCGGCGAAGTACGGCAGCGCCACGTCGCGCGTGCCCGCGAATCCGTGCGCCATCACCACCGCGGGCGCGCGCTCCGCACCCGCCGGCATGAAGAGCCAGCCCGCGCACTCGGCGTCCTCACAGGCGAAGCGCAGATCGGTGCGCGTCACGCCGTCTGCCAGCGAGAGCGGCTCGCCGGGCGGAGCCGCGGGTGCGGGCGGAGCGGCCTCGAGACAGCCGGAGAGCGCGAAGGCGAGGGCGACGGAAAAGAGCGTGTGCTTCGTCGCGCAGAGGATCCCGCGTACCGGCTGGCTGTGAACCCGCGATTCATGCCAACCCGGACGACCCGCGCGGGCGCTGCTCGAGCGCGAGGTGCTCACTCGACTCCGCGCTCGGCCTCGGCCCACTCGGCGCCGAGATTGCGGCGCCGGATCCAATCGAGAAGTGCCTCCCGGTCCAGCTCGGCGCCGGAGACGGCGAGCATGGAGCGGATGTCGCGCAAGTGCTTCTCGGAGCGACCCTCACGGTAGAACTCGAGCTTGCGCACGATCACATACTCCGGCGGCGCGACGGAGGCACGAAATCCGCTGATCGCGTAGCTGCGGGCGTTCTCGAAGGCCCAAGCGTGGAGCGCGTCCCTGCCGGCCAGGAAGACATCGGCCTTCAGGCCGCTCTCGGTATGGATGATGTTGAAGTGCCCGCGCTCCGAGCGGCGCGCCTCGAGCTCGATCACTTCTTCAGGCGGCACGTAGAAGCGCGAGGCCGGGAAGGCGCGCTCGATCCGACCCGCGTCCTGACTGCGAAGTGTCACCACCAGATCGATGTCATGCGTGGCGCGCGGCTCGCCGTAGAGGGTCGCCGCTACGCTACCGGTGATGAGATAGGGGATGCCGAGCTCGGCCAGCGGCTTCGCGAAAAGCTCGATCAGATCAGCTTCGGGCATGCAGGAAGCTTCGCCGCACGGCGGCCGCGACCGCCGCTTCCGTCCAGTCGGGGTGCTGCTGGTGCAGGAACGCTGCCTTGTGGCGGCGGAGCGTCCAGTAGAGCCGGCGAGCCTCTTGCCAGCGCTGCGCCGGCGTCATGCGCCGGTAGATCTCGAGCTGCTCCTTCGAAGGCGCGTCGAAGCGATCCACGCATTCACTCTGCCCGAGGACCACAGCCCGGGCAACGGGACCGTCGTCCTACCGCGTTACTGCAGGCGAGACCGGCCAGTACCGCGCGCCCTTTCCCGAGCTCTAAAGGTGCGTGTCGCTGGCGGCTTCGGGCTGATACTCGATCGCCAGCACGCGCAGCCGCCGGGTGCGTCCGTCGGGGATGGGCCATTCGATCGTCGCACCTACCGCCAGGCCGAGCAGAGCGGTTCCAACGGGCGCGAGGATGGAGATGCGACCCTGCTCGGCGTCCGCGTGGCGCGGGAACACCAAGCTGATCTCGCTCGCGAAGTCGAGACGCGACACGCGGATGGGCGGGAGGGGAGCGGGTGTGGGGGGGGGGCGAGGCGTCCTCGGGACGATCGAGCCGCTCCCCCCGCGCGCGTCAAGCCGTCGGGTCGCTTCGCGGGGCCGAGCCGCCGCGGTGGCGCTCAGCGCCGCCTGACTCGGCTCCGACTCCGCCGCGGTGTGCGCGCGTCGGCGCTCGGGCGCACGACCAGCCCGCGCAGGATGATGTCGGCGAGCTCCTTCACCGTCGTTCGCGAGGAGGCGCGCGACGCGCCGGCGGCTTCGCGGCGTGCGAACTCGCGGCCGAGGCCGCCGAGCAGGTGCGCGACCGAGGCGGTGTCGCACGCGGCGATCTGGCCTTCGGCGACGGCGCGGTCGAGCAGGCACTGCAGGACGGCGGCGACGTAGCGCTCGTGCGCGTCGAGCATGCGCTGGCCGCCGGGCAGGTCGGCGAACTCGCGCGAGAGCGCGTTGCGCTCCGGGTCGATCGCCTCGCTCACCGCGCGCATGTAGGCGAGCAGCGCGTCCATCGGCGGGAGCGACGGGTCGAGCGACGCGATCGCGCGCCGGCCGATCCCGTGCAGGCGCCGGTCGACGACGGCGAGCACGAGCTCCTCTTTGCTCTGCGCGATTCCGTACAGCGTGCGCAGCGAACAGTTCGTGCGCGTGGCGATCTCCGCCATGGTGAGCTCGGCGAGCCCGCCGCTCACGACCAGATCGTCGAGCGCGTCGAGCAGCTCGAGCTGGCGCGGCGTGAGTCTGCGCTCGACCTCGGGGTCGAGAAGCGGCTTGGGCGGGCGCAGACCCGGAAGCGGGATCTGCGCCAGCCGCTCGGGTCGCGCGCCCATCAAGACAGCAGCGCCTCCGGCAGATCGACCACGCGCGCGCGGAGCCATTCACCCAGGCTCTTGGCCTGCGGGTCCTGCCGCGTCGACGCCGCGACGCCCTCCTCGAGCAGCCCGTGGATCACGAAGTTCAGCGAGCGGATCGCGGGCAGGCGATGGCGCTCGACCGGAAGCTCCGCGACTTCCGGCAGAAGCGCGCGCAGCTTCTCGGTGGTCAGGTTCTCGTCGAGCCACGTCCACGCGGCGTCGCTGCGCGCGAACACGCCGAGATTCGCGTTGCTGCCCTTGTCGCCGGAGCGGCTGCCGAAGACGCGGCCGAGCGGAGCGCGCACCGTGCGACCGACGGGAATCTGCGCCTTGGGGCCTTCGCGACCCTCGACGCGGACCGTCGCGCCCGGGATCACCGACGACACGGTGTGCGTCGAGCCGCCGAGAATCACCACTTCCTGGTTCGCGGCCGCGGCGGGAATCATCGCCGGCTCGTACACGCCGAACGGGTGGCCCTCGCCGGGCCCGCCGCCCACGCCGAAGAATCCCGGAATGGTGGCGAGCGCCGTCTCCATCAGCGCGTTCGAGAACGCGCGCCCGACTTTGTTCGGGTCCGGATCCTTCACGCTGATGCGCAGCATGGCCACGGCCTGCTCGTTCGTCTCCGGGTCCGGCTTGTCGGTGCGCACCACGCGCGTAGTCACCTGCGCGAAGTCACTCGGCCGGTACGGGCAGGCGGTCCAGAACGCCTCCTCGACCAGCCGCGCCTTCGCCTCGACGTCGAGCCCGACCAGACACACGTTCAGGTCGTTGCGGAAGCCGCCCGCGCGGTTCAGGCAGACCTTCAGCGTCGGCGGGGGCGGCTCGCCCTTCGTGCCGTGGATGCGCACGCGGTCGCGCGCGACCTGGTCGAGCAGGATCGTGTCGAAGCGCGTGGTGACGTCGGGGCCCAGGTAGCGCGGGCCGCCGATCTCGTACAGGAGCTGCGAGGTCACGGTGCCGATCGAAACCTCGCCGCCGGTGCCGTCGTGCTTGCCGATCAGCGACGAGCCGTCGGCGGCCACTTCTGCCCAGGGAAAGCCCGCGCGCTCCAGGCCCGGAACCTCGGTGAAGAACGAGTAGTTGCCGCCGGTCGCCTGCGTGCTGCACTCGATCACGTGGCCGGCCACCACGCCGCCGGCGAGCGCGTCCCAGTCGGTGCGCGACCAGCCGTGGTGCCAGGCCGCGGGCCCGCAGACCAGCGCGGCGTCGGTGATGCGGCCGGTGATCACGATGTCCGCGCCGCGCTGCAGCGCGTCGACGATGCCCCAGCAGCCGAAGTAGGCGTTGGCGGTGAGGAAGCGCGCCTCCTTGATCGGCTCGCCGGTCTCGAAATTGCGCAGCTGGTCGGCGGCGATCAGCTCCTGGATGCGCGGCATCAGGTCGTCGCCGCGCACGAAGGCGATCTTGGGGTGAAGCCCCAGCTTCTTCGCGACCTCGGCCACCGCATCGGCGCAGCCCTCGGGATCGAGGCCGCCGGCGTTCGACACCACTTTGATTCCCTTGTCGAGGCAGGTGCCCATCACCTGCTCCATCTGCTTCACGAACGTGTACGCGTAGCCGCCGCCGGGGCGCTTCGCGCGCGTGCGCGCCAGGATCAGCATGGTGAGCTCGGCGAGCCAGTCGCCGGTCAGCACGTGGATGGGTCCGCCCTCGACCATCTCGCGCGCGGCCGACAGCCGGTCGCCGAAGAAGCCCGAGCAGTTCGCGATGCGGATCGGCTCTGCCATCACTTGCCTCCCGGTTCGTCGCGATTCGGCTCGACCACGAGCAGCACCGCGCCGCTCACCACCTGGTCGCCGACGGCGACGCGCACCTCGGCGACGACGCCGTCCTCGGTCGCCGTCATCGGGTGCTCCATCTTCATCGCCTCGAGCACGAGCAGCGTCTGGCCGGCGCGAACCGCGTCGCCCGCGCGCACGCGCACGTCGATCACACGGCCGGGCATGCGCGCGGCGAAGCCGCCCTGCGCGTCGGCGCGGCCCGGCACCACGAAGCGCGGCTCGACCAGCAGCTCCATGTCGCCGCGCGGCCCGTGCACCACCAGCCGCTCGCCCGCGCGCGTGACACGCGCACGTGTACGGCGGCCGTCGATCTCGACGTCGATCGCATCCGGCTCCCAGGCGTGGATCCGCGCGAGCCCGCGCTCGCCGCCCGCCTCGATCTCGAAGCTCCCGTCGCGAAGCGACCGGTACGCCACGCGAAGCTCCGCGCCGCCGCTCCCGAACACGACGTTCTGCCGCGGCATTCGCGCGTTGCGCCAGCCGGACGGGATGCCCGCCAGCACCGGCGCATTGGCGCGGTTCTCGCCCTGGATCCAGAGCGCCGCGCACTGCGCCGCGCGCGCGAGCTCGTCGGCGGGAAGCTCGAGCCGCCGCGGGGGCCGGACGCGCTCGATGAAGTCGGTGGTCGTGTCGCCGGCCAGGAACTCCGGCGTGCGAAGCGTGGCGACCAGGAAGTCGCGGTTGGTGACGACGCCGCCGATGTGCAGGCGTTCGAGCGCGAGCGCGAGCCTTCCTGCGGCCTCGGTCCGGGTCGGTCCGAACGCGATCACCTTCGCGAGCATCGGGTCGAAGTCGGTGCCGATCACCGAGCCGCGCACGACGCCCGAGTCCCAGCGCACCACCGGCGCCGGAGCGGGATCGAACGCGACAAGCCGGCCCGTCTCGGGCAGGAAGTCGTTGGCGGGGTTCTCGGCGTAGAGGCGCGCCTCGATCGCGGCGCCGTTGAACGAGATCGAGCTCTGCGCGTAGCCGAGCGGCTCGCCCGCCGCGATGCGCAGCTGCTCGCGCACCAGGTCGAGCCCGGTCACGAGCTCGGTCACCGGGTGCTCCACCTGCAGGCGCGTGTTCACCTCCAGGAAGAAGAACTCGCCGGTCTCGTCGTCGAGCAGGAACTCGACCGTGCCCGCCGACTGGTAGTGCAGCGCGCCCGCGATGCGAAGCGCCGCCTGGCCCATCAGCTCGCGCAGCTCCGCGCCGACGCGCGGCGAGGGCGACTCCTCGAGGATCTTCTGGTGCCGGCGCTGGATCGAGCACTCGCGCTCGCCCAGGTGCACCACGTTTCCGTGCGAGTCACCCAGGATCTGGATCTCGACGTGGCGCGCGCGCCGCACGTAGCGCTCGAGGAACACGCGGTCGTCGGCGAAGCCACTCTTCGCCTCGCGCTTCGCGGCCGCGACGGATTCCTCGAGCTTCTCCGGCGACTCGACCACGCGCATGCCCTTGCCGCCGCCGCCCGCGGCCGCCTTCACCAGCAGCGGGTAGCCGACGCGCGCGGCGTCGCGCACGTCCTTCGAGCCCGGCAGCGTCGGCACGCCGACCTCTTCGGCGAGCTCCTTCGCCGCGAGCTTGTCGCCCATGCGCCGGATCGCCTCGGGCGACGGCCCGACGAAGACCAGCCCCGCCGCGGCGACGTCCGCCGCGAAGCCCGCGTTCTCGGACAGGAAGCCGTAGCCGGGGTGGATCGCGCCCGCGCCGCTCGCGCGCGCGGCGTCGAGGATCGCCTTGCCGTCCAGGTACGAGCCCGGCAGCCGCACGGCGAGGTCGGCCTCTCGAACGAAGGGCGCGTCCGCGTCGGCCGCGGTGTACACCGCGACGCAGCGGATCCCCATGTCGTGCGCGCTGCGGATCACGCGCCGCGCGATCTCGCCCCGATTCGCGATCAGAAGCGTCGTGAAGCTCACAGTCGGAACACTCCGTAGCCGGCGGCGCCCTCGACGGGCGCGTTGCGAACGGCCGAGAGGCAGATACCGAGCACCGTGCGCGTGTCGCGCGGGTCGATGATTCCGTCGTCGCTGATCGCGCCCGACGCCTCGAGCGCGACCGAGCCGCGATCCTGCGCGGCTTCGACCGCGGCCACGATCTTCGCGTCGGCCTCTTCGTCGAAGGGCTCGCCTTTGCGCGCGGCCTGGCCGCGGCGCACGATCGACATGACGCCGGCGATCTGCTTGCCGCCCATCACGGCGATCTTGGCGCTGGGCCAGATGAACGTGAAGCGGTTGTTGAACGCGCGGCCCGACATGGCGTAGGTGCCGGCGCCGTAGGAGTTGCCGAAGATCAGCGTGATGTGCGGCACCGTCGAGTTGGTGACCGCGTTGATCATCTGCGAGCCCTTCTTGATGATCCCCGCGCGCTCGAAGTCGCGCCCGACCACGAAGCCGGTCAGGTTCTGCAGGAACAAGAGCGGCGTGTCGATCTGATTGCAGAGCTGCACGAAGTGCGCGGCCTTCTCGGCGGACTGCGGGTCGAGCACGCCGTTGTTGCCGAGGATTCCGACCGGGTAGCCGTGCACGCTCGCCCAGCCGCAGACCAGCGTGCTGCCGTAGCGCGGCTTGAACTCCTCGAAGCGCGAGCCGTCGACGACGCGGCCGATCAGGTCGCGCACGTCGACCGGCCTTCGCAGGTCCGGGCTCACCAGGCCCAGCAGCTCCTCGGGGTCGAGCAGCGGCGGGTCGGCGCGAAGACTTGGCGGCGGGCCGGGCTTGCGCCAGTTCAGGTGCGACACCACCTCGCGACACAGCCGCAGCGCGTCGCGCTCGTCCTCGGCGAAGTACTCGGCCAGGCCGGAGACCTCCGCGTGCATCTGCGCGCCGCCCAGCGACTCGTCGTCGCTCTCCTCGCCGGTCGCCATCTTCACCAGCGGCGGGCCGGCCAGGAAGATCTTCGACTGCTCCTTGATCACGATGTTGTAGTCCGACATTCCCGGCTGGTACGCGCCGCCCGCCGTCGACGATCCGAACACCACGCACACCGTCGGGATCTCGAGCTTGGACAGCTCGATCATCTCGTAGAAGAAGCGGCCGGTCTCGGCGAAGTGGTCGACGCGCGCGCCGGCCGCGGTGCTGCCGCTGTCGTCCTTGCTGCGCGTGGCGCTCTGCATGCGCAGGTCGGCGCCGGCCGACTCGACGAAGCTCACGTACGGCATGCGGTTCTCGCGCGAGATCTCGAGCGCGCGCATCCACTTCTTCGAGACGTACGGCGTGAGCGCGCCGCCGAGCACGGTCGGGTCGTTGGCGAAGATCACGCACTCCACGCCCGCGATGATCCCGATCCCGAGCACCGCGCCGCCGCCGATCGTGTACGAGGAGTTGTACGCGGCAAGCGGGCTGATCTCGAGGAACGGGCTGTCGGGATCGAGCGCAAGCGCTATGCGCTCGCGCACCGGGAGCTTGCCGCGCTTGGCCAGACGCTCGTGGTGGTACGCGCCGCCGCCGGCTTCGGCCTCGTCGAGCAGGAGGTCGATCTCAGCCAGCTTCGCGAGCATCGCGGCGCGGTTCTCGGCGTAGGACTCCGAGCGCGGGTCGAGGGTCGATCGCAGGGGCGGCGCGAGTAAGGTGGGCAGCGGCATGGTCGCTCCGGGTTCGTTGCGAATTGACGAACACTTAACACGCGGGGTAACGTGAGGCAATCCGAATTACCCGTGCCGGCGGGAGTGCCCCCAGTTGAGCGACATCCTCCTCGAACGCGGTCCGAACGGCGTCGCCACCCTGACGCTGAATCGCCCGCAGCGGAAGAACGCGTTCGGGCCGGGAATGTGGGACGAGCTGCGGCGCCTGCTGCACGAGGTCTCGACGAACCCCAGCGATCGCGTGCTGGTGATCACGGGCGCGGGCGGCGCGTTCTGCGCGGGCGCGGACCTGGGCGGGGTGGCGGCTTCGAACGCGCAGGCGCACCCGCTTCACGCGATGGTCCCGGTGAACGCCGCCGCGATCGCGCTGCACGAGCTCGGCAAGCCGACGATCGCGAAGGTGAACGGCGACGCGGTCGGCGCGGGCATGAACCTGGCGCTCGGCTGCGATCTGGTCGTGGCCGGCGAGAGCGCGCGCTTCTCCGAGATCTTCGCCCGCCGCGGGCTCTCGCTCGACTTCGGCGGCAGCTGGCTCCTGCCGCGCCTGGTCGGCATGCACAAGGCGAAGGAGCTGGCGTTCTTCGCCGACATCCTCTCCGCGCGCGAGGCCGAGCGCATGGGCCTTGTGAACCGCGTCGTGCCCGACGCCGAGCTCGACGCCTTCGTGGCGGACTGGGCCGAGCGGCTCTCGGCCAGCGCGCCGCTCGCGCTGCAGCTCTCGAAGAGGCTGCTCTCGAACTCGTTCGGGATCGGGCTCTCGGAGGCGCTCGACGCCGAGGCCGCCGCGCAGAGCGTGAACCTGGTGAGCGAGGACACGAAGGAGGGCGTGCGCGCCTTCCTCGAGAAGCGCAAGCCCACATTCCGCGGCCGCTAGGCGCGCCAGGAGGATCGTCGATGGACCCGGTTCGGATCACGGTCGATCGCGGCATCATGACCGCGACGCTGGTCGACCAGGAGTCCCGAAACGCGCTGGGCAGCGCGCTGATCCGCGGCCTGCTCGACGCGATCGCCGCGGTGAACGCCGACCCCGCGCTCCGCGCGCTCGTGATCACCAACGAGGGCCCGAGCTTCTGCGCCGGCGCCAACCTGAAGGAGCGCGGCGCGAGCGCCACCGCGAGCGCGAGCGGCGGCGGCTTCGACGATCTGCTCGCGGCGATCCAGACCTCGCCGCGGCCGATCATCGGCCGCATCGCCGGGCACGTGATGGGCGGCGGAAACGGCCTGGCCGCCGCGCTCGACATCTCGATCGCGGCGGAAGACGTGAAGTTCGGCTTCACCGAGGTCCGGCTCGGCGTCGCCCCCGCGATCATCTCGGTGGTCTGCCTGCCCAAGATGCGCCGCGCCGACGCGCTCGAGGCGTTCATGCGCGGCAACCGCTTCCCCGCCGCGCGCGCCGCGGAGCTCGGCCTGATCAACCGCGCGGTGCCGCGCGAGTCGCTCGACGCGGCCGTCGGCGAGGTGCTCGAAGACCTGCGGCTCGGCGGGCCGGAAGCGATCGGCGTCGCCAAAAGTCTGGTCTACCAGGTGCCCAAGCTCGACGCCGCCGAGGCGATGCGCTGGGCCACCAAGCTCTCGGCCGGTCTCTTCGCCGGGGCCGAGGCCGCCGAGGGTGTGAAAGCGTTCCGCGAGAAGCGCGCGCCGAGCTGGGCCGCTGCACCGAAGACCGACGGATCGAAGGGAGCCGCGATGCTGCAAGAGAGCCTGGACCTGATCGCCGAAGCCGACGAGCTGCACGCATTTCTGCGTACGCTCGCGCCAGCGGACTGGTCGCGCCCCACGCCGTTCCTGGGCTGGACGCCGTGGGACGTCGTCGCGCACCTGCACTTCTTCGACAAGGTCTCGATGCTCGCGCTGACCGACCCGGAGGCGTTCGCCACGGAGCGTAATCGGCTGATCGAGTCGATGAAGGCCGGCGGCTCGAACGCCGAGCACACGCGGCGCTCGCTGGGCGACCTGTCCCCGCAGGAGCTGCTCACGCGCTGGCACCAGACCTGCCACGCCATGGCGCGCGAGCTCGGCCAGTCCGACCCCAAGCGCCGGCTGCCCTGGTTCGGCCCCGACATGGGCGTGCGCATGTTCACCACCGCGCGCTTCATGGAGACCTGGGCGCACGGCCAGGACGTGTACGACCTGCTGCACGTGCAGCGCACGTACAACGACCGCATCAAGCACATCGCCGAGATCGGCATGAAGACCTTCGGCTGGACCTTCGCCAACCGCGGCCTGCCCGTGCCCGGCGCGCCGCCGCGGGTGCGGCTGGTCGCGCCGTCGGGGGCGATCTGGGAGTGGAACGCCGAGAACGCGAGCGACAGCGTGACCGGAACCGCCGTAGACTTCTGCCACGTGGTGACGCAGGGCCGGAACATCGCCGACACCGCGCTTGGGGTGGTGGGCGACGTGGCCGCGCGCTGGATGGCGATCGCGCAGTGCTTCGCCGGCGGCCCCGCCGATCCCCCCAAGCCCGGAGCGCGCGCGTGGCGCTGACACAAGAAGGAGCCAGACGAAAATGAGAACGAAGCTTGCCGCGGAGCTCGGACTGGAGTTCCCCATCTTTGCCTTCACCCACTGCCGCGACGTGGTCGCGGCGGTCAGCAACGCCGGCGGTCTGGGCGTGGGGGGCGTGGCCGGGCGCTCGATCGACGAGCTCGCGATCGAGCTCGACTGGATCGAGAAGCACGTCGGCGACAAGCCCTACGGCGTCGACCTGCTGCTGCCGGTGAAGTTCGTCGGCAGCGACAAGGGCGGGCTCGACATCAAGAACATGGACGCGCTGATCCCCGCGGCGCACCGCGCGTTCCTGGAGCAGCTGCTCGAGAAGTATGGCGTGCCGCCGCTCCCGCCCGGCGATTCGGTGCACGGCGAGCTCGGCGTCGGCTTCGAGAAGCAGCGCGACGTGCTCGACCTGTGCTTCTCGCGCCGCATCAGTGTGATCGCGAGCGCGCTCGGCCCGCCGCCGCAGTACATGATCGAGCAGGCGCGCGCCAAGGGCGTGAAGGTGGCGGCGCTCGCCGGCACGGTCGAGCACGCGACGCGGCACGTCGAGGCCGGCGTCGACATCGTGGTGGCGCAGGGCTACGAGGCCGGCGGCCACACGGGCGAGATCTCGACCATGGTGCTGGTGCCCGAGGTCGTCGACGCGGTCGCGCCGGTGCCGGTGCTCGCCGCGGGCGGCATCGCCAACGGCCGGCAGGTGACCGCGGCGCTCGCGCTCGGCGCGCAGGGCGTCTGGACCGGCTCGGTCTGGCTCACCACCGAAGAGGCCGAGACGCACCCGGTCGTGAAGGAGAAGTTCCTGCGCGCGTCCTCGCGCGACACGGTCCGCTCGCGCTCCGTCACCGGCAAGCCCGCGCGGCAGCTCCGCACCGCCTGGACCGACGCCTGGGACGACCCCGCGAACCCGACCCCGCCGCTGCCCATGCCGCTGCAGCCGCGGCTGGTGCGCGAGGCGCAGGCGCGAATCGCGCGCACCGCGCACAAGTCGCCCGGCGCCGAGCAGCTGATCAACTACTTCGTGGGCCAGGTCGTGGGTCAGATGAAGCACATCCGCCCCGCGCGGCGCGTGATCGAAGAGATGGCGCAGGAGTACGCCGACACCATGGAGCGGCTCGACTCCTGGGCCGAGGGCAAGACCGACTGAAGACGCGGCTCGCCGTGAAGGTCGTTCCCGGCTCGTCGCGGAGCTGCCTGGCGGGCTGGCTCGGCGACACGCTGAAGCTGCGCGTCGCCGCGCCGCCCGAGCGCGGCAAGGCCAACGCCGCGGTCGAGGCGCTGCTCGACGAAGCGCTATCGCTTCCGAGCGGCTCCGCGCGCGTGGTCGCGGGGCAGTCGTCGCCGCGAAAGACCGTCGAGGTCTCGGGGCTCACCGACGCGGAGGTCCGCGAGCGGCTTTCCGCCGCGCAGACACAGAACGGAGGAGGACGCCGATGAACCGAAACGCGCTTCTCGCGCTCGCGCTCGTCTTCACGGTCACGGCCGCAGCGCGCTTCACCGCGGCCGAGCCCGCGCTCGCGCCCACCCAGGCGCTCTCGCCGGAGCTTCGCGCGGCCTTCATCGCCGAGATGCAGCACCTGGACCACGGCCTGCAGGCGGCCGTCTCGGCGCTCGCCCGCGCCGACTGGCCCCAGCTCGAGAAGATCGCAGGCGAGATCCGCGGCTCGTTCATCCTGGAGCAGAAGCTCACGCCCGAGCAGCTCGCCGAGCTGCACCGCGTGCTGCCCGAGCCGTTCCTCGCGCTCGACCGCCAGTTCCACGCCCAGGCCGAGCAGCTCGCGTTCGCCGCCCGGGCCCGCAACGGCGAGCTCGCCGCGTTCCGCGCCTACAAGCTCACCGACGGCTGTGTCTCGTGTCACTCGCAGTACGCGCGACACCGCTTCCAGGCGGTGACTCCCCCGCCAGACGCACACCGCCACTAGATCCGCCCAAACCCCGCCCATGACCCGCCGCCGGATCCTCGCATTCGTCGCGATCGCGTTCGGCCTGCTCACCGTCGTCCAGGGCGGCCGCGTGCTGGCCGGCGCCGATCCCGGCTACGTCGTGTTCCGCCCGCTGCTCGTCTTCAACTTCGCGATGGGCTTCGCCTACGTGGCGGCGGGCGTCGCCGCTCTGCGCAGCGCCGCGCTCGGCAGGCGCGCGGCGGGGGCGATCTTCGCAGTGAACCTGCTCGTGCTCGTCGCGATCGCCGTGCTCCACGCCGCAGGAGCGGCCGTCGCCGTCGAGAGCCTGGGGGCGATGAGCCTCCGGACCGCCGTCTGGCTGGGGTTATACTTGGCACAGGGTCGCGAGGCGGTGGCGTAAAGGTCGCCAGAATCGGCGAATCGCCACCGGCCATCGCATCCGAGCTGACCTCCGCCGGCCGCGCCTCACCGTGACTGAAATCTCCTTGACACTCGCTTGCTCACTCGGCTGTCATGTCTGCGAGCCGACGGAGGCACGAGTGTCGAAGCGAATTGCGCTGCTTCTGGATCTCGAGATCGAGTACTCCGCGGCGATCGGTGGGTGGTGCGCGCGCAGCTCGATCGCGGTCGTCGAATCGCGCGTGGAGGCCGCGCCTGTCCTGGATCGACACGAGCTCTGCCTCGTGGTGATCGGCCTGACCGGGGATCTCGAGACGGCCTATGAGCGCGTTCGCACGGTCATGAAGGCGAACCGCGGCGTGCCCACGGTCGTGCTCGCGCGGGGCATGGGCGGAGAGCTCGGCTTCCGCCTCGCCCGGCTCGGGATCTACGAAGTCATCGATCTTCCGGCGCGGGCCCTGGACGTCGTCGCGAGGCTCTCCGTCCACACGAGCCGCGCGCAGCAGCCGACGGCCATGGCCGCGCTGATCGGTGACAGCGCGGGCATGCAGGAGCTGCGGCAGAGGGTGCGCGAGGCCGCGTCCGTGGACTCCAAGGTCCTGCTGCAGGGAGAGACCGGCACTGGAAAGGGGCTCGTCGCGAGGCTCGTGCACCAGCTCTCGTCGCGGCGCGCCGAGCCGTTCGTCCACGTCGACTGCGCGGCACTGTCCCCGACGCTGATCGAGAGCGAGCTCTTCGGGCACGAGAAGCACTCGTTTACCGGAGCCGGAAACCTGCGACGCGGTCGGTTCGAGGCCGCCGGCGTGGGAACCATCTTTCTCGACGAGATCGGTGACCTCGATGCGGCGCTGCAGTCGAAGCTGCTGCGCGTGCTCGAGGACCGCGTCTTCGAGCGCGTCGGCGGGACTCAGTCACTGCCGATGACCGCGCGCGTGATCGCGGCCACCTGTCACGACCTGGGCCGGCTTGTCGCGCAGGGCAGGTTCCGCCCCGATCTCTACTTCCGCCTCAACGTGATCGAAATTCCGGTGCCACCACTTCGCGAGCGCCTCGACGATCTGCCGGGGCTGGCACGAGCGGCGGTCGATCGCGTCTCCGAAAATCTTGGAATCGCACCCGCGGAGATTGGCGACTCCTTCCTGGCACCTCTTCGCGACCACCATTGGCCCGGCAACGTTCGCGAGCTCTTCAACGTCGTCGAGCGGATCCTCGTGCGCGGCAGGTCGGGGCCGCTGGAAGCGGACGAGCTCGAGGGACTGCTGGCGGCGCCGATCGCGTTGGAGCCGGCTCCCGAGCCCGGCTCCGAGCTTCGGACGGCTGCATCCCCGCCGGACCTCACGCCGAGCGAACGCGCGGACGCGCGCAGGCTCGCCGAGGCCCTGCGCGCGACCGGGGGAAACATCTCGCGGGCCTCGCGCCGGCTCACGATGCCCCGCGGAACCATCCGCCACCGGATCCACAAGTACGGATTGGAGCACCTGGTTCAGAAGGACTAGCGGATTCGAGCGTCAACGGATTCCGCGAAGCCGAGGTATAGTGCGATCGTCGTGAACCGGATCGCCGCGCTGAGGAGCTGGCTCGGGGAGCGGTGGCTTCGCATCGTCGTCGCCGCGCCCGCACTCCTGCTCGCAGCGTGCCGAACCACTCTCAGCTGAGGGAGCGTTCGTCCGGCGGCGCACGCCGTCACTCGGGACCGACGACCTCGTCAGACGCCGTCCGATAGGCAGAGAGCGCTGGAAGCGCCGCTCCGAGCACCGAGGCGATGACCGCGCCGGCAATCAGTGCTGGAAGCTCGGCCGCGGTCCAGCGCTGCTCGAGAATCCAGCCGAACGACTCGCGCAGGATGTCAGCGGCCGGCTCCGCGCAGGCGAATCCCAACGCGACTCCGAGACCCGCACCGGCTGCGCCCAGTGCGAACGCGTCTACGAGGACGACCTCGACGAGCTGTCGCGGCTCGGCTCCAGCCGCGCGAAGAACCGCGAGATCGCGACGCCGTTCGCTCACGATCCCGGTGAGCAGAACCATCACGCCGATCGCGCCGAGGGCCGCCATGAACGCACCGAGAGCCTGCAGTGTCGAGGAGAACACCTGCGTCAACCTGCGATTCACCGCGACGATGTCGCGGCCGCTCGCGAAGTACAGATCCTGAAGGCCTGCTGCCCTGCGGCGGATCGCGTCGACGACAGACTCCGATGGTGAATCGGTCCAAGCGACCGCGATCGAGGCACCGGGTCGCTTCCAATGGCGGTCGAACGCGGCGATGTCCAGCAGGATGGATCCGGTGGTCTCCCCGAAGTCTTCGTAGAGCCCGGCAATCTCGAACCGTTGCACCCCGTGTGAGGTGTCGAGCTCGATGGAGTCCCCCGTGCCGAGGCCGAACGCTTTCACGAATCCTGGGGACACCGCGACCGCGCCGTTGCTCAGGTCCGCGGCCAGATCCGCAGACCGGCGATCGATGCCGGGAATGTGTCCATGCCTGGCTACGACACTCATCGTCATAGCGACCAGCGGCACCTCCTGGCCCCGGAACAGGATCGTCGCGTCACCCTTGTACTGCTCGCTCACCGCGACGACACCGGGCGTCGCCCGAATCGCCGCGATCGATTCGGAAGAGAGGAAGTCGCCGCCGATCGGGTCGGACAGGGAGAACGGAAGCACCAGGATCGGATCGCCCGGAAAGCGGGACTCGGCCCAGCGCTCGAACGCCGAGCGGACGGTCGCGATGAGCAGGAACACGGTGAGCAGGGTGCCGACCAGAGAGGCGATCGCGGTGAGGGAGATCGCGAACGTCCACGGCCGCATGCGGAACAGGCGGGTCGTCAGGTGCCCGACGGCGGGTCGGTAGAGCTGGAGGGGCCGGAGCGCGAAGCGCAGCAAGCCGAGTCCGTGCGGAGCGAGCGCGAGGATCGCGAGGATGCCCGAGAAGAGCAGCGCGCCCAGGCGCACCATCGCCGAGCCGGCGGCGATCCCGCTGCCCGAGGCGAAGAGCAGCGCGAACGCGGTGAGCGCCAGCATGGCCACCCAGATGCGCACGGACCGTCCACGGCCTCGGGCGGGTTCCCGATCCAGCGAATCGAGGCTGAAACGGCTTGCGGCCCTGCGAGCGGGCAGTGCGCCGCCCGTGATTCCCGCGCCCAGCCCGACGAAGCTCGCGATCCACAGCGTCGTGGGCGCCAGCGATACCCCCTCGAACCTCTCGATCGCGACGACTTCGAGGAACTCGGAGAGCGTCGCGAGCAGTGGCGGCGAGACAGCGACACCGCCGGCGATCCCGAGCGCGGTCCCGATCACCGCGAGCAGAGTGACCTCGGCGAGGATCATCCGCTCGACTCGCCGCGCCTCCATTCCCACCGCGCGCAGCGTCGCGAGCTGACGCCTCTGCCGCTCCACCCATTGCGCGGTCGTCGCATAGGTGAGGAGGCAGGCGACCAGCGCCGCTGCTCCCGAGAGAATCAGCGCCGCCTTCTTCACCATGCCCAGCAGATCCTCGGCGACACGCGACCGGGCGGATGACCTCTGCACCGTCGCTCGCCCCGACAGCTTCGCGCCGAGCGCCGAGATCAGGGCCGGGACGTCCTGCGCCGGCTCGGGAACGATGTCGATCCGGTCGAGCATCCCCGCTCTGCCGCCGAGAATCTGCGCGGCGTACACATCCATGACCGCGACCTGCCCGCTGAACGCGGCCGCGATCCCGGTCGGGCGAAGGACACCCTGCACGCTGAGGCTTGCATCGCGGCCGTTCGCGCGCACGGGAATCTCGACGGCTCGGCCCTCGCGATAGTCGTCTCCCAGATCGAGGCGATCGAGCAGCGCTTCGGTCACGACGACCGAGCTCGGGCCGGCCAGCAGCCTGAGTGGATCTCGTATCTCGAGCCCGTGTCTCTCGATCACCGTCTTTCGGACGACCTCTTCCGCGAGCAGATCCACCCCGATCACGTTCAGCGCGAAGTCGCGATCGGCGATCCGCAGCTTCACCGAGACGAGCGGCGATGCCGCGCGCACACCCGGCGTGGCTCGCGCGACCTCTAGGATCTCCTCCGCCAGGCCGACGTCACCCGCAACGATCTCGATCTTCGCGGCTCCCGTGATCGACTCCGCCGTCGTGTCGAGGTGCTTCTGGGCACTCCGGGAGCTCATCTCGAGCCCCGTGGCGAGAGTCACGCTGACCGCGATCGCGATCACCGCAAGCGGCGCGAGCCGTCCCTCGGGGCTGCGCAGCCTGCGCACGAACAGCAGCAGCCAGAGCGGAGTGTTGCGGCGGCGCTCGGGCACGCGCTAGGTCCCGCTTCCGGGTCGCAGCAGCAGATCCTGCTCGAAAA